>Ga0255338_1000310_pt1 | contig 179932 bp, 136 predicted proteins | sample MeOH1_35cm_T4_19_FD_203715 | JGI IMG/M metagenome (GOLD analysis project Ga0255338, IMG submission 203715) | Sandy soil microbial communities from University of British Columbia, Vancouver, Canada - MeOH1_35cm_T4_195 | ecosystem: Engineered > Artificial ecosystem > Sand microcosm >... | reverse complement strand
GCGAGCTGGCGCAGAGGACGGGCGCCAGTCTGTGTCTCTCGGACGAAGGCGACGCGGATTGGAAGTACCAGTTTCAGCACGATCGGAAACTGAAAGAGGGCGATCGCATCACGATCGGCAACGTCAAGGTCGACGTGCTGCACACGCCCGGCCACACACCGGAACACCTCACGTTCCTCATTACCGATGGCGCGGCGGCCGATCAGCCGATCGCGGCCGTCACGGGTGACTTCATCTTCGTCGGCGATGTCGGCCGTCCCGACCTGCTCGAGCGCGCCGCCAACATCAAGGGGACGATGGAAAAGGGTGCGCGGGTGTTGTGGCACAGCCTGCAGAAATTCTCGACCCGGGAAGACTGGCTGCAGATCTGGCCGGGCCACGGCGCCGGCTCGGCGTGCGGCAAGGGCATCAGCGCCATTCCCTCGTCCACGCTCGGTTATGAGCGGCGCTTCAGCTGGGCGTTTGCGATCAAGACCGAAGACCAGTTCGTGGAGAGCGTCCTCGCCGGACAGCCGGAGCCGCCGAAGTACTTCGCGAGCATGAAGATGGTGAACAAGGCGGGCCCCGCGATCCTGAATGGATTCCATTTGCCCGAGCGGCTCGATGCGTTTGCCTTGCCGGCCCTGCTGGCGCGCAAGGCGCTGGTGATCGACACGCGTCCCGCGGCGGATTACGCCGCCGGCCACCTCGCCGGCACGGTCAACATCCCGTTGAACGGGTCGTTCGTGACCTGGGCGGGATGGTTGATCCGTCAGAGCGAGTTCTACCTGATCGCGGATGCGGCGACGGCCTCGGCGCGGATGCTCGAACTGTCGCGCGCGCTGGCGCTGATCGGCATCGATCGCATCACCGGCTACTTCGACGCGGCGTCCGCGCATGGCGATCAGACCGTCGCGCAGATCGGCCCGAAGGAGCTGGCATCGCGTGCCGCATCGGTATCGGTGATCGACGTGCGCAGCGCCAACGAATGGGCGGAAGGCCACATCCCCGGCGCCATCCACATTCCGCTGGGCTACCTCACCGATCGCATCGGCGAGATTCCGTCCGGCCGCCCGATCGTCCTGCAGTGTCAAACCGGTGGGCGCTCGTCGATCGCCGCGTCGGTCCTCGAACAACTCGGACTCACCGACGTCACCAACTTGTCCGGCGGCATCACCGCATGGGCGGCTGCAGGCCTGCCGATCGAGAAGGGAGCGTATGAAGCGCAAGCGTCTCGAGCCTGAGACCCTCGAGGCGGTGGCACACCGTCTCAAGGTGCTCGCCGATCCGGGGCGGCTGGCGGTGCTCGACGCGTTGCGCGGGCAGCCGATGAGCGTGACCACCCTGACCGATGAAACCGGACTCAACCAGGCCAACTTGTCGAAGCAGCTGCAGTTGCTTTACGCCCATGGCTTCGTCGATCGCCGGCGCGAAGGATCGTACGTGTATTACTCGCTCGCCGATCGCAGCGTCCTGGACCTGTGCGACCTGATGTGCGGGCAGCTGAAGCGCCATGTCGCGGTCCGCGCGGTCGCCTCGATGCGCTGATAAACTACCCAGCGTGAAGAAAGTACTTGCCGGCTGCCTGATCGTCGTCGTGATCGCGATCGTCGGATTCTCGGTCGCGACGTATTGGGCGTACCGCGCCGCCAAGCCGATGCTCGACAACGCCAGCAGCTACCTCGACAAGGCCCGCGAAGTGGCGCGGCTTGGCGAGGACATCAAGATCAAGACTCCATACGAACCGCCGAAGAATGGCGAGCTGACGCTGGCGCAGGTCGAACGCTTCCTGGCGGTCGAGTCGCGCGTGCGCGCGGAGCTCAACGGCCAGTGGGACCAGGTCGAGAAACAATCGGCGGCGATCAAGGCCAAGGCCGACAGCAACAGCAAGGACTGGACGCTGAGCGAATTCACCAGCGTGTTCTCGAACATCGCGAACGTGTATCTGCAGGGCCGCAAGGCGCAGGTGCTGGCGATCAACATCCAGCGTTTCTCCGAGGGGGAATACGAATGGGTGCGCCGCCGCGTCTACGAAGCGGCGGGCGTGCAGCTCGCCGGCAATCTCGACCTGTCGAAGATCGAAGGCCTCGCGCGCGACAACGCCGGCAAGAACGGCGTCGACCTGCCGCCGATGGACCTGCCGAAAGTGCCTGAGAAGAACATCGCGCTCGTGGCGCCGCACGTCGGCAAGATCAAGGAATGGATTCCGATGGCGGTTCTCGGTCTCTGAGAAACCTGCAGGTGCGTACAGGTGCGTACGGGTGCCTCGGGGTGCCTAAGGGGATGTGCCGGTGCCGTCTAGGATCACCGCGTCGCCCACTTGAATCTCGCCGTCGTCCAACACCTCGCCAAACGCGCCGCCACCCCACGGAATACTCATTGCTTCGCGCAATCCCGGTGTAACCGCTTCCATCTGTTCACACGGACGAGTCTCACCAAAGATACGAATTCGGACCGAGCCGATTTGAAGGATCTTTCCGCGAGCGTTGCTGAAATCGACGTCCGACACCAACAAGTTCGCGCGACGCAGGCGAGGGTCCGGAGTGTCGCCCAGCGGAGAGATTACTTCTCGCCAGTGCTTATTTGAAACGATCGTCACCTGGCGCTTTCCGCCCTGGTTCGCGTTGCCAACCAGGCCCTTGCCTGCGACGACGATGGCCTTTTCGGCGGGGTCCATCGGCCCCCGGTGTGCCCGTTTGATCCAAATTTGTTCGAGTCGACTCACGAGCAAATTGTAACTTGGCACCACCCCTTAGGCACCAAGGCACCTGTACGCACCGTACGCACCCTTATCTGCGTCCGATCTTCACGCCTCCGTTGGTGGTGCGCACGCGGACCAGCGGACCGCCCGACCCCAGCGTCGTCGAGAAGCCTTTGCGTCCCGTCAATTCGCCCTGCACGGTAATCGGGAAGTCGATGTGCAAGCCGCCGTTGACGGTGCGCGTCTCGAGCTCCGCGTTGTAGTTGTCGGGAATCGCCAGCGTGACGCCGCCGTTGCTGGTTTCGACGTCGAGGCCTTCGCCGTCCCACTTGCTGCCGCTCAGGTTCACGGTCACGCCGCCGTTGCGCGTTTCGCCGTTGACGCGGCCGCCGAGGTCCTGCAGCTTCACGCCGCCATTGGTCGTATCAAACTTCATGTTGCCGGTGACGTCGGTGATGGTGATGCCGCCGTTGTTGGCGCGCAGATCGAGATCGTTCTTGCGCGGCACGTTGATGCGATAGCTGACTGACCACGATTCGCGGCGCAGGTTATCGGGGCCGGTCGAATAGACGCGGCCGCCGCCGGACTGCACCTGCACCTGGCCAGTGAGCTCACGCGCGCGCGCTTCTTCCCGCGCCGACGCGCGCACGATCGCGCGGACACGAATCTCGTTACGGTCCCACCCTTCGATGACGATGCCGCCGTTCTGCCCGGCATCCACATTCAACGGCCCCGCGGGCATCGTCGACTCGCGCACCTCGCAGTGCTGCTCGTCGTCGCTGTCGCCCCAGCGTTCGGTGCGGCACGGATCGGCATCGCTGCCGACCTGCATGTCTGCATAGCGCCCGGCGCGGAAGCTGCGACCGACGCTGCGTCCGAGGTCGCGCGTGACGCGCAGTTCCTCGCGGAGCTGCTGACGCACTTGCGTGTCGACGCGGACACGAATCCTCTGAGCGGCGTTCATCTCGCGGCGTTCGGCGCTGCGACGCAGCCGCTCGATCTGCCGTTCGAGGGTCCGCCGCGCCTGTGTGAGCGTGTGCTCGACGCGGCTGCTGACCCGGTCCTGTTGCTGGTTGGGTTCCCAGCGGAACACCTGTGCGTCCGGGGCCGCGGCGAGGCCGACCAGGATGGCCAAGGTGAAAAGAATAGTGAGAGTCGTCTTCCTCATGGTTGCTTTGACGGAAGACGACTCGAATACGTTGGTGCGTACCGGTGCGTACCGGTGCCTGATGTGCCTATGGGACGAAATTACTCGGATTTGGGGTCAGTGGCCTTCGGCCGGGAGGGATCGGCGCTCCACTCGGACCAGGACCCCGGATAAATCTTCACGCCGTGAACCCCCGCGTGTTCAAGAGCCAGGAGGTTGTGGCACGCCGTGACGCCCGAGCCGCAGTAGACCACGACGTCGCGGGGATCGTGGCCTTTGATGGTGGCCGCCCATTGCGTCTTGAGGTCGTCCGGGGACTTGAAGGTCTTCTCGGCGGTCAGGTTCTGCCCGTAGAAGTAGTTGGCCGCTCCCGGGATGTGGCCGCCCACCGGGTCGAGGGTTTCGCCGATGCCGCGGTAGCGCTCCGGCGTCCGCGAATCGACGAGCAATCGCAGCGGGCTATAGAGATCCTTCAGGACATCGTCCGCACTCAATCGCCAGCCTGGCCGCGGCGAGCCCTTGAAATTGCCTTGCGTGGAGGATTCAACCCCGCCGCGCGTTGGATGGCCTTCGCGCTGCCAGCGGGCAAGCCCGCCATCGAGCACCGCGACCGCATCGTGTCCCATCCACCGCAGCATCCACCACAAGCGGCTGGCATACATCCCGTTGTCGCCGTCGTAGGCAATGACCTGCGTGCCGGGTGAGATGCCGAGATCGCTGAAGTTGCGGCAGATCACGTCCGAGTCCGGCAGCGGATGGCGGCCGTTCCTGCCGGTCTTCTGTCCGGAGAGGTGTCGATCGAGATGCGCGTAGCGCGCGCCGGGGATATGCGCCTCCCGATACTGCTCTTCACCCTTCTCGGGGTTGGTGAGATCGAAGCGGCAGTCGATGACGATCCATGACGGATCGAACAGCTTGGCGGCGAGCGACGTGGGATCGATCAGGGTCTTGAACATGTCAGCCCTTCAACTGCTCAGCTAACTGGTGCAAGAACAATCCTACATCGGTCACGATGCCGATCGTCTGCGTCGAACCGCGGTCCGAGAGCTTCGTCACCACCGCCGGGTTGATGTCGACACAGATGACCTTGACCCACGACGGCAGCATGTTGCCGACGCCGATGCTGTGGAGCATCGACGACAACATCACGACGACGTCGACGTCGGCGAGCGCCTTGCCGTAGGCATCCTGCGCCTCGATCAGGTCCATCATCGTCTCGGGCAACGGGCCGTCATCGCGGATCGATCCGGCGAGCACGTATGTCACGCCGAACTTATGGCAGGCGTGCATGATGCCGGACTTGAGCACGCCGGTCTCGACCGCGCGCGCGATGCCGCCGGCGCGGCGCACCGCGTTGATGGCGCGCATGTGATTGCGATGGCCGTGCTCGACCGGATGACCGCTGCTCAGGTCGATGCCGAGCGACGTGCCGGACAGCGCCACTTCGATGTCGTGGACCGCCAGCGCATTCCCTGACAACAGCACGTTGACGTAGCCGAGACGGATCAATTCGCCGAAGTAATCCGCGCCGCCGGTGTGGACCATCACGGGCCCGGCGACGAACGCGATCTTGCCGCCATCGGCTTTCGTCCGCCGCATCATTTCCGCGACGCGCTTGACGCTGGTCTCGACGCGGCGCTCCGACGACACTTCGTTGCTCATGAAGCCGAAGCTGGGCTTGTCGCGCTGCTGCACATCCGGCGAGACACGAATGCCCTGCATCCCGCAGACGATTTGATCGCCTTTGCGGACATCGCGCAGCTTGCGACAAGTCACGCTCGATCCGGCAACAACGAGCGCCGCATCCATGCGCTGGTTGCCGGCTTCGATCCAGTTGCCGTTCAGGAACACCGACGTGCGGTGATTGGTCGTCGAGTAGAAATCCTCGGGCGCGGCGCCGTCCATGTCCGCCACGCGCAGGAGCGCATCAGGGGTGTCCTTGACGTAGCAACCGAAGATGGAAAGTTGGGCGAGCAGATCCTGCAACTGCTCATCGGTGTCCGATGTCAGTTGCAGGGTGAGGTGTGAACCTTGTGCGTTGTTGCGGCCGACGTCGAAGTGAAGAATCTCGTATTCCGAGCCGTGCTCGACGATCGTCGTCAGGATCGACTGGAAGTTGCCCGAATCGATTAAGTGCCCTTCGGCTTCAACGGTCTCAGAAACCACCCGCCAATCTTACCCTTGCCCGCCTCCGCTTACAGCTTCGGCGTGGCAAGCTGGAGGGCGGCGATGCGTTCTTCGAGCGGGGGGTGGGTCGACATCAGCGCCATCAGGCCCCGGCCCTTGCCGCCGCTGATCTTCATCGTCGCCAGCTGCGGCTGCGTATTGTCCACCAGCGCCTTGTTCTGCGCCAGGCGCTGCAGCGCCGCGATCATGTTGCCGCGGCCCGCGAGGGTGGCGCCGCCGGCGTCGGCGCGGAATTCGCGCGCCCGCGAGAACCAGGCGATCACCACCATGCCGAGCATGCTGAAGACGATGTCGAAGACGATCGTCGAGACGAAGAAGACGAGGTGCGAAATGCGCTCGTCGACCATCTGGCGGACGATGTTGGCGATGACGCGGGAGAAGAAGATCGTGAACGCGTTGACCACGCCCTGGATCAAGGTCATCGTCACCATATCGCCGTTCTGGATGTGCGAGACCTCGTGGGCGAGGACGCCGGCGACTTCATCGCGCTGCATCGAACGCAGCAGGCCGCTCGACACGGCGACGAGGCTGCGGTTCTTGCTCGGGCCGGTCGCAAAGGCGTTCACTTCGGGCGAGTCGTAGATGCCGACTTCCGGCATCGGCAGGCCGGCCTTGCGAGTCAGCTGTTCGACGGTTTGATAGAGCCAGTCGAGGTCGGCGTGGCCGGTGCGGCCGTTGACGACCTGCACGCCCATCGCGGTCTTCGCCATCCAGCGCGACATCGCGAGCGAGATCGCCGCGCCGCCGAAGCCCCACACCAGCGAGAACACCATCAGCGCCGCGTAATCGAGACCGCCGGGCTTGAGGTAGCCGGTGAAGCCGAGCACGCTGAGCACGAACATCAGCGTGACCATGATGGCGAGGTTGGTCGCCATGAACAGGAAGATGCGTTTCATAGATCTCTAGGATAGCAAAGGCCCAAACCGACGGAAAATCAGTTATTTGGACCTAATACTTCGGAATTTCCGCTACTGCGCCCTGGCGTAGCCGTCCGCGAGCTTCTTGCGGGCCGCCTCGACGTCGCGATGGAAGACGAACAGCACGTCGGCGTTGTCGTTCTTGTCGGTGAAGTTCCAGGTCTTGCCGCCCCTGGCTTTCACGCGCAGGTTCTTCTGGAGGTAATCGATCGCGAATTGTTCCACCTGCGCATAGGGCAGCGTGAACGCATCGCCCTTGTTGGTGGTGTCGTACTTGATGCCGTCGAGCGTTGCCGAGAGCGTGCCCTCGCACGATCCCATCGCGTGCTTGTGGACGACGGAGGTCTTCGCGTTGAGGCTCACTTCCTTGATCTTGATGCTGATCGCATTCGGACCGGGATTGAGCTCGATGGTCTTCTGCACGCTGTCGAAGCCGGTGGCCGTCAACTGGACGCGCTTGCTGCCCGGCTCGAGCTTGTCGAGCGACAGCGGCGTGTTGCCGACGAACTGGCGATCGATGAAGACCGATGCGCCGGGCACATCCGTCTCGAGCGTCAAGGACGCCAGGGTGGGTGCGGCGGGTGCGGCCGGTGCGACGGGTGCGGCGGGTGCCGCCGTCTTCGGCGCCGTCTTTTTTGGCGCGCCGGGCGTCGGAACCGGCACCGGTGGATCGACTTTCTTGGTGACGATGCGCGGAGCGGCGGGTGCGGCGGGCGCTTCCGCGACCGGTTCAGGCTTGCTGCCACGCATCAGAAACACTACCCCCGCACTGATGACGGCGGCGGCAATAGCGGCGACGAGAATCCCTCGATTCATCCACCGAAATGCTACTCTTTTTTGGGGGCGTCCATGGCACTGCGGATTCTGACGGCGGCGTTCGGCTGCATGCTGTGGATGGCCACGACGACGGCCCAGCAAGCCGCGCCGGCGCCCACCTCCGCCCCGGCCGCCACGGCCGACAAGGAGTGGTTTCAGTGGCGCGGCGCCAATCGCGACGGCATCTCCACTGACACCGGTCTGCTGCAAGACTGGCCGAAGGCCGGTCCCCCGCAAGCCTGGCGCTCGGCCGGCGTGGGTAACGGTTATTCCTCCTTCTCCACTTCCGGCGGCCGCCTCTACACGCTGGGCGCGCGCAACAACGTTGAATACGTGATCGCCCTCGATCGCGCGACCGGCAAGAAGGTGTGGGAAACGCCGAACGGCCAGCGCTATCGAAACGATCGGGGTGATGGCCCGCGCAGCACGCCGACGGTGGACGGCGATCGTCTCTACGTGTTCGGCGGCAGCGGCGACGTGACGTGCCTCGAGAGCGCGACCGGTAGGACGATCTGGTCGATCAATCTCGTCACGAAATTCGGCGGCGTGAATCCGTACTGGGGCTACAGCGAATCGCCGCTGGTGGTCGGCGATCGCCTCCTCGTCAACGCCGGCGGCCGCAAGGCCTCGATCGTGGCGCTGTCGAAGGCGGATGGCTCGACGTTGTGGCAACAGCACAGCGACGGCGCCGGGTATTCATCGCCGATGCTGCTTCGCACCGGCAGCCTCAACCAGGTGATCTTCTTCACCGAGTCGCACACCCTGGCGGTCGATCCACGTGATGGCCGGCTGCTGTGGACCTACAACAAGGCGAACAACGGCACCGCCAACGTCGCGACGCCGATCGTGCGGGGCACGCGCGTGTTCGTGTCGTCCGACTACGGCACCGGCGCGGCGCTGCTCGACGTGCGCGCGGCGGGGAATCTCGCGACCGCCAACGAGATCTATTTCACGCGCGACATGCGCAACCATCACGCGTCGTCGGTGCTGGTCGGCGACGTGCTGTATGGATTTTCGAGCAGCATCCTGACCGCGCTGAAGTTCGACACCGGCGACATGGCGTGGCGCGATCGCAGCATCGGCAAGGGCTCGCTGATCTTCGCGGACAACCGCCTGTATCTGTATAGCGAAGAGGGCGTGGTGGCGCTCGCAGAGGCGAATCCAGCGGGCTACCGCGAGCACGGGCGCTTTTCACTCGGGCAGCAGAGCGGCCTGCCCACCTGGAGCCACCCGATGATCGCCGGCGGATACTTGATCATCCGCGACCAGGATTCGGTCTACGCCTATAACGTCCGGGCCCGATAACAGGGGATAATGCCTGCACTCTTTTTTTGATGGAAGGCAGCGCCCCCAACCCGACGTGTGCGAAGTGCGGAAGCTCTGTTCCGCCCGGCGCAGGCTTTTGTCCGAGCTGCGGCAATCCGATGGCCGTGGCGGCGACGCAGCTGCCGTCGGCGCCGGAGACGCTGCTGCCGACTTCCGCCTTCGCCAAGGCTACGGCGGGACAAGGGCCGGCGGAGCATAGCGGCGCCACCACCCTGCCGACCCCGATGCGGCAGGCCGCCGATGCCGCCACCATCGGCCCCACCGGCGTCGTCACCTCGCTCGACAGCCCGTCGCCCAAGCCGCGCGTGTTTGCCGGCGATGGTCCGTTCCAGGCCGGCCAGCAGATCGGTCCGCGCTACACGATCCTGAAACTGCTCGGCATGGGCGGCATGGGCGCTGTCTACCAGGCGTTCGATCACGAGCTCGGCGTCGCCGTGGCGATCAAGGTGATTCGCCCGGGCGCGCAGTCGGATGCCACCGTCGCCAAGGAGCTCGAGACGCGCTTCAAGCGCGAGCTCGTGCTGGCGCGCCAAGTCACACACAAGTACGTCGTCCGCATTCACGACCTCGGCGAGATCGACGGCATCAAGTACCTGACGATGCCGTTCATCGAGGGTGAGACGCTGGCGCAGATGATCCGCAAGAGCGGACCGCTGCCGATCGATCGCGTCATCAGGATCTCGCAGCAAGTCGCGCAGGGCCTGGCCGCCGCGCACGAGAAAGGCGTCGTGCATCGCGATCTCAAGCCCGAGAACGTGATGATCGAAAAGGCCGCGGAATCGCCGGTGCCGACCGGCGGCGATGCGCTGATCATGGACTTCGGCATCGCGCGATCGGTCGAACACGGCGCGACGCAGACCGCCGCGGGCTCGGTGATCGGCACGCTCGAATACATGGCGCCGGAGCAGGCGCAAGGACTCAAGGTCGATCAGCGCGCGGATCAATACGCGTTCGGCTTGATCATGTACGACATGCTGGTCGGCCGGCATCGGACCGCTAACCAGGAAAATCCGATGACCGAGCTGCTGGCGCGCATGGCGAAAGCGCCGCCGGCGCCGCGCACCATCAACGCGGCGATCCCCGAGTCAGTCAACGACATCGTGATGCGATTGCTGGATCCGAACCCAGCGAACCGTTACGAAACCACTGCGGGCCTGGTTGCCGCGCTCGATCGGCTCGCACCGGACGGATCGATTCGCTCCGATGTGCACGAGGTGATCGTCCACGATGCCCCGGCGCGATCCAAGCTGGCGATAGCGGCGGTGATGATCATCCTGGTCGGCGGCATCGGTGGATGGTTCCTGTCGCGCGGCACCAATTCGGGCACGCTGCAGGCCGCGCACGATCCGGTCTCCGTCCTGATCGGCGATTTTGAAAACAAGACCAACGACCCGGTCTTCGATGGCGTCGTCGAACAGGCGTTGAGCCTCGGCATCGAGGGCGCGTCGTTCATCAACGCGTTTCCCCGCCGCGAGGCGCTGCGTGCCGCCGAGGCGATCAAGCCCGGATCGAAACTGAACGAAGAGACCGCGCGCCTCGTGGCGTTCCGCGAAAACCTCGGGCTGGTGATGGTCGGCTCGATCGAGCCGAAGGGCTCCGGGTATCACATCACCATCAAGGGGGTCGGCCCCGGCGCCGATGGCGACGTGAAGTACACGCTCGAGGATGACGCGAAGAGCAAGGCCGAAGTGCTGCAGACCGTTGGCTCGTTAGCCGGGCAGGTCCGCGCGGCGCTCGGCGATACGGTGGCGCCCGCGGCGTCGGATGCGTTCACGGCGGCGAATCTCGAAGCGGTGCGCGCCTATGCGCGCGGCCAGGACCTGTTCGCGGCCGGCAAGCTTGCGGACGCGATTCCCGCCTACCTGGAAGCGGTCAAGCTCGATCCGGACTTCGGCCGCGGCTACTCGAGCGCGGCGACGGCGGCCAACAATCTCGGCGATCGCGACAAGGCCGCGGAGTACTACAACAAGGCGCTCGAGAAGATCGATCGCATGACGGAGCGCGAGAAATATCGCACGCGCGGACAGTTCTACCTGTTCTCGAGGAACGCGCCGAAAGCGATCGAGGAATTCACGGCGCTGACCACGAAATTTCCCTCGGATGCGGCAGGGCTGAGCAATCTCGCCAACGCGCATTCGCAGGTCCGTCAATTCGATCAGGCGGTGGCAATCGGTTCGCGGGTCGCGGCGATGTTCCCGAAGAATCCGCTGCGCCAGAACAATGTCGCGCTGTACGCGATGTATGCCGGCAAGTTCGAGGACGCGATCGCCGGCGGCAAGAAAGCGGTCGAGCTCAACAAGGCGTACGCGCTGGCCTACGTATCGCAGGGCCTCGCATCCGAAGCGCTCGGGAAGTACGACGATGCGATGGCGGCATACAAGGCACTCGCCGCCATTCCTGGATCGCAGGGACGAGCGGCGCTTGGCATGGCAGACCTCGCGATGCTGCGGGGAAAAACCGCCGACGCCGAAGCCGTCCTGCAGCCGATGCTGACCGAAAAGTTGCCGCCGCAACAGATCGCCCGCGTGCAGAACACGCTGGCCGCCGTGCGCCTCAGCCAGGGCCGTGCCCCGGATGCGATCAAGCTCGCCGAGAGCGCGTTGGCGACGAGCACCGATGCGGTGACCCGGTACGAGGCGGGTCGAATCTTTGCGGCCGCTGGACGCGCGCCGCGCGCGAAGGAAATGGCGGCCGAGCTCGAGAAATCGCTGGTGCCCGATACGCAGGCGTACGGCATGACCTTGCGCGGCGAGCTGCAATTGATCGAGGGTGATGCCCGCGCCGCGGTCGCGACCCTGCAACAGTCATTGAAGGTCGCCGATTCGTGGCAGACGCGCTATTTGCTTGGCCGCGCGTATCTCGCCGCCGAGGCATACACGGAGGCCGACGCTGAATTCGATGCCTGCGTGACGCGCAAAGGCGAAGCGACCGCGGTCTACCTGGACGACGTCCCGACGTGGCGGTTGATGGCGCCGGTGTATTACTACCGCGGCATCACGCGCACCGCGCTCAAGAGCACCAGCGGTGCGAGCGATGCGTTCCGGACGTTCGTGGAATTCAAGAAAGGCGGCGACGAGAAGAGCAGTCTCGTCGCCGATGCCGAGAAGCGACTGGCGCAGTAGCCGGGCGATTACTTGCAGCGGATCGAAATCTGGTCCAACAGCAGACCCTGGCGGCCCTCGACTCCAATCACCTGCTTGCCGGCCGGGCACGAGAGCGCAAAGGGTATTGGCGCCTGCGACAACCCGACCGTGCCGGTGTTGTATGTATTCTGCGTGGCGGGGTTGGTGCAGGTCACGCCCAGGTAATCAATCTGGGCGCCGCCGCGGGTCGCGCCGAAGACGCCGGTGACGGCATCTCCCGCTCCGCAGGTCAGCGCACCGCCGTAATCACTGCCCCCGTTTCCCCCGGCAACGAACAGCGTGCTCGGCGGAGCCAACGCCGGCTTCGGTGCGCACACGATCTGTGTCTGGTCGATGTCGTCGCCGGCGCGACCGGCGAGGCCGATCACCACCGACCCGGCCGGGCAGTCGACCGCCGCAAACGCTGAGCCGCCATTCCCGCCTGCCGGTCCGACGGTCACCACCGTATCGGCGATGGTGATTTGAGATGCGTTGCTGAGCGCACTGGTGTTCCCGTTCACCGTGGTCTTGAGCTGCACATCAACCACCGTTCCCGGCGCGAACGCGGGCACGATTGCGTAAGAGGCCGCAAACGGGTCGGTATTGCCGCACGTGTTGGTCGAGGCCACTTCGACCGGTGCACCAGCGGGGCTGGTTGGGGTGAACACCGCCGTGACCCCGGACGAATCGATGCCCATGGCGGTGAGCCAGATCCCCGAACCCGCGGCCGCCGAGTTAATCGATCCACCATTGCAGTTGTTGGACACGCTGGACACGATCGGCGCGCCCGGCGTGGCCTGCACCGAAATCGGGAACGCGTTCGACACGATCGAGCCGTCGGGCGACTTGATACGGACGGTTGCGTTACCGACCGGTGTGCCGACGTTGAAGCGCGCAATCACCAGCGTCGGCGATTGATACCAGATGTGCTGGGCGGTGTTGTCGTTGCCGCCGAAGTTGAAGATCACGTCTGCCGCGCTGGCGCCCGGGAGGTTGGTGCCGGTGATCCACAGCAACTGCCCGAAGCCGGGCGCCGACGGATTCGGCGACACCGACGTGATCGTGGCCGGGCTCACGACCGGCATGCACGGCGAGAACTCGGACGAGTTGCCGGTAGCGTCGTTCATCGCCGTGGCGGTGACGAACCAGCCGGCCGGCACTTGTTGGTTCAGGTCGAGATGAATCGAACCGGCCTGACCGGTGATCCCGAAGCGAATCACGACCTGTTCGCCTTCGCCATACCCGCTGGTGTCGCACGACTGGCTCTTGAAGAACGTCACCAGGTGATAGCCCGCCGGCAGGCTGTTGGTATCCAGGTAAACGAACGTGTTGCTGGTGCCACCGGTGGCGCTCACGAATTCCGGGAAATTCTGGCGCCCGTTGGGCCCGCTATCCGCATCGCCTGCATCGTTTGCGGTGACGCCGTCGCCGTCGAGATCGATGCCAAGGCCGCCGTTGTGGTGAATGAGGTTGTTGTCGATCCTCACGGCGTTGGTCACGTTGTCGGAGACCTTGATACCGACGCCCGAGTTGTAGGCGATGGTGTTGCCGCCGGAGAAGCTGCCGATGGTGATGTTGTTGGCGGTCAAAACGGAAATGCCGTCACCGTTCGGCCGGGCCTGCGTGCCGTCGACGCTGGTGCCGATCCGGTTGTTCTGGATGCTGACGTTGGCGACGGCCGACGCGGCGAAGGGGTAGATGGCGATGCCCGCCGCCGGGTTGCCGGAGATCACGTTGCCGCGGTCACCGGTGGCGCCGATCGTCGTGCCGGATTCGCCGACCGTAATGCCGCTGTAGCCGTTGCCCAGCGCCGCTCCGGATGCGTTCAGACCGATGATGTTGCCGTAGATCTCCGAACCGGTGCTCCCGGGCGCGACCATGATGCCGGTGCCTTGTGCCGTCGCCGAACGCCCGTTGCCGGCGATCAGGTTGCCCTCGCCGCTGCCCGCGACACCACCGACAATCGCCGGGCCGTAGAGCGCGATGCCCTCGAACATGTTCGGCCGCGCGCTCGTGCCGCTGATATCAAGACCGATGCGATTCGATCGAATCACCGGCTTGTTCGCCGGCGCGCCGAGCACCGTGATGCCCGGGCCGCCGATCGTGAAGGCGCCATCGGCGTTGCCGCTGATGGTATTGCCCTGACCCGGCTCGCCGATCAGCGTGCCAGGCGCGTTGTTGATGCGAATGCCGCCCGCCCGGTTGGGTTGCGGCGCCGAGGCGCTGTCGAGGCCGATGGTATTGCCGCGAATCTGCGTCGCGGTCACGTCGCCGGCGACCGAGTCCTGGATGTCGATGCCAAAGCCGCCGTTCGCGGCGATCACGTTGCCGGTGATGGCGATGTTGTTGAGCGAGTCATACATGCGGATACCGTCGGAACCGTTGCCGCGGACGATGCCGTTGGCGATGCCGATGCTGTTCGAGACGATCGACACGTAATCGGCATCGTTCTCGAGGCGGATGCCGGTGTCCGTGTTACCGGCGATGGCATTGCCGTTGATGGTCGAATTGTCGGTGCGGACGATCACGCCAACCGCGTTGCCCTTGCCGGCGACGCTGAAGCGATCGGTGCCGAGGTAGTTGCCGGTGACGGTGTGGCCGCCGGGCAGGTTCTCGGCCTGCATCAACATGATGCCGGTGTTGGCGAACCTGGTGATCGACAGGTTCCTGATCACGACGCCCGAAATGTCGGTGGCCGTCTCGAAGCCGTTGACCACCGAGTTGTTGCCGGACACTTCGATCACCGGCCTGCCGTCAAATCCCGGCTGCGTCGAGCCGTCGATCACCACCGCCTGCGTCAGCACCGGCAGCGCGGACGCCAGGCTGATGACGCCCGGCGCTCCGGCGTTGACGCCGGGGACGTTGAAAGTAATCGTGTCGGTGCCCGGACGGCTGTTGGCAGTGTTAATCGCATTGCGCAACGAACCCGCGCCGGAGTCATTGAGGTTGGTCACCACCGTCGACGGGAGTGCCGGATTGCACGCCGAGAACTCCGACGTGTTGCCGGCCGCATCTGTTGCGGTCACCGTCCAGAAATACGCGCCGGACGGACCGAACGACGTCAGCGTCCAGAAGCCGGCGCCCGTCGGACCCGTGCCCAACGTCTGCGTGTCGCGCAGCTCGGCGCCTTCGCCGTAGCCCGACGCATCACACGTGGTGCTGCGGAACAACTGCACCGTGAACGTGGTGTTGGGCGTCGAATCCAGCGTGCCCTGCACTTCCGTCGCGGACGGCGTGACGTTGACCGCGGCAATCACCGGGAAGTTCTGCCGGTTGTTCGTGCCGCCGTCCCCGTCACCGGGGTCGTTGTTGGTGACGAGGTTATCGCCCTCGATGTCGATACCGAGGCCGGCGTTCGAATAGATCGCGTTGCCGAGGATGCGGTTGCGGAGGCCGTTGTTGTTGAGGCCGACACCGACCTGGGTGTTGAAGGCAATGACGTTGCCGTCACCCGGATTCAGTCCGCCCACCGTGTTATCCGACGCACCGGAAATCCACACGCCAGCCGCCGAATTGGGCCTGGCGAGGAATCCGCCGGCGCCGTCGCCGATGACGCCGATGTAGTTCCCGCGAATCGCCGTGGCCGTCGTCCCGGCTCCATAGAGGCCAATGCCGTTGCCGGCGTTGCCGGCGATCACGTTCCGGGCCGCCGCCGCGCCGCCGATGGTGGTGTTCGTGATGGTCCCGCCGGCAGACGCGTCCAGGAAGATCGCGCCGCTGAAGCTGTTGTTGTTGCCGCTGGTATTGATGCCGTCGAGGAGGCCGATCCAGTTGCCGACGATCGAGTTCCCGTTGGCGTTACCACCCCCAACCGGCTGGATCCGCACGCCCGCCAGCGTGTTGCCGACGATGATGTTGCGGTCGCTGCCTCCCGTGCCGCCGATCGCGTTGTTGCTCACACTGGTGAGTGCGATGCCGACACCGACGTTGCCGAACCCGGCTGCGCCATTCGAGCCCATGCCGACCTTGTTGCCGAGGATGAAGTTGTTGTCCGCGCCGGGCCGCAGCTCCATGCCGTTCGTATTGCGCGACACGACGTTGTTGACGATCGAGCTACTCGCAGCCTGCCAATAAACGCCAACCGCGTTGCCGTTGCTGACGCTGGCGCGATTGATGCCGAAATGATTGCTGTCAATCAAGTGGCCGAAGGTGCCAGGCGACGCATCCACACCTCGCAAGAATCGCGTGATGCTCAATCCCTTGATCGTGATGTTGTTGGCGCTCAACACGAACCCCGCGAAGGCGGTATTGCTGGGGCCGCGCACCTCCACGACCGGCCGACCATCCCATGCCGACTGCGTCGATCCGTCGATCACGACGGAATCAATCAGCGCCGGCAGCGCCGTGGGAACGTTGATCAAAGCCGGTGTGCCGGTGGTGACGTTCGGAATGGCAAATGAGATGGTTTGCGTCCCGGGCTGCGTATTCGAATAGGTAATGGCGTTGCGCAGCGAACCGGCGCCGGAATCGTTGGTGTTGGTGACCAGCGTCGGACTGGGGGTTGCCGTCGTGACCAGCCACACCGTGACGGTGTTGGATGGTGACGCCCCCGCGATGCGGTAGGTGAACCGGTCGAGTCCGGATTGATCAACTGCTGGCGTGTAGGTGAACGACCCATCGGCGTTCAGCGCAAACGTGCTCGCCTGTTGAGGGCCGTCGACCAATTGCGCGACACCACCGAGGGAGAGGTCGTTCGAGAGCACGCCGGGTGCGCCGACGGAAAGGCCGGCCTCCGCGGCACTCCATCGCTGCGGCGTCGCATAGGCATCGCCATTGGCGACGGCAGACTCAACGGCCGGAACCAGGTGCACATCGACGTCGCCGGTGGCCGAACCGCCGGCGTTGCGAACGGCGTAGGTGAAGTGATCGTCGCCGGGCTCGGCAGTCAACGACGGCGTATACGTGATGCTGTAATCGTCGTTGCGGACGGTCGTGCCCTTGAGGCCGTTGGCGGGCGTGTCGTCAACCGACACATCGCTGCCCAGCTTGCCGAGCACGTCAGTGACGATCATCACGCCGGATTCATCGGGTGAGTTGCCGCCGGTCGTATAGATGCGGCTCTCGATTTCGTCCGGGTAGATGAAGAACGCCTGCAGCGGCAGCTTGACGCTCGACAGCACCTCGAGGGTGGTGGTGCTCAGCGCCGTGATCGCCTTGGCGTTGACGCTGCTGACGTAGAGGTGCCCGCTCGCCAGGTTGATGGCGGTGGCGCTCGGACCATCCGGCAGCGCCGCTTCGCTGATGAAACTCAAATCGGACGCGTCGAGCATCGTCACCTTGTCCGCTTCGTAGTCGACGACGAAGAGGTGATTGCGGATGGGGTCGATCGCCAGCCAGCTGGCCGAATGCAGGCGGCTATGCGAACCGCCGGCATACGTGGCCTCGACCTGGTGCGTGGTCGCATTCAGCGCCACCACCTGGTATGCGTTCAACACGCCCTGCGCGATGGCCGTGTTGTTGACCATGCCGAAATACACGCGATTAATGGGCGCCGGCGCGACGCGAATCACGTCGACGCGGTAGTCGCTCTTCGGGGCAATCAGGTTGCCGCCGACGATCACATCAGGCAACGAAGGGGTCACGTCGATCGGTAACGCCGTTACCGGTGCTCCCACCGCGCTCGCCGGCATGTAGACGACCGATGTCTGCGAGCCGCCGGTCAGTGCCACATACGCCTTGTTGGTCGACGGATGCACGACGACCTGCCGGGCGAACGACATCAACTGGCCGGGCAGCGCGGTGATCGAGGGATCGAGCGAGACGTCGACGAAAGGTGTGGCGGGATTGGCGATGTCGTGAATCGCAATCTTGCCGTGCACCGAGCTCCCCGACGCATCCACGCCGGACAGCCCCGCGACGTAGACCTGGCCGGTTGACTGATTGATTCCCAGTCCGAACGGCTGGCCCACGGTATTGACTTCCGCGAGCACCTGGTCGGTCAGGCCGTCGATGACCGCGATCGAACCCGGTCGCGAGTTTTGTCCAGCCGCGTCGGAGCCGCTGTTGATGACGGCTGCGCGCTTCGAGCCGTCGTGCCACCCGCCAAAGCCCCACCGGCCCCTGGTGTTGATGCCAAGGGTACCCGCGACGCGACCGGCGCCGTTGAAGCGTGCTTCCGATGCGACCGCGTCATTGATGCCGACGTAGGCCTGGTTCTTGAGTGGATTGACGACCGCGTTGGTGGTTTCCGGGAACACGCTCAGTGTCACCGCAGTGGCGTTGGCCGCCGAAGGCACCGTGTAGGTGTAGATCGAGTTCAGGAAATCAGCCGCGAAGATCTTCCCGTGCAGTTCATCGACCGCGAGCTCGCCCCCGGCCCGCGACTGGAACTTCTCGTAGGCCGCATTGGTGAACGCGTCGATGAAGAAGGTCGACAGCCGGAAGTTGCCGGTCGTGGCGACGACGCCCCTCTGCTGGTCGATGACGAGGTCGGATGAGCCGAATTCCGTCGAGACGTTGATCGGCCCGCCGGCGGAGAGCTGGCCGAACGTGGCGCTGCCCGGCTGCGCGTCGAGGATGAAGATCTCCGACTGGGTGCGCAGGAACACCTTGCCGGTCGCGTAGTGGATCGCAAGCCGGTCTTCGAAGCTGTTGAATCGCGGCGAACGATTGAAGCCGGGCACGCTGGCTGGCAGCACGCGCTTCACGACGGTGTGGGTATTCCCATCGATGATATTGAACTGATAGACCGTTCCGGGTCCGCCCGTGACTCCGGCAGTGACGATCAGGTTCGCGGCCGGATTGACGGCGATCGTCGTGGCACTGTCGGCGCCGCTGATTCGTGCCGGCGCAGCAGGCGTCGCCGGATCGATCACATAGATGCCACTGTTCGGGCCGGTGGTCGCCATGTAGACCTTGCCGGTCACCGGATTCTGCACGACCTGTCGAATGACGGCGCCCTGAGGCAGCGGATAGGTCCAGTAGATGTGCGCGAAATCGGCACCCGGGCCGTGATCGATGTTCACCGCGCTGATGCTCATCTGCGAATTGGCGCCGCTCGGCGTGTTATCGACGAAGCCGGCCGCATAGTAGGCCGTCAGCCCGCTGCGATCGATCCCGATCGTCGAGCCATTGCCGAGTGCATCGATGCCTGGCTGATTGGCCCCCGCCGACAGGAACTTGTGGAACGTCGGATTCGGCTGACCGTTCACCGTCGGCCGGGTATCCAAGGCCAGGATTGACGCATTGGTCGCGCCCTGGTTGAACGTCCGGAACAGCACGACGCCGGCGCGCGGGGCCGCGATCCCCCAGGTGATGGGTCCTTCCGACGGATCGTACGGAATGCGGCCGACCAGCTTGTTGGACACCGGATCGACCACGCCGACCGCGCGATTACTGCCCACGTAGACGAAATTGGTCGTCGGCATGTAGATCAACTCGTTGGCGTTGCCGCCCAGGTTCTGGCCGAGGCCGGCGGGATGGCTCGAGAGGATCTTCGTCGATCCGAACGCCGCGCTGTCGTTGGCGAGCACGTTCAGCGTCACCGGCGTGTTCGGCGTCGTGTAGACCTCGTCGTCGGCCGCTTGCGGCGGCGGGAACTGAACGACCGGCGGCGGTTCGGTGACGCCCTGGTCCTTGTCCTCGGTGTTGACGCCCTGCTGCTGCACGACCGGCGTGACGTCTTCATTCGGCACGAACGCCGAGGTGATCTTCGCGGTGCTGCCGTCGGGATTGGTGACGGTGACGATCTTCGACGGATCCGGCGACGGATCGAACACGCGCAGCGTGATCTTCGCGGCCTCTCCGGGCGCGAGGTAGATGGTGGCGTTGGTGGCCGCGGAATCGTTCGGATTGCTGACGCTGCCGGTGCTGCCGGTGACCAGTTGCGGGTTGGGCACATTGGCGACGAGCACGTTGCGCGTTTCCGTCTTCAACTCGCAGTTGCGCACCACCGGCGTCTTGTAGGTGCGGTAGAGGATCAGCTGCGTCTTGATGGTCGGATCGAACGTCGTCTGCGCGAAGAACAGGTTGACGTTGTAGCTCGCGCTCGTGTTGCCGGTGTTGGTAATCGACCAGCTGACGTCGGTCATCAACGAGCTGTTGTCGATGTCCGGATTATCGATGTCCGGATTGTCGATATCCGGGTTGTCGATGTCGGGGTTATCAATGTCCGGGTTGTCGATGTCCGGATTGTCGATGTCCGGATTCGCCACGCGGATGTTGTCGATGTCGGGGTTGTCAATATCCGGATTGTCGATGTCCGGGTTGTCGATGTCCGGATTATCGATGTCGGGATTGTCGATGTCCGGGTTGTAGACCTCGGCGTTGTCGATGTCGGGATTGTCGATATCCGGATTGTCGATATCGGGATTGTCGATGTCCGGGTTATCGATGTCCGGGTTGAGGATGATCGCGCTCGCGAGACCGCCGGTCTTGATCACCCAGGCGTTGTTGACGAGCACGACTTCCTGGACGGTGACGTTGATGATCGCGTGTGGATCGGTGGACGTGGCGTAAACCGTGCGCGATGCCGTCGAGCGGTACGGAATGTCGGCGTCGATCCAGGTCAGTGGGGCCGCGGAGAACTGGTCGAAGGACGCGCGGCCGCCAATCGGCTGATTGGTGATCGTGAAGCGGAAGCGCCGCTGCACGTCGGCGGTGTTCTGCGCGAACACGACGAAGCTGCGTTCCATCAACGTCCCCAGCGTCGCGCCGGTGTCGTCGATGCGATAGCCGAGGCGCTTGGTGTTGCCGGGTGAACCGACCAGCAGGCCGCCGGTGATGCGCGCGGTGTAGATGTTCTGGTTGCGCGATCCGGCATTGCCGGGGATGCACATCGGCACCATCTTGGTCGGGTCGTAGATGCTCGGCACACCGCCGGGCGAGGCCGGCGGCGTGTAGTCGTTCCAGGGATTGCCGTCGCCGTCGCGGTCCTCGAGCGGCACGCGGACGTCGCGATTGTCGGTCCAGGCGGCGTGGAAGATCGGCGGCGTGGCTCCGGCGGTGGAGTTGTAGATCCACTTGCCGGCCGCGTCGGTGACGAAGTTCGGCGCGGCGGCGATATCGACGTAATCGCCGATGAACGGCGCGGTGCCCTTCTGGAACATCGGCAGGTTCGGCGGGTTCACCTGCCACGGCGTGCTCGGTCCGCCGGGGATGCGGGGGCCCTGCACATACTCAGACACCGCCACCGATGGCGCGAACGCCGGCACGGAACCGGGGGAGGCCATCGAGGCGCGCAGATCGATCGTGTGGCGCAGGCCGGTGGCGTTCGGATCGACGTGCGTGAATGACGATTTGTCGTCGACATACTGCGTGAACGACTGCGCCCGTGTCTGGCGGACGTCGTAGTAGACCAGCATCAACTTGCCGCCGGCATAGGTGAGCGACGGCATCAGCTGGTGACCCTTCTGATTTTCAGAGGACACCGCCCGCGCCGCGGTCCACGTCGAACCGTCGGTGCTGGTCGCCATCAACACGCGCGCCGATCCCAGGACCGGATCCGGATTCAGCGGATCGAAGCCGCGCTCCGCCCACGCCAGGTAGACGCGGCCGGTCTCGTCGATCGCCATCGTCGGATAGGCATTGGTGCGGAAACGAATCTGGGTCGCGGAGGTGGATTGATCGAGCGGGGAGAGCTCCGCGGCTTCAAGTGCCTTGTTGACGCCGCCCTTCTTGTAGAAGTGCTCGAGGTTCAGGCCTTTGCCCTTGCCGTTCTTCGGCTTGGCGAACTTGCGCGCGAAGCCCGGGGGGTCGATCTTCTTGGACGCGAGCGTGTACTTCGCGGTCATCAAGGCATCAACGCCGTTGTTGTTGGTGCTGACGTCGAACTGGCGCCACGCGATGTAGACGTTGCCGTTGCGCGGATCGACCGCCAGGGCCGCGCCCTGGTTGGCGCGCTCGGAGTTGCTATTGAGTTTGACCGGCGTGGTCCACGTGGCACCGCAGTCGGTCGAGCGCGTAAACATCACGTCGTAGCGCGCGCCCTTGCTGTCGGTGGAGCGCAGCGTGTATGCCACGTAGACCGGCCCGGCCGGGACGTTCTGCGTGATCGGTCCCTTTTCGCCGGCGGTCACGACGGTGCAGCGCGTGGTGTCGCGCGGCACGTCAACGACCATCCAGGGCTTGTCGAGGAAGTTGCCGGTGGATCCCCCCGGATCCGTCTGCAACGCCCGCGTGCCGAGGTACTCGAAAGTCTCGCCGGCTTCCTTGTTGTTGTTGTCGATGAAGCGCGACACGAAGATCGCGCTCTTGCCGGGCACATCGGGCGTCGCGGGGTTGGCGCGATCGAAGGCCAGGCCGGCGTAATACATCAAGCCGTTGGTGCCGGCGCGCACGACCGGGTCGGCGCCGGCGGCGTAGCCGTGAATCGGCGATGACACGCCCACGGCGCTGTGATCTTGTGGGTAGCCTGGGAGCAGGGTGCTGGTCCAGCGCTGGCCGCCGTCATGCGACTTATACAGGCCGAGCCACGCGTCGCCGGTTTCGTCCTCCGCCAGGCCGGGCAGATCGACCGTTCGATAGTCGTTCGAACCCGCGAGCAGGTGCAGTGGATTGCGCGTCGACGCGCCAATCGACGGCTCGTTCTGCCGCTGCAGGTAAGGGTCACCGTTCGGCCACTCCGTGCCCGCAACCATGTTGACGTTGCGGCCGGGGATCTGTGCCGAGATCGTGGTCAGCGCAATGCCGGCCGCGACGATGACTCCGGAAAAAATGCGAACGAAAGCAGAACGACGCGGTACGGGGGGTACGAACCGGCGCATGACACTCTCCAGGCGGACTATTGACGGACTTCCGTTTGTACGAGACTTCGGCTATCCAGACGAACCAGGCGGACTTCAAAAAGGGCAACCGAGTCTTACAAAGGGTGCCCAAGTCTAGGTCAGCCGTGAGGTTTTGCACAACTACTAGGACCTTCGTACCAACAGTGTGCAGGTCGCAAAAGCCCCGAACGGGGGAGAGTTGAAGCCTTTAAGGTGGACCGGTCATCGAACACCCCTTTTGTGGGTACTCGTCGGTCGCGTTTCAGGCCGGCGGGTGAGTTATGGGAGTATACGGTGGGGTTAGTGCGAAAGTTCTGCGACTCAAAATTAATGTTTTCAAGCCTAAAAACCCTGATCATCGTTTTCGTCGTGGCCGCCGCCTCCGGATGTGGCGGTTCTCGCGCGCCTGTCGTCTTTTTTGACAACCCCTTTCCTCTACTTGTCTGGCTGGGCGAGTTCACGCGCCCAGCGGGAACGGTCTACCCACAGCTCGCCGACAGTTCGAGATACGGCAGCATCTCCGGGCTTGCGCCCGACGAGGTCAACAAGCAGTGGGTCGGCGTGATCGACGATCGCGATCACTCGCGCATCGTGTGGCTCGATGTCACCTACGGCGCCAAGGGTCTTGAAGTCTCGCCGGCTCGCGTGCAGAACTTGCGTGCCGGCCCCGGCGTCCCCGAGCGCACTGCGACACAGGCGGATCTCGAAGCGATCGTCGCGCTGCCGAACGGCTCTTTCCTGATGAGCGAAGAGGGTCACAAGGTTCGTGAGAGCGGCGATCTCTGGCAGCCCGTGATCCTCCAGGTGACTCACGACGGTGTCGTGACCGGCACGATCGAGTATCCAAAAGACTTTCAGATCACGGCTGACGGCAAGTCTGGCCTGCGCGACAACCAGGGATTCGAAGGCCTGACGATCACGCCGAACGGCCACCTGATCGCGGGACTCGAACAACCGTTGATCCAGGACGGTCCCACGACCACGTTCGATCGTCCCGCCGCCGGGCGCTTGATCGAATTCGCCCCGGCCGGATCGAGCTACCAACCGGCGCGGCAGTGGCGCTACATGATCTCGCCGACGCCGCGGGTCGAGAACTTCGACGACACGTGCAGCGACGGCGAAAATGGCCTGGTCGAGTTGCTCGCGTTGAGCGAGACCCGATTGATCTCGATGGAGCGCGCGTGCCTGATCACGAAAGACGGACAGTTCACCGCGAACGCGGTGCAGTTGTTCTCGGTGGAGCTCGTCGGCACCGACGCCCGCAAGCGGCTGTTGCTGAACTTTGACGACGTGACGCCGCGCTTGTCGTCGGCGCTGACGCGTCTCGAGAATTTTGAGGGGATGACGTTCGGGCCGATCGTCAACGGGATGAAGACGCTCTTGATCGTCTCGGACGACAACTTCAGGAAGACGCAGAAAACCTCATTCCTGTTATTTGGAATGAGGTAGGTCTTAGGGTCTTAGGGTCCGAGGGTCTTAGGTTAGTTAAGCGACGAACTTGTAGCCGACGCCTCGGACCGTGAGCAGGTGTTTCGGCTTGGTCGGATCGACTTCCAGGTATCGCCGCAGCCGCACGATGAAGTTATCGATCGCGCGCGTGTCGGTGTCTTCGTGCAGGTCCCACACGTCCTCGAGGATCGATTTTCTCGACACCGCCTTCCCGGCATTCTTCACCAGGTATTGCAGCAGGTCGCATTCCATCTGCGTCAGCTGATATTGCTTGTCGCCGACATGCAGCTCGAGCGCCTCGAGATCAAGGCGCCGGCCCGCGAACGAGATCTGTTCGTGCTCGTGTTCCTGCGCGAGCCATTCGCGCCGTCGCAGCAATCCGCGCAGCCGCGCCAGCAGGATCTGCAGTTCGAAGGGCTTCGGCAGGTAGTCGTCGGCGCCGGCCTCGAATCCCTGCAGCACGTCTTCCGGCCGGCTGCGCGCCGTCAGCATCAACACCGGCACGTAGTGATTTTCGGTGCGCAACTGCTTGACGACGGAGAAGCCGTCCTTGCCGGGGAGCATCACGTCGAGCACCACCGCGTCGTAGCGCGAGCGATTCGCGAGCAGGCGATCGAGCGCCTGTTGCCCGTCGCCATCGACATCCACTTCATGGCCTTCGGCTTCAAGGTTGAAGCGCAGGCCATCGGCAAGGTGGGCCTCGTCTTCGACGATCAGGATGCGGCTCACTCGGTCACCCTCGGCAATTCCAGCGTGAACGTCGCGCCCTTGTTTTCGCCGGCGCTTTCCGCGAAGACGCGGCCGCCGTGGCGCTTGGCGATCGCGCGGACGATGTAGAGACCGAGGCCGGTGCCTTTCACTTTCGAGCCGATCGCCTGGAAGCGATAAAAGCGATTGAAGATGCGGCCGAGCTGCGCCTTGGGAATGCCGATGCCGGCATCCTTGACGCGCACCCACGCGGTGTCGGGCGTCGCGGCGGCGGCCTGCACGCTGATCTGCGGCTCGCCGTTCGAATACTTCACGGCGTTATCCAGCAGGTTGGCGATCGCCGTGCGCAAGTCATCCACGTCGCCGCTGACGACCAGCGGCGATTGCAGGTCGATCGGCGTCAGCACGATCGCGTTCTCGGCGAGGTGATGGCGCGTCCGCGCGGTGTCGACGCATTCCTGCGCCAGCCATCCCAGATCCACCGGCGCGCGTTGCTCGAGCTTGCGACGCTGGCGCGCCACGCCGGCGCGCAGCACCTGCTCCACCGTGTGCTGCAGACGGTCCGCGTCCTGCAGCATGATGCGGTAGAACTCCTTGCGCTGGGCATCGCCGACTTCGCGCGCCTGCAGCGTCTCCAGGTACAAGCGGATCGAGGCAATCGGGGTCTTCAACTCGTGCGTGACCGAGTTGAGGAAGCTGTCTTGTTGTTCGGTGATGCCCATCTCGCGGACCAGGAACACCGTGTAAACGATGAGGCCGGCGATGATCAGCGAGAAGGTGATGACGCCGAAGACGAGCGGCGCGACGCGCCGCCCGTTGGCGAGAATCCATCCGATGTTGAGGGTGACGGCTGCGGCGACCAGGACGACGCAGAGGACGACGAAGACGATGGAAGCGGTCTGGCGCCTGGTCATTGGTAGGGATCAGGGATCGGGGATCGGGGATCAGGCGAACGAAACGCCCTGCTCCCTGATCCCTGATCCCCGTTCCCTGAATTATGCCGCTTCTTCGTCCATCTCCTGGCGGATCTTGGCGACCTTCACGTCCCAGGCGAGGCCGAGGGCCTTGAGGACGCTGATGCCGATCCAGTTCATGTCGAACTCGTACCACGCCAGGCCGTGACGCGCGGACACGGGATGCGCGTGGTGGTTGTTGTGCCAGCCTTCGCCGAACGTCAACATCGCCACCCAGAAGCTGTTGCGCGAATCATCGCGGGTCTTGAAGCGCTGCGTGCCGAACAGGTGCGTGGCCGAGTTGACCAGCCAGGTGCAGTGCAGGCCGTAAGTGGTGCGGAAGAACGTGCCCCACAGGACGTAGGGAATGCCGCCGAACGCGAGCAGCGCGAGGCCGACGATCACTTGCGGCACCCAGTGCCAGGTGGTGAGCGCGACGTGGAATTTGTCCTTGCTGAGATCGGGCGTGTAGCGCGCGAGCACCTCGGTGTCGTGGTGCATCGCCTTGCCGGTCATGATCCACCCCATGTGCGCCCAGTAGGTGCCTTCGCGCGGGGTGTGCGGATCACCTTCGTGATCGGAATGCTGATGATGGATGCGGTGCGTGGCGACCCAGAAGATCGGTCCGCCCTCGAGCGCGAGCGTGCCGCAGATGGTCAGGAAGTACTCGACCCACTTCGGCGTCTTGTAGCCGCGGTGCGTCAGCAGGCGGTGGTAGCCCATGCCGATGCCGAGCGAGCCGGCGACCCACCACAGCACGGCGGCCGTCGCGATCGCGCCCCAGTTGATGTAGAACAACGCCGCGATTCCGAGGATGTGGAACGCGGTCATGGCAATGGCGGTGATCCAGTTGATCTCGCCGTCGGAGGCCTTTCGGCCATAGATTTCGGTCACAGGAATCATGTTGAAAGAAACACTATCAGGACGTCACCAGCGGCACTGTAAGACTTGTGTCATCTCTCCAGGCTCGACAGTTTCGTAATAAGCAGCCGGAATGATATTGTTCTAGCCAATATATGGGCTCAACGATGCTCGAACGGGAAATGAAGCGCGGCAGCGCGGAATTGCTCATCCTGGCGTTGTTGGAAGACCGCGAGCGGCACGGCTATGACATCGGCAAGCAGATCGACGAGCGGTCGGGCGGCCTGATCGCCTTCCACGTCACCTCTCTCTACCCGACCTTGCACCGGTTGCAGTTGAAAGGATTGATCGATGGGCGATGGGTCGAGAAACCGGGGCAGCGCCGGCGGCGCTATTACCGGCTCACGCCGGGCGGCAGGGGCACGTTGGTTCGACAGCGATTGATCTGGCAGAGCATCGCCCAGGCCATCAATCGCGTGGCGGGGATCAAGCCCGCCGCGTTCTAGCGCCCGAGGACCGCGCGTCGCCAGGTCTCGACGATCGAGCGATCGGGTCCGCCGAGCTTCTGGTGGCGCTCGACATAGCTGCGGAAGCGCTGCAGGTTGTCGGGGCTCAGGCTCTTGTCCTGCTGGAACATCTTGTAGAGCACCTGAATCGCGACGAACAGCATCGGTTGATCGTCGTTCTTGGTGTTATCGAGTTGATCTTTCAACTTCGGCAACGCGCCGCTGTAATCGCCGACCATCGCCAACGCGATCGCTTCGCGCTTCAACCGCTCATCGTCATTCGGCCACGCATCGGGTGCTTCTTCGATCACGTCCAGTGCCTGGCGGCCGTCGCCGGTGCGGAGCAGCGCATCCACCAGCGCGGGATACACCGCGCCGGGGTTCTCGCTGAGCAGCGCCATCTGCCAGGCGCCGATCGCTTCCTTGTCGCGGCCGCTGACGGCGTGCGTGGCGCCGAGATAGAACGCCGCGCCGAGAAAATCCGACGCGCCCTTCAGCGTCTGCTGGAACCACGCGGCAGCCTGCGCCACTTCGCCCTTGCTCAGTGAATTCAGTCCGCGCACAAAGGCGAGGTTCAATTCATCGTCCGCGGTCGCGCCGCGGTCGGCCGGCGCGTCGTAGTTGCCGGACTTGGCCTTTTCGACCACCGCTTCCACTTCGGGCGAAGGCGGATGCATGTCCGCCAGGCCTTCGAGGAACGGCAGCACCACTTCGGGAACGAGGATCGACCGCGCGGAGAATCGCGGCACCGGCGCGAGGATCTTCGACGCGGCGACCGGCGCGGGCGGCGCATCGGGGTCGAGCGGCACGCCGAGATCGGGCGGCTCGGACGTATCGGTGACCGGCGACAGCATGAACGCCCGCGTCATCCGCATTTCCGGTTGACCCGGAGCGGCAATGATCGCCCGGGCGACGTATTCACCCGGCGGCAGCACGCCGAGTCGCATCTGCGCCGCAAACGCGTGCACGTTGCCGCGCGCCACTTGCTTGGCTTCCACGTTGACCAGCGCGTTGCCGTTCTCGGCATCCGAGATTTGCAGCGTCACCTTCGTCTTGCCGAGCGCGCCTTGATCGCTGCCCGTCATCTCGAGCATCGCCGACACCGTCTCGCTGTCGATCACCGTCGTCGGACGCGGTCTCGGCAATTCGCCGGGTGTCGGCGGCTGCGGCACGAGCATCAAGTCCGACACGCTCATGCCGCTCGGTCCCTTGATGAGGCGCGCGTTGATCGACGCATGCACGCTGCCGGCGCGGCCGGTGTCGTCCACGGCACCGAGGCGCAGCGTGTATTCACCCGGGTCGAGCGCGACCGAAGTCAGCAGCAGCCGCGGCGATTCGAGCCCCTTGCTCGCGGGCGCGAGCGTCGAGACGCCGCCGCGATTGACGACGATCTTGTCGTTCTTGTCGAGCACGACGACGCCCACGGGCCAGTCGGCGGATTCCTTTGCGGGATCGCCAACCTCCGCGGAGATGACGACGCGGACCTTCGACGTGCCGGTTTCGATCGCCGTGTAGGTGGCGACGCGGATCGGCAGGCCGCGCGTCGGCAGCGGCGCCTTGAGCACTTCGCTCAGTTGCTGCGTCGGGGTGAGTTCCGTTTTCGCCGCCGCCGCCGGCGCGCCGATGACGAAGGTGGGCCGCGCGCGCACGGTCATGCCGCGCGTCTTCAGCGACACCTTGATGCGGCGTTCGCGGCCGGTGCGATCGGCCTCGTTGGGTTCGAAGCCGAGCAGGTAATAGCCCGATAATTCGCGGCCGAGGCGATCGAAGGCGATCTGCCCGTCGCCGTTGACGGTGCTCATCGAGCCGCGCGTCTGTCCGGCCACCTGTTCGAGTCCTTCGCTCATCAACCCGTCATCGAAGAATCGCGACGAGCTGCCACCCGGCGCGCCGCGATCTTCGATGTCGAAGAATTGCTGCGAGGGGCGAATGATATGAATCGTCGCTCGCGCCTCGGCGGCGAGACGGCTGAGCGCGGTCATGCCCTGGCGATCGCGCGCGACGAACATGCCCTCGGAGATCATCACGATGTTGACGGGGGTCTTGAGCGGCGCGAGATTCTTCAGCAGCGATTCGAGCGCCTGCAGCGTGGCGCGCGCGCGGCCGCTGGCCTCGAGGACCATGGCGCGGCCGTCCACTTCGAGCTGGTTCGAGCAGGCTTCGAGCTCCGCGCCGGCCATGCCGTTGCATTCACGCATCACGGCCTGCTGAAACGATCCCGGGTCGTTGCTCTCGAGCGCCCACGCTTCGCTGATGTTGATGTGGCTCATGCCCATGCGCGTGCTGGCGGAGCCGGTCACCCGCATCAAGCCGTCGGTGATGCGCTTGCGGTCGGCCGTGAATTCCACGCCGCCGACACCGGTCGGCAGGCGCGCCAGGCCGACGAGATCGCCCGGGGCCAGGCGATCGAACAGCGACTGCGCGGCGCGCAGGATCGTGCGGTTGGCGCCGACGCGCAAGCTGCCTTCGTCGACGACGAACAACAACAGGCGCCCGGTGGTCGCGGTCTCGTTCGAGGTGTAGGCCGCTTCGCGTGGTGTCGCGGCGCTGGTATTGGTGGGCGCCGTGGAAATGAACTGCAGCGAGTCGATCTTGCGCGGCTGGCCGTTGACCTCGAGCTCGAAGTCATCGGGGGACAGCGTCGTGACCGGGCGCGCGTCGCGATCGACGACGTTGACGTCGACCAGCACCAGCTCCGCTTTCGTCTCGAAGGTGGGTCGAGGCGCCTGTTGCGCCTGCACGCCGATCACCGCGGCGATCGTCAGGACCGCGATCGAAAGAAATCGCATCACTACGATCCCGGCGCGCGATAACCCTGGCGGGACCGCACGCTGTAGTTGCTCCCCGGGATTTCCAGCTTGACCTCCCGCCACGTGCCATTGCGCAAGGTGTTCTTCGACTCGTAGCCGATGATGTATTGATTCGAGAGTTCTTCGAGGATTTCCGCGAAGGGGCCATCCAGCTGATCGCTGCGATCGACGAACAGCGCGCGCCCGCCGCTGAGGTCGACCAGCTTCTCGATGCCGGACTTGAGTTGCGCTTCCTTGACGCCGCGGCCGAGCGCGACCATGAACAGCGTCGCATCGTTGGCGCGCACCGCCTGCTCGACGGCGTGAATCGTCGAGTGGCTGGTGCGATCGTCGCCGTCGCTGAACACCACCAGGACGCGGCGGCCAGGGGCGCGCGACAACTGCTGCACGCCGCGGATGATCACGTCGTAGAGCGCGGTGCCGCCCCAGGCGCTCAAGCGATCGACGGCGCGCGTGCGCAACGCCACGCTGGTCTCCCGCTTGGTCAGCGTGAACATGTTGTCGTTGAACGCGGCCAGCGTCACCTGGTCCTTGGGGCTCAGCGCCGACAGAAACTTCTTTACCGAGTTCTTCAGCTGCGGCATGGCCAGCGTCATGCTCTCGCTGACGTCGATCGCCACGACGATCTCGAGCGGCGATCCCTCCGACGAGAAGTGCTCGATGGTCTGCGGCACGCCGTCCTCGAACAGCTTGAAGGCGCCCTGCTGCAGGCCGGAAACGAATCGTCCGTGCTCGGTCACGACCGCGGTGACCTGCACCACGTCCACCGACACCTTTTCAACTTGATCGAGGCCTTTCGCTTTCGAGCTGGTGATGAGGCGGCCGCCGCCGATCAAGTTGGCGACGACGCGAAAGACGTGCGGACGGACTTCGGCGCCGGCATCCCACTCGCACTGCGCGGCCACCGGGTCCAGCACGTTGCAGACCTGCTTGCCGTCGGCGAAGAACAGGATCTGCGCGACGCGCGACGCCAGCATCGGCGGCAGCACCTGCGCCTTGAGCGTGGTCATGCCGCTGACGTACGAATCCGGTTCGGGAAGCACCACGCGGATCGACAGTTCCGCCGCCGGTTGCGGCTCCTGTGCGACGAGCGTGGCCGAGATCGCGAGTACGAAAAGTACGCCGATATGTCGCATATAAGACAACAACGATGTTGCACTTGGGGGCAGCCCCCAGATCGAGCATTACTGCGGCCGTAACGGGCCGTTGCCGGCCAGCGCCGCCACGTAATCTTCTACCCGAGTCGACGAAAGCGCCAGTGCTTGTCGCGCCAGCGCCGGCCAGTCGTCCGGGAAGCGGGAATCGACGTCGTGCCAGTAATCCTGGGCGGCGTACATCAGTAATCCCGGGACGAGTTGCGCCGGCAGTTTCATCCGCGCCGTCTCTTCCGCCAGCCGCAGGATCAAATCGGGCGCCTGGGTGGCGATCAGCCCGCCGTCGGCGCGGCCGCCGAAGTTTTCCCAGGGCGCCGGCGCCGGCATCGCGGTGCGGGCGCGATTGTCGAGAATCTCCGAATAGACGCCCCACAAATCGAGCGTCGCGCGCGGCAGGTCGGGCTTGCCGAGCCAGAACAAATCGCGCAAGCCAAATAGCGCCGGCAGGGTATCCGGCGATCGCAAGACCGCCCACGGCAGGGTCTGCCGCACGGCGGCGGTCAATTGCGCTTCGTTCGCCAGCGCGAGCACCGCCGGCAGGTTCGCGCCGGCCGCCTTCACGCGGTCGCGGCCGCGGGCGATTGCCGCGACGATGCGATCGCGATCGGCGTCGCGCAACGCGCGCGGGTTGAGCGCCATCACGGTGCGCGCGAGCGTCAACTGATCGTTGAGGTTGATGGACGGTGCCGCCGGCATCTCGTTATCGGCGATGCGGCGCAACGCCAGGCGCGCGAGCGCGATGTCGAGGCCGAGCAGCGAACCCTCGACGTGCCACGGCGATCCATCGCCGACCTGTTCGTGTGGCACCGCCCACGCGACGAAGTCGCGGCGCATGCCGGCGGGCCCCACTAATCCAAAGTTGTGGCGCTGCGCAACGTCGGCGCCGAGGAGCGCCGGCCCTTCGGGATCGCCCAGCGCCGGCGTGTAGATCAGTGCCAGGAGCGCATTGCTGATCTTCTCCGCATCGTCCGCCGCAATCGCCGCATCAAGCCCGGGTGATTCGATCTGCTCGCGGATCCGCTTCAGCCGCGCATGTTCCGACGCGAAGAGATCGACGCGATAGTCGAGACCTTCCCACGTCACTATCGGGCCGCCCGTGTTCGACGGCGGGCCCGCCAGCGCCTGCAGCAAGCGCGATTCATACGCGGTCTTCGGCGTCGTCCACTGATCCGGCTGGATCAGCGGCGGCATCGCATCGAGCAGCGTCGTCAGCAACCAGTTCTTGATCGCGGTGAAGGGGCGCTCGCGTTTCTGGGCGGTGTCGGCGGGGGGATCGACCGCATTCGCCAGCGATAAGCCGAGCGCTTCCGCCGTGGCGACATCGATCGATTCGGTGAGCCGCGCGCGCTCGATCACCGCGAGGCATGCCTGGAAGGCGACGACGGCGTGTTTCTCGTCCTTGCCGGACAGCTCATCGCCCAAGCGGCGCGCCGCCTCGACCAGTCGCGCGTAGACACGAGGTGTCGTGACGCCGATGCGATCGAGCGTCAGCAGGATCGAGCGATAGCGGCGGTAGCCGCCCATCGCGACCATCACATCGACGGCGCGATCCCCTTCAACATTCGCGAACACACCCTGGGCGAAGCGCACCATCTCGAATCGATCCCGGCGCTCCTTCGCGGTGCTGCCCGAGATCTTTTGTGAGAGCCAGGCGAGGGTCACGTTGGTCGCCGGCTCACGTTTGATCGTCGCCGCGCCCTTGCGCGTGATCTCGGACTTGTCGAACAACTCTTCCCAAAACCATTGCGCGGCCGGCGGTGCAATCGCCCCGTCCCGGATCGCGATCTGCGACGAGACGATCCACGGATCGGTCGTGCCGCGCAGGAACGGGTGCTCTTCAAGCTTCCAGTTGGAATCCGCGGAGCGGAACGCGCCGTAGAACGCGCGCGCTTCCTCGATCTGCGCTTCGATCGGCGCCGCGCCAAACGCCAGCGCCTGCCGTTCCGGCGTCACGCTGCCGATCGCGTCGTAAAACCACGCCAGCCGGCCCGAGTCCCTGGTGAGCAGCGCGCGCAGAAAATCCGCGGGCCTGGTCACCTTGATTTCGACGAGCGCTTCCCAGATCGGCTCGGCGGCGGTGCCGCCCGGTACGATCACGCGGTCCTTCTCGACCTTGAAACCGCGCGCCGCGACCCAGAACGCCGCGGGCGCCGTGCGGACGATCCATTTCAACAACCCGCGATCGCGATCGAGCAGCGCGCGCACCGACGGATCGGTGGACATCGCGCCGGCGCACACCAGCAGCGCGGATCGATTCGAAATCAATCCGTTGAAGAGATCAGCGCGATCCGGCAGTTGCAGCACGTCGCGCCAGTCATCCGCCTTGAGCGGCACCGCGATCGTGATCGGCCGCGCCTCGCCGGCGGCGGCCGGTGTGTTCGGCGCGGCGGTGAGTTGGACGATGGCTTGACGGACGGCGGCGGCGCGTTCGGTGGCGCTCGCGCTCTGCGTGAACATTTCCCGTGCCAGCAGCGCGATCGCGTGCCCGCGCTCCTCGGGCCGGAGCCCCAGCAGATCGAAGGTCGCCGTGCCGCCGGGAACGGGTAGATCAAAAAAACCTGTGACGGCGGTCCGCTCGTCGGGGACGAACAACAGGACCAGCGTCACAATCAGGACGCGAATCAAGGCCTCAACTTATATTCAAACCCTTCGCAGTTCCAGCCCGTCAAAGCCCACCATGAGCTTTGACAATCTTCGACAGGACCTGCGCCTCGCGTTCAGAAGCCTGCTGCGCGCGCCGGCGTTTGCGGCGGTGACGATTCTCACGCTGGCGCTCGGAATCGGCGCAAATACCGCGATCTTTTCGATCGTCAACGGCGTGATCCTGCGTCCGCTCGGCTATCCCAGACCCGAGCAGCTGATGTACCTGACGACGCAATTCCCGGCGTTTGGCTTCGATCAGTTCTGGGTCTCGCCGCCGGAATATTTTGAATTTCGCGAGCTCAACCAGTCCTTTCAGGCGGTCGGCGCTTACACGACCGGTGAAGTGAACCTGACCGCCGGCGATCGCCCGATGCGCGTGCGCTCCGCCGGTGTCGACGATCAATTGCTGGCGGCGCTCGGCGTTCAGCCGATTGCGGGCCGGCTGTTCTCGAAGGGCGAGACCGATTTGGTGCCGCCCCCGAATGCCACCGGCCCGGTGCCGTTGCCGGCGATCTGCCTCTTGTCGTACGAGCTCTGGCAAAGCGCGTTCGGCGGCCAAACCTCGATCCTCGGACAGATGGTGGAGGTCAACGGGTTGCGGCGCGAAGTGATCGGCATCATGCCGGCGGGCGCCGACGTCATGGACAACCGCACCGAGATCTGGATGCCGATCGGGCTCAATCCCGCGAACCGTCAGAATCGCGGCAGCCACTACCTGTATCTCGTCGGCCGGTTGAAGGACGGCGTGACGCCGCAGGCCGCGCAAATCGAATTGACCTCACTGATCCAGAACTGGAGCGAGCGCACCGGGCAGAAGAACCACGTGTTCGCGCCGCTGCCGAAGACGGCGGAGGAGCGGAAGACCAACTTCGGCCACATCCTGCAGATGAATCCGGTGCAGGAGCAGATCATCGGCGGCGCCAGCCGCGCGATCTGGACGCTGCAGGCGGCGGTGGGATTCGTGCTGCTGATTGCCTGCGCCAATCTCGCGAACCTGTTGCTCGCGCGCGCCGAGACGCGGCATCGCGAATTCGCCGTGCGCACCGCGCTTGGCGCCGGCCGCGGACGATTGTTGCGCCAGTTCATGACCGAAGGCGTGCTGCTGTCGATCGCCGGCGGCATCCTCGGCCTGATTCTCGCGCGCGTCGGCGTGCAGGCGCTGTTGCGCGTCTACCCGAGCAGCCTGCCGCGCACCAGTGAAGTGGCGGTCGATCCCGCCGTGCTGGCGTTCACGTTTGCCGTCGCGGTGATCACCGGCCTGATCTTCGGCCTTGCGCCGTTGATGCATACCAGGGTTAAGGGACTGGCCCTCGCCTTGAAGGAAGGCGGCGCGCGCGGCGCCACGGCCGGCGCGGCGCGCCATCACCTCCGCCGCGGGCTGGTGATGGCTGAGGTCGCGCTGGCGGTGATGCTGGTGATCGGCGCCGGCCTGATGATCCGCACGGTCTACAACCTCTCGACCGTGGATGCCGGTTTCGATCGTTCGCGTCTCGTCACGTTCCAGATGTCGCTGGCGACCGCGAATTATCCGCAACCCGCCCCGCGGGCGCAGTTGTATCAGCGCCTGCTGGAAAAATTCCGCGGCGTGGCAGGCATCCAGGGCGCGAGCGCAATGTCGGGCCTGCCGCCGAATCGCCCGCTCGATGCGAATGACACCGACATCGGGAACTACACCTCGCCGCCCGAAGGCCCATTCGAGAACGTGGACTATTACCAGAACGTGATGACGAACTACTTCGAGACGATGGGTATTCCAATCGTCAAGGGTCGATCGTTCCTGCCGAGCGATGCGGCGTCGGGCCCGGTGGTGATCGTCAACGAGGCGCTGGTCAACACCTTCTGGAAGGACCGCGATCCGATCGGCCAGACCCTGAAGCCGGGCTTTGCGCCGTTCAACACCGTCCCGGAGTTCCGCGTCATCGGGGTTGCCAAGGATGTGAAGCAGCGCGGCGTCGACAAGAAGACCGGCACGGAGCTATACGTGCTGGTGGATCAGACCGCGATTGCGCCCGCGCCGATCACCAACGCCCCGGGCACGATGAACATCGTGCTGCGCACCACGTTACCGCCCGCCACGCTGCGCACGACCATCGACAGCATCGTCCGCGACGCCGATCCGTCCGTGCCGATCGTGCGGCTGCGCGACATGAACGGCGTGTTCGACGAATCGATCACGCGTCCGAGGCTGCTCGCGCAATTACTCGGCGGCTTTGCCGGCCTGGCGTTGCTGCTGGCGGCGATCGGCACTTACGGCGTGCTGTCGTACATGGTCGCGGAACGCCGCCGCGAAATCGGCATCCGCATGGCGCTTGGCGCCAATCAAGGCAGCGTGCTGGCGCAGGTGATGAAGCAGGGACTGACGCTGACGACGATCGGCATTGTCGCCGGTCTGGCCGGCGCGCTTGCGCTCAATCGCCTGATCGCGTCGCTGTTATTTGGCGTGCAGCCGACCGACGTCACCACCATGGCCGGCGTGGTCGCGACGATCACGCTGGTTGCCGCAGTGGCGTGCTGGCTGCCGGCGTTCCGGGCGTCGCGGGTCGACCCGAATGTGGTGTTGAGGGATGACTGAGGTCCTAGGGTCCTAGGGTCCTAGGGTCTTAGGGTCCCAGGGTCTTAAGTTTTTTAGGACCTTAGGTCCCTAAGACCCTAAGTCCACTGGTATCATCCCGCCCATGAATCGTCGAGATTTGTTGCGGCTGGGTGGGATGGCGGCGTTCGGGTTATCTGTTGATGCGTGCGCGCCGAGCGCGGCTGCGAAGCCGCAACTGGCGCCGTCACGGCGGCCGACGGTGCGGCTGGCCGGCGTCAAGATCTCGTGGGACCGCATCATCCGCACGACGATCGGCCTGCGGCCGCATCGCCCGTCAGGATTCGTCCTGCGCGCCGAGAAACTCGACGCCAAGACGCTGGTCCACAACTTCGGTCATGGCGGCTCGGGCATGTCGCTGTCGTGGGGCACGGCGTCTATGGCCACCGACCTCGCGATGCAGGGTTTCGAGCGCAAGGCCGCGGTGCTGGGCTCCGGCGTGGTCGGCCTGACATCGGCGCGGGAACTGCAGCGACACGGTTTCGACGTCACGATCTACGCGGCCACCGTGCCGCCCGACACGACCTCGAACATGTCGCTCGCCGGCTGGACACCGACTTCGGGTCTGGTGGACAACAGCCTTCGCACGCCCCAGTGGGATGAGCAGTGCCGGCAGGCGGCACGCATCGCGTACCGGCGGTTGCAGTTGTTGATCGGCCCGAAGTACGGCGTGACGTGGGTAACGCAGTATCAGCCGACGGACAACAACGCGCCGCGGACGCCGCCAGTGAATCCGCTGCTGCCCGCGGAGTTCTCCGGACCCCGAGTGGTGCTCGGACCGGGCGAACATCCGTTCCCGACCAAGTACGCGATCCAGGGCGAAGAGATGCGCATCGAGCCGTCGATCTATCTCGACGCGTTGATGCAGGACTTTCTCGACTGGGGCGGCAAGGTGGTGATCCGCAAGTTCGACACGCCTCGCGATGTCGCCGCGCTATCCGAGGGCGTGATCATCAACTGCACGGGACTCGGATCGAAGGCGTTATTCAACGATCCCGAACTGATGCCGCTCAAGGGCCAGCTGGTCGTGCTGATCCCGCAGCCCGAGATCACCTACGGCACATCCGGCGCGGGCCGCGAACTGCCACCGGATGCCGGCTTCGTCCACATGATGCCGCGCTCCGACGGCATCATCCTCGGCGGCACCTCGCTGCGCGACAACTGGTCACTCGACGTCGAGGAAAAAGAACGACAGCGCGTGATGGATCTTCACACCGAGCTGTTCAACGGGATGCACGTCTAGCGATCAATCGACCTGAAGGTGCGCGGCGGCAAACGCCCACTGATCCGCCCGCTCTGCAATCAGGCGGTCGGTCGGGCGATAGGCATGCGACCCGCGCGTCTCCACGCGAATCAGCACGGGCCGGTCGCACGCCTGCGCGGCTTGCAGCGCGGCGGTGAACTTGAAGGAATGGCTGGGGACGACGCGATCGTCGTGATCGGCGGTGGTGACGAGGGTGGCGGGGTAGCACGTGCCCGGCGTGACGTTGTGCAACGGCGAATACTTGATCAGGAACGCGAACTGTTTCGGATCGGCTGACGATCCGTACTCAGTCGCCCACAGCTTGCCGCCGGTGAAGCGATCGTAGCGCAGCATGTCCATGACGCCGACCGCCGGCAGGGCGACGCTGAACAACTCCGGCCGTTGTTCCATCACCGCCCCGACCAGCAATCCGCCATTCGATCCGCCCATGATCCCGAGACGATCCGGAGCGGTGTAACCCTCCTCGATCAGGTGTTCGGCGACGGCGATGAAGTCATCGAACACGTTCTGCTTGCGATCGAGATAACCGTCCTTGTGCCAGCGCTCGCCGTACTCGGCGCCGCCGCGCAGGTTGACCGAGACGAACACGCCGCCGCGCTCGAGCCACGCCGGCACGTCCGATCGATAGCCCGGCAGCACGCTGATCGAGAATCCGCCATAGCCGTACAACATCGTCGGGTTGCGGCCATCGCGCGCGAGACCTTTCTTGCACGTCAGGAAGAAGGGCACGCGCGTGCCGTCCCTGGACGTTGCGAACATCGCCTGGGTCTCGAATTGCGCGGCATCGATCGGCGGTTCGGGGGCCTCGAAGGCGAGCCGCGCCTGGGCTTCGAGGTCGTAGCGATACACGGTGGCCGGAGACAGCGGCGAGCTGAACGAGAACCACACTTCGTATTGATCGGACCGTCCGTAAAGTTCTGACACGGCGCCGATGCCGGGCAGCGTGATCTCGCCAGAGGGATGGCCATCGAGCGTGAAGATCTTCAGGCGGCTCTGCACATCCACCAGGCAGTGAATCACCACGCGTCCGCCGATCACGGCGGCGTTCTCGATCGCGTGCGGCTGCTCCGGCACTACGATCTTCCAGTCGCCGGGTTCCGGGCGTTCGAGATCGATCGCAATCACCCGGCGATTGGGCGCGTCCTGGTCGGTGCGCAGGTAGAGCCGCGACTGGTAGTTGCCGATCGGCGTGAACTCGGCATCGAGCGTCTCGACGATCGGGCGGATGCCGGCGATCAGGTTCGGCGAGTTGGCGAGGCCGAGGTCGATGTAGTGAAGCTGGTTGTTGTGGTCGGCGCCTCGATAAGTGCGCAGGAACACATAGCGGCCATCGTCACTGACCGTGGCGTTGACGATCCACGCCGGGTGATCGATGCGCTGGTAGATCAGCAGATCATCCGCCTGCGACGTGCCGAGGCGATGGTAGTAGACCGCGTGACCGGTCAGCGCGGCCTCGAGGACCTTGTTCTTCGGCGGCTCCGGATAGCGCGAGTAAAAGAAGCCTTTTGAGTCGTGCGTCCACGACAGATCGGAAAAGCGCACCCACGACACCGTGTCCGCAAGATCCTCGCCGGTGGCCAGCGATCGCACGTGCACGGTTTCCCAATCGGCGCCACCTGCGGCGATGGCGTAGGCGAGCAGTTTCGCATCCGGGGACGGCGCATAGTGCGCCAGCGACACCGATCCATCGGGAGAAAGCGCGTTCGGATCGAGCACCATCGCCGGCGGATCGAAGATGCCGGTGCGCGCGTAGATCGGCGCCTGGCGCTGCAGGCCGCTGTTTCTCGAATAGAAGATCCGGCCGTTCTCGATGATCGGCAGGCTGGTGCGCGGATAGTCCCAGAGTTCGGTCAGCCGCTGCTTGAGACGATCGCGCAGCGGCAGCGTGTCGAGATGCGCGAAGGTGACCGCGTTTTGCGCGGCCACCCAGGCGGCGACGTCAGGTGAGTCGAGGTCTTCTAACCAGCGATACGGATCGGCAACCTTCGTCGTCCCGTACTGATCGACGACATCACCCTGGCGGGTTTCCGGATACTTCAACTACTTGCTGCGCACGAGATCGAGGACCGCATCCCAGTTGAAATGGACGAAGCGGTACAACTCGCTCTCGACAATGCGCTCCTGGTCGCTGTGCGCGCCGAAGCCCTTCGGGCCGTCTTCGCTATCGAGCGCCGGGCCGATGCCATAGCACTGCATGCCCTTCTGCCGCAGGAACGCCATGTCGGTGGCGCCGGTGCTCATCGTCGGCAGCGTCACGGCCTTGTAGTGCTTGGTGATGTTGGCCTCGAGCGACTTGAAGGCCTCGGAGTCCAGCTTGGCGGTGGGCGTCGGCGGTCGCGTGTCGCGTGCGCCGTAGGTGACGTCCACGCTCGGATCGTTGACGGCCTGCTTGACGAGCTCGAGGAACCTGGCGGGATCTTCATCCGGCGCCAGGCGCGTATCGATCGTCGCCGTGCCTTCAGAAGGAATGACGTTGGTGCGGTAGCCGCCGGTGATCATCGTCGGCGACAGCGACGTGCGCAGCATCGACCAGTGACGCGGTTCGTTCTTGCGCATGTAGTCGTCGGCCGGCTTGGAGATCTTCGGATCGGGATTGAGCAGCGCCAGGTAGCGCTTGCTCTCTTCCGGGGACGACACCGAGGCCAGCCGCTTGAAGTAGGCGGCGGTGGTTTCGTTGATGCGCATTGGCGGCGTCCACGCCGCGATCTTGCCGACCGCCTCGCCGAGATGCGCCAGCGCATTGCTCTCGAGCGGCACCGAGCCGTGGCCGGCGATGCCGTGCGAGGTGACGGAGATGGCGCGCGGAATCTTTTCGACCGTCTGGATCGACGCGAACTTCACGGCGCCGCCGGTGCGGGTGACATTGCCGCCTTCCGCGAAGCAGAACTCCGCGTCGATCGCGTCGTAATGTTCGTTGGCCATGAACTGGATGCCGATGCTCGAGGTGCCTTCTTCGCCGGCTTCGAAGAGCGCGATGACGTCCCGATCGAGCGGCACATTGAGCCGCTTCAGCGTCAGCATCGTCATCAAGGTGCCGATGACGTTGTCCTTGTCGTCGATCGTGCCGCGGCCGTAGATGAAGCCGCCTTCGCGATCGGCGCTGAACGGCGGATGGCTCCACTTGGCCGGATCGACGTTGACCGTGTCGGTGTGCCCCATCAACAGCAGCGGCTTCTGCTTGCCGTTGCCCTTGAGGCGCGCCACCAGGTTCGGCCGGTGCGCTTCCTTGGCAAACGTCTGCGTCGGGATGCCTTCGGCCTCGAGCACCTGCTTCAAGTAGTCGACCACCGGCTTCTCGCCGCCCGGCGGGTCCGTGGTGTTCAGCTTCACGATCGCCGTGAAGTGCTTGAGCGTTTCGGCATCCACGTCCGCCCAGTTGGGCTGCTTGCCCTGAGCGGAGTCGAAGGGGGGCGATTGCGCGATCAGCGACGTGGATGCAGCGATTGCGAAGAGCAGGACGATCGGTTTTCGCATGGCGGTAGCCTACCTCACTACGCCCCTTCGGGCCCTCACCTTATAGGTGTCGTTCGTGACACGCACGCGCACGGTGTGGTACTTGCCGTTGCCGCGCGTCAGCGGGGTATAGCCAATCATGTATTGGTGATTCAATTCGTCCGCGATCCGCTCGGTGGCGGGGCCGAGCTCGGCGGCGCTGCGGATGATCTCGGTGTAGCCACCGCCCTGGCTGGTCAACTCGTTGAGCGTGTAGGGGTTGATGCGGGTCGAGTTCTTTGCGTCGATCGCGTCGATGCCGATGGCGTAGAGAAACACGTCGCTGCGCACCAGTTTCTGCTTCAACTCGGCCGGCGTCGTGTCGCTCGCCGTGTCGGCGCCGTCGGACACCAGCAGGATGGCGGCGCGCGGATGTTGGCGTTGCTCGAAAAGCGGCAGCGCCGCGTCGATCGCGTCAAACATCGCCGTGCCGCCCGAGGGCCGGATCGCCTCGAGCTTGTCGCGCATGCCCGAGCGGTCGGTGGTCCACTGCGCGAACATCTTCGTCTCGTGATTGAAACCGAGCAACGACGCTTCGTCTTCGACGGCGAGCAGGTTGTCGATGAAGTTCGCGAGCGCGCCGCGCGCATCCGCCATGCGCTGGCCGCGCATGCTGTCGCTCATGTCGAGGGTCAGTGCCAGGCTGACCGGCACGCGCTGCTTCGTAAACTGGGTGATCGGCTGGACCACGCCGTCTTCTTCGATGACAAAGTCTTTCGGTTCGAGGTTGGTGACGAGCCGGCCTTCAACATCACGCACCGTGACGGCGGTGGTGACGAGCTCGGACGCGGACTTGAAGTTGTCGTTGCCGCGCAAGTCGATCGGCCTCTGACCAGCCAGGGGCGCAACGGAGAGCGCGAGCAGGACGAGCAGGCTATTTCGCAAAATTGTAGAGCGCGCTGCGCGTGCGGATGAACAACTCGCCGTCCGACGGCACCGGCGTCGCAAACACTTCATCATCGAGCGCGTTCACCTGCAGCACCTCCCACTCGCCCTTGGCGCTGACGATCGAGACGGTGCCGTCCTGGCTGACCAGCCACACCTTGCCGTCGGCGCCGATCGGCGACGCGAAGTACTTGTCGATCGCGCCCTTGAGGCGTCCCTGCTTGAGGACGTTGCCGGTCGCGGGATCGAACGAGATCAGGATGCCGCTGTCGTTGACCATGTAGAGCACGCCTTGATAGAGCACGGTCGACGGCACCTGCGGCACGGGACGCAGGTACTTCCAGCGCACCGCGCTCGCCGTCATGTCGCCGGAGCCGCCGAGCTTGATGGCCATCAAGCCGTTCTCGGCGGCCAGCATCGAGCGGAACACGTCCCAGTCGTGCGCATCGAGCTTGCCGTCGCGATTGCCATCGAACGCTTCGAACCCGACTCCCGGCTGCAGCATGCGATCCATGCGCTCGGTGCCCGGCTTCTTCACTTCGTCGATGCTGATCATCCCATCGCCGTTGGCGTCGAACCGCTTGAGGCCTTCCGCGAAATCCACCGTCGGGATCTGCGTGCCGGCCTGGTTTTGTCCGAAGCCCCATCCATTCACATACAACGTGTCCTCGTCGATGCTGGCCACCGACTTCATTTCGCACGCGAGACCCCGCACCCACCACAGCTTCGTGCCGTCGGCGATCGCATACGACGTCAGCTGGAAGGATTCAGGGATCAGGATCTGCGCGGGTCCCGTCTTCGGATGCCAGATCGTCGGCGTCGAATAGCCCGAGATGACATGCGGACGCGCGACGCGCCAGCGTTGCTTGCCGGTCTTCGCATCGACCGCGAGCAGGTACGGATCCGTGTCCTGATCGACCGGCAGGATCAACACGCCGTCTTCGAGGATCGGCGACGCGCCGAATCCGTAAAACATGTTGAACGGGCCAAGCGGCAGGCGCCACCGCTCTTGGCCGTCGGCGGTGTAACTAATCAGTCCGTAGTCCTGGAAGAAGAAATACACGTTCGCGCCGTCGGTGACCGGGCTCGGCGAGGCGGGGCCGTTGACCTGCTCACGGCGGCCCGTTTGACGACGTTCGATGTCGTGCTGCCAGAGGTGCTTGCCGGTCTTGCGATCGAGCGCGAGGACGAAAAGTTTGTAGGCGTCCTTCTCCGGTGAGTGCGCGGTCAGGAAGATGTGCGTGTCGGTAAAGACCGGCGACGAGTGTCCCGGCGGGACCGCGGCCTTCCACTTCACGTGGCTCTCGGGGCCGAATTCGACCGGTAGGTTGGTAGCGCTCGACACACCGGTGCCGTTGGGACCGCGGAAGCGTGACCAGTTCTCCACCTTCGCCAAGGCTACGGTGGACAAGTCGGCAGCCACCAGCCCAACCGTCAGCCCCGCGAGCAGGGTTACGACCAGAACTGCCATTACCGTGGCGCGAATTCTCAGCATCCGCTAATCCTCGCAACATGGCCGGGTTGTTGCAACAGAAGAACGCTGGAGGAGAACTATGTCGTCACTGGCAATTTTCATCATTGGGTTCATCGTTGTGATCGGCGGTCTCGCGTACGGCGCGAGCATGGCGGGGGTCAGCACGCAGTGGATCGCGGTGGGCGCGATTGTGCTCGCCGGCATTGGCATCGTGATGGGCGTCACCAAGACAAGGACGAAAGACGTCTCGCACGGGTAGAATCTACGGATTCTGAGAGCGCGTTTGTCGATCGCTGAAGCGATCGCGGTGTCGGTGACATGCTGGCTGGCGCTGGCCGCCCTGTCCGGCTATCTCATCGACCTCGCCGGCTTCGGTGTCCAGCCGTGGGCGGCGCTCGCCTGTGCGCTGATCGCGACGGGCCTCGCCGCGGCGTCGTGGCCGCGCGATTCCGAACGCGCGGTCTCCGACCTCGTGGCGTGGTCCGCGATCGTCGTCTTCGTCATCGCCGTCCTGGTGCGATTCTCGTGGCCGGCCCTGGTTCCGCCGGGACGCGGCCCGGACCTGACGCACCACCTGCTGCTCGTCGATTACATCGAACACACGCACCACCTCGTTCACGATCGATCGCTCGATGGGGCGATGGGCGAGATGGCGCACTACACGCCCGCCTCTCACTTGCTGGCGGTGATGGCCGGCGCGTGGTTTGGCAGCGACGGGCTCGGCGCGTTCTTTCCGCTGGTCGTCGTCTGCGCCGCGTTGACGGCAGGGTTCATCTTCCTGATTGCGCGACGACACGGCCTGTCGCTGCCGTTCGCACTCGCTTCGGTGGCGTTGCTGTTTCTCCCCGCGCAGTATTTCTTCGGCGCCTTCACGCACGACGGATTCCTGGCGCAAGCGGTGTCGACGTTGTTCGCCGTGGCGATGTGGTGGGCGATCACCGCGTGGGACGATCAACCGGGGCGCCACGCCGCGGTGATGATCGCGGTGTTTCTCGCCGCGACCTTTCTGTCGTGGCCGATCTGGCTGGGTCCGCCACTGCTCGTCTTCATCGCCATGTTGTTACGACACGATCTTGCGCCGGAACATCGCTGGCGCCAGTTGGCGATCGTCGTCGTGCCGTTTGCGCTGCTGGCGCTCACGCATTCCTGGGGCCGATGGGGATGGATGGCGATCGTGCGGACCAGCGGCGCCGTGCTGCATCCATCGCTCGAGAGTCTCGGTTGGTTGTTGCCGCTGCTCGCGATCGCCGGCGTCGTGGTCGCAATCTCGGATCGCCGCGCGCGGGTCACGGTGGTGTTGCTGCTCGTGGTGATGGTGCAGGCCGTGACGCTGTTTGCGATTGCGAAGGCGCAGGGCGCCGATACGCCGTACATGGCCTTCAAGATGGTCTACTTCGCGATCTATCCGCTCGCGGTGCTCGGCGCCTTCGGTCTGTCGCGACTCGCCGGCGCGACTCGTCAGCGCGATGGCATCGGCTGGCTGCTCGCGACCGCACTGGTGCTGGTCGCCGTGCGCCCGGCAATCGGCGCGCCGCGAACGATCCCCGTCGTCGATCGAGACTTGTATGCCGCTGGACAATGGCTGCGCGCCAACGGTGGGGCGACGTGCGCGGATTACCTTGTCGCGGATGCCGAGACGGCGTATTGGCTGCACCTCGCCGTGCTTGGCAACGGCCGCGCCGGTCCGCGGATGCAGGAGATCGACCGTTACGAGCCGCGAGCGGCGATGGCACCGTGGATTACAGCCGAGGGCCGCCGCTACGCCATCGCGGATTTGCGCCTGTTACCGGATGAAATTCGCTCACGAGTGAGGGTCGCGGGACGGTTCGGCACCGCCGCGGTGATCACGCGCGGGGATGCTACAATCAAGGGTTGTGATTAGCGTCGAAAACGTCTCCATGCGCTTCGGGTCGAAAGTACTCTTCGACGAGGTAACCACCAGTTTTCTCGCCGGCCGCCGCTACGGTCTGACCGGCCCCAATGGATCGGGCAAGTCCACCTTCATGAAGCTGCTGACCGGTGAGCAGCCGCCGCAGAAGGGGAACGTCGTTCGACCCAAGAAGCTCGGCGTCCTCAAGCAGGACCAGTTCGCCTACGACAAGCTCCGCGTCATCGACACGGTGATCATGGGCAACCAGCGCCTGTGGAGCGCGCTCGAAGAGCGCGATGTCCTCTACGCCAAGCCGGAGATGACGGACGCGGACGGCATGCGTCTCGGCGAGCTCGAAGGCATTGTCGGCGAAGAGGACGGTTACGAAGCCGAGAGCAACGCCGCGATCCTCCTGCAAGGCCTCGACATTCCCGACGAGCTGCATCATCGATTGATGGGCGAGATCCAGGGCGGACAGAAGGTGCGCGTGTTGCTGGCGCAGGCGCTGTTCGGCGATCCGCAAGCGCTGCTGCTCGACGAACCGACCAACCACCTCGACCTCGACTCGATTCACTGGCTGGAAGATTTCCTGATTCGTTACGAGGGCACGTTGATCGTGATCTCGCACGATCGCCACTTCCTGAACGCGGTCTGCACGCACACCGCCGACATCGACTACCAGACGATCATCACCTATAGCGGCGGCTACGACGACATGGTGATGGCCAAAACGCAGATCCGCTCGCGCGCCGAGGCCGACAACGAACAGCGCGAAAAGAAGATCGCGCAGTTGAACGACTTCATCCAGCGCTTCTCGGCCGGCACGCGTTCGAGCCAGGTGCAGTCGCGCCGCAAGGAAGTGGAGCGGCTCCAGACCAACGACCTGGCGCGCTCCAACATCCAGCGCCCGTTCATCAAGTTCACGATGAATCGTCCGTCGGGCCGCACCGCGCTCGAGTTCGAAGGCATCTCGAAGGCATTCGGCCGCGTGCAGGTGATCGAGGACTTCGGCGGCATCATCAGCCGCGGCGAAAAGATCGTGCTGGTCGGCCGCAACGGCGTCGGCAAGACGACGATGTTGAAGGCGTTGTTGTCGGATGCGCCTGGCTTCCCCGCGTCAAAGACGGATCTCGATGCCGGCACGCTGAAGTGGGGACACGAAGTTTCGATCGGCTATTTCCCGCAGGATCACACCGGCCTGATCAAGAAGGGCATGACCGCGGCGGACTGGCTGCACCAGTTCGACCCCGATGCGTCACGCCAGGACATTCACGGCCTGCTCGGGCAGATGTTGTTCAGCGGTGAAGAAGGCCTGAAGCCGACCGAGGCGCTGTCAGGCGGCGAGACCGCGAGGCTGTTGTTCTGCCGCATCATGCTGCAGAAGCCGAACGTGCTGATCCTCGACGAACCGACCAACCACCTGGACCTCGAAGCGATCAACGCGCTGAACGTCGCGCTGCAGAAGTTCGAGGGCACCGTGATGCTGGTCACGCACGACCAGGACCTGATGGAAGAAGTCGGCACGCGCGTGTGGCACTTCGATCACGGCAAGATCACCGACTTCAAGGGCGCCTACGAAGACTACCAGGCGTCAATGGCGTAGGCACGCCACTTCAATCCGCCGATTCAAGGCGCGGCCGAGATCGCTGTCGTTGTCAGCGAGCGGCCGCGTTTTTCCGTACCCCTTCGCGCTGACCTTGCTGGCAGGCACACCGTGCGATGTCAGCCAGGCGGCGACCGCCCTGGCGCGGGCGTCCGACAGCGTTTGCCGCGAGGCCACGCCGGTTGCCCCAATGTTGTCCATGTGCCCTTGAATCTCCACCACCGGGGCGGTCTTCGATTTCAGCAACGCGACCAGTTTGTCGAGCGTCGGCGTTGATTCGAAAACGCGCAGTGTCGGCTTGTCGAGTTCGAAGTGCAAACTCGGGATGCGCAGCCGGCACTCGCGGGCGAGCGTCGCAGCCCAGTCCTCCGCGCCGACATCAGCGACGTTGATCTCGTAAGGACCGTCGGGCTCGAGCGACACGCGCGCGTAGATGTTGCGATCCCCGGTCATGTAGTGCGCCGAGACGGTCACGGTCTCCGCTTGCTGAGTGGCCGGGTCGAGCTTCGTCACGTCGATCAGTTTCCATCCGGCCGCGAACAGCGCCTCGCGGTAGGTGGTCACGAATCGCAGCGAGCTGATCGCGCTCGTCAAACGATAGGACTTCTTGACGTGGCTCATCCCGGCGAGTTCCGCTTCATCGTTGGCCGTCGCGGAGCGCAGCTCGAGCGGCGACGAGACGCGAGAGGTCTGGATCAACTTCGCGTCGGCGAGCGGCGGGAGATACGGAAAGTCCTGGGTGTCGGCAATCTTCTCCGGACGTTCAGCGGGAGCGGGAAACGTGATGGGTTGTGGCCGCGCGGCCTGGAGCGCGACCAGGAGCCAGAAAACCGGAAAGAGCCGCATTGCCTCCGATGTTACCAGCGCGGCTGCCGGTGCCGATCGACCCAGTACGCCCAGGCCACAAACAGCCACGACAGCTGCGCGGCGATGGCCACCGCGGTTGAGCTCGGCGGCGGCGGGCCGTAGAGCGCCGCGAAATAGATCGCGACCAGCACGACGTACAGCGACCAGAAGCCGATGCGGCCGATCGCATCACGCGCGACCGTGACGCTGGTGTAGAGGGCGCCGCCAAGAATGAACATCGCCAGTTCGACTGCCAGCGTCGTGCCGGGATGGTTCCACAACCCCAGGCCGAGGCGCCGCGATCCGTGGAGCGTGATCGGCATGTCGGGCCGATGCGTGATCACATCCAGCACGTAATGACTGAGCACGAGGACCGCAACCGTCACCATCGCCGCCCGGTTCCAGCCTCGGATCGCCCGGTAGATGAGCGCGAACAGCGCCGCCCAGGCGATCAGCATCACCAGGCTGTGCGAGTACGGATAGCTGACGAAATTGAGCGGCGTGACGAGCGTGTTGCCCGGATCGATCTCGACGGATTCGAGTCCGAGAAACAGGAACGTCGGCCACAGCAAGTCTGCCAGCTGGCACGCCAGGAATGCCGTGCCGAGCGACACCGCCGGCGTCGTCTTTTTGGCACCCAGGGCGAGGGCGTAGTGGCCGAGGAACATACGTTACTTTGCGGGCGCGGCGTGTTCGAGGATCAGGCCGACCGCCGTCGCGCGCTTGAATCCCTTCCAGTAGTTGTTCGCCGCCGTCGGCTTGCCGTCGCGATCGACGGCATAGACCGCGTCCTTGCCGTTGGGCACGACGGTCAGGTACGCCTGCTTGTCCGGTTCATTCTTGAGATGCAGGCCGAAGAACGCGGTCACGAAATGATCGAGGATGTTGTTCATGCGAACGGTGTCCCACACGGCATCGGCGTAGTGGGTGAACGCGGGCGTGCGCTGTGGATCCGAGGCGGCGTAGGTTTCCACCGGCGCCGGAATCGGCGCGGCCGCGTTGTGATTGGCGTTGATGAAGGTCAGCAGGTAACGATCCGCATTCACGGCGCCTTCGAAGATCGCCCGCGTGCCTTTCTCGTATCCCGCCACCTCGTCTGCGCTGCCGGCGACGAACATCGTCGGCGTGCGGATCCCCTTCAATCCATCGAGATCCCAGAAGCCGCCCTGCATGCCCCATGGGGCGATGGCGATCGCCGCCTTGATGCGGGGATCGCGCGCCTTCTGGTAGTCGGCGTTCGCCGCGCCGCGCTCGGCGAGCATCTTGTTCGGCGGGGCCGTGCTCATCGCCGCGCTGGCGGCGCTATAGCCGCCGCCGATGACGTTGACGAGGCCGTAGCCGCCCATCGAGTAGCCGATGATGCCGGTGTGGCTCGCATCGACGAGCCCGGCGAGGAAGCTGCCGGAGCCGGCCTTGCCCAACCGATCGATCTCGTTCAGGACGAACAGTTGATCGAAGGGCCGGTTGTAGAGCGTGCTGGCGAACGCCTTCTGATCGTCGTAGGTGCTGTCCTTGTGATCGATCGAGACGCACACGAACCCCTTGCTCGCGAGGTTCTCGCCGATGTGCGACATCAGGAAGCGGTTGCCAGGATAGCCGTGCGAAATGATGATCAGCGGAAAAGTCGCTTTCTGGGGCGTGGCCTGTCGCACGGCCTTGCCCGACAGCGTCGCCACCACCGCGGGATCGCGCGTGATCGCGCGATAGTCGCCGCCCGGTTTCTGGCCCGGCGCGAGCGTCGCGGGATACCAGATCTCCAGCGTCAACGGACGATCGTAGCGAACGATCGGGCCGCCTTCCTTGATGTTGAGGACGTCGGGCCGATCCTTGTCGATCACCTGGATGGTCCGCACGCCAATATCGTGCGGCCCGTACGCCGCCAGTTCAGGCGCCGTCGGGCTGATCGTATCGATCCGGTTCTGCTGCGCCGCCACCAGAGCGGACGCGAGGATGATGAAAAGGGCGACGGGAATACGGCGCTGCATGATGCCTCCGGGCGCGGCAATTATGGCACGTAGCGTAGAGGCGGGTCTTTAGACCCGCCTGAGTCGACGAGACCCGCCTTCGGTGTAGCATGCGCGCATGATGCGCAGATGTGCCTTACTGGGCCTTGTCGCCCTTTTCTTCGGCGTCATTTTGCACGCGCAAGCCGCGACACCGGAGAAATCAGTCGATCAAGTCTTTGCGAAGTGGTCCTCGTCGACGCCCGGATGCGCCGTCGGTGTGGCCGTCGGCGGCAAGCCGGTCCTGCTCAAGGCCTACGGCATGGCCGACCTCGAGCACGACGTCCGCAACACGCCGGATACGATCTTCGAAGCAGGTTCCGTCTCGAAGCAGGTCACGGTGCTGGCGGTGCAGTTGCTGGCGAGCGAGGGCAAGTTGTCGCTCGATGATCCGGTTCGCAAATACATTCCAGAACTTCCCGACTACAAGGTCCCGCTGACGATCCGCCACATGCTGAATCACACCAGCGGGCTGCGGGACTGGGGCAGCGTCGAGAGCATCGCCGGCTGGCCGCGGACCTCGCGCGAATACACGCATGGACATGTGCTGGACATCGTGTCGCGACAGAAGGCGTTGAACTTTGAACCCGGGACGGCCTGGTCGTACAGCAATACCGGCTTCAATCTCGCGACCATGATCGTGTCGCGCGTCAGCGGCATCCCGTTTCCAGAGTTTGAACAGGAGCGCATCTTCAAGCCGCTCGGCATGAAGCACACATCCTGGCGCGACGATCACACGCGCATCGTCAAGGGCCGCGCCATGGCGTACGCGCTGCGGAGCGGCGAGTACCACACCGAGATGCCGTTCGAGAATGTCTACGGCAACGGCGGGTTACTGACGACGGTGGGGGACCTGTTGATCTGGAACGAGAACTTCGTCACGCCGAAGGTGGGAAGTGCGAAGGCGTTGACGGAGATGGCCACTGCCGGGCACTTCAACGACGGCAAGCCGCTCGCCTATGGGCTCGGGCTTTTCATCGAGGAGCATCGCGGCCTGCACAATGTCTATCACTCGGGATCGACCGCCGGTTATCGCGCGCACCTCAATCGCTTTCCCGACGCGCACACATCCGTGGCGGTGCTGTGCAATGGCGGCGACGGTGACGCGTCGCGATCGGCGAATCAGGTGTCGGATGTATTTCTCGGTGATCGCCTGAAGCCGGCATCGCCGTCAACTGCAGCAGAGCCGCAGGCAGCGGCGTTGAATCCACCGCCGACTGCCGAGCAATTGAACGCGCTCGCTGGTAGCTATTGGAGCGAGGAGGCCGAGACGATGCTGACCGCGGCGGTAGATCAGGAGGCGCTGGTATTACGTCGTCGGCCGGATGCAGTGATTAAGCTCATCGCGATCGGCGAGAACAAGTTCCGCGGATCGATCGGGACGGTCACGTTCCTCCGCAATGCTGCCGGTGCAGTCGAAGCGTTGAGCGTGAATCAGGATCGCGTGTGGGATTTGCGATTCGTGAAGAAGTGAGCTGCGGCTGGCGCCGGCGCTAACGCCAATCACTTTCTCTGCAGATGGACGCGCGCGACGTCGTGCATGTAGCCGCCGGCTTGCGCGTAGCGGTCTTCGGCGGCGATCTCGATCTGCGCGCGTCCGGCAGCGGGATCGCCCGTCGCCTCCAGATACAGTCCGATGTAGAGGCGCGCGAAGAATTGCGCGGACGGATCTGATCCCGCCGCTTTCAGTACTTGTGCTTGCGTCATCCGGCCGCGGAACATCTCGTAGACCTCGCGCATCGGTACGCGCGCATCTGGTCCGACCGGCAGGATCTGCTTGCGTGCGGCTTCCGGCGATTCGGCGCGAGCGACGCAGAGGAAATGCCACGCCGCATTTTCCACATCGTCCGGATTGACGGCGCGATGCGAAATGAACATGTCGCGGCACTCGCGATACTTGCCGGCCTCGAACTGGGCGATGCCGCGCTGCCAGAGATACGGTGCATCCTCCGGAGCGAGGCGAGCCACCCGGTCGAAATCGGCGACCGATTGCTCGACGCGGCCTGACCGGAATGCCTCGACCGCGCGATTCAACAGCGCCCGCGCATCCTGCCCGGTCGAGAGGAAGATCAGCAGCGCGAACAGCATGCGCGGATTATACGGTTGGCGGGAGCGCCCGCACGATCAGGTCCGCGAGGCGGGCGGCGGCTTCTGGCACGATCGAGAAATACAGCTCGGGCTCGATCAATTCCAATTCCATCAGCAATGGCCCGCGGGCGGTGTCGACGACATCGACCCGAGCGTAGAGACAGTCGGCAGGAACCTGCGTCATAACCTCCTTGGCAAACGCCAACAAGGCGGCCGACGGATTGGTGGGCTCGACGTGGCCGCCGAAATCCTTCTGCACGCGGAACTCGCCTTGCCTGGCGCGTTTCAATACCGCGTGACTGACCACGCCACCGAAGAAGACGATCGAGATCTCACCGCGATCGATGATCTCTGGAATGACTTCCTGTACCAACGCGCCGGATGCACGCGCGGGAAGGAGATCATCTTCCGACAGGACCGTGGTGTCGTCGATCAGGAACGTGCCGTACGCGGTCGCGGCGATGCGTGGCTTGAGGACGGCGCGATCCCATCCCTGCCCGGTCAATGTCGCTGCGATCGATCCCAGGTCGACCCGATCGAGCCAATGGGTGCGGGGAATCGCGATGCCGGCGGCTGCCAACTCCTTCAGGTAGATCTTGTCGATGTTGCCGTTCGCGACCGCCGCGGGATTCCACACCGGCCGTCCCGCATCCGCCAGGCTCGCCAGCCACGACCGGAACATCGTCGGCATGCGGTGGTAATCCCAGGTCGAGCGCAGCAGGATCGGAGGGGAATCGAGGATGGCGTAAGGATCCAGCTCGGTCCACGGCACCGGCGTCACCTCGACGCCGCGCGCCTTCAGCGCATCGGCCAGGACCTGGTCGTCGTCTGTGGTGAGCGGCTGATGATCACAGGTGGCGAAAACAAGATTCACAACCTGAATAGTTTATTGAATTTGATGACGAAGGCGCGATTGCGGAGCGTGCTGACGTCCGGACGGAGTTCGTCGGTGTTGTAGTCGTCCGTGTAGACGACGAACAGCTCGCTGCCGGGGCGATATTCCCAGCGGAAGCGGACGTTGCTGCCGAACGAGGCGCCGGCGCTGTTGTACTGGACGATGCCGCTGACGAACATCCGCGGCGTGATGGTGTAGGTGGCGCGCGTGCGGGCGACCTTGGCGGTGAAGGAACCCTGCAGGAGGTCGACCCAGTTGACCGAGAAACTCGGTTCCAGTGACACCTGCGGCGTGACCTGGAGCCGGGCGGTGTTCACGGCAATCGACCGGCGATCGCCGTTGTAGAACGTCCCGCCTTCGTAGACCACTTCGCCTGAGACGCGCCGCTGTTGACCGCCGATGTAGCCGATGCGCGTGGTGTGGAAGTTGTAGCCGCCGACCGGCAGCGTCACGCCGGTGGCGATCGCGAATGGACGGACCAGACGTTCGAAGCTGTCGGTGTACTGCGCGCTCAGCAGGTCACTGTTCCGAAACTCCGCTTCCGCGCGAGCCACGCTTTCACGGGTGTCGAGGCGATCCTGGTTGTTGGTCAGGTAGTTGAAGCTCGCCTGCGTGGTCAGCCTCCGCAGGTTGGGAACGCTCGTCGGACGGGGACTGTAGCGAACCAATCCGAAGTTGCGTCGCATGTCGGTGCGCCTGACGAAGCCGATCTCCGGAAGGAAGTTCGGCTCCACCACCAGGCGATCGAGCTGCACGCCGAACTTGTCGGCGTTGTAGTCGAAGAAGCCGCGGTAGCTGAGATTGTCGCCCTCGCGGCCCTCGGTGTGCGTCGCCGCCAGGTAGGACTCGAACCGCAGATTCTGGCGGAACGATAGTGCGGCATCGACACCGTATCCATCATTCGATCCGGCGCGTCCCGGCGTGGCGGTGCGATGCGTCCACATCCCGCCGATGCTGCTGCGCCGCAGGATGTCGCGCTTGGCGCGGACGACGGTGAAGTTGGCCGAGGAGATCTTCGCAGCGGGATCATCGTCTGTTTGCACGTTGATCGCGCCGAAGGTGAACTTGCCCGCCTTGCCGGTGGTGCGGCCGCCGGCGACGATCGGCATGACGCGCGACTGGTCGAGGCCAATGCGACGGCTGAAGAACAGGTAGGGCGTATCGCCGGTGCCGGCGCCGAGCCCCGCGCTGGCGCGTCCCGCGAACGCAAAGGTGCCCAGGCCCTCGAGAAAGAAGTCGCGCTTTTCGGGAAAGAACAGGTTGAAGCGCGTCAGGTTCACCTGCTGCTCATCGACTTCGACCTGCGCGAAGTCGGTATTGATGGTCACGTCGGCAGTGATGTTCTGCGTGATGCCGTATTTCACGTCACCGCCGATGCGGCCGTTGGTGTCGTTGTCGAGGACCGGCGTGACGGTGCGATCCGTCGATACCCCACCGAGGACGAACGGCTTCAACTCGAGATTCGAGCTGCCCGAGGGCACTTGCAGGCCTTCGAGCGTGCCGGCGGACGACACCTTGAGCAGGCCGCGGAACGTCGTCAAGGCGCGCGGCACCTGCGCGAGGTACGACCATTCGTTCTTCCATCGCACGACGCGGCGGAGATTGATCCCCCACACCTGATCGGTGCCGGGCTGGTAGCGCAGCGACTTGAAGGGGATGGCGATCTCGATCGTCCATCCGCCGTCGAAGTTGGCGGTGCGCACGTCCCACACCGTGTTCCAGTCGGCGTTGGGCGGGCCCTCGTCGGTCACCTGGCTGTCGGCGAGTCCGCCGATCGCGTTCGCATAAAAGATGTAGCCGTTGCGCTTGTCGTGAAAGGTATCGAGCAGGACGCCGAAGGTGTCGTTCTGGCGCAGCTGGCCGGTGTCGCGGCGCATCTCGTTGGCGACACGGCGCTCGGGATGCGTCTCGAAATTGCGCGCCGACACGTAGATGTTGTCGTCGTCGAAAAAGATCCACGCCTCGGTCTTCTCCGTGGCCGGCTTGAACTCGTCCGGTTCCTGCTGCACGAAGCCGGTGATCGGCGGCGTGGCCTTGTAGAACTCCTCATCGAGCTTGCCGTCGACGCGCAGCGGCTGGGAGATGCGGGTGGCGCGCACGGTCGGCGCGGGCTTGGGTCCCGTTTGCGCGGCCGCCGGCGTGGCCAATCCCAACACGAGTCCGCAGAGCAACAGTCGGCGCATGGCCGAGATGCTACGCGCAGTCACTTGCAATTTGCAAGTTACATACGTAGACTGCGAGTCGATGGCTGCCCGCGCGCGCCGCTCACGCTGCCCGGTGTCGTGCACGCTCGACGTGCTAGGCGACAAGTGGTCGCTGCTGGTCGTGCGCGACGTGATGCGCGGCAAGCGCCGCTACGCGGAGTTCCTGGCGTCGCCCGAGGGCATTCCCACCAACATCCTCGCCGAGCGCCTGAAGCGCCTGGCGGCCAGGGGCGTGATCCGCTCGCATCGTTACAGCCAGCACCCGCCCCGTCTCGAATACGAGCTGACGCCGAAGGGCGAGGACCTGCGCCCGATCATGCGGGCGATGGTCGAGTGGGGCGTCCGGCATGCCGGCGGACGGCCGCCGACACCGGTCCCGGACGCCACCTAACCCCAACCTTTCCAGCCACTTATCTGTGTAATCCGTGTAATCCGTGGACGCACTTTGTGACATAAAGTGATATAATCGTCACACGTTGAGTCAAACGTACTTTCAGAAGGGTTTCGGCCTGAAATCCGAGGTCGGGCCCGTTCTGGCGCGTACTTACCAGAGCGCCGTCATCGAACGATTGAAGGCCCTCGGGTATGAGGCCGGCGCGGGCGGGCTCCAGTTCAAGCTCGCCAAGGAATTCGGGTTTTGTTACGGCGTCGATCGCGCGGTCGACTACGCCTACCAGACCCGCCGCCAGTTTCCCGATCGCCGCGTGTTCCTGTCCGGCGAGATCATTCACAACCCCGACGTCAATCAGCGCCTGCGCGAGATGGGCATCGAGATCCTCGACGATTCGACCGATCCCGTGACGCGCTTCCGCGAAGTCGGATCCGGCGATGTCGTGATCATGCCGGCCTTCGGCGTGAGCGTTCCCGAACTGCAGCACCTCAAGTCCAAGGAGTGCGTGCTGGTCGACACCACCTGCGGCAGCGTGCTCAACGTCTGGAAGAAGGTCCACTACTACGCGCGCGACGGCTACACCGTGATCATTCACGGCAAGCACTACCACGAGGAAACGCGCGCCACCGCCTCGCAGGCGCTGACCCACGCCAACGGTCACTACCTCTGCGTGCGGGACGTCGCTGAAACCGACCTGGTGTGCGATTTCATCCGCGGCACCATCACCGGCGATGAGCTGATGTCGAAGCTTCGCGACGGCGCCAGCCCGGGCTTCAACCCCGACCTGCACTTGCAGAAGGTCGGCCTCGCCAATCAAACGACGATGTTGATGAGCGAGACGCTGAAGGTGCAGGAAACGCTGCGCCGCGGGATGGTCGATCGCCACGGCGAGGACGGACTCGAATCGCGCTTCCGCGCCTTTGACACGATCTGCTCCGCGACCCAGGAGCGCCAGGACGCGGTGCTCGAAATGCTCGACGCCGGCCAGCTCGATCGCATGATCGTGATCGGCGGCTACAACAGCAGCAACACCCAGGCGCTGGCGCGGATGTGCGCGCCGCGCGTGACGACGTACTACATCGACAGTCCTGACTGCGTCAGGCCGGAGGGCATCCGCCATCGCCCGGTCAGCGCGCACGAGGAAACCCTCACGGCCGGATGGCTGCCTGACGGTGACGTGCGCCTCGGCATCACCGCCGGCGCCTCGACCCCCGACAGCGTCGTCGGCGACGTGATCGAACGCATCCTGGCCCTCCGGGGCCTGTCGGCCGGCGATTTGACGCAGCCGGCCCAAATCGCACAAGGTTCATCCACTTCCGCCAAGGCCTCCGCCTGCGCTGAAGCTACGGCGGACAAGACGGTGGACAAGCAGAGCTACGCATGATTCGGACCCGTCCGACGGAACTGACGCTGACGCTGGCGCCACAACGCCGCTTCGAGGCCATCGACGTCAACAAGCGCATCGCCCAGGAAGCGGGCGATCTGCTGCGACGTCATCGCCGCGCGCTCTACACCTCGTTTCACACCACCGCCGGCTATCTCGATCAAAGCCTGTCGGTGCGCCTGAAGCACGAGCACGACCTCGTCTCGCAATTCATCCGCGCTTTCCACGCGCTGTTCCCGCAGGGTGGCGAATACCGCCACGATCAAATGCACCTGCGCAGCGAGCTGAGCGACGAGCAGAAAGTGGTCGAGCCGCGCAACGGCGATTCGCACCTGACCTTCATCGGCGCCGGGATGCGCAACTGCGTCACGTATCGCACGCGCCCCGACTCGCCGGTGTATTTCATCGAGCTCGACGGCAAGACCGAAGCGCTGCAGCGCCAGCGCAAGACCACCGTGGTGGCGTACGATCACGACGAGATCGTCGCGCGCACCTCGGTCGCGATCCCGGTGTCGAAGCACGCGATCGATTCGATCAACCTCGCCGACCCGAAGCTGGGCCTGCTCGAGCGCATCAACGAACTGGTGGCGCGCGCCGGCATCGAGCATGCGCGCGTCGATCTGATCGTCGATCCGACCGAACGCAACGTCGGCCTGACCGTCAACGAATATGAAACGCTGTTGATGCAGCACGACCTCGTCGACGTGCTCCGCAACCCGCTGCGCTTCGCGCGCCTCAAGGCGGGCAACATGATCAACGATCCGCGCGCCATTCCCGGCAAGACGCTGAACTACGCCAAGTACGACGTGGTGCACGTCCTCAATTCGCTGATGGAAGCGCTGCGGCTGGACCAGGGATCGTTCGAGCGCCTGGTCGCGAAGGTGATGTCGTACCCGGCGCGCCGGTTCCTGCGATCGCGCCGCGTCAGTTTCCTGGCGGGTTCGGATCGCCAGTCAAACGTGCCGGTGATGTTGCGCGGCACCTACCAGAGCCCGATCCTCGTACAGTGGCAGCCTGCCGAGAAGCAGGAACGCCACATCGACATCGTCGTCGTACAGTTCTCGTAGCCTACTTCAACCCAACCAGGACGGCGAAGCTGTCCTGGCGCCACGTCACTTCCACGCCGAAGCCGGCTTCCTTCAACAACTCGATTTCGCGCTCGAGCGTGAAGTAGACGTCTTCCTTCGCCCATGTCTTCAGGAAGGTCTCGGCCTTCTTCGCGGTATACGTGCGCTTCAGGTGAGTGAGCCACGCGTCGCGATTGCGGCGGCGCACCTTGCCGTCGGCGGCGAGATAGCAGTCCGCGCTGACGATCATGCCGCCGGGCCGCAGCGCCGAGAAGCAGCGCTTGTAGAGCGCGGCCTTCCGGCGGCCGGTGGGGATGTGATGCAGCGCGAACGACGCGGAGACGACGTCACAGCGCGGAATGCGGATGCGCTCGAAGTCCTCCTCGATCGTCTGCAGCTTCTTGCCGAGACGTTCGGTCGCCGCCTCCAGCATCGTGCCGTCGGCATCGATGCCAATCAGGCGAGCCTTGGGACGCACCTTGGCGATGCGTTGCAGCAGCGCGCCGGAGCCGGTGCCGAGGTCGACGACGGCGGGCGCGGTCCGGGCGACGATATCGACGGCCGCGGCGGCGCCATCGATCAGGTCGTGGTAGTGCGGAATCAGCGTGGCGATTGCCCGGTCGTAGGCACCCGACTTGATTCCGAGATGTCCAGTCGCGCTCATAAAATCCCCAGGCTAGCGGCGCGTTGTTGCTGCCACTGCTCGATATCGGCGGTGCTGACACCGTCGCCGTGATGCAAGGTCCAGTTTAGCGCAGCGATCAGGTCGTCGGCGTCTTCCAGGCCGACCGCGAGGCGCACCAGGCGGTCGAAACCGTTGCGCTTCAACTGTTCGAGCGCGGTGAAGTATTCAGAGACGGTCCGGTGATGATTGACCTTGGTCGCCAGGCCATCGAACGACAGCGCATAGCGGACGATCACCGTGGTGGCAAGCACATCCGCAAAATGCCGCGTGCGATCTTCGTCCGCGCCGGCGATCCGAAACGAGAGCATCGATCCATGCCGCGCGTAGTCGCGATCGATGGCGCGCCGGTCCGGATGATCCGGCAGCGACGGATGAAAGACCTCGCTGACCCGGGGATGGCCGCTCAGGAACTGCGCCACCTTCGCGGCCGTGGCCGATCGGCGCGCGTGAGATTCGCTGGCGCCGTCGAACGCCGCCGACACGGCCGCGGCTCGACGCCAGTCGAGGATGCCGCCGCGCATGGCGATCAGATCCATGACCGCGTTCGCGAACTGCGTCTCGTTGGTCGCGAGGTAGCCCCACATGTCGCGATCGTTGCCGCCGAGCGACTTGGTCCCGCTGGCGACGATGATGTCGACGCCATTCTGCAGCGGCGGTGTCGTGAACGCCCACGGTGAGGCGATCGTCGTATCCAGCACGAACTTGAGCGCCGGCGCGATCGTGCGCGCGCGGCCGATGACGTCACGCAACGCCTCGAAGTCCTGGGCGCGCACCAATGGATTCGTGAAGGTTTCGGCGAAGACGAATCGCGTCTGGGGCGTGATCGCCTTCTCGAGCGCCGCACCATCGCCATCGTCGACGACCGTGACCGACCCGCCGACCCGCGCGGCCATCCATTCCAGGTAGCTGCGGGTCTTGTTATAGACCTGGCGCATCAGCACGGCATGCGCGCCGGGCTCCATCAACACATCGAATGCCAGCGCCGTGGCCTGCATGCCTGAATCGCAGACCAGCGCGGCTGACGCATGCTCCAGCGTCTTCAGCTTCGCGATCAGGTCAGCCGTGGCCGTGGTGCCGTAGCGCGCGTAGAGATGCGGCAGCTCCGACCAGCAGCCCTCGCTCGCAAAGAGGAACGCCGCTTTTCGTTCCTGCCACTCGATCACCCTTTTGGAGCCAAGCAGATCGAGCTGGACGGTCGGTTCGTCGGGATGCAGGTAGGGGATGCCGGTACGTTTCGCATGCGCATCGATCGCGTCATGCAAGTTGCGCGTCACGGGCGACATCGCGGCAATCGGAGGCCGATCGGGCGGGCACGATCGCGCATTCAACCACTCGACCATTCCCTGATCCCCGATCCCTGATCCCTGATCCCCGCCCATCAATCGAGCACTCCGAGGCAAATGCATTGCTCGACTCGCGCCAGCCGTTCGACCGCCGCCGTCACTTCAGCAATCTGCGTATCGGAGCTCGGCGAAATCATGAACGCGATATCGAGTCGTTCGGCCGTCGCGCGCGTCGCGCGGTTCTGCACGACGAGGCCAAGACGACGGACCAGGCCTTCGAACTTGCGTTCGAGTCCAGGATGCGGCTGGCCGCTGATGCGCAGGTAATGACGCCGCGGCGCCGGCGTGACCTCGGAGCCATCACGGGCCACCGGCAGCGCATGCGGCTCCGGCCACCGCACCGAGTTGTCCTGGGCCAGGTCGATCAGGTCGCCGAGCATGGCCGTGGCCGTCGGCAGCGCGCCCGCGCCCTTGCCGAACAAACTCAAGTCGCCCGAGGACACGCAGCGCAGGTAGACCGCGTTGTATTCCTCCTCGACCGAGGCCAGCAGGTGCCATGAGGGCAGCAGCAACGGCTCGACCGCCATGTCGAGCGCGCCGTTGACGCGCACCGCGCGCGCGATCTGGCGAATGCGAAACCCCATCGACTCGGCGAGATCGCAATCCGCCGGATCGACCTCGCGGATGCCGCGCACCAGGAAACCGTCGGGACGCACCCACGCGCCGAACGCGCGATAGGCGAGGATCGACAACTTCGCGGCGGCGTCGAGGCCGTCAAGGTCCGCGCTGGGATCGGCTTCGGCAAATCCCAGGCGCTGCGCTTCGGCGATCGCCTCCTCGAGTGACAGGTCGCCCTGCTCGAGCCGCGTCATGACGAAGTTGCAGGTCGCGTTGATGATCCCCCAGAGGCTATCGATCTCGTCGGCGCGATGACTGAGGTGCCGCACGATCGGAATCGCCGCGGCCGCCGCCGCTTCGCAATACAGCGGCGTCTCGGTGCGTTGCGCCAGCACGCCCAGTTCGGCGAGCTTCGACGCCAGGAGTTCCTTGTTGGCGGTGACGACGGGTTTGCCCGCCGCCAGCGCCGCGACGAGGATCGGCTCGACCGCGGTGCCGCCGGCGGCTTCGACGACGACATCCACTTCGGGATCGCTGACAAGATCGAGGGCGCGATCCGTGATCGGAATTCCGATCGCTCTCGGTCCTCGATTCTTCGTCACGTCGCGGACGGCAATCCGGGAGACGCGAAACCTGACGCCGTAGCGATCGGCGATCGCGTCGCTTTGGCGATCGATCATTTCCAGCAGGCCGCGGCCGACGGTGCCGCAGCCGACGAGGCCGATGCGAATTTCCCTGACCGGTTCGACGCCGACGCCGTCAAAGCGCGGGCGCGACGCGGTCTTGAGCGGCAAGCCGAACGCGCCGGCGCCCCTCAGCAAATCCGCCAGCTTGTCCTGATCGGCGAGGAAGGCATCGTGACCGAACAGCGATTCGAGCTTCCACAACGACGAATCAGCGCCGGCGGCCTGGAGCGCACGGTGCAGTTCGACCTGCAAGGCCCACGGGAACAGCATGTCGCCGGGCACGCCGACGACGATGGTCTCGGCGTTGACGCGCGCGATCGCATCGCGCACCGCCTGCGCGTCGCCCATGGATTGGCGATCGATCGCCTCGCTCAGCATCAGGAACGTCTTTACCGGAAAGCGCTCCGCGAATCGCCGGCCGTGGTGATCGAGATACTCCGCGACCGGAGGACGATCGAGATGCGGCAGCAGCTTCCCGAATCGGGTATCCAGTTCGTCGCGGCCGCGATAGGTGAGCATGCCGAGCTGACGCGCGCGCATCATGCCGGTGGCGACATCGCCGTTGCGCAGACCATCGCGCACCAGCTCGCGTTGCAGGTGCCGCGTCGCCGTGCCCCAGCCATCAGGACGGAGACCGGCGGAGATGGTGATCAGCTTGGCGCAGCGGTCCGGATGGCGCGCCGCAAACAGCACGCCGACCATGCCGCCAAGGCTGGCCCCCACCCACGTCACCGGCGTCGTGCAGCCGCAGCCGTCGAGCCACGCGGCGACGAGATCCGCGAGACCCGCGACCGAGATCGTTTCGTTGGAATGCGGATCGTCGAAGCCGGCCCAGGTCGATCCATTGCCGGGCCACGACGGGCAGAGCACGGTGTGCTTGGCGGGATCGATCAGATCCGGCGCGCAGAGCGCCGGCCACCACGCCGCCTTCGGATCGTCCGCCTCGGCCTGGCCATCGCCGAAGGGAAACGGTGAAGCGGTGATGCCGCCGACGATCAAGATGACGGGAGCGGTACCGAGTTCGGGACCGTAGACCCATCCGCCGAGCTGCACGTCCGTGAGCGTGCGGCCTTCGATCGGGATGGTGAGATGTTCGATGACCAGCCGCCTGGGACGAAGCCCGGCGGCCGCTAGCGTGGCCATCGCGGCATTGTAGCGGGGATCAGGGATCGGGGATCAGGGATCAGGGAAGGGTAGGGCTAGCGAGAACGCGAGGCGAAATACGCGGCCGGGAGTCCGACGCCGAAGGCGTGGATCAGCAGGCCGTTGATCATCACCGGCGTCACCGGCAGTGCGAAGGAGATGCTGCCGTTGCCGGCATTCGACATCGGCACCACCACCCACGTCATCACGAAATACGCGGCAACTCCGTAGGCGATCCCGCACACGAACCAGCGCTTCCGCAACACCGGCAAGGCGCGGCTCGCCAGCACGTAGACGGTGACGATGCAAAACGCGACCAGGTAGTGGGCGAACACGCCGAGGATCGCCGTCGGGATGCCGCCGGCCCTGGCCGCATCGCGCCCCACGAACCCGGCGGCGATGCTGTGCAGGATCGCCATAGGCCTGGCGCCGCTGCGCATCCCGAAGAACACGAACGCATCGATCAAGTCGAGCGTTCCAACGACGAGACCCCCTCGCAGAATGGCGCGTGTCATCGGCGACCCCTGGCGAGACGGTAGATCGATCTCGCGAGCTGATACGGACGGCCTTCACGAAGTTTCGCGTACGACGCGTAGTCGTTGAACGTCTTCCGCGGCGCGTCCATGATCGCCGCGAAGCTGGTGTCGGTCAGCCCGAACTTCTTAATCACGTAATCGGTGTCGGCCCGCTGCAGCTCGATGCTGTAGGTCGGCTGCATCAATTCTTCGCGCGCGGTGTCACGGGTGATTTGTCCCGAACAGATCAGGCTCGACAGGTGCGTCTTGCGCTTGTCGTAGCCGAACCGGGTCGGCAAGAACCACCCCTGGTACCAGCGCGTGTAGATGTTCTCGTGGTGCTTGCCGCCGTAACTGCGCCAGCCCAGATCGCGCTGCAGCAGCGCCATCGCATCGGCCTTCACGTAATCCACGTAGTCGAGCAGGTTCAGGTTGGCGGCGCGAAAGATCCCGAGGCTGCCCATGAAATTGAGATGCGGAAACGTGCGCACGCGGCCGCTGCCGAATTGCTTGTGAATGCCGCGAATGTAGCGCCAATCCAGATGGCCGCGCGACCACGCCTTCGGCAGGTGCGTTTCCGTCTTGGTGTTGTAGCCCCAGATGGTGTGCCGGATCGAATGCTCGGCCGCCACCTTGTGGACCGACGAGACGATGGCGTGATCGCTGGGGATTTCGCAATCGGGCACGCCGGCACGCAGGAACGCGAGCTGGATGTCCTTGAACTCTTCCCAGTCGATGACCAGCGTTTCGAGGTCCACGCCGAGCGCGCGAAGCGCCGACGAGATGTTCGTCGCGGCAATCTCGGAGTCCCACCCGTTGTCGAGATGCACGGCGATCGGGCGCAGGCCGAGCTGCTTCACCTTGTAGGCGACAAACGTGCTGTCAACGCCGCCGCTGATGCCGATCGCGCAATCGTAGGCCTTGCCCGCGCCGTCCCGGCGAATCTTCTCGACCGCGACCGCGAGCTGGCGTTCGCCCTCCGCGCCCGAGCGCACCGTCGACGCGACGAGTCGATCGTAGGTGTGGCAGTGGTTGCAGATACCGTCCGCGTCAAAGGTGATGTCGGGATCGGTGGTGTCCATCACGCAGCGCGTGCAGACGCGCACACCCGGCAGGGAGCCGAGGATCGGCGCCGGCGTGAAGACAAACGCGCTCACGATGGAACCGCCGCGAGCGCGGTCTTCAGTTCTGCCGGCGAGGGATAGTTGATCAACACCGCGCGCCGAGGACCGGCGAACACGAACAGGCTCCCGGCGGCGACGGCGGACGCTCCCGCGGCAATCGCTTCGCCGAGGTGCGCGATCGTTCCCGCACCGCCACAGGCCACCAGCGGCACCGGCACCGCCGCCGACAATTCCCGGATCATCGCCACATCGTACCCGGACATGGTGCCGTCGCGATCGATCGACGTCAGCAGGATCTCGCCGGCGCCATGCGACACCACGGCGTCGGCATGTTCGCGGGGCGTGCGCCCGGTGTTGTGGCTGCCGGCGCGGGTGAAGACGCGCGGGCGCCCGAGCCAGTCCTTTTTGACGTCGATGCCGGCGATCACCGCCTGGCTGCCGTATTCATCGGCGATCCTCGTCATCAGGGTGGGATCGTCGATCGCGGCGCTATTGATCAACACCTTCTCGACGCCGATGCTGAACAACCGCCGCGCCTGTTCGATGGTGCGAATGCCGCCGCCGTAACTGAGCGGCATGAAGCATTCGCCGGCGATGGCGCGCAGGTGCTCGAACGGCGGATCGCGCCGCTCGCGCGTGGCGCCGATGTCGAGGATCGCCAGTTCGTCGACTTCGCGATCGTTGAAGATCTTGACGGCGTTGATCGGATCGCCGACGTAAGTCGGTTGTGCGAAGCGGACCGTCTTGACGAGCCGCTCGCCACTCAACAGCAGGCACGGGATGACGCGGGCGCGATACATCTACGGCAGCGCCAGGAAATTCCGCAACAACGCCAGTCCGAACGAGTGACTCTTTTCGGGATGGAACTGCGTGCCCCAGATGTTGCCGCGATGGATGCCCGATGCGAATCGATCGCCGTAGGTGGTCCAGCACATCACGTCGGCCGGATCGTCGCAGGCGAGGTGATAGGAGTTCGCGAAATAGAAACGCGGCTCCGGCGGCAAATGCTCGAGCAGCGCCGCCGGCGCCGCCGGCTCGATGAAGTTCCAGCCCATGTGCGGGATCTTGATCGGCACGCCGCCCGCCGTGGACCTGAAGCGCACGCTGTCGGCGGCGATCCATCCGAGACCGGCCCGCGTCCCTTCCTCGCTGCCGCGTCCGAGCAGCTGCATGCCCAGGCACAACCCGATGGTCGGCACGCGCCGCTCCATCGCCCGTTCGTTGAGGATCGGAATCAACCCGCGCTCCTCGAGATTCGCCATGCCGCGATCGAACGCGCCCACGCCCGGGAGGATCAACTTGTCGGCGGTGGCGACGATCGCCGGATCACCGGAGATCACGCAGTCGGTGCCCGCCTTGCGGGCCATGTTGGCGATGGAGGCCAGGTTGCCGACGCCGTAGTCGACGATTGTCACCATCGACTGCGCTGTCTCGACATCGAAGAAGTATAGCAGCCGGGCTGCATGCTAGGATTCGCGCGATGCGAGCCCTGGTTGCGATTGCCGGATTCGCCCTCGCCGGTTTCGCGTGCGCGGGCGCGCCCACCGAGCCATCGCCGACGCCGGCCACGATGACGCTCGATGCGGCGGCCTGGCAGACGATCAGCGATCCGCAACCCTATCCGCTGCTGAACCGGGGATCGGCGCTGACGTTTGATTTCCCATCGTCCGGATCGATGCACTACCTCTTCGTGCCGAGCCCGCTGGCATCGATGCACGGCACGATGGTGCTGTCGTTCACCATCACCACGAGCGGCTCCGTCGCCTTCCACTCGCTCGATCCGCAATCCTCGACGTGCACCATTGCCTCTGCGGTGCGACCGTTCTTCTGGGCCAACGACAGCGGCAATGGCGCCTACGATCGCTGGTGGTCCAACCCGCGCGCCGTCACGCTGGCGGCCGGCGACGGTTCCCTGAGCGTACCGTTGAAGCCGGAGAACTGGTCCAGCGTGAACGGCAAGTTCGGCAATGCGGATTCGGAGACGCGCTACGCGTTTGAAAAGGCGCTGTTGAACGTGACCCGTGTCGGCGTGACGTTCGGCGGCGGCTGCTCATTCGGTCACGGCATCGTGATCAGCGGCGGCACCGCCTCGTTTGCGCTGAGCCGGTTTGTCATTCAGTAGGATCAGGGATCAGGGAGCAGGGATCAGGGAGGCCCCGTTGGCGAGATTCCAGCTCGCCTGGTGAATCAACCGCGCGATCTTTTCCATCTTCGCGTAATTGATCTTCTCGGGACGGTCATACATCGTGTGGTAATCGGGATGCAGGCCGGTCATGAAGCCGAGCGCCGGCACGCCGCGCTGCAGGAACGGCCACTGGTCGCTGCGGCGGACCAGGTTCGATGCGTTGTTGTCGTAGCGCTTCTTGATCTCGAGACCGATGCCGCCGTTCGCGGCGTCCACGACCGCCGCCAGTTGCGGCGCCCGCGAGAATCCCATCATGTTGACCGCGTTGCTGTTCGACTCCGCGGTCTGCACTTCAAGGCCGTTGAAGCGCGGGCCGGCGCCGACCTCGACTTCTTCGTTGCGGCCGACCATGTCCATGTTCAACACGCCGGCAATGTTCGCCAATGGGGCGGCTGGAAACTCCGTGTAGGCCCACGCGCCGAGCAAGCCGCGCTCTTCCGAATTCCACGCGCAGAACAACACGCTGCGCTTCGGGCGCTGGCCTTGCTGTGCGGCCGCGGCATACGCATCGGCAATCTCCAGCAACGCGACCGTTCCCGAACCGTTGTCGTCCGCGCCGTTCAGGATCTGCGTGCCGTTCACGCCGTCGTGATCGAAATGCGCGGTGACCAGGACCCACTCGTCCTTGAGTTTTGGATCGCTGCCCTCGATCAGCCCGAGGACGTTGCGATCGGGAACGATGTGTCGATCGACGGCGGTGCGCAGGGTGATCTGGCCAGCCGGCAGCGGGGCAGGTGTAATGCCACCGGCCGCCTCCGCCATCGTGCCCAGCTCGGTGAGGGTCTTTCCGGTCGCCGCGATCAACGTCTGCGCCAGCGCGGGCGAAATCTGCGCGGCTGGAATGTGAATGCGATCGGCCCAGGTCGCGAGCATGTAGCTCTTGATGCGCGGTGATTCTGCCGGCCAGGTGTTGCGCGCGGCCTGCTCGAAGTTCGCCGGCTCCGGGTGATTGTTGCTGTCGGTCACGAACAGGATGCCGATCGCGCCTTTCTCTTGCGCAGCCAGCGCCTTGCGCCACGCCGTCGCCGGCTCGGAAGTGACGACGCCTTCGAAGGGGCTCTTGGGATCGCGCTCGCCGGGCTCGTGATCGAGCACCAGCACGATCGCGCCCTTGACGTTGCTCTTGTAATCGTCGTGATTCCATTTCGGCGCCGAAATGCCAAAGCCCGCGAACACCAGCGGGCCGGTGACCTGCCCGGTCGCGCTGAAGCGCTGCGGATAGAACTCCTGCCCGGTCTTGAACTCCCGCGTGGCGCCGTTGGCGCCGAGCGTCAGGCTGTTGCCGTCGCCGAGCGTCGCCGTCATCAGGTTGTAGTTCTGGAAGTACGAATTGCCGACGACCGGCTTGAGACCGGCGCGCTCGAATCGCGCGCGGATGTAATCCGCCGTGGCGCGATTCTCGTTGGTGTCGGTGAGCCGGCCGCGCATCGCGTCGCCGGCGATGAAGAAGAGGTCGGCCCTCAGGTCCGACTGGGTGATCGATTCATTACCCGGCGCTCGGCCGCCCCCCGGCTGTTGCGCCGCCAGGGTTGAAGACAACAGGACGGCAGCAACAGATACCAGGGCGCGTTTGTTCATGGGGTCACATTGACTTTGATCAGGGCGGTCGTCCAGCAGCAGCCGGTTTCGCCGCTGCCGCGTCCGGAGAAATCATCCACGTTGAGATGCAGGACGTAGTCGCCCGGCGCACTGAACGTGACGTTGGTCACGGCCGAGCCGCGAAACTCGACCCCCACCGGACCACCGGCATCGATCTTCACCTTGGGGCTGCGAGAGTCGAACTTGACGTCGGCGGGACCGCGATATTTCGACCACTCGAGTTCGACCGGCGGCGGCAGGTTGCGCGGCTGCGCATTCGATCCGCTCGTGAACTTCCCATCGTCAACCGCCCACATCGTGATCGGCAACGGCTCGCCGACCTTGGCCTTCATCTGCGCGGCCTTGGCCATCGTCGCGATCGGGCCCTGGATGGTCGGCCCCGTCGGCGAGAACCGGATGATCGGCGGCGTGTTGCCGACCGCCACATCCTGGAACGGTTGCAGGACGTAGTCCGGCACCAGCCGAAGCGGAATCGAGTTGGTCTTGCCGTTGACGGTGAGGCTCCACGTCAAGCGCTGCTGGCCGAAGTCCTTCGGCACGGTGATGGTGAACATGCCGAGCTGGCGATGCGGCATGAAGTGCGTGGGCTGCCCGTAGTCGGGGCCGCCCGGCTCGATCTTGTTGTTGTCGCCGATCGGCACGTCGACTTCCATCTTCGCGTTGCGATTCAGGTAGCCGACGATGAACGTCTTGGTGCCGTCGGGATTTTCGAACCAGCCTTCCATCGAGCCGGTGATGCTGGTGCCGAAATCGCGCGGCGGCTCCATCGGGAGCTGGTTGATCGGCGCCTGGGCGGACGCCGACAACACGACTGACGCCGCGACCAGCGCGGTGAGTGCGTAAACGGTGCGGCGCATCTTACTGCTGCTCGCGCTCGGTGGTCGTCTTGGCTTTACGTTCGGCCAGCAGCGTCTTGTATTCGTCGTCGGTCAGATAGACGACGTTCATCCACGCGTGGGCCATTTCGTCGACGGTGCGATCGCCATAGCCGACCCACTGTTCCGGATCGGGGTTGGTCGGGTTGTTCTTGGTGTTGTCGTACCACGCGCTGACGTGGATCACGGTGCCCTTCGGAAACGCCGGCGCCGCGTCATCGTCGTAGATGTAGTTGGTCATCCAGTTGAAGTTGAAGTTGCCGACGTAGCTGACGATCTGTCGCGCGCCGTCCGGCAGGATCGCTTCGACCTGCATCGCCTTGCCGCGCAGGTGGAAGTGCGGCTGGAAGTTGGTGATGATGGTGTTTTCCTTCAGCACCGTGAAGCCTTCGGTGAAAGCGAGCGAGTTCGGCGCGATGTCGAGGAAGCCGCGCTCGCGCAGGCCGGTGAAGCCGATCAGGTAGCTGCGCTTCTTCGGCTCCTGGCCTTTCGGATAGAGCCACAGGCCGATCTCCGAGCCGGTCTCGACTTCTTCACCAACCGCGTGAATGTGCTGGTCCCACGAAATTTTCTCGCCGGGAAGAATCAGCTTGCCGGTGCCTTCGCGGAAACGGTCGTAGCCCTTGCCGATCGCCCATTCCATCAACTGCGGGCGGCGGCTGACGAGGTCGTCGCGCGTCGACGCCGGCGCGGGGCCGTTGGCGGTGCCCTGGTTCACGGCGTCGGGATCGTCGTTGAGCATCAAGTAAGCGATCGAGTGGTGGACGGTCTTGCGCGCCTTGAGGTTCGACGGACGAATCTCGACCATCCGCACCCAGCGCGGTTCGGTGATTGGAATGTCGCTCTGCGGGCGATACCAGACGTCCTGGTGATTCGCCGGCATCTTGTATTCGGAGGACTTGATGATCAGGTCCGGCTTGCCGAAGCCGTCCTTCACGCCCTGCCACTCGTTGTCGGTCGACAGCGGCCTGGCGGGCGGCAGGTCTTTCGGATCACCCTGCGGCGAGCCGGCATCGACCCACGCGACGATCGTATCGATCTGCTTTTGCGTGAGCGACATGTCGTTCTTGAACTTCTGCACGCCGACGCTCTGGTCGATGTGCCACGGCGGCATCTGCCGCGTCGAGACGCGCTGCTTGATCGAGCGCGCCCACGGCCGCGACTCCGCGAAGGTCACGAGCGACATCGGGGCGATCGAGTTGGGCTGGTGGCAGGCCTGGCATTTGGCCTGGAAGATCGGCGCGATGTCTTTCGAGTAAGTCGGCGCCGATGCCGGAGCGGTTTGCGCGCTTGCCGCTGCCGCGAACAGAATTCCGCCGCCGAGAGTTACTGCTGCCGTAAACAGACGACGCATAAGGTGTCCCCCTGCCCTTGAAACCAAGGGCCTCATTAGGCGGATTTTGCCACAAAACCGGTGGTCCCGGGGTCAGACCCCTTTACAAGTCCAGTTCGGGGGTTTTGTCGCCCAAAACGGCGGTTCCGCCGCGCCATGTTAGTCTCCGCCCGTCAGTGTCTCAACCCTTCAAACGCGCCCTGGGGCCCTTCGACGCCACGATGATCGTGATCGGCGGGATTATCGGCTCCGGCATTTTCATCAATCCGTACATCGTCGCGCAGCGCCTCGATTCGTCGGCGTTGGTGATCGGCGCGTGGGTGGCGGGCGCGGCGATCGCGTTGATTGGCGCGCTGGTTTATGCCGAACTCGGCGCGATGTCACCGGCGGCGGGCGGGCAATACGTCTATCTGCGCGAGGCGTATCACCCGCTGATCGCGTTCCTCTATGGGTGGGCGCTGCTGTTCATGATCGAAAGCGGCGCGATGGCCGCGGTGGCGATGACGTTCGCCGAGTACGCCCTGCGTCTGGTCTCGGACCAGCCGCAAGCATCGGCCGCGATCGGTCCCGGTGGTGTCAGGGCGGTGGCGATCGGCGCGATTGTGTTCCTGTCGATCATCAATTACCTCGGCGTCGTCCCGGGCAGCCGGCTGCTGAACGTCTTCGTGGTGTTGAAGGTCGCGGCGCTCACGGTGTTGATCGCCGCCGGCCTGTTCTTCAGCGGCGTCCTCGACGCGTCCCACCAGGTCGCGGCCGCCGGCTCGCAAGGCAGCGTGCTCGCATTCGGCGCGGCGCTGATTCCGATCGTCTTCGCGTACGGCGGGTGGCAGAGCGTCAACTACGTCGCCGAAGAAATCAAGAATCCCCAGCGCATCCTGCCGATGTGCCTGCTCGCCGGCACGGCGATCGTGGCGCTGGTGTATGTCACGATCAACATCGCCTACCTGAAGGCGGTCGGCCTCGGCGGTCTCGCCGCCACGACGACGCCGGCGTCGGATGCGGCGCGATTATTGTTGGGCGCCGCCGGCGATCGATTCGTCACCGCCGCCATCGCCATCTCGACGTTTGGATTCTTGAACTTGTGCATTCTGGCGCCGACCCGCGTCTATTACGCGATGGCCGCAGACGGCGCGTTCTTTCCGCAGGTCGCCCGCCTGCATCCGAAATACCAGACGCCGTCACTCGCGATCATCCTGCAATCGACGTGGGCGATCGCGTTGACGTTGACCGGAACCTACGGCCAGTTGCTCGACTACGTGGTGTTTGCCGACTGGATCTTCTTCGGCCTGACGGTCGCATCGGTCTTTGTGTTTCGCCGCACGATGCCCGATGCGACGCGGCCGTTCAGGACGTGGGGCTATCCAATCACGCCGGCGCTGTTTGTCGCCGCCGCGGTCGCGATCGTGTTCAGCGTGATTCGTGTCAGCCCGAGGCAGTCGGCGATTGGCGCGGCGTTGATGATTGCGGGCGTGCCGGCGTTCTACTATTGGAAGGCGTCGGCAGCACAGGCGCGCCCATGAACATTCCCGCTCCCTACATGCGATGGGCGAAGACCCGCCCGCACGTCACCTACGATCTGGCGTCCAGCGGCCTGCTGCCGGTCACGACCGAGGAACTGCTCGGCGACGCCGCGGCGAAAGATGCCTTCTCGATCTCGGGCGACAACGACGAGGGCCTCAGGCCGCTCCGCAAGGCGATCGCGTCGCGCTACGGGCTCGCCAGCGTCAACGTGTCGATCGCCGCCGGTACCTCCGGCGCGAATTACCAGGTGATGGCGGCGTTGATCGAGCCCGGAGACGATGTGCTGATTGAAACGCCGGGCTACGATCCGCTGATCGCCGCGGCGCGCGCGGCCGGTGGCCACGTCGTCCCGTTTGCGCGGAGCTGGTCGAAGGGCTTTGCGCTCGATCCCTATGTCATCCGCACGGCGCTCACCCCGGCGACGAAGTTAATCGTGCTCTCGAACGCGCACAATCCGAGCGGCGCGATGGCGAACCGGGACGCGATCGAACAGCTTGGCGTGATGGCCGAGGCGATCGGCGCCAACGTGCTCGTCGACGAGGTCTACGCCGAGGCGCAGCATGACGACGCCCCGTTACCGCAACCGGCCGCGACGCTCGGTGATGTGTTTGTCTCCACCAATAGCCTGACGAAGGCGTACGGCCTGGCCGGGCTGCGTTGTGGATGGGTGCTGGCCTCGCCGGACATCTCGCAGCGCGTTCGGGAAACGCGCGACATCATCGACGGCAGCGGATCATTCGTCGCCGAGCAGTTGTCGGTGACGGCATTCGCGGCGATCGATCGCCTGAAGGCGCGCGCGCAAGCGATCCTGTCCGAGAACCTGGCGGCGGTGCGCGCGATGGCGCAATTGCATCCGCGGCTGGAATGGCTCGAGCCCGTCGCCGGCACGACCGCGTTCCCGCGTGTGCGTGACGTCGAAGACACCAGTGCGCTGGTGGAAACCCTGATTCGCGATCACGATGCCATCGTCGTTCCCGGCCGGTTCTTTCAGGCGCCGCAACATATTCGGATCGCGTTTGGCGGCAATGCGGCGATGATCAGGGAAGCGCTGTCTCGACTCGACCTGGCGCTCAGGAACCTGTGAAATTCTTCTGGCTCAACTTTCACGTCCCCTACGCCTGCCGGAACAGCGGCATGTGCTGCACGTCCGGCTGGCCGATCCCGGTCGAGCGCGCGCGCGTGCCGGCGATCGAAGACGCGATCGCGACCAAGGTGATCCCGTTGCGCATCGAGCCGTGGGTGGCACGCGACGGCAGCGAGCCTGAGGATATTGCCGGGATCCTCGCGCTGCGGAGCAACGGTCACTGCGTGTTTTTCGAGGCCGGCCGCCCGGGCTGCTCGATCCACGAAGTCAAGCCGTCGGGTTGCGTGCACTTCCCCTATGTCTGCCTGATCGATCAGCGCGGCGTGCACGTCACGCTCTCACACTACTGTCCGACAGCGGCGGCGGTGCTGTTCGAACACGACGGCCCGATCGAAATCGTCGAAGCCGATCCGCCGATGGGCAATGGCGATGACATCGAGGGTCTCGACGCGAGAGATGCGCTCCCCCCGGTGTCCGCCGAGGCGAAGCAGCGCCTGATGTCGTTCGATGAGCTCACCGCGTGGGAGCGCGAACAGATCCGCACGGCGCGCATCGGGGAATTGGAGCCGGAGGACGTGGCGCTGTTCGATCGCGCCCGGAGCGCGGTGCCGCAGCCGTGGGAATGGCCTGCGGCGCCGGAGCATCTCGAGGGCGTGTGGTCGACGGCGGTGGCGCCTCGATGGCACCGCTTCGCAGACGTCCTGACGCGCTACGCGGCGGCGAAGATCTTCGCGTCGTGGTCGTTGTATCTCGGCGACGGCCTGGAGGCGGCCGCGCAAACGGCGCGGATCGCCTCCGCCGTGCTTCGCATCGAAGCCGCGCGGCAGTGCGCGTTCTTCGGCCGTCCGCTCGATCGCGAATTGCTCACCGAGGCGATCCGGCAGACGGACTTACTGCTCGTGCATTACGCCGACCCGCAGCTGCTCGCCGCGATGTCGTCGACGGCGTAAGATACCGACCTGTGTGGAAACGGCTTGTTCTTCTCACGTCGCTCGCGGGTACCGCGGTGCATGGCCAGGGGCCGATCTACGACGTCGTCATTCGTCACGGCACGGTGATCGACGGCAGCGGCCATCCTCGGTTTGACGCCGACGTCGCGATCAAAAACGGCGTCATCGTCGCGATCGGTGATGTACCGGGAGCCGCGACGGAAGAGATAGACGCAAAAGGGTTGTTCGTGGCGCCTGGCTTCCTCAACATCCACAGCCACGCATCTGCCGAGGCGTTGACGACCGCGGTCAACATGCTCACGCAGGGCGTCACCACCGAGATCTTCAACGCGGATGGCAACGGTCCGCTCGATATTCCCAGGCAGATGAAGACGCTCGACGAGGCGCGTCCGGCGGTCAATATCGGCGGCTACATCGGCTTCAACGCGGTGTGGCAGGCGGTGGTGGGCAACACCGATCGACGGCCGAATCCAGACGAGATTCAGCGGATGCGATCGATGATCGCGGCGGGCCTGGATCAAGGCGCCTGGGGGGTGTCGGCGGGGCTCGATTACAAGCCTGGATACTTTGCGCAGACCGAAGAAGTGATCAAGGTCGTGGACGTGGCGCGGCCGATGCGCACCAACTTCACCAACCACGATCGCATCACGCCCGAATCCAACTTCAGCTCGAAGGTCGGCATCGCCGAGACGGTCGCGATCGGCGAGAGGGCCGGCCTGGTCCCCGTGGTCACGCACATGAAGGCGCAGGGCCGCGAGCAGGGCAGTGCCGGCGAGATCCTGGCGTCGATGGCGCAGACGACGAAGCGCGGGCATTACACCGCGGCGGATGCGTATCCGTATCTCGCCGGCCAGTCGGGACTGGGATCGTTGATCATTCCCGGCTGGGCGCAGGAGGGCGGCCGTGACGCGATGCTCAAGCGCTTCGCCGATCCTGCGACGCGCGCCCGCATCATCAAGGAGTCCGAAGACGCCATGGCCGCGCGCTTCGGCGGTCCGCAGGGCGTCTACCTGCCGCGCACGCAACAAGAGCTGACGGCCGTGATGAAAGAGATGAACGCCGGCGCGGGCGAGACGATCGTCCGCATCCTCGAGCACGGCAACGATCCGGGCGCGATCCTGCGTTTCGGCGCGGAAGAGGATTTGATCAAGATTCTGAAGGATCCCGTGACGTCGATGGCGTGCGACTGCGGCGCCACCGATCAGACGCGCGTGCATCCGCGCTTCTACGGATCGTTTCCGCGCCTGCTCGGCCGTTACGTGCGCGAGCAGAAGATCATGTCGTGGGAGGAGGCGATCCGGAAGTCGTCGTGGCTGCCGGCGAGCACGATCGGGATGAGCGATCGCGGCTTGATCGCGAGCGGCATGGCCGCGGACATCGTGGTGTTCGATCCGAACACCATCATCGATCGCGCGACCTACGAGAATCCGGCGGTGCTGTCAGAGGGCGTGCGGCACGTCCTGGTCAATGGCAAGGTGGCGTTGAAGGACGGCACTCCGACCGGCATTCGCGCCGGCCGGGCGCAGATGCGCTCGACCAATATGCCGAGCCGCCCTGCCGTCGATCGTGCGCGCTCGGTCTCGGTGAAAGGTGCGATCGATGGCAAGCGCGTGACGATCGAACTCGCCCAGCGCGCCGGCGCGCGAGAAGCGACCGGCCGATTCAACGTCGAGGGATTTCCAGAGGCGAAGCGTTTCGGGATCCTGCAGACCGCCGATGGCTGGGCCAGCGTGGCGTTCATGAACGCCGGTCACGCCATGCGCGTGACGATCGATCTCGGCGATCCGAAGAATCCCGCTGCGGCATTACTCGTGGTCGACGCCGATAACGTCGAAGTGTTCCGAGGTGCGCTTTCGCCAACCGCAGTGATAATCAAGTAAGACCCTAGGACCCTAGGACCTTAAGACCCTTATGAAACAAGTTCCATTATTCGTTTTCAACCACGAGGGGCGGCTGGTCGGACCGCTCGAATTGCCGCGGGTGGAAAAAACTGATCAGGAGTGGCAGGAACAGCTGACGCCCGATCAGTATGCGGTCGCGCGCGCGCAGGGGACGGAGCGGCCGTTCTGCGGCACGCTGCTCGACAACAAGCGCAATGGCGTGTATTCGTGCGTCTGTTGCGGGCTGCCGCTGTTCTCGTCGAACGCGAAGTTTGAGTCAGGCACCGGCTGGCCGAGTTTCTTCCAGCCGATCGCCGAAGAGAACGTCGCTACCCATACCGATCGCAGCTACGGCATGGTGCGAGTCGAAATTCTCTGCGCGCGATGCGATTGCCACCTGGGTCACGTGTTTCCCGACGGCCCCGCGCCGACGCGGCAGCGCCACTGCGTGAACTCCGAGTCCCTCGTCTTCACCGACGCCGACAAGCTCTCGCTGCTCGCCGATCCCGCCGCCGGCTGACTACGCCATCCAGGCGGCGACGCCGTCTTCAGGCTGATGGCCGCCCGAAACCTACTTCGCCTGGCGGACGATGAGTGATTTGCCGTAATAAGCGGCGGGGGAGACATTGCGCACGGTTTGCGTGTGCCGCCCGGATGTCGTCATGAACGTGGCGTCGACCGTCACGGCGTTCATCGACGTGAGGCCGAAGTGCACCGGGCCGGCGCCCTGCGCGTTATAACCTCCGCCGGCCGGCACCAGGCGCGTTGCGAGCACCCGGCCACTTGAATCGCGCAACCGCACTTCCGATCCAAATCGCGTCTGATGGCCGGCGCCGTCGACGACCATCACACTCAAGCTGCGCCGCTTCGCCGCATCCGGCAAGGTGTTCCTGAACAGGAAGTGTCCGCCCGACGCGGTATAGCCGCGCGTGATGTTCAGATCGAGCCCGCCGTCGGCGTCGAAATCCACGAACTGCGTGCCGTGATCGCCGAGATTCAACGGGCTGTCTTTCGCGAGCAGGTTGACGAACCCGCTCGCGCCATCGTTGCGGAACAGCGCGTTCATCGGCTGCTGCGCATCCACCGGACCGACGTACGACATCACCGAAAGATCGAGGTCGCCGTCGTTGTCGAAATCGCCCCAATCGGCGCCGACGGCGTGGTTCTCGACGCCGACACCCGTCCCGGCGGCGACATCGGTGAACGTCTTGTCGGCGTTCCGGCGATACAACTGGTTGTGTCCGTAGTTCGGGACGAAGACATCGAGATCGCCATCGTTGTCGAAATCACCGACCGCGCATCCGACGCCGCCTTCATCAGGCGTGCGATGGGGGCCGGTCATCTTCAACGCCGGCGCGATGTCCGTAAACGACGTGATGTCGTTCCGCCACAGCGCATCGGCGCCGCCGGCCTGGTTCGCGAGGAACAAATCCAGGTCGCCGTCCTCGTCCACATCGAACCAGCACGCGCCCACGGTGGCGCGGCCATCGGTCGGGCCGGCCTTCTCGAAGACGCGCGTGAAGTGCCCGCCGTCGTTGCGAAACAACTTGTTGTCGCCGGCGCGGTCGCTCGAGTAAAGATCGAGATCGCCGTCGTTGTCGTAATCGACCCAGTTCGACTGGCGCGCCGAGCGATCGGGAATCGTCAAGCCGATCTCCGCCGCGACATTCGTGAAGTGCTTGCCGGCGTCGTTGTGCATCACGACGCTGACGGCGGTCTTCTCGGTCGCGCCGCCCATCAGGTCGAGGAAGCCGTCGCCGTCGTAGTCGCCCCAGCTCAGGCCGCGGAACTCCTGGCCGCGTTGCGGCATGCCGAGCCCGGCACCGACGTTGACCATCGTGCCGCGGTCGTTGCGATACAGGCGGATTTCACCCGTGCCGATCGAGACCGCGAGATCGAGATCGCCGTCGTTGTCGTAATCCCCCCACACGTTCGAGAGCGAGTTGGGGACGCTGAAGAGATCCGTCTGCACCTGCACGAACGGCAATTGAGTCGACGCCTGGAAGAGCATGGCGGTCACTGCCGCAGCGATCGTGAGCCTTATGGTCATCGTCGTAGCCCTTATCTCAACGGCGGCGTGCTCTCGGGAGCGCGACGATGGTGCGTCGCCTGCTCGTAGGCGTAGGCGTATTTGATCAACGTGGGCTCGGCCCAGGCGCGGCCGAAGAAGGTGATGCCGGCCGGCAGCCGTCCGCCGCGCGTGTACCCCATTGGCACCTGGATCGCCGGGAAGCCGGTGGTCGGCGAGAAGAACTGGCTGTTGTCGCCGCCGGGGGTGTTGAGGTCGCCGATCAGGCGCGGCGGATTGCTCCACGTCGGATACACCCATGCATCGATCTGCTGCGCGTCCATCGCCTTGTTCACCGCGGCGCGGACCTGTTCCCGATACGTCATCTCCGCCTTGCACGCCTCCGTCTCCGGTCCGTTTGCGGGACCGGCCTCCGCCTGTTCGAGACGCTGCTGCACGGTGGGATGAAAGCGGCGCGACTTCACGACATCTGCCAGGCTCTTCATCGGGATCTTGTCGCCGTGGCTCGCGAAGTAGCGGTTGATGTCGTACTTGAACCCCATGCACGGGCCCGAACCTTGCGGCCGCCGGATGTCACTGAGGCCGTCGACCACACCTGGATCGATGATGGTCGCACCGGCGAGCTTGAGATCCTCAACCGCGCGCATGAACACCTGCACGATTTCCGGATCAGTCGTGTCGCGCTCGTAGGCGAAGCGCAGCACGCCGATGCGCGCGCCCTTCAGGCCATCACGCACCAGCGACGCGGCATAGTTCTGCGGCAAATGTGATGCGGCCGCGGCGGTCACCGGATCGGCAGGATCGCTGCCGACGATCGCCTGAAAGACGGTCACGGCATCTTCCACGGTGCGCGCCATCGGTCCCGCGATATCCGCCAGCAGATTCAGCGGCATCACTCCCGCCCGGCTCGTCAATCCCATCGTCGAACGAATCCCGACCAGCGCCTGGTGCGAGGCGGGACCGCGGATCGAGTTGCCGGTGTCGCTGCCAAGACCGACCGTGCCGAAACTCGCCGCGACGCTCGCGGCGGTGCCGCCGCTCGATCCAGCCGTGACGCGATCGAGCGCGTACGGATTCTTGGTGTAGCCCGGAAGAATCGAGCTGAGCGTCTCATTCGGCGTGAACGCCCACTCGGCGAGATTCGACTTCGCGAGCACGATCGCGCCGGCCTCCTTCATCTTCTTGACGAGGAACGCGTCCTTGTCCGAGATGAACCCCTGCAGCGCGAGCGAGCCGTTCGAGCTCTGCAAGCCGATCGTCTCGTAGTTGTCTTTCACGATCGTCGGGATGCAATGCAGCGGTCCGGTCAGGCCGCCCTGCTTGAACCGCTGATCCAGCGCGTCGGCCTGCTTGAGCGCCTCGGGGTTGGTCATGATGATGGCGTTGATCGCCGGTCCGTTCTTGTCGAACGTATCGATGCGCCTCAGGTATTGCTCGACAAGACCGCGACACGTGAGGCGCCCCGCCTTCATCGCCGCATGAATCTGCGCGATGGTGGTTTCGTGCACTTCGAACGGCGGCGGCGTTTGCGCGGACGCCGTGGTGATGAATGCCAGCAGGAAGAATGCGATCAGCTTCTTGAACACGGGCGCAATGATAACCTGCGCCATGCTCCGACTGACCCTCTCGGTATTGCTGGCGCCGGCCGTGCTGGGCGCCCAGAATTCGCTGCCGGTGTTCGAGCCGATGCAGCCGGATCTCTTCGGATCCGGAGCGAACCTCACCAACGCTTTTGCGGATTACGACGGCGACGGCGACCTCGATCTGTTCGTCGGTTTCGACGGCAAGCCGAACCGGCTCTATCAAAACAACAAGGGCATCTTCGCCGACGTGGCGGCGAACGCCGGCGTCGCGGATGCGCGGGCAACGCGCGCGGCGGCGTGGGCCGACTTCGATGGCGACGGCGATGCCGACCTGCTCCTCGGCTTTACGCCCAGCCCGGGCGCGTCGGTGTTGAAGCTGTATCGCAACACCAAAGGATCGTTTGCCGACGTGACCACTGAAACGGGACTGATGGTCGCCACCGGCGCGGTGCGACAGCCCGCGTGGATCGATTACGACGGTGACGGCGATCTCGACCTGTTCGTTGGTTTCCGCGATCGCGCCAACGCGCTGTATCGCAACGACGCCGGCAAGCTCACCGACATTGCGGCGACGATCGGACTCGCGGATGCGCGCAAAACCGTTGGCGCGGTGTGGTTCGACTACGACGAAGATGGCGATCTTGATGTGGCCGTCGCCAACATGGACGGTGATGCGAATGGACTGTTCCGCAACGATGGCGGCGCGTTCACGGACGTGGCCGCCGCTGCCGGCGTCGAGTGGGGTGGTCGCGCGCCGAAACTGGCGGCGAACGGCACCGTGCGTGTCTGCGCGGCCGACGTCGACAACGACGGCCGGTTCGATCTGTTCGCGGCGAATTACGGCCCGCTGGGCTTCTTCAGCAACCGCGGCAAGGGCCTGTTCGAAGATCGCTCGACCGCCTGGTCGATCGGCGTCGACTCGCGCTACGACACGTGCGCCTTTGCCGACTTCGATCACGACGGTCGCCTGGACCTCTACGTCAACGGCACGATCACCGGCGGCAAGAGCTACGATGACTCGCTCTATCGCAACACCGGCAGCGCGTTTATCGACGTCACGCCGCCGGCGATCAGGAAATTGCAGGCCGACCATGGCGCGCAGTGGGCGGATGTGGATGGTGATGGCGACGTGGACCTCGCCCTGACCGGATCGAGTCCGGCAGGCATGCACCTCGTGATGCGGAACATGCTGCCGGCGGCGGATGCCGCCCGCGGATTGCATGTTCGCGTCGTCGACGGCAACGGCCATGCGACCCGGGCCGGATCGGAAGTCCGCGTCTATGCGTCTGGATCGACGCGGCTGATCGGTGCGCGCCTGGTCGATAGCGGATCCGGCTACGACGCGCAGAGCGAAATGCCGGTGCACGTCGGTGTGCCTGCTGGTGTTGCGAAAGTTGACGTGCAGGTGATCGTGCCGCGCAACGGCACGCGGACCGCCACCTGGCAGCGCGGTGTCGCCCCTGGCAAAACCATCACGATTCGCGCCAACTGACATCCACCTTCGCGCTCCGCGCTGCGGACCGGTCAGTCCTTCGACAGGGACCGGAACCGGCCGTACTCCGCGTGACCAGTGATGCGCTCGCCGGAGCGCACGTACGATTCGCGCATTTCAACCGGGACGAGGAACCCCATCAAGGGTTCCGACTGATAGCTGACCGTCACCGTGGCAACCACGCCGCCGCCGTCGACGATCAACTCGCTGATCAAGACGCTGCCGTTGTTCGGGTTGATCCAGAAACGGCCCCGCGCCGGCATGTTGCTGCCGTCGGGCCGCTTGATGATCGTGCGCCGGCCGCGCTCCTGGTATTCAACGGTCCACATTTCGGTGGACACGCGAAACACCGGCGCGTCGTTGGCGGCCAGGTCCTGTTTGTTTCGAAAGACCGCTTCGGCCTTTTCAATGTGCTTGAATCGAAAATTCGGCTGGTTCAACTCTTCGAGGAACTGCAGCGTCATCAGCGGCGTGTTGATATTCCGCGTGATGGTGCCGATGTTGTAGCGCGCGCTCTCGTCGATGATCGATCCGATCCTGGCGTCGGCGGCGGCGGTCCGGTCCTTCAGCAACTTCTCGAGCCGCTCCTGGCGATCCCGGATTGGTGCGCCATCCACCTCGAATACGTCTCGGAGTTCGACGTAACGCGGGAGACCTGGAATCCACGAATCTGACGCCCAGAGGAGCAGCAGGTCCGAGCGCAGCTGCCTGGTGGGGTTCACCAGCAGCGAATTTGCCCATCGGCTGTTGGTGATCACCTCCTGGCGATAGCTTTCTTCAGCGACGATGCCTGAGAGTTGTTTGTGGAAGTTAGCGACGTAGGCCGCCGATCGTTTCAGCACGTCGTTGAGCGAGGGCGCTTGCGCCGCGGGCTGCGCCAGAGCGGCCATCCATCCGAACGCCGCTGCCACACACGCCAGTCGCCGCTTCGACACGCGCTGATTGTATGATTGCCGTCCTCAGTTATGAAACATCTTGCCGCGCTGCTTGCCGTCGTCTCGCTGTTGTCGATCGCGCCCTCGGCCCAGGCGCCGCGGGCGGTGGCGGCGCCACTCGAAAAACCGAGGTTGGTGGTCTTGATCTCGGTCGATCAGATGCGCGGCGACTACGTCGATCGCTTCCGCCACCAGTGGTCGAAAGGCTTGCATCGCCTCGTCACCGAGGGCGCGTGGTTCCGTCAGGCCGACTATCCGTACTACACGACCGTCACCTGCGCCGGTCACGCCAGCATTGGCACCGGCACCGTGCCGGCGGTCCACGGCATGGTCGCGAACCAGTGGTGGGAGCGGAACAACACCCGGCTCGTCGCGTGCGCGGATGACGACGACGCGAAGTTGATCAGCTATGGCGGCCCGGTGACCGGCGTGGGCAACAGCGCCCGGCACCTGATGTCGAACACCCTGTCGGACGAGATGCGGCTGCAGGGCTCGCCGGCGCCCAAGGTCGTCAGCATTTCACTCAAGGCGCGATCGGCGATCGGGCTCGGCGGCCACAAGCCCGATGTCATCATCTGGCTCGATGAAGGCGACGGCGAATGGGTCACTTCCACCGCGTTCGCCAAGACGACGACGCCGTTTCTCGCGGACTACATCAACCAGCATCCGTTGAAGGCCGAGATGGGCCGGACCTGGGAGCGATCGCTGCCGAAGGACCAATACCTCTACGACTACTCAACGCAGGATCGCCGCAGCATCGCGCTGATCACCAAGGAATTTCCGCACATCGTCAAGGGCCGCGGCGATGAAGTGCGCGGCGCGTATACCGATGCGTGGGAGTCGAGCCCGTTTTCAGACGAGTACCTGAATAACCTCGCCATGTTGTCGCTTGATGCGATGAAGATGGGCCGCGGGCCCGCGACGGACTTTCTGAGCATCAGTTACTCGGCGCTCGACAAGGTGGGCCACGACTTCGGCCCGGACTCGCACGAGACGCAGGACACGTTGATCCATCTCGACTCGCAGATCGGACTGTTGCTCGACAAGCTCGATCGCGACATCGGCCGCGGCAATTATGTCGTCGGCCTGACCGCCGACCACGGCGTGGCGCCGGTGCCGGAGCGACTCAAGGCGCAGGGGTTTGACGCCGGACGCATCAGCACGGTCGCCATCAGCAAGATGATCGACGGCATCCTGGCCCGCGAATTGGGCGGCGGGCCGTACTCGACCCGTGTGATCTACAACGACATCTTCTTCAACGACGGCGTCTACCTGAAGCTGACCCAGAACCCGAAGGCGATGAGCGCGGTGATCGAGGCGGTGCGCGCCACCCAGGGCGTATGGCGCGTCCTCCGCAAGGAAGAACTGTCGGCGACCGACCCGCTGACGCGCCCGTCGGCGCTCAGTCACTACGAGGGCCGCAGCGGCGACTTGAAGATGCTGGTGCAGGCGTATTGGATCACGTCGACCAGCACGACGACGCATGGCACCGGTCATCGCTACGACACGCACGTGCCGCTGATTCTCTATGGATTCGGCATCAAGAAGGGCGAGTACCTCGAGCCGGTCGCGCCGCTCGATCTGGCGCCGACGCTGGCGTTCCTGACGGAGGTCACGTTACCCGATGCAATGGGCCACGTCCTGACCGCCGCGCTGATTCATCACTGACGCATCAGGCGCCAGATATCCTCCAGCGAGGGGACGCTGGCGATGGCTCCGCTGCGGGTGCAGGCGAGTGCCGCGGCCGCATTCGCGAATCGGAGCATCTGGTCCGGGGAATGGTCGTTGAGCAGGGCATAGATGAAGCCTGCTCGAAAGACATCGCCGGCGGCCGTTGTGTCAACCGCCGCCACCTTAAACGACGGCTCCTGAATCAGATCACTTCCCACCAGCATCGCCGCGCCGCCCGCGCCGAGTGTGACGCAGAGCATTCCGCTGTGTGACTGGCGAACGTGCCGCAGCGCGCGCTCGACATCCGCTTCGCCGGTGATCGCCGGCAGGATGTGCTCCGCAAAGATCGGGATGCTCACCGCCGCGATCAGATCCGCGGTGCGATCGGTGACGCGCTCGATGTCGCTCGTCACCGGCACGCCGGCGTCACGCGCGATCAGCGCCGTCGCGATCGCGGCCTCCTGGTCTTCATCGTCCACGTGCACCAGCCGAGCGGACTGGATGACGGCTGCATCCAGTTCGCCCCGCGCGATATTCAGGCGATCGTCGCGCTCCCACAGCACGATGCGATCGCCGTTGGTTTCATCGACGGTGATCACCGCGAACCGATTGGCGCAGTCGCGCGTCATCACGCGCGAGACGTCGACGCCGCGCTGACCGAGCTCGCCGACGATCAGCCGCCCGTTGTCGTCGTCGCCTGCCGCGCCGATGTAGGCGGTGCGCAGCCCGAGTCCGGCGCACGCGGCGGTGACCGTGGCGGTCTGGCCGCCCAACATCGTCTGGTGGCTCGAGATGCGCAGCTTCGCGGTTGGGCTGTCCGCTCGTGGCGAGGCGGGGAGGCGATAGACGTAATCGACGGAGTTACACCCGACGCCGATCACGTCCCACTGTGACGGGCGGGACATTGGTGGTCAGTATAGGATGCGAGTATGCGCGTTGTCCTCGTTCTGCTGCTGACCGCCGGCCTCGCTGCCCAGGTTCAGGAGCAGAAACCGGCGCCGGTGGATGCGGCGCCGCAACAGCCCATCTTCAAGGGCGGCACCGATCTGGTGCGCGTGGACGTCACCGTCACCCAGAACGGCGATGAGCCGGTGAGCGATCTGAAGGCGGAAGATTTCGACGTCACCGACGACGGGGCGCCGCAGACCGTCGAGACGCTGAAGTTCATCAAGGTCGATGGCACGCGCCAGACCAACCTCGATGAACCGCTCGAGATCCGATCGAAGGAACACGCGCTGCTCGAAGCCGCCCGCGATGACGTGCGGTTGTTTGCGATCTTTCTCGACGACTACCACATCTCCAAGCGGCCCGAAATCACGCTGCCGCTGCGCGAGACGCTGACCAAGTTCGTCAACCAGTTGGGCCCCAACGACCTGGTGGCGCTGATGGAGCCGCTGACCACGCTCTACGATTTGAAGTACACGCGATCGAAGTCCGAGCTGCTCAATCGCATTCGCACCTTTGAAGGCCGCTACGGCGAGACCTTCCCGGTCAAGAGCGTCATCGAAGAAGCGCAGCTGACGCAGCGGAACTGGATGGAGCTGCGCGGCGGCGTCACGCTGTCGGCGCTCAAGGCGCTCGCGACGCAGATGGGCGGCCTGCGCGACGGACGCAAATCGATCCTGTTCTTCAGCCAGGGCCCCGACGTGCGGCCCGGCAGTCCCAACGATCACCTGATGCAGGAGATCGACGAAGCTGCCAATCGCGGCAACGTGACGATCCACGTGATCGATCCGCGCCCGCTCGGGACCGTCGGCTTTGGCGGCGACACCACGTTGCGACGGCTCGCGGCCGACACCGGCGGCCGCGCCATCGTCAACACCAACAACCCGATGGAGCAACTCACCAGCGTCATGGCGGACGCGAGCGCGTATTACCTGGTGGGTTACACGCCGACGCGCAAGACCAACGACGGCAAGTTTCACGAGATCAAGGTGCGCGTCAAGCGCCGCGGGGTCCGCGTGACCGCGCGCCACGGCTACTGGTCGGCGAGCGAGAAAGAACTGACTGCCGCGGCGGATGCGGCCGCGACCCCGCCGAACGTGGCGCTGACCACGGCGTTGGCGACGTTTTCAGATTCCGTCAACACGCGCACGGTGGCCCTGTGGACGGGATTCGCGAAGGCCGATGCCGAGCGCACGCGCGTGATGTTCACGTGGGAGGTGAACAGGGAGCAGGGAACAGGGATCAGGGAGCAGGGATCAGGGAACAGGGATCAGGGAGTCGAGAAGCCGGCGCGCCTCGAGATTCAACCGGTGGACGATGCCGGCAAGGAGACCATGCCGGCGCAAGTGATCGGCGGAGCGCCAGGTGAGTTACCGCTCGTGGCGCGGTTCGAATTTCCGGCCGGCAAGCAACGCCTGCGCTTTACCTCCTTCACCGCCAAGGGCGACTTGCTCGACCGCTGGGTGCAGACCCAGACGGTGCCTGACCTGACCAGGCAAACGCTGGTGCTCTCGACGCCGAAGATTCTCCGCGCCAGGAACATGATCGAGTTCCGGGCGATCGAGGCAAATCCGTCGGCCACAGCTACGGCATCGACGAGGTTCAGTGCCACCGATCGCGTGCTGGTCGAGATCGAATGCCAGTCACCCGAGGGCCAGGCGCCGGACGTGAAGGTCGATCTCCTGAACAGCAAGGGCGATCTGCTGGTCGCCCTCGATACGCCGCCCCTGGTCGACGGGAAGCTCCGCATGCAGCTGCCATTGAGCAGCCTCGCCAACAGCACCTACGTTCTGCGAATCACGGCCAGGGCCGGGGAGCAAACGGCGGAGCAGTGGGTCGCATTCCGCGTCGCCCGCTGACGGCCGCAGCAGGCGCAGAAGCACAGGCCGCAAGGACTGAGTAGAATGTGCCCCGAATGATCACCAAATCTTTGGCGCGCGCCGTCGTGGCGATCGTTGTGCTGGCCGGGTCGGTCGGCGCTCAACAGCCCCCCGTGGCGTCCACGGCGACCGGCGAATGGCCGACCTACGGTGGCGACCTGGCGAACTCGAAGTATTCGCCGCTCGATCAAATCACCGCCGCGAATTTCGGATCGCTGAAGACGGCATGGCGCGTGAAGTCGCCCGACGCGTTCCTGAGCATGACGATGCCGGATGGCACCGAGTGGTCGGCGGATTCGAAATTAATCTTCGAGGAATTGGCGCGGGCCGATCCGAAACGGTGGCGCGACAACCAGCCGCCGTTCGTCCAGAACTTCAAGGCCACGCCGCTGATGGTCGGCGGCACGTTGTACCTCAACACCGCGGCCTCGGTCGGCGCCGCCTTCGACGCGCGCACCGGCGCGCTGAAGTGGGTCTACAACCCCAAGAGTTACGAGGCGGGCACCACTACCTTGACGCTGCGGTGGAATCAACGCGGCGTCGCCTACTGGCGCCAGGGAAATGACGAGCGGATTTATTGGGGCACCGGCGACGGGTACCTGATCGCCGTCGATGCGAAGACCGGTCATCCGATCGATTCGTTCGGCGTGCATGGCAAGGTCGATTTGATGGAAGGCCTGCCCCGCGCCAAGCGCGGCACGCGCGATTACCTCAACGCCTTGACCTACTCGGTACAATCACCACCGATCGTCGTCAAGGACCTGGTGATCACGCCGGCGTCGATCTCGTCGTTGATCAAGACCAAGGAACAGATCCCGGGATGGATTCGTGCGTTCGATACGCGCACCGGCAAGGTGCGATGGACGTATGAACCGATTCCGCAGAAGGGTGAGTCCGGCAGCGACACCTGGCAGGACGGCTCGAACGAATACGCCGGCAAGGTGACGGTGTGGACGATCATGAGCGCGGATGAAGAGCTCGGCTTGCTGTATCTGCCGACCAACACCACCGCGCCGGATTTCTACGGCGCGCATCGCCTTGGCAACAACCTGTTCGCGGAAAGTGTCGTCGCGCTCGACGTCAACACCGGTAAGCGGGTGTGGCACTTCCAGACCGTGCATCACGGCCTGTGGGATTACGACAACCCGGCAGCGCCGAATCTCCTCGACATCACGGTGAACGGCACGCGCGTGAAGGCGCTGGCGCAGATCACCAAGCAGGGCTTTGTCTACACGTTCGATCGCGTCACCGGCAAGCCGATCTGGCCGATCGAAGAACAACCGGTGCCGGCCTCGGATGTGCCCGGCGAAAAGGCCTCGCCGACGCAGCCGATCCCGACGAAGCCGGCGGCGTTCGAGTATCAAGGGACGACCGTCAACGATCTCGTGGACTTCACGCCGGAGATCCGCGCGATGGCGGAGAAGGCCGTCGCAGGCCTCAGGACCGGCCCATTGTTCACCCCGCCGTCGGTCGCGGGCACTTTGGTGCGTCCGGGCACCACCGGTGGCGCGAACTGGTCGGGCGCCGCGGTCGATCCGGCGACCGGCATCCTGTACGTGCCGTCGAGGAACGCGTTCGCGGTGAGCAGGTTGAGCCCGCCCGATCCCGCGCTTGGCAGCAACCTGCTCTACATGCAGGCGACGGGGCGCAGCCCGCAGATGCCCGATGGCCTGCCGCTGTTCAAGCCGCCCTACTCGCGCATGACGGCGATCGACATGAACTCCGGCAATCACCTGTGGATGGTGCCGACCGGCGCGGGCGATCGCATCCGTAACAATCCGAAGCTCAAGGCGTTGAACCTCCCGCCGGTCGGCGGCGACATCACCCTTAGCGGTCCGCTGCTGACGAAGACGCTGTTGATCTACGCGCTGACCACCGGCAGCACCACTGGCGGCCCCAGGCTGGTGGCGTTCGACAAGGCGACCGGCAAAGAGGTCGCGTCTACGGATCTGCCGGGTCCGGCGATCGGCACGCCGATGACGTATTCGATCGGCGGGAAGCAATACATTGCGATCACGGTGCAAGGGCGAGCCGCGACCGATATCCCCGAATTGATCGCCCTGAGCCTTCCGTAGGATTTCGGTGTCTAACGGATTGCCATGACGCGTCGGCTTCTCGCGATTGCGGCCGTCCTCGCTGCCACCGGCTGCGCCGCGCGCGGTCCGTCGCCGCAGCTCATCGCCGAGATGGCCAGGGCCCAGGCCCTGCTGGGCCAGGGCTGTTACACCTGCCTCAAGGAAGCGCTGTCGATCTACGAAAAGCAAATGACCGCAACGCAGCCGATGATCGGCGCGCGCGAGGGCGCGTTTGATGCGGCGGTGTTAATCGCGCTGCGGGAGAAGGAATTGGGGATCCCCGGCGACGCGTCGATGCTCAAGGCGCGCCAGCTCGTGACGCCGTTACGCCAGCCGATCCTCGACGCCGCAGAATTGGTGATCGGCGACACCACTGCGCTCGATCCGGATCAACGCGCGCGCGTTACCGGCCGCAACGGCCGCCAGGCCGTCGAGATGGACAATCCGAAGCGCCGCGCCCTGGATGCTGCGCCGCAGGCGGATCTCGCCGCGAAGTACGTGGCACTGTCGATCGACTGCGAGCAACAGAAGTTGATCGAAGGCGTCGATGCGCCCGCGCTGAAAGCGCAGTGGAGCGGCGTCCCGTTGATGCAATTCCGTCTGGCGACGTGCGGCCGTCCGAATGCGCCGAGTGCCGGAGATTTGCGTGCCGCGGATCCGCGCTGGACCGACACGCTGTATTGGGAGGGTCGTCGCGAACTGGCGTCGTCCGTGGGTCGCGCGATCGATTTTCCGGCGGTGTTGAGCCTGTATGGACAGGGACACGATGAGTTCCCCGGATCAGTGATGCTGACGCTATCGCTCGCCAACGCGAACCTCATGACCGAGGACTACGAAACGGCGCTCAAGGGCTTCGACGAAGTGCTCACCGGCCAGCCCACGCATCGCGATGCCCTGAACGGGCGACTGCAGTCGCAGAGTTACCTGCTGCGGCATGTTGATGCGATCGCCACCGCCACGCGGATGCTCGAGCTCGGCACCTGGAATATCGCCGACGCGAACTACTGGCGCGCGTGGAATCGTTATCAGATCAAGGAATACGACGCCGCCTGGGTGGACGTCGAGAACGCGACTAAGGGGCTGTCGAACAGCCGCGTCTACATGCTCGCCGGACTGATCGCCTATGCGCGGAAGGACTTGCCGATCGCGGTGCAGCGCTTCAATCGCGCCTACGAACTGGACAGCAGCGCGTGTGACGCGACCTGGATGTCCGGGCTCGTCAGCATCGATCAGGACGAGCTGGCGCTCGCCGCGCCGAAGTTCACGCGCGGCATGAGTTGCTTTGTCAGCTCCGCGGCGGCGCTGCGGCAGGATCGCGCGCGGCTCGAGACGGGAATTCAGACGCGCGGCACACCGGCCACCGCGCGCGAACAGAAGCAATTGGAGCGCCTGGCGCGGGACGCGGAGAACGCCGAGGAAAAGTCCGCGCAATCGGCGTACAACGGCGCCGGCTGCTATGCGCGGATTGGACGGAAGACCGACGCGCTCAACTTGATCGACGTCGCGATCGCGCATCCCAAGATGAGCGAAAAGGCCGTCGTCCTGAAGGCGGCGATCGAGAAGCTGCCTAACTGAAGTCGAAATCGATCACGACCGGGCCGTGATCGCTGCTGCCGATTTCCCGCTGCACGATCGCTGACTTCGCCCTTGCCGCAATCGCCGTCGAGGCGAGCACGTAGTCGATCCGCCATCCAATGTTGCGCTCTTTCTGATTTCTCCACGGCGCCCACCACGTGAACAGGTTCTCGTTGTCCGGTTCAAAGCGGCGATGCACATCGACGAGGCCGCTCGAGATGAGGCGCGCCAACAGCGCTCGTTCGTCGGGCCTGGCGCCGATCTGGTTCACCTTGCGCAGCTTCGGATGGATATCACGCTCCTCGAGCGCCACGTTGAGATCCCCGCACAGGATCAGCAGCTTGCCATCGCGTTCGGCATCAGCAACGTAGGTCTCGAGCGCCTCGAGGAAGCGCATCTTCGCATCGAAGTCCTTGCCGCCATTTGGCACATAGACCGACGCGACCATCACGTCGCCGGCCGGCGAGGGGAGGGTGGCGCAGACGATGCGTTGTTCGAAGTCGAAGCCGGGATGCGAGCATGCCGGCAAGGCGCCGGCGAGGGACTTCGCGATCAACAGGCCCACACCGGAGTAGCCCTTGTCGCCGTGCCAGTAGCTCCAGTAGTTGTCGACGTCGCGCAGCTCGAACGGCAGTTGATCGAGCGACGCCTTGATTTCCTGCAGGCAGACGACGTCGGGCTTCTCGGCGGCGAGCCACTCGAGCAACTGGCCCTGCCGGGCGCGGACGCCGTTGACGTTCCAGGTAGCGATCTTCATGACTGGCCCCGCCCTGGCGTCTCCGCGAAGGTGGACCAGTGATTGACGATGGTCGCGGACGAGGGCGCGTGATTATTGGCAGGCAGGTTCAGCAAGAAGCGTCCGTCCCGGCTGACGTCATAGGCGCGAATCGTCGCGCCGGCATCGAACAGCCGTTCGGTCGATCGTACTTCGGATCCGTTGAGCGAGACGACGTGAATCTCCGAGCCGCGCCGGAAAAACAGTTCGCGTCCATCGGCGCTCCATCGCGGTTCGGTGCCCCCGGCGGTGGTAAGGCGGGCGCGCGCGCCTGGTTTCGGGAACGTGTCGAGATAAATGTCGAACTGTCCGGATTCGTTCGACGCATAGGCCGCCGATCGGCCGTCAGGTGAGACCGCGCCGTAGGCCTGATCGAATGGCGCCGTCACGTACGCTTGCGCCGCCGCGCCTTCAACCGGCGGCTGGATCCAGAGATCGTCGCCGCTGCTCGCACCTTTGCGTCCGATCAACAGCGCCCGGCCGTCTCTCGACCAGTCCCACACTTGAACCGGCGCCTCGAACGCCGCGATCGTCTGTTCGGGCAACACCGCGCCCGCGCCCCTGATCATCACCTTGCGTCGCTGGCCCACCCACGCGATCCGCAATCCATCCGGTGACCATACCCCGCTCTCATCGACATCGGCCGACAACGACAGGCGCGTTGGCGCGGGTTGCGATCCGTGGCGGATGAATACGTCGAGCGTGCGAAATTGACGATCCATCTGGGTGACGACGATCCGCGTGCCGTCCGGCGCAATTCGAAGATCCCACGCGTCGATCGGCTCGCTGGCGCCGGCGCTCTCGCCCGCTCGCGACACCCAGCGCAGTTCGCGAAGCGCGGTGCCCGGGGCGCCGTAGATCAGCACATCACTCGATGCCGTGGCGAAGAGTTGTCCCAATGGGCCGTGCCCGACATTCAGAGCCACGACCGTCGATCGACCGGTGAACGCCAGCGTCGCAGGATCGAGCGGCTGCGCGACCAGCGCGAGATCGCGCAGGTAGAGCAGCGTGCGATCGACGACGATGCCTTGTGAGTCGGAGGCGGTGAGCCGCTTTCGTGACGCGGGTGCGTCGAGCGACGCGAGCCACAGTCCCGATCGCGCCGGCTGCGCGCTCGTCACCAGGAAGATCACGTGTTGACCATCAGCCAGGAAGGAGGGCCACGAATGCGCGGTTTCACCGCCGGCCTGATCGAGCGTGGTCAAGGCCGCGAGCGATCCGCTTGAACTGCGGCGCATCAAGCCACCGGTCGCCGACGGCGCAAACACGATGTCGCCGGCCGCGTTCCAGGTGCCGCCTCGCGGCGATGGCGCATCCGCGAGATCAGTTGCCTGGCCCGCATTCAGATCGAACGCGCGCAGCTTGCCGTTCGCGAAGAAACCAATCCTCGTGCCATCGCCCGACCAAAAAGGCGCCACAACTCCGGTGGTGCCTGGCACCAACCGCGACTCGGTGTTACGCAGATCCTGCAACCATAGCGAGGCCGTGCCGGCTTTGACCGCCGGATAGACGAGTTGACGGCCATCCGGGGCCAGCGACAGTCCAAATAAATAGTCACCGCCCGCGCCAACGTCGACGTTGTCGGGAGCAACCCATGCCGCGCGCAGCGGTTGAGGTGCCGGTGGCGGCGCTGGTGGTTGCTCGCGCCAGTGACGGATCGCCGGCACCGCGAAGATTGCGGCGACGAGCAGGGCGGCGGCGGTCGGAATCCAGCGGTTCATTGGGTTATGCTCAATCAGACCCCAAGGAGGTTACTTCGAATGCGTAATCGTCTTCTTGCCGCGGCCCTGTCAATCGTCGTGGTGGGGCTCTTCGACGCAACGCCGGCATTCGCGCAGGCGGCCGCGCCGTCGCGCCGGCCCGACGTGATCTATGTTCCCACGCCGGAGCCGGTCGTGGAGGCGATGCTGCAAGTCGCCAACGTGACCAAGAGCGACGTGGTCTACGACCTTGGGTGCGGCGATGGCCGCATTCCCGTCACCGCGGCGCGCAAGTACGGCGCGCGCGGCGTGTGTTTCGACATCGATCCCGAGCGCATCAAGGAAGCCAACGCCAACGTCGCCAGGAATAACGTCGGCGCGCTGGTGAAAGTCGTGCAGGGCGACCTCTTCGAGCAGGACCTCAGCGGCGCGACGGTGGTCACGCTGTACTTGCTGCCGTCACTCAACGTGAAATTGATGCCGAAGCTGATGAAGGAACTGAAGCCCGGCACCCGCGTGGTGTCACACGCCTTCGACATGGGCGACTGGAAGCCGGAGAAAGAGCTCGACGTCGACGGCCGCAAGGTCTATTTCTGGACGATTCCGAAGCGATAAACAGAGGTCTTAGGGTCTTAAGGTCTTAGGGTCTTAAGGTCTTAAGGTCTTAAGGTCTTAGGGTCTTAGGGGTCTTAGGGTCCTAGGGTCTTGGATTGATCCGAAAAACTCTCCTCGTTCTTGCCGGGGCACTGACAGTCCTGGCTGTCCTGTTGGCCGTCAGCGGTGGCTTTCGAATCACCGTTGGCGGCCTTCGCATTTCCGCGCGATCGCCGATGCCGATCGCGATCGCTGCATTCGTGGCCGGTGCCGCCTGGATCGTCATCGCGAAACGCCAACGCGCGATCGATGCCGACCTGGCATCCGCGTGGCGATTCTTCGAGCGCCATTCGACGATCGTCGTCGCCGTCGCCCTGGTCAGCGTGTCGATGGCCGGTCTCTTCGCGACGCGCTCGGCGGCCGGAGCGGATGCGTCCGGTTATGTGAGTGAAGCGGCGATGTGGACGAGGCCGGCATTGTTCACGCGCGATCCGTTGTCCGGCGAGCTCGCATCCGCCGACGGCTGGTTAACGACGCCGCTCGGATGGCGCCCCGCGACACCGGGGCTGCAATCACCCACGTATCCGCCGGGGCTGCCGTTGCTGATGGCGATCCCGCACGCCATCGGCGGCATCAACGGTGCCTCGATCGTCGTGGCCGCCTCAGCCGCGATCGCCGTGGTCGCGACTGCGCTGGTGGCGTGGCAACTTGGCGGCAGCATTGCCGCCGTCATCGCCGCGGTATTGATGGCGTTCACGCCAGTGTTCATCCACCACTCGATCCAGCCGATGAGCGACGTGCCGGTCACGGCCGCGTGGATGATGTGTTTCCTCCTGGTGTCGAAAAGAGGCGCGTCTTTGGATCTGCCGGCAGGCATCGCCTGCGCGCTGGCGGTTCTGATCCGTCCCAACCTCGCGCCGCTCGCGCTCGTTCCGCTGGTCCTGGCGCGACGGCGAATGGCATTTTCGATCCCGGTGGCGATCGCCGGCCTCGCGCTCGCGACGCTGCAGTGGATCTGGTACGGATCGCCGCTGCGATCGGGCTACGGCTCGGCCGAGGAGCTCTTCGCCATCAGCAACGTGGTCCCGAACGCATCGCGATACTTCAACTGGCTGATCGCCACCTCGCCGGTACTGCTCGTGTCAGCGTTCGGATTCTTACGCTTGCGGCGCGATCGCACGACGCAGGCGCTGTTGGCGTTTGTCGTCCTGGTCGTGATCGCGTATCTGGTCTACGCGGTGTTCGATGATTGGTCGTACTTGCGCTTCCTGCTTCCGGCGCTGGCGGTCATGGCGGTGTTCGCGGCGGTGGGACTGGCGGCGTGGCTCGACCGCTGGCCGACGCCCGCTCGTGCGCCGCTGTTGTTTGCGCTGTTGCTGGCGATTGCCGCCTTCGGGCTGTGGAGCGCGCGGGCGCACGACAGCTTCAAGCTCGCCGATCAATTGCGACGCGTGACGCAGGTCGCCGGCTACATCAACGCCGACGTGCCGCCGGCGGCGGTGATCGTATCGGGAGAGCAGAGCGGATCGATGCGCTACTACGCGAACCGTCCAATCCTGCGCTGGGAATCGGCCACCCCTGCCTCGTTGGCCGCCGCCATGACCACACTGGAGCAGTCGCGCCGGCCCGTCTACATCGTCCTCGATGCGTGGGAGGATCCGCTCTTCCGCGCCAAATTCTCAGCGGTGCCTGGCGGCGCGCTCGACTGGCCGCCGATGCTCGACGCCGGTACATCGCACCGCACACGGCTGTGGAAGCTGAGTGATCGCGATCGCTTCCGGCGCGGCGAATCATCGAACACCATTCGCCTGCCGTAGACGTTGGTATCATCTAGCTCCTGGTGAGAAAGTTCGACGCCTTCATGCTGGCCGCCATCCTCCTGGTGGCGGCGGGCCTGCGCGTGTGGGCGCCGTGGGACGACGTCCTCGGCGCGCCGCCGGCGGCTGGCATCAGCGCCGGCCGGGTGAATTTTCTCGAGACCGATGCGTGGTATCACGTGCGGCTGGTCGAGAGCGAAGTCAGGAATTTCCCACACCGCATCACCAACGATCCGTATGCCGCGGCGGACGGACAGTACGTCGCCGTCGCGCCGCTGCTGGATTCGGTGATCGCGGCCGCCGTGTTCGTGACGCAGGGGCGCAACGCCTCAACCGCATACATCGAGCGCGTGGCGGCGATCGTGCCGGCGGTCATCGGCGTGCTGGCGGTGCTCGCCGTCTGGGCGTTGACGACGGTGGCGTTCGATCGCCGCGCCGGATTCATCGCCGGCCTGCTGGCCGCGATCCTGCCCGGGCACTTCCTCGATCGCACGCTGGTCGGCTTTGTCGACCACCACGCACTCGAGGTGTTGCTGTCGTTCGCGACGCTGGCGTTCATCGCGTGGGGATCCGAAGTTGGTGCGGGGGTGTCGCTCGGGCTGTACCTGCTGTCGTGGGCGAGCGGATCCTATTTCGTGTTCATTCTCGCGGTGTGGTTGATCGTCACGGCGATCCTCTCGCCGGCGCATCGCGCGTCCGCCGCGCGACTCATGGGCATCGCCGCGGCCATCGCATTGGGAATCGTCCTGGTATTCCAGGACCCTGGCCTGTTCCGCTACAACACGCAGATCGCCGCGCTGCTTGGCCTGATCCTGGTCGCGGGCGCGATCACGTTCTTCGCGCAGCGGCTGGTGCGGGCGATCGGCGTCATCACGATCGCGTCCGCCGCCCTTATCGCCGTGGCCTGGTTGGTCATGCCCGGCCTGGTCAACCAGGTGATCACCGATCTCGGCCGCTTCCGTCCTGATGCCACACGCATGGCGGTGCTCGAGGCGCGGCCGCTGTTCATGTACAGCGGCAACTGGGAATGGTCGCAACCCTGGACGTTCTTCCGCAGCGGCTTCTATGCCGGCATCGTCGCGGTGCTGTGGCTCGCGGTTGCGACCTGGAAGTCGCGCCGGGTCGATCACCTGTTGATCTTGTGCTTCACCATCGCGAACTACCTCGCGACCCTTGGACAGAATCGCTTCGGCTACTACCTCGTGCCCGCAACGGCGGTCGTCTGCGGATGGCTGGCGAGCCGGATCTTCGACTGGGGCGGCGTGCCGCACGCCGGGAATCCCGCACCGCGCGGCAACCGGCCGTGGCCGTTTCAGCGCGAGCTGGCGGTGATGGCCGTGGCCGGCCTGATCATCGCGCCGAATATCGTCACGGCGGCGGCCACGACGACGCGCGTGGGAGGCATGCCGCAGTACTGGTTCGAGGCGATGCAGTGGCTGAGGACGAACACGCCGGATCCGTTTGCATCGCCCGACTATTACTACGCGCGGTACGGCGATCATCCATTGGCGGCGTCGTACACCGTCATGAACTGGTGGGACCAGGGCTACTGGATTGTGCAGACGGGCAGGCGCGTGCCGGTCAGTAATCCCACGCAAAGCGCCGCGCCGAATTCGGCCGCGTTCCTGACGGCCACCGACGAAGGCGACGCGCTCGACACCTTGAAAGCGAATCGTGCCCGCTACGTCATCGTCGACTGGGAGTTGCCGTTTCGAGATCAGGGGGATGGATCCCTGGCCGGCCGATTCCAGAATCTTGCCGACTGGGCCGGCATTCCGACGTCGCGGTTTTATTCCCTCTGTTTCTCCCGCACGACCGGGACCGAGCCCTGGCAGCCGGCCTGGATTTATCGCGAGCCGTATTACAAGACGATGGCGTATCGCCTGATGGTGCTGGGCGGTGCCGCCGCACAACCTGCGGACAGCACGTGGGTCGTGAATCTCGTCGATCGCACCGATACGAACGGCCGCCAGTTCTGCGAGGTGGCCAACCGGTGGCAGTACGCGAATTCCGAAGCAGCCAAGCGCAGCGCCGCTCAACGCGGTCCGGGTTTCGAGGCGGTCGGCCTGACGCCGTGGCAGCCGGCGTTTTCGGTCCCGGCGATTCAGGGCCTGCGGGTCGCCGCGGAATTCCGCGATCCCGGCCAGAAGGCGAACGAGTCGCCGATGGTCCGGATCTTCGAAGTTACTCCGCCCGCAACGCGGTAGCGGGATCGGTGGCCGCGGCCCGTTTCGCGGGCATCCATGCGGCCATCGCCAGCACCATCACGAACAACAGCGCGGTACCGCCGAACGAGATCGGATCGATCGGCGGCACGCCGACGAGCAATGACTGGGCCAGTGTGCCGATGCCGGCGGCCAGGGCGAGGCCGATGACGCCGCCGATGGCGCCGAGCGTGCCGGCCTGTCGCAGCACCATCGTGCGCATCGCCTGGTTCGATGCGCCGAGGGCCATGCGGATCGCGATCTCGCGCGTGCGCTGCGAGACGAGGAATGCCATCAGCCCGTAGAGGCCGAGCGCGGCGAGAAAGATGCCGATCGAGCCGACGCTGCCGGCAATCCACGCCGCGAGTCGCTGCGGCAGCAATCCCATCGCCGCCGCATCGTCAAACGACTGCAACATCACGATCGGCACGTTGGCTTCGACCTGTGCCATCGCCGACCTGATCTCCGCCGTCACCTGGCGGCCGGGCGCGTGGCGAACGTAGAACTCCAGCGACGGCTGCGGCTGCTGCGCCATCGGCACATAGATGAACGGCGCATTGGCGCTGCTGATGTAGCGGTACTTGGCATCGCGCGAGACGCCGACGATTTGCAGCGCGCGCTCTTCGTTGTCGCCCATCTGCTGCATCACCGAGCGGCCAATCGCGGATTGCCCGGGCCACGCCTGGCGCGCGAACGTTTCGTTGATGATCGCCACATACGGCGCGCCGGTGCGATCCGACGGCAGGAACCCGCGGCCTTCGACGATCGGCATCCGGATGGTGGAGAAATAGTCGGGAGAGACAACATCCCAGTCGAGATCGAAACGGCCGTCATCGCGCGGGCCCTTGGCGCCGGGCACACGCAGGCTGCCCAGGCCGAAGCCGCTGCCCTGGAGCGGGATCATCCGCGCGTGGGCCACCGACTCGACGCCGGGAATCGCCGCGAGACGCTCACGGAATCGATCGGCCAGATCCACCGCTTGTTGTTCGCGATAACCCGAGAGCGACACATCCACGCTCGCGATCTCGACGTTCGCGGTCGTGAATCCCGGATCGGTCACCGCCGCATTCTGCAACGAGCGCAGGAACAGGAGCGCGGTGATGACCAGCATCAACGACAACGCCACTTGCGCCGTGACCAGTGAATTGCGAAGTCGGAACCGCTTGCGATCGGCGGTGGCGTTGGCGCCATGCAGCATCGGCGCCAGGTCCGATCCAAGCGCATGCCGGGCCGGTGCGAGGCCAAAGATCAGGCCGGTGACGAGCGCGATGCCGAAGGCGAACAGCATCACGCGAAGGTTGATGCCGAAATGGACATTGAGGGCGAACGGTAACGCGGGCAGCGATCCCTGGAGCAGCGAGACCAGCCAGTAGGTCAGGGGGATCGACACTGCTGCCGCGACGATGAAGAGCACCATCGTTTCAGTGAGCAACTGACGGATCAACTGTCCGCGGGCAGCGCCGACGGCAAGGCGCGTCGCCATTTCACGACGCCGGGTCGCCGCACGCGCCAGCAGCATCCCGGCGACGTTGCTGCAGGCAATCGCGAGCAGCGCCGCGGTCAGCGCAAACAGGAATCCGATGAATGCCATGAACGGCGTGCGCACCGGCCCCGGCACGCGGCCGGTGGCCGCGACCTTGATGGTGTGATGCCGGTTCGCCCGGGGCTCGGCCTTCTTGAACTGCTCGTTGAGCGTGTTCAGCTCTGCCTCGGCGGTCGCGCGCTCGACGCCCGGCTTGAGACGGCCGATCGCGACGTGCCACACACCTTGCACCTCGGTCAGCATCGAGGCATTGGCGCGGCCGCGCACCACCTGCACCATCGCCATCGGCGCCCACAGATCGGTGCCGACCATCGACGCCCCCTGGAAGCCTTCTTCGGCGACGCCGATCACCGCGAACTCGCGATTGTTCAGGCGCAGCGGCCGGTCGAGGATCGCCGGATCGCTGTTGAAGCGCTGGGTCCACATCGCGTGGCTCAGCACCACCACCGGACGTTCGTTGGGAATGCGATCCTCATCGTCCCGGAAGAAGCGTCCGAGGGCCGGCCGCGTTCCGAGCACGGTGAAATAGTTGGCCGACACCAGCGTCCCGATCACGCGCTCGCTGGTGCCATTGGTCCCGAGACTCATCGGCCCGCCGCCGAAATCAACCGCCGCCACCTCAACACTCTGGCTATGGTCGTGGAGGTATTGGTAAGCCGGGTGCGACATGTTGTCGAACCCGCTCCCATTATCGGCCCTCCCGATGTCCACCACGGTGGCCGGGTGTCGCACGCCGATCGTCGGTTCGAACATCAACGCGTCGGTGAGGCTGAAGATCGTGGCCGCCGCCCCGATGCCAAGCGCCAGCGAAATGACAGATGTGCTCGTAAAAATCGGGCTACGCACGAGCAGGCGGAGGGCGTGCTTCAGGTCGGCGGTCAGGGCCATGCGTCAATAGACCGCAATCGGCAGACTTTTGTTTCACCGCGGGCAGAAAATGCGGGAAACCCTTGCGATGGCAGAGATTTGGCAGAGCCGTGGGATGAGGACGATGTCCGATCTCTTTGGAAACCCGACGTGACCTGGCCTACCAGTAACCTCTATCGCCACCTGATCGCCTCGGCGCGTGCCGCGGCGCTCGGCTTTCACGCCACGCCGAGGGATCACGGGGCACTGCTCGAGCGCATGGCCTCGTCGCCGATCACGTTGATCGGGGAAGCGTCGCACGGCACGCAGGACTTCTACCACCTGCGCGCCAGCATCACGAAGTATCTGATCGAGCATCACGGCCTCGACGCCGTCGCCGTCGAGGCCGACTGGCCCGACGCGTATCGCGTCAACCGCTACGTGCGCGGACAAGGCGACGACGGGGACGCGACGGCGGCGCTGGCCGGCTTCGAGCGTTTTCCCGGGTGGATGTGGCGCAACACCGAGGTGCTGTCGTTCGTGCGCTGGCTGCGCGAATGGAACGATCGTCACCCGAACCGCCAGGTGGGTTTCTACGGACTCGATCTCTACAGCCTGACGACGTCGATTCACGAGGTGATCGCCTATCTCGAGCGGATCGATCCCGATGCGGCGAAACGCGCCCGCGATCGCTATGCCTGTTTCGATCACTTTGCCGGGGACACCCACGCCTACGGCTACGCGGTGTCGGCGGGGATCACCGAACCGTGCGAGAACGATGTCGTCGCGCAACTGCTCGAGCTGCAGAAACGTTCCGCCGAATACGCCTCGCGCGGCGGGCACGCGGCCGACGAGGAGTTCTTTGTCGCCGAGCAGAATGCGCGCCTGGCCGCCAACGCCGAAAAGTATTACCGCGCGATGTTCCGCGGCCGCCACTCATCGTGGAACATCCGCGACACGCACATGGCGGACACGTTCGATGCGTTGATGGGATTCCTCGGCCAGCGCAATGGCGTCAAGCCACGCATCGCCGTGTGGGCGCATAACTCGCATCTCGGCGACGCGCGCGCCACTGAAATGGGCGATCGCGGTGAGTTGAACGTCGGCCAGTTGCTGCGGCAGCGCTACGGGGCCGAGGTTCGTTCGATCGGCTTTACAACCTACGACGGCACCGTCACCGCATCGTCCGACTGGGACGCGGCCGCCGAGCGCAAGGTGGTTCGTCCGGCGATGGAAGGGTCGATCGAGGCGATGCTTCACGATGTCGGGATGGCGCAGTTCGCCCTCGACCTGCACGACGAGCGGCTCGCCGGGCTGGCGACGCCGCTGCTCGAGCGCGCGATCGGCGTGATCTACCGGCCGCAGACCGAACGGCAGAGCCACTATTTTCAGGCCCGCGTCACGGAACAGTTCGATACACTCATTCACGTCGATCGATCGACGGCGCTCGTGCCGCTCGAACCTTCCGCGCACTGGTGGCACGAGGAGGTGCCCGAGACTTACCCCTCAGGTCTCTAACCATTCATCCGGGACCTGAATGTGAGACCACTAGCCCAAGCTCAACTACTCCGCATTGCCGCCAATGGCGTGAAGCTCAATGCTGATCTCGTCGTGCCGATCGGGGCGCGCGGATTGGTGTTGTTCGCGCACGGCAGCGGCAGCAGCCGTCACAGTCATCGCAACCAGTTCGTCGCGCGCGTGTTGCAGCAATGCGACATCGGCACGCTATTGATGGATCTGCTGACCGAAGAGGAAGAGCGCGTCGACAACCAGACGCGCGAATATCGATTCAACATCGGCTTCCTCGCCGATCGCCTGGCAGCGGTCGTGAACTGGGCGAAAGCCCAGGCCACCCTCGAGAAACTGCCACTCGGCTTGTTTGGCGCGAGCACCGGTGCGGCCGCCGCCATCGTCACGGCCGCGCGGCATCCCGATTTGATCAAGGTGATCGTCTCGCGAGGCGGCCGGCCGGATCTGGCCGGCGAATCGCTCAAAAAGGTGATGGCGCCGACGATGCTGATCGTCGGCGGGTATGACGATGCGGTGCTGGTGCTGAACGAGCAGGCCAAGGCGCAAATGCCCGGCGAGGTGGCGTTGAGGATCGTGCCGCGCGCCACACACTTGTTCGAAGAACCGGGCGCCCTGGCGCAGGTCGCCGAGTTTGCCGCCTCGTGGTTCTCGGGAAGGCTGAAGGCTGAAGGCTGAAGGCCGAAGGCGAGATAATCAGGATGTGCGCCTCACTTCATTCCAGCGCCTGGCCCTCTGGACCACGGCCACCACGTATTTCCTGATCCTGGTCGGCGGCCTGGTGCGGGCGTCCGGCGCCGGCCTGGGATGCCCCGACTGGCCGAGGTGTTTCGGATCGTGGATTCCGCCCGCCTCGGTCGCGGATCTGCCGCCGCAATTCGATCCCGCACTCTTCAATCCGAAATTGATGTGGACGGAGTACGTGAACCGTCTCCTCGGTGTCACCGTCGGCTTCCTGATCTTCGCCGCCACGGTGTCCGCTTGGCGTCACCATCGCCGCGACCCGCGGATCTTGTGGACGACAATCGCGGCGTTTCTGCTGGTGGGCTTCGAAGGCTGGCTGGGCGGACGCGTCGTCGCGCACGGACTGGCGGCGTGGATCGTCACCGCGCATCTGATCGTCGCGATCGTGATCGTGCAGTTGCTGCTCTACGCCACGTTTGCGGCGGGTGAGGCGGGTAGGGCGGGTAGGGCGGGTTGGGCGCTGCCGACGATCGCCATTTCCCTATTGATCGCGCTGACGCTGATTCAAGCCGGCATCGGTACTCAGGTGCGTGGTCACATTGAAACCGCGATCAATTCGGGTGTCGCGCGTGACGCGGTATTAGCCACCGCCGGGCCCATCGATTATCTGCATCGCGACCTGGCCGGCATCGTGATGATCGGCGCGGCGCTGCTCACGTTGTGGCTGCTGTCCCGCCGATCGCCGATTGTCCGCTGGTCGTTCGTGGTGCTGGGCCTGGCGATCGGGCAGATCGCGCTTGGGCTCGTAATGGCGTATGGTGCGGTGTTGCCGTGGGCGCAGGTCGGGCACCTCACGCTGGCGAGCCTGCTCCTCGGTGCGGAAACGGTGTTGTGGTTAATGAGTCGGAGGATGGAAGGATGAACCCCAGGATTTCCGTCGTATCGATTTCGCTCGTCGCAGCCATTGCATGTTCGCGTCCCCCCGCGCCGGCGCCGCCGGCCAACCAATCAGCACACGACGCCCACGCGGCGCCACCCCCCGCGGCACCGGCCGCCCGCACGGCGCTGCTCGGTAATCTCGGTTCGTATCACCGCGCGATCAAGACGTCGAATGCGGATGCGCAACAGTTCTTCGATGAAGGCTTGACGCTGCTCTACGGCTTCAATCACGAGGAGTCGTTCAAGTCCTTCGGCCTGGCCGCGGCGAAGGATCCCGCGTCGCCGATGCCGCATTGGGGCATGGCACTGGCGCTTGGCACCAACATCAACGATGTGGCGCCGGCCGATCGATTGAAGCAGGGCTATGCCCATCTCGCGGAAGCGCAGCAACGCAAGGCCGCCGGCAGTGAAGTCGAGCAGGGTCTCGTCGATGCGCTCGCGAAACGCTATGTTGCGGATCCGACCGGCGATCAAATGGTGCGTGAACGCGCGTACTCCGCGGCGATGGGCGCGTTGTCGAAGACGTTTCCCGATGATCTCGACGTGGCGACGCTCTACGCCGAAAGCCTGATGAACCTGCGGCCGTGGCAGCTCTACGCCAGGGACGGCACGCCGGCGCCGGGAACGGCGGCCATCGTCAACGCGCTCGAAGCGGTGATGAAGAAGGATCCGATGCATCCGGGCGCGAATCACTATTACATCCACGCCGTCGAGGCGTCGAAGACTCCCGAGCGCGCGGTCGTGCAGGCCGGACGCCTCGAGACGCTCGTGCCTGGCGCCGGGCACCTCGTGCACATGCCGGCGCACGTCTACATCCGCACCGGGCAGTACGCCAAGTCAGCGAAGAGCAACGCCGACGCGGCCGCTGTCGATGAAAAGTATTTCAAGGACACCGGCGCGAATGGCTTCTACGCGACGATGTATTACGGACACAACCTGCAGTTCGAATCAGCGGCGGCAATGTACGCCGGCAATCTCGCGCAAGCGCGCGAGGCAGCCCAGCGCACCGTCAAGCTCGCCGATCCGATCGCGGACCAAATGGTAATGATCGAACCATTCGCCGCGCAGGAACTGATCGTGCTGGTGCGATTCGGCCAGTGGCCGGCGATTCTCGAAGCCAAGGCGCCGCCCGCGACGCGCCTGCTGCAGAGCGCCTACTACCTCTTTGCTCACGGCGCGGCGCTCGCCGCAACCGGCAAGGTAGCCGGGGCGGAGGCGGATCTCTCGGCGTTGAAAGCAACGGTGGGGAGACTGCCGAAGGATGCGATGGTCGGTCCGGCGAACGCGGCGACGGCGGTGGGCGACGTCGCGATCGCGGACCTCGCCGCGCGCATCGCCGACGCGAAGGGTGATGCGGCGTCGGCCATCAAGGGATTTACGGCCGCGGTCGCCGCGGAAGATCGGCTCGGCTATAACGAGCCGCCCGATTGGTTGAACCCCGAGCGCGAACGCCTCGGCGCGGTGTTGATCAAGGCGAAGCGATTTGCCGACGCCGAGACCGTGTTCCGAACCGATCTGGCGAAGAACCCCGGCAATCCGCGATCGCTTTATGGCCTGTATCGCGCGCTCGACGGCCAGAAGAAATACGCCGCCCAGGAAACCAGGACATCGTTCGACAAGGCCTGGGCCGGCGCCGACGTCACGCTCGGCGACGACCTCTACGGGACGCGTCGCTGATATCATCTCGCGCAGAAGGGATCATCAGGACCATGAAACGACTCGCCTTATTGATGCTCACGCTCACCGCCACCGTGGCCGCCGCGCAGGGCACATACGACGTCGCCGCGCTCAACGCCTTTCACGCCGAGCGCCAGAAGATTCTGCTCGCCGACGACGGGTGGTTCACCGTCGCGGGACTGCACTTCCTGAATCCCGGTGAGAACAAGTTCGGCTCCGATCCGCTGAACGACGTCGTGCTCGAATACGCCGACGTGCCGAAGCAGGCCGGCGTGATCACCATGAACGGCACCACCGTCACCATCAAGGCCGCCGATGGGCAGACCCTGAACTACAACGGCAAGCCGTCGAAGGAAGGCGTGCTCCACCTCGCCGAAGGCAACAAGCCCCCCGACACCATTGCCTTCAAGACGACGACGCTATTCCTGCACTACAGTGGCCCCCGGCTCGCGATTCGCGTGCGCGACCTGAACGCGCCGCTGCGCAGGAACTTCACGAGCTTCAAGTGGTATCCCGCGAATCCGGCCGTCAAGGTGATCGGACAGTTCACGCCACTGGCGAAGCCGAAGACCGTCCAGGCGCCCAATATCCTCGGCGACCTCGAGCCGTTCGAAGTGGCCGGCACCGTCGCTGTCACCATCAACGGCAAGGCCGCCAACATGGAAGCGTGGAAGTCCGGCAACCAGCTCTGGTTCGTGTTCCGCGACTTGACGAGCGCCGACACGACCTATCCTTCGGCGCGCTTCCTCTACACCGACATGCCCGGTCCTGACGGCAAGCTGGTGATGGATTTCAATCGCGCGCGTAATCCCCCGTGCGCGTACAACCCGTGGACGACCTGCCCGCTGCCGCCCGCCGCGAACAAACTCGCGGTGCGTATCGAGGCCGGGGAGAAGCGGTATCACGCTGCCGGCGCCCCGACGGTGGCGGGCGCCAAGGGAAAGTAAACGCCGCGAAGTGAACTCGAGTTACTTCGCGTTCTTCACCTTCACGTTCGTCCTTGTCGTCACCCCCGGCTCGACGACGGCAGTCGTCGTGCGCAACACGCTCGAAGGCGGCCGTCGCGCCGGGTATTTCACCGCGCTCGGCGCCGCCCTCGCCAACACCTCCATCGCCATCGCGTGCGGCCTCGGCCTGTCGGTGCTGCTCGAGGTGTGGCCGGGATCGCTTGATGTGATTCGGATCGCCGGCGCGCTGTTTCTCGCGACGCTTGGCGCGATGAGCCTGTATCGCGCATTCCGCTTTGACGATGGTGGAATCAAGCTGACCGTTGATCCGAACGCCGCACCTGCGCGGTCGCACGCGGCCGCGTATGTCGGCGACGGGCTCGGCATCAACATCCTGAGCCCGGTGATCATCAGTTTCTATTTGTCGGTGGTTCCTGGCTTCATCCCAGCCGGCGCATCGCGTTTTTACTACTCGGGACTTGCGGCCACGCATGTTGGCCTGGCGGTGGCGTGTCACTCCGCGTGGGCGACGGGACTTGATGCGCTGCGGCGCTTCTTCGTGGCGCCGTGGACGCGCCGCGCCCTGCAGGCGGGCACTGGGCTCGCGCTGATCGGCCTCGCGATCGCTTCGCAGATTCGCCGCTGACGCGCTGCCGCTCACGGCTGACCTTGCCAATCAGCAGCCGGAAATTCATTAATGCTGGATATGGCTCGCTGTGTCTTCGCGCTACTCGTGCTTTTCTCCTTCGCGCCAATCGCCTCCGCGCAACAGCCTCGCATCACCCTTGGCGGAGCCGTCACCGTCGTGACGCAGCCGCATTCGAGCGAGGAGCCGTTGGGCGGCACGTCGGTCGGCGGATCTGTCCTGTTCGGCGTGCGCGTGTCGCCGCGCGTGTCGATTGAAGTGGAGCCGACGGTCGCGGGCGAATTGTCCTCGGATTACACCTATCGTCCGTCGCCGTCATTGGTCGCAACGGTCGTGGCGTCGCGGCGGGACCTGTTTGTACCCGTGCAGGCGCGTATCCACCTCGGTGTCTTCGAGCCCATCGCCGGCGTTGGCATCGTGCGCAGCAACATTGCCCGTCACGCCACCATTGGCCACACGAGTTATTTTGATGATGAGCGCTCCGACAACGACCTCGCGCTGGTCGGCGGATTCGACCTCGTCGTCAGGCTCGCCGCCAACGTTTACTTGGTGCCGACATTCCGGGCGCGGGTCGTGCCTCAACGAGCCGACTCGTCATTCGACCCGCTCGGCGAGCAGACGCGCACGGGAATGTTGAACCTCAGATATGGGCTGGGCGCGCGCGTGGCGTTCTGAGTGAGCTTATGGCGTCCCGGATCCGATGCTGACAATGCGGTGGTTCTTCTTCGACTGAACTACGTAGGTTCGATTCCCTCCGGTTCTACCACTCACAATTTCTCAATCATCAACCGCACGATCACCGTTCAATCCGATGACCCCAATCGCGAATTAGCGTAAACCGAGCTTCACTTATTCCGCGGCCTTACGACACTCGTCAAAAGTGATCGAAAATCTTTGACTGTTGTCGGGAAAGAGGTCGATAAAAAAGAACTTATTGCGATAGTAGTCGAACTGCTCCTCGAATGCCTCGACATGTTGTCGCGCAAGCGCACGTGCTTCCTCGATCTCGTGCTTCCACATCCCCACTCCACGCCGACCCTTGAACGTTGCCTTGTTTATGGCGACGATCTTCTCTACTCGGGTGGTTAGTTCCTCCGCGGTGCTCTGTTTCAGAAACTCTCGATAAACATCAGTGAATAGCTTTTCTGCATTCACTATCCCGAACGTTGACTTGTTGGCGTCGATGGCCGCATTCATCGCCGCGATTGCATCATTGCCGTTTTGACCCCCAAAGATGCCGCGGTAAAACACTTCGAGGGCAATCACAAGATGTTTGGCGGATATTGGCTTGTAGGGACCCAAGAGGGCGAGAAATGCTGCGCGGGACGCTGGCTGAGCCATCTTCAGGCCCCACAATCCTTCGCACGCTGCAACGACAAGCCAGAGTCGCAACTGCGTGAGTTGATTGAGCGGAATTAACTCTTCCATGAGTTCAGGCCACAGAATCTGGTCGTGCTCAGACGGCCCTATCCCGTCTTGAAATCCATGCGTTTCGATATGCAAGAGCGGCAGTCTCTTGGTCGCTCGAAAATCTGCTCGGATACTCCGAAGGTGATCGACGAACTCTGTCTTATTTGTGACGCGCTTGAAACTGACGCCGACCGGCGGCTTGTTCATCAGCCCCATCGGTTCGAGTTCGCCAAATAGCTCCCACCCGGTCTTGGCGTCGCCAGCAGTCAGCCATTCGATGATGTAGATCTTGCCAACGTAGAGTTTGCTATCCATGACGCCCCAGCGCGGTGAACCGTTTCAATCGGAAATGGTCATCGCTCTGTTCGAGCGACAAGAGAAAGCATTCGTCGGGGAAGATTTGGGGGTTCCGTTCCAGCACCTTGTAAATGCCGGTGCTCTGAATGAGCCTAGTCGCGCGAAACGCTTCGAAACTTAAACAACTCCTGCGCCGTACCCGCCGCTTCAGCCATCGGCGCTACCGCATCTAAGATGGCTCGATAACGTGTGAGCCATCCACCTTGAGCGATAGCCGCTCTCTCTCGCGCGAAGCTAAAATCACCAAAGGTGATGGTGAGGGCGCCATCTTTAGGCCTCAAGCGGGAGAAGAACGACTGATGGCCACCGTGGCCCGTAATCGGGCGTTCCAGGATGTCCTTGGTGTTTGACGGCAGTGGAATCGTTATCGGCTCACTCTTCACGCTCCGTCTCCGCCGACGTTCCCATGCTACTGCGGCTGGGAATGGTAAACCAAGACGAGCTACGATCTGCCGAAGATCGATTGGGGTCAGACTCTCTGCCGCATTCCAGCTCGACTCATTCAATAACGTGCTTATTGCCCACTGGTTCGCATTCTCCTCGTCTGGATCGAGCCTTCTCGCGGCGTTCCAACGCGTTCGAGTTGAGGAGTCCACCTTGTGTGCACGAAAGGGTGAGAACAGAGTTCCATTCAGCTGGCCAAAATGATGGCCAAGTTCATGGGCCAAAACCCAATCTCGCCAGTCAGAGGTGAGATCGCTTCTTATAGCGATTCCCGCGCCGAGTTCGCGTGTTACCAGGTATAGGCCGTCCCAATCAAGTCCTGGAAAAAGACTGGGCGGCAAAAATTTCACCTTCACGCGACTCTGTGCTGCGATGCGCATGAGATGGTCAAAATAGTCCGTCTGCTTCTCGTCGTCACTTCTCATCGGCGACCTCATCTCGCATTCGCCGTAACAGTTCTAACGCTACTGGCCGCAGCTCCTCCAAGTGAACTTCTGCCTTTGCGGCAGCTGCAAGAACGCTCTGGAGCGTTTCTTCAAGATCAGAATTCGTCAGCCCTTTTGAAGAAGTATTCGAATCGGCCGAAGGCGTAACGCTATCCAAACGACGCAGGACCTCAGCAAGGGAGTGATGCAGTAGAATCCCAGCCAGTTGCCCTGGCGTAGCTGTGACGCCGTCCTGCCTCAGCAGAGTCGCTATTCCATCGAGCGCCGACCACTCTGCATCGGTCACCGGAATTTTCCGCACAGACGCATCGCGTCTGGCTGGCCGTCCTCCTGTCGAGACGATCTCTGAAAGCAGCCTCGAACGCACAGCCCACATTGAGAAAGGGCTCTTGGTGCTTACAGCGGTTCCTGCCTCTTCTGCTCCGAGCGCCTCTGCTAAGTCACGTGGATTCACGCGCTCTAGCGTTGAACTCTGATCCTCTACTCTTTCGTAAATAAGATTCTTTTTCTCCATTGTGGTCCTCCTATTCCTTGGAGGCATCGAACTTCCTAATTCGATAGAAGTGGCCGTCGAACTCAAACGCCACTTCGCCTTGGCCCGTCTCACGTCCGAGTCGATGCAAGAATTCCCTCAGCTCGACCAACAAGTCTCGAAAAGCCTTCGGTCGAATGAATGTGTATAGCAACACTGGACGCTCCCATACGATCTGTCCCGACTCGGCGATCCATCCGCCTTCGACCGGGGGCATGATGGTCACCCCGCCGCCGATTTTGGCAAGGAGTTCTGCCGCCTCCAACACCCAGCGCCTCTGGTCGGCGAGGGCCGTTCCGAACTGATCGCGGTCAGGAATGTACAGGGTTAGACACTGGACCGATACTCCCCCCGCCGCCCCAAGGACTTCGCTTAGTTCCATTGCATCTCTCTCAATACCATAACACTTATTGGCCAGAAAGTATCTAGATATTGGTCTATAAGTCTGTTAAGCTGCGTGCTACAGACCGACTTTTTGACATTGGTTCAGTTGGTTGTCGATGAGTTTTAAGCCGCGTCTAAGCAAGCCTAAAAATTGAGCGGAAAGGACGAAACATGTCAGAGCACGAGAAAGACAAGAAGTCCGTCAACATCTTTGTGAATGGCACGGCGAAGGTTGTCGCTAAAGGCAAGATCAGTTTTGAACAACTGGTGACGCTCGCATTTCCGACACCGCCACCAGGAGCGAATATCGACTACACGGTTATGTATAGTCGTGGCGCTAAGGATAGACCTCAGGGAGACCTAGAGACTGGCCAAAGTGTTGAGGTCGTCGAGGGTATGCGCTTCGATGTCACACCAACTGATCGCTCGTAGCCCAGCCCTCTCGAAACTGCGGGCGGAGGGCTACGGGGTGGAGGTTCGGGCGGGAAAGTATCTTCTCATCCACCCCGTGCCCTATGCAACTCCCAGAAAGACGGTTGAGAGCGGCACGCTAGTTTGCGAATTGACGTTCGCTGGCAATGACGTGATCGCTCCAAACGACCACGTTATGTATTTTGTGGGCGAGTATCCTTGCGATAGTGCTGGCAATCAACTCGACAAGATCTTTAACGCGAGCAGACGTTTCGAACTAACACCTGGGTTGTTCGTTGACCACACGTTCTCGGCGAAGCCAGTTGGCCGCGGTGGGTACGTGGACTTTTATGAAAAGGTCACCGTCTACGTAAGCAAAATTACAGCGCACGCGCGACACTTGGACCCATCAGCCGACGCCAAGACTTTCCGCGTCGTCGAAACCCCCGAAGAGGAATCGCCATTTCGATATCCCGATACTGCATCAAGTCGGGCTGAGATCGACGCGATTACTGCGAAGCTCGAGAAAGGCAGCGTCGGCATTGTCGGCGTGGGTGGTACGGGGGCATATATCTTGGACCTTGTCGCAAAGACACCAGTCAAGGAGATTCACCTCTTTGACGGCGACACATTTTCGCAACACAACGCCTTTCGGAGCCCAGGCGCGCCGACCGCGGATGAGCTCAACGGGCGTCCCAAGAAGGCCACCTACTTCGCTGAGAAGTACGCCGCGATGAGGTATCGGCTGTCCGCTCACGCGTACTTTATTGACGCAACGAACGTAAGCGAATTGCTAAACATGGACTTCGTTTTCATTTGCGTTGATCGCGGTGCCGCTCGTAAGCTGATTTCAGAAACGCTCGAGAGTCACGCCAAGTCCTTCATTGATGCAGGTATGGGACTAGTGGTCAACGAAGGACAACTTCTAGGCCTAACCAGGGTCACGACCTCCACGCCAGTCAAACACGACCACGCGGCAAGGCGGCTCCCATTCAGCGAGACCGCGGACAATGAGTACACCCGTAACATCCAGATAGCTGATCTGAATGCCCTTAATGCAGCATTCGCGGTAATCCGTTGGAAGAAGCTTTGGGGGTTCTATTCCGACGCGGAACAAGAATTTCACAGCACGTTCTCGGTTGCGTCGAATGTAATCGCCAATGCCGAAACTATATGACGCGGCTGAAAAAGCTTACACATCGCTTTGTCGAGTTCGTTCCGGAGGAAATCGAGGACGGCATTCTGTACGTTTCCTTCGAGTACGCCACCGCAGTTCATAACTGCTGTTGCGGTTGCGGTAACCGAGTCGTCACTCCGCTGAAACCGGTATCGTGGCAATTGACATTCGATGGGGATTCCGTTTCCTTGCACCCATCGATCGGAAATTGGAGCTTCCCGTGCCGCTCACACTATTGGATCGCAAACAACACCATTGACTGGTCATATCAGATGAGCGACCGTGAAATACAGACCAGCCGCCGTAATGACCAACGATTACGCGCCGCCCATTTTCAGGGCATTGGTACCCCGCCAATCGCAAAGCGTGACTCGAACGAGAAGAGTGGTCTACCTAAGTGGCTGCGGCGATTTCTGCCCTAGGCTGAGGGTACCTATTTTCAAAAAGGGAAAGCTCCGCGGGTCGAATATTGTCGAATCCTCGGTTTGAGGAGAAAAAGGCCACCCCGAATTGTTGAACTCGTGGGATGAAATGCTGGAGACTCGATCAACCACGGCTGATACCTGAATTGAAGGAACCGCCACAGGCTATGGCTTCGCAGATGCGACGCTGACGATGCGCCGGTTCTTCTTCGACTGAACGAAACTGACGACGCGCAGGTTCTCGCGTTTCCAGTCGGGCGACAGTTTGAATGAGACGCGCTTCGAGGTCGCGTCGACGCTGCCGGCGCTCTGCAGGATTCGCACGACGCCGGAATGCTTGAGCGTGCGGTTAGCGTTCTCGCCGCGTTTCACATCCACCGCGAGGTGATCCTCGGTCAACGCGAACATCAGCTCTGCGTCCTTCTCCGCCGTCAACCCGGGTCCTGACGCTGAAGCGTTGATGACACTGCCGTCGCTGGTGACGTCAACCGTCAAGGCAGGCTTCGGCGTCTTCGCCGCCGCGATTAAGCCGCTCTCGATCTTCTTCTGGTCGCTGCCGATGAACTCGGCGGCGCCATCGATGACGAGCTGCGGCGTGAAGATCGAGTCCAGGTTGAACCGGTTGCCGTACTGTTGCTGCCGCGCCGTGAACTGCGGCGAATCAAACGGATCCTTCCAGCCCTGGTTGTCCCAGTAAGTCACGTGCTCGCTGAGCGCGATGATGTAGACGCCCTTGATCGGCTGCTCCTGCATCATCACTTCGAGCAGCGTGTCGGCCGGTGGGCAGCTGTTGCAGCCTTCGGAGGTGAAGAGCTCTGCCAGCACTGGCACCCTGTCGGCGCCGGCCTGGGCCTGCACCGCGCTGCATCCTGCGGCGCACCCCGCCGCGACGATCGCCAACCACCATCCGGCCACTCGCATGGTGCCCATCGTATAAGACTTCCCCGTAGAATCTGGTAGTGAGTTCTTTTCTCGAGGACGCGGCGCACTATCCGGGCGGTCACACGAGCGGTGTCCTGCGCCCGCGCTCGGTCGAGGAAGTGTCCGCCGCCCTGCGCGGGCCAGGCCGCTTCCTGGCCGTCGGCGCGCAATCGTCGTTGACCGGCGGCGCCACTCCGTTTGGCGATGTGGTGATCAGCACCGATCGGCTCACACAGATGAGCGTGTCGACCGACGACGTGACCGTCGGTGCGGGCGTGACCCTGCAGGCGCTGCAAGACGAGCTCGCCAAACAGGGGCGGTGGTTTCCGCCGGTGCCCACGTATCTTGGTGCCTTCGCCGGCGGAGCGGTGGCAACGTGCGCCGCAGGCGCCGCTACGTTCAAGTACGGAACGGTTCGTGAGTGGGTCCAGGCACTGACGATCGTCCTGGCCGGCGGTGACGTGCTCTCGCTCACCCGTGGAAGGCGATTCGCCGTGAATGGCGCGTTCGATATCGACACGTCGACGGGCATTCGCACCGTTCAAATTCCCGATCTGAAGATGCCGAACGTGCCGAAGCATTCGGCAGGCTACTTCCTCTCCCCGCAGATGGATCTGATCGATCTGTTCATCGGATCCGAAGGCACCCTCGGGGTGATCGTCGAAGCGACGTTCAAGACGGCGGCGAAACCGGCGGCGACATGTCGAGCGTTCGTGCCGGTCCCGACTGAGGCGGCGGCCATCGCGTTGACGGGGGAGCTGCGGTCCGCGTCGCAGGAGACGTGGCGGTCGCGCGATCCTCACGGCATCGACATCGCCGCGATCGAGCACATCGATTCGCGATCGATCGAGGTCGTTCGCGAAGACGGCGTGGATCGAAAGCTCCACGTCGCACTTCCATCGGGCGCTTCCGTCGTCTTGCTGATCGATCTGGAACTGCCGTCGGACGATGGCACGTTGCACGCGCAGCTGGAGTCGATCCGTGAAGCATCGGCGGCGGATGCACAGCTCCTGCGGTTCTGCCGGTTGCTCGATCGTTACGGTGTCCTCGACGACACCGAGATCGCGTTGCCTGCCGATCGCGCGCGCGCGGCGGCATTCGCCGAGCTGCGTGAAGCTGTTCCGGCCGGCGTCAATCGTCGAGTCGCGCTCGCGAAGCAGCGCGATCCGGAAATCTCGAAGACCGCCGCCGACATGATCGTGCCGTTCGAGCGCTTCGCCGACATGATGCGGGAGTGCCGGCGATTGTTTGCGGAGCGCGATCTCGACCTCGCGGTGTGGGGACACATCTCCGACGGCAACGTGCACCCCAACCTGATTCCGCAGCGCCCGGGCGATGTCGAGAAAGCCCGCGAGGCCATCCTCCAGCTCGGCACCGCGGTCATCGCGATGGGCGGATGCCCGCTGGCTGAACACGGCGTCGGCCGCAATCCGACCAAGCAGCACTTGCTGCGTCAGCTCTACGGTGACGCGGGCATCGATGCGATGCGCGCCATCAAGCTCAGCCTTGATCCCCATGGCTCACTCGCTTCAGGCGTCATTTTCCCAGCACAATAGTGATGGATGCTGTCGGAAGTTCAGGCCGAGGTGGCTGGCCGCCCGGTCGATACTGCGTTTGTCCTGCTGCTGGATTTTGATGGCACCGTCGCGGAGTTCAGTCCCGATCCCGCCGCGCCAGAGCTGACGCAGGCCCGCTGGGACCTGCTCGATCAGATTGCGCGCGACCCCGCCGTCTCGCTCGGCATTGTCAGCGGCCGGCGCCTCGATGACCTGAAGCGGCGTACCCGGCTGCCGGCGCACGTCTACCACGCCGGTCTGCACGGCCTCGAGCTCGAGGTCGATGGTCATCGCATCACGCATCCTGATCTGCAGGCTGCGGAAGCGCGCGTCGCCGGTCTCGCCGATTGCCTCAGGAAAATGCTCGACGAATTTCCAGAGGTGTTTATCGAAGACAAGGTCGCGAGCGTCGCCGTCCACTGCCGCCGGCTTCCCAGGGATGAGCACGAGCGGATCTTCGCCCGCGCCGACATCCTGGCGGTGCCATGGATCGCCGAAGGCCACGTTCGCCGCCTCGAAGGGAGCGCCGTCGTCGAGTACCTGCCGAACATCACCGGACACAAAGGTGAAGCGACGAAGTGGATCACCGCCAATGTTGAATCGAAATTTGCAAGACGGGCATGGGTGGCATACATCGGCGACGACATTACGGATGAGGATGCGTTCCGCGCGATCGACCTCGGCATCGGCGTGCTCGTCGGTCTGCGCCCAACCTCAGCCACGCACAAGCTCGACGGTATTCCCGATGTCGATCGGTTCTTGAGATGGCTGGCCGCAGAGGATAAGGTCGGAAGAAGATCATGAACGCGGCTCAGCTGGAATCGACGCTCGCCGACTCGCTCCGCGGCACTCGACTGATCGTCGTCGCGAACCGCGAACCGTACATCCACATTCATCGTCGTCGAGCCGCGCGGGGTTTGTGGAACTGGGTGCGCGGACGAACCGAGACGGAAGGCATTGCGTGGACGCGGCCGGCGAGCGGCCTGGTCACGGCGCTCGATCCGGTGATGCGCGCCTGCGGCGGCACGTGGATCGCGCACGGCAGCGGCAACGCCGATCGAGAGACCGCGGACGCGCGCGATCACGTCCGGGTGCCGCCCGATCGTCCGTCGTACACGCTGCGGCGGGTGTGGCTCTCGGCCGAGGAAGAGCAGGGCTATTACTACGGCTGCTCGAACAACGCGCTCTGGCCGCTCTGTCACATTGCCTACGCCCGCCCTGAATTCGACGACAAGGACTGGCAGCAGTACGTCAAGGTCAATCGGCGGTTCGCGGACGCGGTGATCGAAGAGGTTGGCGACGATCGCGCGGTGGTGTTCGTGCAGGACTATCACTTCGCGCTGCTGCCTCGATTCGTGAAGGAAGCGCGTCCCGACGTCACCGTCTGCCAGTTCTGGCACATCCCGTGGCCGAATCGCGAAGTGTTCCGCGTCTGTCCGTGGGGGGAAGATCTTCTTCACGGGCTGCTCGGCAACGACCTGCTCGGCTTTCACGTGCAGTACCACTGCAACAATTTTCTCGACACGGTGGATCGCGCGCTCGAGTCGCGCGTCGATTACGAAAATTTCGCCGCGTGGCGCGGCGGCCGGCCCACCTACGTGCGGCCGTTCCCGATCAGCATCGATCCGTCGCTCTGGCGTGGCCCGAAGAAGCCGGCCGACCAGGCCGCGGAGACCAAGACTGCGCGCCAGGCGCTCGGCCTCAAGGATGAGCGGATCATCTTCGGCGTCGACCGCCTCGACTACACCAAGGGCATTCCCGATCGGCTGAAGGCGTTTGGCCGGCTGCTCGAGCGGCATCCGGAGTGGCGCGGGCGCGTGACGATGGTGCAGGTGGGGGCGCCGAGCCGCGAGAACCTGCAGCGCTACCAGTTGTTGATGGCGGAAGTCGAGTTATGCGTGTCGCAGATCAACGCGAAGTACCGGACCGACGGCTGGCTGCCGATCGTCTATCGGCCGCAGCATCACCAACCGGAGGCCGTCGCGCAGATGTATCGTGCCGCCGATATCTGCGTGGTGTCGTCGCTGCATGACGGGATGAACCTGGTGGCGAAGGAATTCATCGCCTCGCGGCAGGATGAACATGGGGTGCTGGTCCTGTCGGAGTTCACCGGAGCGGCCCGCGAGCTGGAGCAGGCAGTGCATGTCAATCCGTTCGCGGTCGACTCGTTTGCGGATGCGCTCCACGGCGCGCTGATGATGTCGCCCGATGACCAGCGCCGGCGCATGCGGGCGCTGCGCGAACGGGTTGCCACCCACACGGTGTTCGACTGGGCCAATGCGTTGCTGAGCGCGGCCTGTCACCGGATGGAACTGGTCCGGTGACGAGGATTCCGCTGCACCACGGCGCGATCGGCAACGGCCGCGTCATCGCCCTGGTCGGCCCCGATACCAGCATCGACTGGCTGTGCCTGCCGCGCTTCGACAGTCCGTCGGTGTTTGCGCGGCTGCTCGATCAGCAACGCGGCGGCAAGTGGTCGTTCGAGCCGATCAACGGCTGGAAGGCCTCGTCTTCCTACATTCGCAACACCAACGTGCTGCGCACCGAGATCGAGACGGAAGACGGCTGCCTCGAAATCCTCGACTTCGCGCCGCGCGTCATGCAGGGGCTCAAGGTAGATGCGCCGATCGAGATCTGCCGCCTGTTGCGGCCGCTGTCCGGATCGCCGCGCGTCAAGGTGTGCTTCGATCCGCGCCCTGACTACGCGCGCGCCCATGTCGAGGTCACCGCCTCCGGCCAGGGCGTCGAAGTCGTCGGCGGTCCGACGCGCCTGTATCTGTGGACCAATATTCCCGCACCGTACGTGCAGGACGGCACCGCGATCCGCATCGATCGCCCGACGTTCTTTGCGTTGAGCTCCGGCAAGCCGCCGGGCATCACGTCCGCGCCGGATGCGGAAGCGGCGCTCGAACAAACCATTCGCGGGTGGCGCACCTGGGCCAAGACCACGCATCTCCCGTCCTTCGCGCGCGAGGCCGTGCTGCGGTCGGCGCTGTGCTTGAAACTGCACGCCTTCACCGACACCGGTGCCATCATCGCCGCCGCCACGACCAGCCTGCCTGAAGCGATCGGGTCCGGGCGAACCTGGGACTATCGATTCTGCTGGTTGCGCGATTCGGCCTTTGTCGTGGAAGCGTTGCGCCGCCTCAGCCATCTCGCCGAAGGCGAAGCGTTCGTGCGCTTCCTGCGCAACGTGGCGGACGAGGGGCCGCTGCAGCCGATGTACAGCATCACCGGCCAGCGCGATCTCCATGAAGAGTTCCTGCCTCACCTGAGCGGTTACGACGGCGAGGGGATGGTGCGCATCGGCAATGCGGCCTACGTGCAGCGACAGCATGATGTCGACGGCGAGATGGTGCTGTGCCTGGAGACGATCCTCACCGATCCGCGAGTGGTGTGGGAGGATCCGACGCTGGCGCCGTTGCTCGTCGCGCTGGTGGAGGAGGCCATGGTGTCGTTCGACGTCGAAGACACCGGCCTGTGGGAGTACCGCACCGCGCCGAGGCATTACACGTTTTCAAAAGCGATGTGCTGGGCCGCCGCCTCCAGGGGGGCTGAGCTGGCGACGTTTCTCGGGATGCCCGACAAGGCGCGGGCCTGGTCGGCGTGGGCGGCCGAGAAGCAGCCGATCATTCTCGATCGCGCCTTCAACACAGCGCTCGGCTACTTCACCCAGGCGTTCGACGGCGAGTTCCCCGACGCGTCGAACCTGCTGTTGCCCTCGCTCGGTTTGATCGATCCGATGGATCCGCGATTCAAATCGACCGTGCGCGCGTACGAAAAAGAACTCGCGCCGGATGGCCTGATGCTGCGCTACAAGCACGTCGACGACTTCGGTCACACGACCAGCGCGTTTTCGATCTGCTCGTTCTGGTGGGTGGAAGCGCTCGCGATGATGGGAGAAGTCGACGAGGCCGTGGCGCTGTTCCATCGCCTCGAGACATACGCGAACCCGCTCGGGCTCTACTCGGAGGACATCCAGCCGAAGACCGGCGAGCTGCTCGGCAATTTTCCGCAGGCCTACACGCATGTCGGGTTGATCCATGCCGCGATCACGATTGGCGAGATCCTCGACGCCAGGCACCGATCGTTCCGCGCCTGGTCCTGACTTCGTCCGTCACACCCCTCATCCCAACCGGCCATTCCTTGTTATGTTGGGAAATTCATGGCACTCCTCGCGCTTCTTTTCGCAGCCTTATCGGCGGCACCCGCCCCTCGAACTTACGACGGCCGCAGCGGTGACCTCGACGTCCAACCCCCGCGCATCGATCAGTCGATCGAAATCGACGGCAGGCTCGATGAGGCCGTGTGGTCGGAGGCGGCGGTCCTGGCCGGCTTCTCGCGCTATGCGCCGGTCGACGGCGCGCCCGCGGACCATGCCACCGAAGTGCTGGTCTGGTATTCGCCGACCGCGATGCATTTCGGCATTCGCGCCACCGCGCCGGCGGGATCGGTGCGGGCGACGCTGGCCGATCGCGATCACATCCAGTCGGATGATCACGTGATCATTTTCCTCAGCACCTACAACGACGGCCGCCAGGCGCTGGTCTTCGGCGTCAATCCGCTTGGCGTCCAACTCGATGGCGCTTTGGCCGAAGGCACGCGTGGATCCGGTGGCGGGTTCACCGGCCTGGCCAGCGGCCGCGAAGTTCCAGATCTCAGTCCGGATTACGTCTTTCAATCGAAGGGCCACGTCACCGAGACCGGCTACGAGATCGAAGTGCGCATTCCATTCAAGAGCCTGCGCTACCAGTCGCAGCCGTCACAGGACTGGGGCATCCACGTGACGCGGGTGATCCCGCAACAAGGCATCGAAGACAGCTGGGCGCCCGCCAAGCGCGACGAGGCCTCCTTCCTGGCGCAGGCGGGTCACCTGAAGAATCTCACCGACCTGCGGCGCGGCCTGGTGCTCGATCTCAATCCGATCGCGACCACCAAGCTCGATGGCCGGCCGTCGGCGGACGGCTGGAACTACGACCCGTCGCGGCCGGAGGCCGGCATGAACGTGCGCTGGGGCATCACGCCGAACCTGACCATGAACGGCACGGTCAATCCGGATTTCTCCCAGGTTGAATCCGACGCCGGCCAGTTCAGTTTCGATCCACGGCAGGCGTTGTTCTTTCCGGAGAAGCGGCCGTTCTTTCTCGACGGCATCGAGCAGTTCGCGACGCCGAACAACCTGATCTACACGCGGCGGGTGGTGGCGCCGATTGCCGCCACCAAGATCACCGGCAAGGTCAGCGGCCGCACCAATCTTGCCTACCTCGCCGCGGTCGATGATGCCTCGCTGTCGGCGAGCGGGGCGGATCATCCGATCTTCAACATCCTGCGCGTGCAGCAGGATGTCGGCGCGAAGTCGCGCGCGGCGCTGGTCTACACCGATCGCATCGACGGCCATCGATCGAATCGCGTGATCGGCTCGGATGCGCGGTTGGTGTGGAAGGACATCTACAGCCTGACCGTGCAAGGCGCGCTGAGCCGAAATGCCGTCAACGACACCGTGACCACCGCGCCGCTGTGGCAGGGCGTGTTTTCACGCGCCGGCCGCCGTCTGGCGTTGCGCTACACCGTGCGCGGCGTCGATCCGGAGTTCCGCGCCGCCGCCGGTTTTATCTCGCGCACCGGTGTGGCGTCGGGCAATCTCAATCACACCCTGGTCACCTACGGAACGAACGGCAGCGTCCTCGATCGCTGGTCCAGCGACGTCGTCGTCGACGGCACGTGGGTCTATGACGAGTTGATGGCCGGGCGGCCCTCGCAGGATCGCAAGCTGCACTTCAACAACAACTTCACGCTGCGCGGCGGCTGGCGGCTGGGCGGGTCGGTGCTGTTCGAGAGCTTCGGTTACGACAAGCCCCTCTACGCGAATTACTTTCTCGGGCGGCCGAACGGCAAGCTGATCGAGTTCATTCCGTTTGCGGACGGGCCGCGGCTGCCGAACCTGGATTATGTGTTCTCGGCGACGACGCCGCAGCGCGCGGGCGTGGAAGTCGACGCCCTGGTGTTGTGGGGCAAGGACGAAAACTTCTACGAGTGGTCGCCGGCCGACATCGTGTTCATGAACGTTGGCGCGGCGTGGAAGCCGACGGATAAGCTACGCGTCGATGCCCGCTACCAGCTGCAATCGTTCAAACGCCGCACCGATGGCACGATGGTCGGCATCCGCCGCATTCCGCGCGTGAAGGCCGAGTACCAGATCTCGCGGCCGATCTTCGTCCGCGTCGTCGGTGAGTACAACAGCGACTGGCAGGACGATCTGCGAGACGATTCGCGCACCAACCTGCCGATCTATACGTTGAATCGCGCGACCGGCCAGTACGATCGCGCCGTCGAGACGTCCGTGCGATCGTTCCGCGCCGACTGGTTGTTCTCGTATCAGCCGACGCCGGGCACGGTGGTGTTTGCGGGGTACGGGAACACGCTGGCCAACCTCAACGAGGACCCGAGAACCGCGCGGTTGCGACGGACCGTGGACGGCTTCTTCCTGAAGATCAGTTACCTGTTCAGGCTTTGAGGTCGTCGCGCTGGGAACAATCAGGGCAGATGCCGTGCGTTTCGACGGTGGCGTCGGTAGCGCGGCGTCCGGGTTGCCAGGTTCCGTCGGGCAGATGAACCCTGCGGCACCACGCACAGATCGCGGCCATTCGCTTGCGGGAGTACGCGGGATTACCTGACTCCGCATCGGCGCGAGGATCGTCGTCGCCGGGCGGTGGTTGTGCCATCAGGCTATTCGGGAGCGTCGTCGGGTTTGGGACGCCACAGCACGACGACCTTGCCGACTTGCTGCACGAGAGCTGAGTCGGTCCGCTGGCAGATCGCTTCGGCGAGGGTGTCTCGCTCGTCGCGTTCCGCGAGGATCTTCACCTTGATCAACTCGTGCGCCTTGAGCGCCCGGTCGAGCTCGGCCACGACCGCATCCGTCACGCCGGTCTTGCCGATCTGCACGCGCGGTTCGAGGGCATGGGCGCGGGCCTTGAGGTGGGCCCGCTCGCGCGCGGTCAGTGAAATCGCCATCCCGCAATTGTAATCGGGCATAGAATCCCGTTGAGGTCAAACATGCTGAGCGAATTCAAGGAATTCATCGCCAAGGGCAATGTCATGGATCTTGCCGTTGGCGTGATCATCGGCGCGGCATTTCAGAAGATCGTCGACTCGCTGGTCAACGACGTGGTGATGCCCGTCGTCGGCCTGGCGACCGGCGGCACGGACTTCACCAATCAATTCGTCGTCCTCAAGGACGGCATCAAGGCGGCGTCGCCCTACGCGTCCCTCGCGGAGGCGAAGGCCGCCGGCGCCACGGTGGTCGCGTACGGATCGTTCCTCACGCAGATCCTGCAGTTCCTGATCCTCGCGTGGGTCGTGTTCCTGATGGTCAAAGCGGTCAACCGCGTCAGGCGGCAGTCAGCTTGACGTGCCCGACGTGATGGCGGCCGTGCCACGCGTAGAGCTGTAAGAACCAGTCAACGGCGCGCGGACCGTGCTCGGGATGCACCACTTCACGGGTGAAATCGCTGTCCTGCATCGCGAGCAGCATCGCGTGCCAGCGTTGATGCAAGGCGTCGAGAATCTGGATCGAGAGCGCCGGATCCAGTTTCGAATCGGCGAGCTTGGCCCATTCGTTTTCTTCGTACAGCTTGATGGTCGGCCGGTCCTCGGTCAACGCAAGACGGAAGCGGATGAAGGCATTCATGTGGCTGTCGGCCACGTGATGCACCACCTGGCGGGTCGTCCAGCCGCCCTCGCGATACGGTTTGTCGATGGAGGCCGCGGCCAACGCGGTCTTCAGCTCGCCCGGCAGGCTGGCAATCTTCGCGATACACTCGCGCCGCGATTCGGCCGTCGGGTTGGGATCGAAAACAAATCTTCCGGTCGGGTATCTGGGATCCATAGGTGCATGATACCTGTAACCTGTTGACTGATAAAGATTAAGCGCCACTTAACTGTTCACTTTAGACGGCATTTCCCCTTGGCACCCAGGCACCGTACGCACCCGTACGCACCCTATCCGGAACCCAACCGATCGGCCGCCAGGCCGTCAAAGCTCTAGGAATGGAGGAGCGCGACCCGTCAGTTGTCGCCAGGGCCCGCGACGGCGACCGCGATGCGTTTCGAGCGCTCGTCGAACAGCATTCCCGCTACGTGTATTCGCTCGCGCACCGGATGACCGGCAACGCGCAGGACGCGGAAGACGTGGTGCAGGAATCGTGGCTCAAGGCACACCGGCAATTGAGCCGTTTCGAGGCCCGGGCGGACTTCCGCACCTGGCTCCACAGGATCACCGTGAACTGCTCGATCGACCTGATTCGCGCGCGGCGGCACCGCGAAGACGCTCACGATCCGATGGACCTGGAGCAGGGTCCGCTGAGCGAGCGTGGCGCCGCTGCGCAGCCGACGCCGGAACGCGTCGCCGCGAGCACGCAGATCTCGGATCGCGTCAACGCAGCGCTCGGGCTGTTGACCGCGCTGGAGCGCGCGGCCTTCACGCTGCGCCACGTCGAAGGCATGTCGATCGAAGAGGTAGGCGACAGACTGGGACTCAAGACCAGCGCGACGAAGCACAGCATTTTTCGCGCGGTGAAGAAGATGCGTAACGCGCTCGAACCCTTCGTCGAACGTACGTAGGAACGATTGTATGAACGACCGTATGAACGACCGTATGAACGACCGTCACCTTTCCGAAGACGAACTGATCCTGCACTTCTACGGCGAGACCGAGCGCGGCGACGAAGCGCGCATCGAGTCGCATCTTGCGTCGTGTGCCGAGTGTCAGTCCGCCAGGCAGCAACTCGTCAACGTGATGACGCTCGTCGACAGCGCGACTCCGGTGGAGGCGCCGCTCGGCTTCGAGCGCACGGCGTGGGCGCGGCTCGAACCGAAGCTGGCTGACAACGGACGCAGTGGCCTTGTCCACCGTAGCCTTGGCGCAGGTGGATGGCAGACATTCTTCTGGTTCCCGCAGTGGGCGCTCGCCGGTGGCGTGGCCGCCCTGGTGATCGCGGCGTTCGTCGCCGGCCGCGTGTCGAGCGTCACTCCCTCGGCGACGACGCCGAATGAGGTCGTGGCGTCGTCCGATCCTGACCGCGTGCTGCACGCGACGGTGGGCGACCACCTCGATCGCACGCAGATGATGCTGGTCGAACTGGTCAACGCGGAAACCGATCATGCCGACGTGCTCGCGGGAGAACAACCGCGCGCCGCCGATCTGGTGGCCGCCAACCGCCTGCTGCGCGCGTCGGCCCAGCAGGCCGGCGACGCCGGGATTGTCGACGTGCTCGACGATCTCGAGCGCGTGTTGATGGAGATTGCTAACGCTCCGGCGAATGCTTCGTCCAATGAGTTAACTGACTTGCAATCGCGAATCACCACCGAGGACTTGTTGTTCCGGTTGCGGGTGATCGCTTCGGAGATGCGTCAACGAACCACCGATCGCGAGGCTGGCGATCGACTCCCGCAGCGGAAGATGCCGACGTCGTAGGACGCGGCGCGGGACCAAACACCGTAGAGGCGGGTCTTTTGACCCGCCTGCAGGAACGGATCAGGAGAACGAAGATGAGTGTTGTGAACCAAACCGGACGCGCGTTGATGATGTGCGCGTTCCTCTCGGCGGCGGGACTCGCCTACGCGCAACCCACCGTGCGTACGGTGCGTACGGTGCGTACAGTGCCTCAGGTGCCTACGGTCAGCTCGGTCCCTTCGGTCCCGTCATTTCCGATGGTCCCGACAATCCCCGAGTTCCCGATGCTGGCGGACCTTCCGCAAATGCCCGACCTGCCCGACCTGCCCGACCTGCCCAACCTGCCCGACATGAGCGCGGCGATCGCGATGGCCGAGCGCGGCGCCGTGATTGCCCGCAGTGCGATGGATGCCGTGCGCGCCGGTGGCGCGATGGGGTTCATCCTCGATCAGCGTGGTGATGAAGCGTCGCAGCGCGCCGATGAGGAGCGCCAGCGCGCCGAAGAAGCGAAGCAACGTGAAGCGGAACGCCGCCAGCGCGTCGACGAGAGCTACCAGCGCGGCCAGGAAAACCTCGAGCGCCGCGCCTGGGCGCGCGCCGTCGAGTCTTTCACCCGCGTGATCGAAGCGGAGAACTCCACCCGAGTCGATGCGGCGCTTTATTGGAAAGCCTACGCGCTCGACAAGTTGAACCAGCAGGCCGATGCGCTCGCCTCGGTGCAGGATCTGCTCAAGCGCTTTCCGCAGAGCCGATGGATCAGTGATGCCAAGGCGCTCGAACTGCAGGTGCGTCAGAATGCCGGCCAGGCGCCGCGTCCCGAAGCGGAATCGGACGAAGAGCTGAAGTTGCTCGCCATCCAGGGCCTGCAGCACTCGGATCCGGAACAGGCGGTGCCGATGCTCGAGAAGATTCTTGCCGGCAGCGCCTCACCGCAACTGAAGTCGCGCGCGCTGTTCGTGCTCGCGCAGAGCAACTCGCCCCGCGCCCGCCAGATGATGACCGCCGCGGCGAAGGGCGGCTCGAATCCCGACGTGCAGCGCCGCGCGATTCAATATCTCGGCGTCAACGGCACCACCGAGAACCGCGCGATCCTCGCCGAGATCTACGCGAGTTCCTCAGATGTCGACATCAAGCGCCAGATTCTCCGCTCCTTCATGGTGTCCGGCGACAGGACGCGCATGGTCAACCTGGCGCTGACGGAAAAGAACCCCGAGCTGCGCCAGGAAGCGGTGCGCCAGCTGGGCCCGATGGGCGCGCGTGAAGAGCTGTGGCAGATGTACCAGAAGGAATCGACACCGGAGGTGAAGCGGCAGATCCTCGGCAGCCTGTTCGTCGCCGGCGATGCGGCGCACCTCATCGATGTGGCCAACACGGAGCAGAACGTCGAGCTCCGCCGCCGCGCGGTGCAGCATCTCGGCACGATGGGCCGCTCGGCCACGGGTGAGGCGCTGGTCGGCATTTACGCGAAGGAAAAGGATGCCGACATCAAGCGCAGCGTGATCAACGCGCTGTTCGTGCAGAACAACGCCGACTCGCTCGTCGCGATTGCCCGCAAGGAGACCGATCCGGCGCTGAAGCGCGAGATGGTGTCGAAGCTGTCGCTGATGACGAAGTCGAAAGTCGCGATGGATTACCTGATGGAGATTCTCAACAAATGACAGGGAACGGGGATCGGGGATCAGGGATCAGGGTCATCGCCACGATGCTACTCACGACGTTCATCGTCGTGGCAGCACCCGCCCAGGCCCAGACCCCGCGCCTCTCGAATGGCCGCCTCGAACCGCATGCGACCACCAACATCGCGAGGGACCTGCCGGCCCTCGCGAACACGCTGACCGAGCCGGCCTGGATCGGTTACGCGCAGCCGATGATCGACGGCGATCGCAACATGTGCGACTACTGGAACGACGGGAGAATGATCGTCCAGTCCACCGACCCGATCCGACTCGAACCCGCGGACTTCTTCTTCGTGATGTTCCGCATCGAGGAGAAACAGATCACGCGGATTCGCACCTACTCCGCGAACTGCCCGCTGGATGCGGGTGGCAAGGCGGTGCACTGGTTCACCGGCGTGACGGTGCCGGCCAGCGTCGCCTACCTGAAGACCTTCATGGGACCGAACGCGACGAAGAAGATGAACGACTCCGCGGTGACGGTACTCGCGCTCACCGAAGGCGATCAGCCGTTGAATGAGTTGTTGACGCTGGCGAAAGACGGATCGACCACGGCGGTCAAAGGCAACGCGTTGTTCTGGCTCGCGCAGCGAGCGGGGCAGAAGGCGGTTGGGACGATTACCGCGGCGATCGAAAACGATCCCGACACCGAAGTGAAGAAGAAGGCGGTGTTCGCGCTCAGCCAGCTCCCGAAAGACGAGGGCGTGCCGCTGCTGATTCAACAGGCGCGCACCAACAAGAACCCTGTGGTCCGCAAGCAGGCGATGTTCTGGCTCGGCCAGACGAAAGACCCGCGGGCGGTCAAGTTCTTCGAAGAAATCCTGAAATAGACAGGCGGGTCTAAAGGCCCGCCGCTACAGGCTTCCAACCCTCGAGTGACCTCGATCCATCCAAGGATCGGAGGTCACCGAAATGCGTAGACTCGCCCTTCTCTCCCTTGCTCTTCTTTCCGTGCCGGCTGCCTGGGCCGCGGTACTTCCGGTGGGAGTCGCTGTCCAGGTCTCGCCGGCAACAAAGGGTGAATGGACGGCCGACACTCGCAGCACGTGGCGGGATGACGACGGGCAGCCGCGCGTCCAGTTCAACCTGCGGACGAGCGACGGCGATAGCCGATGGGGCTTCGGCGTTCGCCTCCGCGACCTCGCGGGGCTCCCCGCGTCCGCCATCGCCAACCTGGCCGACAACGTCCAGTTCTCGTGGACGCGCGAGGCCGGCGCCTTTCTCTTCACGGGATCGTTCAACCAGGGGCGGGGCAGCGGCACCTACACCTTCACGCAGGATCAAACCTTCGTAAGCAACATGGCGACCGCCGGCTACCGCAACCTCACGGCCGACGACATCGTCCGGCTCGCCGTGATCGACGTCACGCTTGCGCATGTGCGCGGCCTCGCGCAGGCGGGATACGCGGCCCTTGCGCTCGACGACCTCGTTCGCACGCGCATCCATCGAGTCACGCCGGAATTCATAACGGCGTTGGCCGCGCGCGGTTACCGGAGCATCCCGGTGGAGGATCTGGTGAAGATGCGGATCCACAACGTCACGACGCCGGAGATCGACGACCTGAAGGCGCTGGGCTTTGGTGGGATGAGCATCGACGATCTGATCAAATTCCGCATCCACCGCGTCACGCCGGAATTCATCAAGTCGATGAAGGACACCGGCTTCGTCATGATCTCCGAGGATCAGCTGGTGCGGCTCCGTATCCACAACGTCGATGCGCAGTTCATTCGCGACGCGCGTGCCGACGGATTTGCGGTGCAAACCCCCGGTGATGCAGTAGATCTCGCCATTCACGGCCCGCGCCGGCGACGAGGTCTTTAAGCACTACCGCCCTAGGCACCCAGGCACCGTACGCACCCGTACGCACCTATACTTGGCGAGTCCTCCCCCGAGGCCGCTATGTTCTCGATACGTACTGTTGTGGTAGCGCTTTCGTTAGTGGCGACGGTGTCTCTATCGGCCCAGGGACCCGCCAAGAAGAAACCTCTCGGTCCGACGATCAACACGACGACGCATCGGGAATTGATCCCGGTCATCAGCCCCGACGGCCAGACCCTGTGGTTCATCCGCGAGGGCGCCGACACCGCCAGCACCGACAAGGTGGCGACCAAGCTCGAGGCCGACCTCAAGGTGCTCGAGGCGCAGCTCGACAAGCTCCCGCCCGAACAGCGCAAGCAACTCGAGGACATGATCAAGCAGAACCGCGCCGCCGCGCCGAACCTGGCGAAGGCGGCTCCGGTCAAGCAGACGATCTTCGTCTCGCATCGACTGCCGGACGGATCGTGGGCGGCGGCCGAACGTGTGCCCGCCCCGCTCAACAACGACGTCAATAGCTCCGCCGTCGTTACCGCGCTCCCTGACGGCAACACGCTGCTCGTCGGCAATTGGAATGCGATGGCGGCGATGCAGGAAATGGCCAGGCAGATGGAAGGCGTCAACTTCCTGGACGCGCTGAAGCAGTCGGCGCCGGGATCGAAGACGCTGCCGCCGCTGGTCACGCCGGATCCCACCCACGACGATCAGAACAAGGCAATCGGCTTCAGCCGCCGCACCGCGACGTCGTGGAGCGCGCCGGAACTGCTGAAGATCATCGGCTTCGCGCATCAACTGGGAGAGCGCAGCGATTACTTCCTCGCGCCGAACGGCCGCGCGTTGATTCTTTCGATCATCAACAGCGAGAGCCAGAACCGCAGCCGCGATCTGTTCATCTCGCTGGTGCAGGCCGACGGCCGCTGGTCGAAGCCGGCGAATGTGGCCGCGCTCAATTCGCCGCAGGAAGAAATCTCGCCGTGGCTCGCGCCTGACAACCAGACGCTCTACTTCTCATCGGCGCGTGTCGGCGGTCTCGGCGAGAACGACATCTGGATGTCTCGCCGTCTCGACGAATCCTGGTTGAAATGGTCGCCGCCGGTGAATCTCGGCAAGGAGATCAATACCCCGCAGGCCGACATGAACCTCGCGGTTGATGCCACGGGGCGGTTTGCGTTCATGTCGCTCGGCGAACGCGGCAAGGAAGATCTCTACGAGTTCGAACTACCGGCGTCGATGCGGCCGCTGCCGGTGGCGTTCGTGAAGGGCACCGTCACCGATCCGTCCGGCAAGGCCGTGCCGGCCGGCATTGCCTACGAGTTCCTGAAGAACGCCTTGCCCGCGGGACAGGCAGGATCGAATCCGGGCGACGGCAAGTACCAGATCGCCCTGCCGATCGGCGAAGACTATGGCTTCCGTGCGTCCGCATCCGGATACATCGCGATCAGCGATCGTATCGACCTGAGGGCTGCGAAGGATCAGCAGGTCTATGAGCGCAACCTGGTGCTGGTGCCGATCAAGACCGGCGTGCCGATTCGCCTCAACAACATCTTCTTCGCCACCGCGAAGACCGAGCTTCTGCCGGAATCACGCGCGGAGCTGGATCGGCTGGTCGCGTTGCTGAAAGGCGCCCCGGCGATGCGCATCGAGATTCGCGGTCACACCGACTCGGTCGATGACGATGCGTTCAATCAGAAGTTATCGGATGGCCGGGCGGCGTCGGTCGTGACCTACCTGACCAACGCCGGCATTGCGGGGAACCGCCTGCAATCGAAAGGCTTCGGCGAATCGCAGCCCATCGCTTCGAACGGCGACGAGAAGGGCAGGCTGCAGAATCGCCGGGTCGAGTTCGTGATCCTGTCCCAGTAATTACTTCGACTTGCCCTGCAAGCGATCGATGCGCTGCTGGATGCGTGGGTTGGGCCGTTGTGCCACCACCGCCTGCAGCACCGCGATCGCCGCGTCCTTCTGGCCCAGCGCCTCGAAGGCGTCGGCCTGCAAGGTGGCCTTGCGGTTGGCCAGCGGCGCGGGCGGCTCGAACGCCGCCAGCGCATCGAGCGCGGCCTTCGGGTTCTTCTGATCCAGCAACATCGACTCGGCGGCCACCAGCTTGATCTCCGGATCGCTGCCAAATCGCTTGGCAGCGTCGCCGATCAGCTGGGCGGCTGAATCGAGCCGTCCCGCTTTGCGATCGACCATCGCCTGCTGGTAGTAGCCGGTCAACAGCAGGCGCTCCACGTCTTTCTCATCACCCGTGCGAATGCCGACGCCGCCCGCGTACGAATACACCAGCGTGCCGCCGTGCTCGCCGGTCTCGTAGACCAGGCCGACGCAGATCAACGCGCCGATCGCCGCCACGCCGTTGATCATCGTCACGTACTTCGACTTCCGCATCGCCAGGCCGATCAACTCGATCGCGCCGAGCACGAACAGGCCGGTCCGCGTGCGATCGCCCCACTCCTCGTGCTCCTGCACCGCGGTGCGGGCGCCGGGCACGCGCTCGACCGGGCCATGCGCGGCGGTGCCGGACTGCGTCGAGGCATACGACGAGACCGCCGCCAGGAGCAGCAGCGTGGTGGCGGCCGGGCTCAGGAATGCCGGCTTGCCGAGCAGTGACAGCACCCTGAACGCCGCGCCGACAATGGCCAGGACGATGGTGAAGTGAACGATCTGCGGATGCATCGCGGCGAGATTCCAAATCATGGCGTCCTCGTTTCAGTTCTGATCGTAGCCGATGTCACGACGACGGATGAATCTGGAGCAGTGGCCTGGTAATACGTCACGAACTTCGCCGGCTCGGCGGCCTTGATCGGCTCGAGGTTGGACGCCCATCGAAAGCCGATGGCCTGATACCGCAACTCGACGTCGACTCGATACGGGCCGTCACCGGTGACCGGCACGCGATAGCGCACGCGATCGCCGGCGCCGTTGAAATCCGCGTCCGGTTTCGCCGCGCCGAACACGCCGATTTCCGGCAACGCGGTCGTCTTGTCGAAGCCACGCGGCAGCAGGCGATTGTCCTTGAGGTACTGCGTGGCCGTCAGTAACCCCGTGGTGACCGCACTCGCGCGATCGCCAAGGATGGTCTCGTAGATCTGCACCTGGTCCGGCGACACGACCTCTTCGTAGTGCGGCTCGTACCGCGCCGCGTCGGCGTCGTTGTCGTTGCCGACGATCAGGCCGGTGGGCGTGATCGCTCCCGATTCAAACGCGATGTTGCCGCGCGCATCGCGCACGGTGACGTGCAGCCAGGTGCGCCGCGAGGGATATCCCGTCGGAAACTTGTGACCCGTCAGGTTGGCCACCTGCACGTCAAAGGCGATGCGTCCGGCATCTGCTCGCGGTGTGCTCACCGTGATCGTCGCCGTCTCCTGCTGCAGTTGCCGCACCGTGGCTCGGGCGGTGGCCTCGAGCTCGGCGCCCGGCGCCGTTACCCCAAGCTCGGTCCGGAATCGATTCAGGAGGCGCAGCATGTGCGCGTTGCCGCCGACAAAGACATGACGGGCCAGTGATTCACGCTCGTCGCCGAGCACCGACGCGATGCGGATCGGGCCCGCGGCCGCCGGCATGTGGCACGACTGGCAGCTGCGTTCTTCCCTGGCGTAGTCGCTGTGCTGCCACTCCTGGTAGTTCATCTGCTCGTGCAACTCGCCGACGATCGCGCCATCCGGTCCCAGCGCCTGGGTGATCAGCGTGTGGCACGAGGCGCACAGTTCCGACTGCTTGATGTGCGGCGCGGCCTCCTGTTGGAAGCCGGAGACCGACCGCATCAGCGTGCGACGGCCGCCGTCGATGTCGTACGGGCCGTAGATCACGCGGGTGCCGTCGGCCGGCGTCGGCTTGAGCACGAAGTTCGCGTTGAAGCTGGCCGGCGTGCCCAGCGTGTCGGGCGCGATCTGGTGGCAGACCGTGCACGACACACCGTCGCCGGCGAGCCGCTGCAGATCCGATTGATCCTTGGCGATCGGCAGATGCGAAAACACCTCGCCGGTCGCGCCGGCGGCGCGCGCGATGCGCGTCGGCATCGGCATGTGGCACGCCGCGCATTCGTCCTGGATCGCCGCCGAGTGGGTCGGATGCTCGATCGTCTCGCGCCGCACCGACGCCTGCCAGTACGGATCGCGTGACGAATGCGCCATCATCGTCGATCGCCACGACGCGCCGATCGACACGTCTTCACCCGCCGAGGTGACCAGGTTGTTGTGGCAGGCAATGCAATTGTCGGAGTGCGTGAACAGCGAGAGGTCGCGATGCGGGTTGGCGGCCTTCGCCGGCTGCGATTGATCGGCGGCCTGCGGCGCGGCCGTCAACAGCGCGACGATCCACACGGCGGCTGAAAGCGACAGGAGGCGGGTCATTTCCAGAACTGTCCGATCCCGCCGTCGAACCAGTCCCACAGGAAATACGTGAGGAACTGCGGCTTGCGCTCCTCGCGTTCGTTGACAGGAATCCGCGCGCCAACGCCAAGCAGGATGTGCTGCAACTTGCTCAGCGATACCTGCACCTGCGGGACGACGTCCCATTCGGTGGAGGCGTGCTGCGGCTTGGCCATCAACACTTCCACCTGCGGCGACCAGGAGCGCCCGAAGCCGCGGTCTTGCGCGAACGAGTAGCCGAGCGCGGTGCGCACGAACGCTTCGTTTTGTCCGCGCGTGCGGTCCGTCGGCAGCTCGATGCCGGTGTGCAGCTGCAGGAACCCGTTGGCGCCGAGCATTTGTCCGAACATCGCGAAGGGCTCGACGATGGTGTAGCCGTTGCCGAGTCCGAGTTCTTCCTTGCCGGTCGGCAGCGTCGTGGCGGCGCCGGCCGCGAAGATGCTGCCGGTATCGAGGCTGTGAAAGAACGTTCGCCGGATCGCAAACTCGACATCGCCGAGGCCGCGGCTCCACGAACCGCCCGCCTCACCTTGTTGCAGGTCGATCGGTATCGAGACTTCGTACTGACCGCGCGAGCCGATGCGGTGCTCGTAAACGATGGTGTTGCTGACGCTCTTGGGGCCGCTCGTCGTCACCCCGGTGGTGATCACGCTCTCGTTTTCCGGAAACGCCTTCTCCGTGAAGAACGCGCGCGGGAAGTTGAGATCGCCGCGCGGCCAGGTGGGGTCGTCGCAGAACGACCAGAGGTATTTGATGGCGCGTTCGATCTGCTCGACCGTCAGCGCGTCGCCAAACTTCGGCATGTGGCGATCGAGGCCGCGGATCGGGCCGCCCTCGTGCGCGACCGCGACCCAGTCCGCGAGCGGCTCCACGGTGTTCGTGGCGCAATCGGTGAAGTCGGGCAGCTCGTGCCCATTGGCGATCTCGAACCCGACCACGCTCTTGGGCGAGCCGGTGCCGTTGGTGGCATGACACGTCGCACACGCGGCCTTGAAGATGTCCTCGCCGGTCGCCTCCGCCGGGATGGCCGGGCCCGAAGGCTTGGGAGGCGCGACGGCTTGTTTCGCATCGACGGTCGCGACCGCAGTCGCGGCAACATACAGGATGGCTGCAGCCCATAGCAGCCGATGGGACCGGGCTTGCACTCTCAACATCAACGAGCCATGAGCTTAGTGGGGAATCTGCAATATCCGAAACCTGATACGCCGTCTCAACATCGCAGGGCACCGCGGGATTACAATCCCCCGATGCGCAACATCCTTCGTCTGTCCGCCCTGGCCCTGACCCTGCTCACCCTGTCCTCCGGCCAGATGGGGGCCCAGCCCTTCGACGTCGCTCAGGCCGGGCCGGTCGTTCCGCAACCGGATCAATTCTTCGGGTTCAAGATCGGCACCGACGGCGAGCTCGCGCGCTATCCGAAGATCCTCGAATACTTCCAGTTGCTGGCGAAGCAGACCGATCGCGTCAAGTACGAGGAGCTCGGCAAGACGACGATGGGGAATAGCTATCCGCTGCTGCGGATCAGCTCGCCGGCGAACCTTGCGAAGTTCGACCGGCTGGTCGAGATCAACCGCCGCCTCGCTGATCCGCGCGGGCTGTCGGAGGCGGAAGCGGAGAAGCTGGCGGCGGAAGGCAAGCCGTTCTACTTCATTTACGCGACCATCCATTCCACCGAAGTCAGCAACGGCCAGGCGATCATCAACATCGTCCATCGGCTCGCGACGGCGACCGACGCGCAGACGCGCGAGATCCTCGACAACAGCGTCGTGTTGATGGTGCCATCGCAGAATCCCGACGGCCAGGTGCTGGTGATCGATCACTGGTACAAGACCAGGGGCACGCCGTTCCAGCGCGTCTATCCCGACCTGTACCACAAGTACGTCGGCCACGACGATAACCGCGACTGGTTCATGTTCACGCAGAAAGAGACACGCCTGAACATCGAGTCCGTGCAGAACAAGTACAAGCCGATCATCACGCACGACATGCATCAGCAGGGCAGCAACGGCGCGCGCATTTTCGTGCCGCCGTTCACCGAGCCGTTCGATCCGAACATGCATCCGCTGCTGCGGCAGGGGCAGTCGCTGGTCGGCGCGGCGATGGCGGGGGCGTTGTTGTCGGAAGGCAAGGAAGGCGTGGCGTGGGAAGACGCGTATGACATGTGGTCGCCCGCGCGCCAGTACATGGTCTATCACGGCCAGCCGCGCATCCTCACCGAGATCGCCAACAGCAACCTCGCGGATCCGATCAAGAGCGGCGACGGCAAACCGCTGGGGTGGCAGGATTCACGCGCGCACTTCCCGGTGCCGTATACGAAGAACACCTGGACGCTCGGACAGCAGGTCGATTACGGCGTCACCGTGGCGATTGCCGGCATGACCGAAGTGGCGAAGTACGGCCACAACTGGCTGATGAATTTCTATCGCGTCAACCGCGACATGTCGAACGGCATGGTCGGCCCGTTTGCGTACGTGGCCTCTGCCGAGCAGCGCGACAACTACGGCCTCTACGAAATGCTCGACATCCTGCAGTTCGGCGACGTCGAGATTCATCGCGCGACCGCCGCGTTCAGCGCGAACGGCAAGCAGTATCCGGCCGGATCGTTCGTGATCAAGACGGCGCAGCCGTCGGGCGCGTTTGCCAACACGATGTTGTCGCGCCAGGACTATCCGGATCTGCGGTTGTTCCCTGGCGGACCGCCGGAACCCCCGTATGACGTGACCGGCCACACGCTGTGGATGCTGACCGGCGTCACCGTGGATTCGGTGGCCAAACCGTTCGATGCCTCGCTCGAGCTCGTGAAGAAAGTGGCGCCGATGACGGCGGCGATGGCGGCCAGGCCGAAGAGCGCGTACCTCATCGGCCCCGAGAGCTATGGCACGTTCAAGATGGTGGCGCAGTTGCAGAAAGCCAACGTGCCGGTGTTCCGATCGTCGAAGTCCTTCGATCAGCACACGCCCGGCACGTGGGTGATTCCATCGACCGCGGTGTCGCAGCCGATCGTCGAGAAATACGGCAAGGAGCTCGGCATCCCGGTCGCAGGCGTGGACACCATGCCGGCGGTGGAGGGCGAGCGCCTGAAGCCGAACACCAAGGTCGGCCTCTACAAGTCGGCGGGCAACATGCCGGCCGGCTGGGAAATGTGGATGCTGGAGCAGTACGGCATCAATCACGAGGTGATGAAGGCGCAGGACTTCGCCGGCGATCTCAACGCGAAATACGATGTCATCCTGATTCCGTCAGGCACCACCAAGCCCCGCATGATCAATGGACTGAACGCCAAGACGAACGATCCCGCCGAGTGGTCATGGGCGTTCGGCATCGGCGATGCGGGCTGGGCGAACCTGAAGAAGTTTGTCGACAACGGCGGCACGCTGCTCGCGGTCGGCACCGCCGTCGAGATCGCGCGCGACTTGCTCGACCTGCCGATTGAACGCGCCTTGCCGGCGGCGGCGCCGCGATTCGGCGGACAGGCCGGTAACGCCAGTCGGCCGGCCATCATTCCGAACGCGGAGGCGGAACTGAAGGATGCCTTCAGCAGTCCGGCGCGCCTGATGCAGACGCTGCGCGACAAGGTCGCCGATCCCGAATCGCTGTTCTACTGTCCGGGGTCGCTCCTCAACAACGAGTTCGACCCGAACAACCCGATCGCCTGGGGCATGCCCGCCTCGTGGCCGGTGTTCTTCGAGGACGATCAGGCGTATCGGCTGCGGCCCGGCTTCGGCATCGAGACCAAGGTCGTGTCGCGCTATCCGCGCGACAAGGTGCTGGCCAGCGGCTGGCTGCTCGGCGAAGAGTACCTGAAGGATCAGGCCAACATCATTTCGTTCAAGGTCGGCAAGGGCAACGTCGTGACCTACGGCAGTCAGATTGATTTCCGCGCGCAGCCCCGGGCAACGTGGAAGTTGATCTTTAATGGCATCTTCCACGGTCCGGCGACACCGGTGCCGGCGGCGCAGATGGCCAAGGGCGGCGCCCCCGCCACCAATGAGCGGCGCTAGTGCGCGCCACGTTCACCAATCCAAAGGAACTCTCGATGATCGCTCGCTGGCTGGTTGTAAGCATGTTGTTGGGAACGCCGATGTTGGCCGTCGCGCAGACGGCGCCGCGGCCCGATGCCGATCCTCGCATTGAAAAGATCGTCGCCTCCGTTTCGCAGGAGCGCTTGCAGTCGCTGCTGACGAAGCTGGTGAGCTTCGGCACGCGCAATACCCTGTCGGATCAGGATTCGAGCACGAAGGGCATCGGCGCGGCGCGCAACTGGATCCTCGAGGAGATGCGCCGCTCGAGCGAGAAGTTGAAGGTCAACTTCGACACCCACATCATCCTGCCGCAGGGCCGCATCACCCGGCAGGTCGACCTCCGCAACGTCGTCGCGATCCTGCCGGGCAAGTCGCCGCGGCGGATCTACGTCAGCGGTCACTACGACTCGGTGAACATCGGCGGCCAGAACGTCTCGAACTCGGCGGCGCCCGGCGCGGCCGCGGCCGGCGGCGATCGGCAGACGCGTCCGGATTTCGACGCCAACGTCGAAGCCAACGGCGCCAATGACGATGGCAGCGGCACGGTGTTGACGATGGAATTGGCGCGCGCCTTTGCGGAGAGCGGCGTCCAGTTCGACGCGACCCTGGTGTTCATCTGCTGGGCGGGCGAAGAACAAGGCCTGGTCGGCTCGAACGTCCACGCCGCCGACCTGGCGGCCAACAAGGTGCCCGTCGAAGCCGTCTTCAACAACGACATCGTGGGCAATTCGCTGGGCGGCAATGGTTTCCGTGATGCCGAGTCTGTGCGCGTCTACGCGATCGGTCCCGAAGATTCTCCTGCGCGATCGCTGGCGCGCTACATCAAGAAGACCGCGTCGGTGTACGTGCCGTCGCATCGCATTCGCCTGATGGCGCGCGAGGATCGATTCGGGCGCGGCAGCGATCAGTCGTCGCTGACGCAGAACGGATTCCCGGCGATCGTGTTCCGCGAATCCAACGAGAACTTCGAGCGCCAGCATGGCGCCAACGACAAGATCGACGGCGTCGACTTCGGCTACCTGGCGCAGAACGCGCGCGTCAATGCCGCCGGCGTCGCGTCGCTCGCCCTCGCACCGCCGGCGCCCAAGGTCACCAACGATCGCGGTGGCAACCTGCTGTCGCGTGATCCGTCCGGCTACGACGCCGCGCTGCGCTGGAGCGCCTCGCCCGGCGCCGTGGCCTATCGCATCTACTGGCGCGACACCTGGAACAACGACTGGGAGTTCAGCCAGACCATCGGCAACGTCACCCAGTTCATCCTGAGGAACGTGAGCATCGACGACTTCGCATTCGGCGTGTCGGCGATCGGCGCCGACGGGCAGGAGAGCCTGGTCAGCTCGTATGTGTCGCCGGTTCGGGCGGGCACGACGATCAAGCGCGCGCAATAGTCAGCGCTGCAAGACGCGCTGCAGGAATTGCTCGGTGTGCCAGAGCGAGAGCTGGCCACTGAGCCCGCCTGCGATCGCGTCGAACGCGTGATCGGCCCACGGAATTTCCACCAACTCAGATACCGCTCCCGCCGCGACCAACTTCGCGTGCAGGTCCCGGCCATACTTGGACTGCACGATGTGATCGCGGGTGCCATAGATCAGGAGCGTCGGCGGCACCTTCGCGTTGACGTACTGGATCGGTGAGGCGGCAATGTAACGATCAGGCACTTGATCGGGTGTGCCCCCGAGGTATGCCTCCAGGACAGGCCGCGATCCGATCGGATCTGGCCGCGGCGGTTCGCGCCAGCCGCGCTCGAGATTGACCGGCCCGTAATAGCTGATCACGCCTTTGATCGCCGGATCCGTGAAGCCCGCAAGCATTGCCAGTTGCGCGCCGGCGGAACGGCCGATGATCGCGATGCGAGAGGCGTCCGCTTGATAATCTGCTGCGTGCGCTCGAACCCACGCGATCGCCGCCCGCACGTCGTCGACCTGCGACGGCCACTTCGCCGCCGGTGCGTGGCGATAATCGATCGCGAACACCGCATAACCGCGCGATGCCAGATAGGTCGCGAACGACGCATCGTCTCCGGGGCTGCCGCGCTGCCAGGCGCCGCCGTATATCTGGATCAGGATCGGATGCCGATCGCCTGATGACGGCTGATAGACATCGGCCGTGAGCAAAGATGCGGCGTTGACGGAAAGGCCTCGATGCACGATCGCATCGCCCGTCTCGAGGCCGCGCACCAGGCGCGTCAACGACAATGGCGCTTCGCGCGGGTAGCGGACGATCGGCAGCAGGCAGAGGCCGGCCGCGAGGACCGACAGGCTGATCGTCGCCACCCGCATCGATCCGCCGAAGCGCCACGCGAGGGCCGCGGTGGCCATGGCCGCTGCCAGGAACAGCGGGCTCAACTCGGACGCGGCGATGCTGAGGGCGACCGCCCAGATTGCGGGCGCCGGTACCACGATCCACACTGTTAGCAGGACCAACGCCGTTGCGACCACGACCAGCAGCCAGGACATGCGGCCTCAAGTATCGGACAGTTTCGTGCCGATGACGGATCTGAAGCGGCTCCGCTCGGCGTTCACCAGGCCCCTGCCGGGCCTCGATGCGCAACTGCGCATGGCGCCCAGCCCTCGATTCGGCTGGGATCCGCTCAAGTTTCCTGACGGCGCGACCAATGGGGCGGCGCTGCTGCTCATTTACCCCACCTTCGCTGAAGCTACGGTGGGCAAGCCTCCCTTTGAGACGCTGCATGTGCCGCTGACGGTTCGCGGCTCCGGCCTTCGCAATCACACCGGCCAGGTGTCGCTGCCGGGTGGGCGCGTTGATGCCGGCGAGACGTTCGAGCAGGCCGCCCTCCGCGAAGCCGCCGAGGAGATCGGCGTCGATCCGGGCACCGTCGAAATCCTCGGTGCCCTGACACCACTGCATATTCCGGTCAGCGGCTTCCTCCTCCACCCCATCGTCGGCCTGACGTCGATGCGTCCGGCGTTCCAACGGGCCGAATGGGAAGTGGCCCGCATCATCGAAGCTCCTGTCGGACTGCTGTCCGACCCGGCGGTGATCAAACGTGAAACGCGCACGCGCGTGGTGAAGGGGCAGTCGATCGACGTGGATGTGCCGTATTTCGATATCGACGGCGAAAAAGTCTGGGGGGCGACGGCGATGGTGCTGGCGGAATTCTGCGCTATTCTCTCGTCGTGAAAGCCTTTGTCCTTGCGCTCGTCGCCGGCCTGACGCTCACCACAACCGCGGTCAACCAGACGCCGGCCACGGCCGGGCCCCTATTCGACAAATTCTTCGCCGCCGAAACGCCCGCCGATGCCGAAGCGCTGGCGGACCAGTTCGCGCCACTCAATCCCGATGTGGTCATCGAGCGCCTGAAACAGGGCCGGACCTATCTCGACGAAAAGCGCGGCGAGTTCTCGCTGCGCTGGAAATCGAAATCCGGTCCGTACTTCAACAACGTCGTCGATGTGCCTGCGGACTACGACCCGGCGCAGAAGATGATGCTGCGCGTGCAATTGCACGGCGGCATCGGCCGGCCGTCGCCGAACGTCCAGGCGCCGGGCCGCACGCCTGGCGCGGGCAACAACCGCATTGCCGGCGAGAGACAGATCTACCTGCAGCCGAGCGGCTGGAATGCGGCGCAGTGGTGGGACGATGAGCAGGTCGATAACATCCTGCGCGCCGTCGATGCGCTGAAGCGCAAGTACAACATCGACGAGTCGAAGATCTACCTGACGGGCATTTCCGACGGCGGCACCGGCACCTACTTCATGGCGCTGGCGGAGCCCAACCTGTGGTCTGCGTATCTGCCGTTGAACGGCAGCCTCGCGGTGCTTCGTAATCCCGACACCGGCGCCGCCACCGAGATGTACGGCAACAACCTGATCAACGCGCCGCTGTATGTCGTCAACGGCGAGAACGATCCGTTGTATCCGGTCGCGCAGGTCGAGCCGCACATGGCCTGGCTCAAGAAGATGGGCGTGACAGTCGTGTTCCGGCCGCAGCCGGGCGCCGAGCACAACACCGCGTGGTGGCCCACCGAACGCGCGCCGTACGAACAGTTCGTCCACCAGCATCCCCGCGCCGCCTACCCGCAGTCGCTGTCGTGGGAAACGCAACGCGTCGATCGGTTCAACCGCAACCGCTGGTTGATCATCAACGAGCTGCGCGCCGATGCGTCTCGGTCATCCGAGTTGACCGACCTCGGCTTCTTCCGCCACACCAAGCGCTCCGGCCGGGTCGACATCCGCCGCAGCGGCAACACCTTTGATGCGCTGGTTCGCGATGTCGCATCGTTCACGCTGCTGCTCTCGCCGGATGCGATCGATTTCGCCAAGCCGGTGACGGTCACCGTGAACGGCAAGCCGGTGTTCACGGGCGTCGCGATGAAGGATCCGGTGACGCTGATGCGCTGGGCCGCCCGCGACAACGACCGCACCGCCCTCTACGCCGCTGAACTGAAGATCAAAGTACCTTGAAGAAGGGTGCGTACGGGTGCGTACAGGTGCCTCGGGTGCCTAAGGGGTGGTGCTCAGAAATTGCCATGCTGCGCGGCTTTCGAGCGCGCTAATTCTTCGATCTCGGTCATGCATCTCGGCAGGATCGGGCCTGTATTCACCAAAACACACGAGGCAGCTGGCTTGCAGCATCGGGCGGCATGGCTGGCTTCCGAGACTTTCGCGAGATCGCGGCATGGCAACTCGCGCATCAATTGAAGTTGCGCGTCGATCTGTTCCTTCTCTCACCGGATTTTCGGCGCCACTACAAATTTTGCGATCAACTAAGCGACGCGGTACGTTCCGCGCCACGCAACATCGCGGAGGGATTCGCGCGATTCAAGCACAAGGAGTTCGCACAGTTCGTCCGCATTGCGAAAGGATCTGAAGCCGAAGTCCTGAATCACCTGATCGATGCGCGAGATCAGAGATTGATCACTGACGACGAGTTCTTATTGGCAGAACATCTGATCAAACGGGCACTGAAAGCTGCGAATGGACTAATTCGCTATCTCGAGTCAACTCCTGACGTCGCGCCCCGTCCCTACGTGAAGAAGGACTTCACCAAGGCATGACAAGCACCACCTCTTAGGCACCCCGAGGCACCCGTACGCACCCGTACGCACCCTCCCCTAGGCACCCTAGGCACCCGTACGCACCGTACGCACCTTATGTGGTGCCAGAAGGGAGGCGCCGAATCCGACCGCCGATGCGACGAGCCCCCAGAGGTTTGGGTTTAACCAGCCTGTGCCGGCAGTGCCAAACCTGAAGGCGAGAAAGGTCAGGATTCCGAATGCAATCGACGCGAGCGCCTCGCGCGTCGTGGCGCGCTTCGAGAAGAGTCCGCCGACCACCGGCACCAGAAGCGTTGCGCCGATGATCGAATAGAACACCGCCAGTGCATCGATGATCTCCTTGACGACGAACACCGCCAGCAGCATCCCCGCGCTGCCGCCGACAAACGCCGCGACCCGGGCGACGGTCAGGACCTGTGCCGGTGTCGCCGCCGGATTGACGATGCGCTTATAGAGATCCTGCGACAGCGACGTCGACAGCATGAACAGGATCGCTTCGCACGCGCCCATCTCTGCCGAAAACACCGCGGCCAATGCCAGCGCGCCGAGCCACACCGGCAAGCCGTGCAGCAGGAGCGTCGGCAACACCAGGTCGCGCGATTCAATGCCGGGAAACAGCACCCGCGCCGTCAGGCCAAGAAAAACCGGCAGGAACGCGAAGATCAGCAGCGCGATCGCGTTTGCCCCGACGCCGAATCGAACGGTGCGCGCGCTTTCAGCACCGTAAGTCTTCTGGATCAAGCCGGGTGAGACGATGAAGTTGGGCCCCGACAACAACAGCAGCGTGAAGCCGGAGTTCGCGCCGGCGGAGAACAGCGGATCGAAGAACGTCGCGGGCAGATCCGGCGCGCCGGTGACGGCGCCGAAGCCGCCGGCCGCGCGCAGCAGGATCGGAATCGCGATCGCGAAGCCGGTGAACTTGACGACCAGTTGGACCGCGCTGACACCCACGGAGCTGAGCAACCCGCCCGCGCTGAAGTATCCCGTCATCGCCGCGCCACCGACGAGCACACCGGCCCATTTCGGAAGACCGGCGACCACCGAAAACACCGCCGCGCCCAGCAACAATTGGCCGGCCAGGATGAAGAGCGCGCCGAACCAAATCAGCGCCGCGATGATCACGCGCACGCTCTGGCCGTAGCGATCCTCGAGGAAGTCACCGACGGTGAGGTAACCGCGTTCAGCGGCGAGCGTCCAGATGCGCGGACCGACGAACAGCGCGAGCAGCAGCGATCCGATGCCCGCGGATCCATTCCAGAACCACGCGCTGATGCCCTGCTGATACGCCAGGCCGGTGGCGCCGACCGTGGCCCCCGCCCCGATATTCGCCGCCAGCATGGTCGCGGCGACGAACGGCCAGGTCAGCTTGCGGCCGGCGACAAAAAACTCCGCGGGGCCGCGCACGCGACGCGCGATCCACAAGCCGAGCGCGGTGAGCGCTGCCGAGTATCCGACCAGCAGCGCGACGTAGATATTCACTGGCGCGGCAGATCCCTGACCGCAGGATAGCCCGGCAGGCCGGTGGCCTGACGCACCGCGCGCAGGATCGCGTCGGCCATGGCCTCGGCGCCGAGTGCGCCGATCGTCGTGATGTCGGCAGCACCGGTGAACGAACCGGTGCCCATCGCGAAGATGGTGTCGCCGTCATTCATGGTGTGCGCCGGAGAAATCGTGCGCGCATAGCCGTCGTGGGCCATATCGGCGATCTTGCGGGCCTGCGCCTTGGTGACCTTGGCATTGGTCGCGATCAAGCCGAGCGTGGTGTTCTCGCCGGGACGCTGCGTGCCCGCGGGACCGGCGCGCAGCAGCTTGCGTGCATCGAGGAACGATCGTCCGTCGGCGCTGCGCCTGCCGGCGACGACTTGTCCAGTGGCGGGATCGATGATGTCGCCAGCAGCGTTGACGGCCACCAGCGCGGCCACGGTGAGTCCGCTGGGCAGCGTGATCGAGGCGGTGCCGATGCCGCCTTTCATCGCACTGCCCGGCACGCCGCCATACTTGCCGACCGTTGCGCCGGCGCCGGCGCCAACACTGCCTTCCACGACCGGACCATCGGTGGCGTCCTTCGCGGCGGCGTAGCCGCACGACGCATCAGGCCTGATCAACGGCTTGCCGCCGACCGGCAGATCGAACAACACCGCCGCGGGAACAATCGGCACATACGCGCCGCCGAATGGAAACCCGACCTTGCGCTCTTCGAGATACCGCATCACGCCCGAGGCGGCATCGAGGCCGAAGGCGCTGCCGCCCGAGAACACGATCGCGTGGACCTGCTCGACGAGATTCGACGGATCGAGGAGATCGGTCTCGCGGGTGCCCGGCGCCGAGCCGCGAACCGAGACGCCGGCGGTGGCGCCTTTCTCGACGAGGATCACGGTGCAGCCGGTCGGCCGTTCGGTCAGCGTGTGATGGCCGACGCGAATGCCGCCAATCGCGGTGATGCCTTGCGGCTGGCCCTGGGCGAGTAATGGGGCAACCGCAGGTTGCCCCATTACGAGTCGAAGGGCGACCACCGCACCGATCAGATAACGTCTCATCGCCACAGCTTACCCTCAACCCGCCCGCACGAATCTGATAGCGCCGATCCCGGCCTACAGGTATCAACAGTCATGATGCTTTCCATGTTTCTTGCAGTGGCGCTGCAGGCCCCCGCAGTCGCACCCGCGACCCCACCGAAGCCCTTCGATTGCAGCGCGCCCGAACATCGGCAATTCGATTTCTGGGTCGGCGAGTGGGACGTCGTCCCGAATGCCGCGACCGCGCCTCCCAATGCGCCGCCCTCGCCACCGGGCCGGCAACCCGCGAGCAACGTGGTGCAGAAAGCCCATGGCGGTTGCGTGGTGATTGAGAACTGGGACGATCGCGTCGGCGGCACGGGCCAGAGCTTCAATGTCTTCGACCGCGTCACCAGGCAGTGGCACCAAACATGGGTGGACTCCAACGGCGGCGTGCATCACTATGACGGTGAGCTCAAGGACGGGAACATGGTGTTCCTCGGGCAGGTGCCGCTGCCGCCGGGCGCGCGATTCCAGGGCCGCCGCACGGTGCGCTTGTCGTTCATCCCGATGGGACCCGACAAGGTTCGCCAGTTTTCAGAAGCGCTGAATGCGGATGGGACGTGGAGCGTCAACTACGATCTGATCTATACGCGTCGCGCGAAGGCGAAGTGATCGTCACCGCCGACAGTCCGCGTCATCACCTTGATGTGACGGTGTTCGCGTCGCCGCTGGTGCGCATCGGGCGATGGCGCTGCCCGGCCGACAACCCGCATTTTCTCGACTCCGGCCCGTCATCGGATGCGCTGTTCGTGTTCCCGCGCGTCAGCGTGTGGATCGAGCATGAAGACGGCGCGCCGTTTGTCGCCGACGCCAACACCGTCACCTATTACAACAAGGGACAACGGTATCGCCGCCGCGAATTGAGTGCACGGGGCGATCACTGCGAATGGTTTGCGGTGGCACCCGAGGCGATTGCCGACACGCTGTCTGCGCACGAGCCGGCCGCGATCGATCGTCCGCAGATGCCGTTCCCGTTCAGGCGCGGTCCGAGCGATCCCGACAGCTACTTCCGCCAGCGGATGGTGTTTCATCACGTCTCCACCGAGGGCAAGCCGGACCGGTTGTACGTCGAGGAGGCCGTGGTGTCGATCCTGGCTGACGTGACCCGGCTGGCGTATCACTGCGACGCCACGCCGCCCAGGCCGCGGCCGCCGTCCCGCCGCGATGGCGACATCGTCGAGGCCGCTCGCGACGTGATCGCGCGCCGGTTCACGGACAACCTGTCGCTGACCGAGATTGCCCGCGACGTGGGTTCGTCGGTGTTTCACCTGGCGCGCATGTTCAAGACGCGGGCCGGATTCTCGCTGCACGCCTACCGCAACCAGTTGCGTTTGCGCGCCGCGCTCGAGCGGCTGCGGGACCTCGACGTCGACCTCATCGAGATCGCGCTCGACCTGGGCTTCTCGAGTCACAGCCATTTCACCGACACCTTCCGCCGTAATTTCGGCCAGACCCCGTCGGCGGTTCGCGAAAGTCTGTAAGATCCGCGGATGCGGATCCTCAAGGCTGGCGCGGCGGCGGCGATCGCCGCGGTGATCGCAATCGCTCAACTCGGCGCGGTGACGCGCGTGCCGTCGGCGGACGGACAGTTCTGGGACATCCAGGACACGAGTCCCTGGGCGCAGGATAGCGGCGGCATCGCCACCGGCGGCCGCGCCAATCCCTTCAACGGCTTTGGATATCTCAAGCTGCAGGTGCGTCGCCAGGACAATTCGCTGCTCGCTCGCAATCAGTATCTGAAGGGCTTTGGCCTGCATGACGATGGTGCCGGGCGCTTCGATAGCGTCACGCCGGTGCTGACGGAAGGCATCCTCGTCGCCCGCGGCGTCACGACGTCGAAAGACACGCAATACCTCCGCTACCTCGATACGTTCACCAACTCCACAACCGAAGAACGCGTGGTCCAGGTGGCCTGGGGCGGCGCGGCCGGCGCGTACGACGATGGGGGGCAGGTGGCGGTGGCGGCCACGGCCAACGGCGATCGCAGCATCGATCTGACCGATGCGTTTGTCACCGTGATGCAGAACGCGAAGCGCGTCGCGAATCCCGCACAAGGACCCTCTGGTCACGGTCCCTCGGCGCACGTGCTGGGCTCGAAGCCCGGTGTGCTGACCGCGGTCGGCGACATGTATGCCGATCCGTTCACCAACGCGTGGCCCGGCTTCGATCCCGCGCACATTGGATACGTGTTCACGCTGCGCCTGCGTCCCGGAGAAACGCGCGCGCTGATGACATTCGTCGTGAAGGGGTTGAGCGAAGTCTACGATCCGCGCGGTGGCTACCCGATTCCATACCAGGATGGGTTACTGACCGGCGCGCCCGTCTACGCCGGAGCCGATGCGCGGATTCCGGCGGCCGGATCTGAAATCACCCGCGTCAGCGGGATTGCCGCCGCACTGGTCAAATCCCCCGATCTCCGCGGCCTGACGCGGTTGCAGCTCTCGCAAATCGCAAACTGGCAACTGCCATCGTCCAACGAACCTGGAACTGCCGCCCGACGATCGCAGAACGCCTCATTCACCGTGTTCGAGAAGACCGTGTCCGAGTTGCAGGACGCCATGACCCGCAATCTCGTCACCTCGGAAGACATCACGCGCGAGTACTTGTCCCGGCTCGCTCTCTACGATCGCCATGGGCCGGCGTTCCATGCCGTGCTGTCGATCAATCCGCGCGCGATCGCCGACGCGCGCGCGCGTGACGCGGAGCGCGCGGCTGGAACGGTGAAGAGCCCCTTCCACGGTGTGCCGGTGATCTTCAAGGACAACATCGATGCGATCGAGTTGCCGACGACCGGCGGTTCACTTGCCCTCGTCGATCATCATCCGCGGCTCGATTCGCGCGTCGCCGCCGGCATGAAGCGTGGCGGCGCCGTCGTCCTCGGCAAGGCCAACCTCGACGAGTTCCCGTTCGGCGATTTCGGGATCAGCACCGTCGGCGGCACGGTCGGCAATGCCTACGATCCGTCGTTGAGCACGGCCGGCTCGAGCGGCGGCAGCGCCACGTCGGTGGCGGCGAGCCTGGTGGCCCTGGGCTTCGGCACCGACACCTGCAATTCGTTGTCGAATCCGAGCGGCTTCGCCTCGCTGGCGACGATCCGCGCGACCCGCGGCCTGCTCAGCCGCGCCGGCGTGATGCCGCTCAATACGTTCAACGATGCGGTCGGCCCGATGGGGAAGTCGGTGCGGGACGTGGCGATGGCGCTCGATCTCGTGACCGGCACCGATCCTGAAGACGCGGTGACCGTCGACGCGGCGCAGCACATCAACGGATCGTTCGCCGCTGGACTCGATGCGGCGTCCTTGAAGGGCAAGCGCATCGGCGCCTTGCGGCAGCGCTTTTCCGGATTTACCGGCGAGCGGGAAGTCGCCGCCAACATGGAACGCGTCATCAAGGAGCTGCAGGCGGCCGGCGCGATCGTCGTTGATGTCGCGATTCCCGACTACGACGCGAAGTATGCGGCCGCGCGCGGGGCCGCGCCTGGATCGCTGCGCGCCGGATGGACGGCGTATTTATCTCGCGGAGCAAAGCCGGGCGACCACGTGCTCACGATCGAGGACCTGATCGCATCCGGCAAGCTCGCGCCGGTCAGCCAGCGCCGCCTCGAAGGCGCGCTGGCGCCGGTCCCAACCGGCGCCGCACTCGATGACGCCACGAAGCGATTCTTCGCGGGCCGCGAGACGTTCCGTCAATTGTTCGTGGACTTAATGGACCGGCAGCAGCTCGATGCGATCCTCTATCCCGCGAACCAGGCGCGGCCCCACACGCACGAAGGCGGCCTCGAGCGTTACGGCTCCGAGCCCGGCACCTGCGAAGAAAGCGCCGCCACCGGCCTGCCGCAGGTGACGGTGCCCGGCGGATTCATCGGCGGCCGTTATCCTGCCGGCATTTCATTGCTGGGAAGAATGTGGGATGACAAGCGGCTGCTGGAACTCGCCGCCGCGTACGAACGTGCCACGCATCATCGCCGTCCGCCGACGACGGTGCGCTAATACAACACTTTGTCTTCGCCGAGGGCGGTGATCAGTTCCTTGAAGTGCGTCACGATCAAATCGCGGCGCACCATCATCGCGTCGACCTCCTGGCCGGTCAGGAAGTTCCGGGTCGCCTGCGCAACGGTGCCGCGGTTTAGCCCTTCGAGCCTGGACAACAAGCGGCGATCGATCTTGTTCAGGTCCCTGGCGTGCAGCAGTTCCGGCTGCAGCCGGAAGGCCCGCGTGAAGTCGATCATCATCAACTTCCATTCAGGCGTGATCAGCACGTTGGTCAAATTGCGATCGGTATCGCGCAGCAGCGACGAGAACACGCGCATGCGATACATCTGGTTGTTCCACTCGGCCGCATTGGGCGGTTCGATCTTCTTCTTCAGCCGATCGCTTTCATCCATCATCGTCGGCACGAACCAGCTGATCGAACCGGTCTGCCCGTCCCAGCGGCGTTCGACGTAGACCGGCATCATGAAGTCGAGGCCGACCAGGCGGGCGACCTCGTATGCGGCGACGTTGTATTTATACGAATCGACGAACCGCAGTTCAGTGTTCGACATGCGGCCGCCGCCGCCGAGCGTCGCGACGTTCTGGTGGTCGTCGATGGCCTGGAACACCGCATCGTGGGTGAGCGTGCCGTCGCTGAGCGTCAATCGCTTCGGTGCGGTGACGCCCTTGTTGGTGGTGTGGGAGCCCATGACCTTCGCGTTCTTCAGGAAGGCCTTGATCTGATCGGCGGAGAGTTCGGGAGCCGCTGCTGCTGCGGTCGCGGCTTGCGCGTGCGCGAGCGGCGGACAGAGCAGCGGTATGAGGAAGACAAAGACGACGAGACCGCCGCCGAGCTTCCTCATGGGAGGGGCCTACTTCCTGGGGATTTTCGTGAAGTTGATCGACGCGCCACCCACCTGCGGCTGCACGCCGACGGCGAACCGTGACTTCGCCAACGACATCGTCACCGTGCGGGCCGAGGCGATGCCGAAGCCCGCGCCCATCACGACATCGGTCGCGTGATGCTTGTTCCACGACATGCGCGCCAGCGCCACGTAACCGCCGAGCGCGTAGGCGGGGACGCCGACCTTCCAGCCGTAGTTGGCCTGCAGGACGGTGGCGGTGGCAAACGCGCTGGCCGCATGACCCGACGGGAATGACATGTTGTTGCTGTGATCCGGGCGCTCGCGGCGAACCGTGTACTTCAGCGTCTGCACCATCGCCTGCGACAGGACCTGCGCGCGGACGATATCGCGGCCGACGTTGGCGGCCTTCTGGTTATGGACCATCTTGCCGACGCCGTAGGTGGCGAAACCCGCGCTGGCCTGGAACACGAAGTTGCCGATCACGTTGCCGGACTGAAAGACGGTCGTCGGAATGTTGAAGCCGTTGTTGACGCCTTCGCGATCCCATGGCGCCGAGGCGATCGCGACGATCGCGACGTAGCTCAGCGTGCGGCCGGTGGCCGGGCTGAAGAAATTCCGGAAGTCGTTTGCCGTGAGCTTGAAGGCGTTGTTTTCCACCGGCGTAAAACGCGCCGGCTGCGGCAGGATCAACTGTTCATCCGCAGGAGCGCCCGGCCCGGCGGTGGCGGACTCGCCCGTGCTGGGCGAGGGCGTGGGTTCCTGGGCAAGAGCCGGAACGGCCACGGACATCATCACGAACAACGCACACGCGGACAGACGCAATTGAAACATCAATAGCTCAGCTTCTAGTTAATACGGATGTTGGAGTCGCGGGTTCCAGTATCGCACGGGTCCCGGCTCAGGGCTGCCGCTCGAACCCGACCAGCGTCCATCCAGTCGAATTCCGGCGGAAATATGCGGAAACCGGCCGTGTCCAGGCCTCGGGTCCCCCGATCGCGGAGAGGTCCACCTTGATGTATTCAGAGGCCGGCATGGGCGGCATGACCATCGGGCTCTGGGTTTCTTCAGTGGTCGCGACCAGGGTCGCCTTGTCGCCGTTGTTGTCGAAGGTGTACCACAGCGCGCGATAGCCGGGGGCGCGATCGGCGACGGCGGCGTCGGAGGCGGCGTTGCGGAAGGAGAGGCGGCCATTGCGATCCATTACGGGATCGACGATCGGATTCACCTTCGGCAGGAATGTCTGCAGGATGCGCAGGCGTCGATCGATGATCGCTTTGGCGAGGAAGGCTTCCGAGGCGGCATCACCGAACTGTCCTTCGGCGACGGCGGCGCGAATCATGTCTTCGGAGATGGCGGCGAGCTTGGTCGCCGCCCAGAACGTATCGTCGGCGCGCATGTGACGGAAGGCCGAATTGGTAATGTGCGCCTGCCACGCTTCCGGATTCCACTTCGAGTGATCGCGCGGCAGCCGGCCGATCGCCGGCGATTCGAAATAGTCCTGCGTGCGCCACACCGGCACCGCGAAGCCGAGCGATAACGTGCGTTTCAGGATCTCGCCGCGGTTCTCGACGAGCCCCTCGTATCCCTCCCAGCCTTCGCGCGGACCGACCGCGGCGCTGCCGAGCGCCGAGCCGAAATCGAGCAGGTAATTGCGAATGAAGCTGCGGCCGTTCTCGTTGATCAGCGTCGACAGCGAGTTGATGCCTTTCGCATCGACATGATTGAGCCACGCGGCGAACACGAAATACCCGCGCAGCTCGCGGCGATGCTCGTGCGGCACGACGTCGTTCGGATCGTCGGACCGCGTGCCGGAAAACTTGATGCGGCCGACCGGCCGGCCCGGCGCGGCCTTGCTGAGAATCACGCGATACGAGCCGTCGGCATCGCGATCGGCGCGCGACAGCAGCCAGCTGACATCGCTCTGATTCATCGATCGCGCCATTTCACCCGGCGGCGTGATCCTGGTGTCCTTGCCGATGACCAGGTTCGACGGCACGAGCTTGGCGATGTGGTACTCGGCGGTGTGGTAGCCCGCGGCCCAGAATAATTTCGCGGCGACGATCTCGCTGCCGGTCGCCATGCCGCGCCAGCCTGGCGGATCGAACTTGATGAACCACAACTGGTTCGCTGAATCGCGGATCGTGAAGCCCGGCGTGACCCCGTCGCTCTTCGCCGACACGACGGTCCACTTGCCGGGCGCCGGTCCGTCGCTGGTGTTGGAGGCGCGCGCGACGAGGGCGGGCGTCAACGGCATGCGGCCGGCGCGATTGACGAAGTACGGTCCGTCGGGTACCTCATCAACCGTGTTGATGTTCTGCGCGCGCTGACCGGTCTGGCGATCGCCCGGCCGCCAGAACAGGTTCTCGAGCGTCTGGTAGGTCAGGTCGGGCTCATAGCGCCTGGCGTCCTTGACGTCGCGCGTCATCGGCTCGGTCCAGATCGGATCGTCCGGAAAAAACCGCCGCGTCTGTCCGCTGAGCGTCAGCGACGACACGACAATGACCGCGGTGACGGCCCAGGCCCCAAGCCCCGCGCCCCAGGTCCCCTTCATCAAAATGGTTGCGCTCCAGAGAGGATCAGCCGGATGCCTTCCCGCCCGCGCGCCACTTCGAACCGGAACGCGTTGAAGGTGGGTCCGTGAAAGCGGGCGCCGATTCCCCAGGCCACGTCAAAGTCGCTGACATCGAAGTCGCGGCGATCGCGCGCGACCTGCCCGGCGTCGAGAAACAGCGCCATGTCCAGGTAGCGTGACGGGCGCCAGCGATACTCGCCGGTGAGCAGCACGCGGTTGCGATCGGTGAAACGGCGGTTCGCAAAGCCGCGCAGCTCTGATCCGCCGCCAAGAATGGGGGACAGCATGACCGGCACTTCGTCACCGCGATCGGGCGTGGTCAGCGTCATCAACCCGTGCGCCGCCAGCACGAATTGCTCGCGCACGATCGGCACCTGCTGCACCACTTCGTACTCCTGCAGATTGAAGGAGTAGGGCTGGCCGCGGGCTTCTTCGTGGCGCTCGAAGGAGGCGCGATAGTAGCCGCCGCGCGTGCTGTAGGCGGGTGCCGGCCGCCAGTCGAAGGCCGCCGTCGCGCGCGTCACGTGAAAGTTCAACTCGTCGTCCATGCCCGGTGATTCGCGCGGCGCAAAGCGCGGTGACGATCGATGGCTGTCGAAGTTGGTGAACATGTAGCCGCCGGTGACGGCCACGAACCGGAGGGGTTTCAGCGTGACGTTGCCGCCGATTTCTTTCGGCGCGAAATCGAATCGCTCACGGAGGCGGCGATCGGACCGCTGGCCGAATCCGTAGAACGACAGGCCGCGCAAGTCGAGCCACTGCGCGCCGGTGTGGACCTGCAACATTCCGCGCCACAGCTCGGGGGCGGTGAAACCCGCGCGCACCATCTTCGAGTTGCTCGTCGAGATGCCGGCCTGGACGTTGAATGAAGCGGCGTTCACCAGCGGCTTGAGATAGCCCGCGCCGGCCCCCATGCCGGTGCCGCTGTAGATGCTGCCGAACCACGGATAGGCGCCGACACCGCCGTTCAGCAGCGGCGAGATCAGGATGCGGCGGATCAGCAACTCCGCGCTCGACGGACCTTCCGCGTCCAGTTGCCCGGCTTTCGCGGCCTGGGCCTCCGCAATGGCCTCGACGCGCGTCGATTGCGCGGCGACGGGCGCCGCGATCGAGCACAGCACGATCAGCGCGTAAATCAGAGCTGCCATTTGGTGCGAGTGTACGCGATGCGGAAACCGTTGCGTTCGGCGTTGCGTTGCGAGGAACTGCCGGCGGCGGCCACCATCATCGCGAGATCACAGCCGTTCGATGCCGCGGTCCTGAGCCGGGTGTCGAGCAGCGCATTCTGGGCGCCCTGGCGCCGGCCCGCGGGAACCGTGCTTGCGCCGGCGAGCAAGGCGGTCCCTTCATGCATGAACAAGGCCGCGGTGGCGATCGGCGTGCCGTCGCGCTCGGCGATGAAACACGCCGCGCATTCCACGCTCATCCGCGCGAAACCGTCGATGAAGGTCATCAGCTCGGGATGTTCGCTCCAACCCTGGGCCGACACCTTGCCGTACAACGCCACCTCGCTGCGATCGACCTTGCGCACCGTCAAGGCGGGGTTCGACGCGATCGTCGTGTCGGCGCTGATCGGTCGATACAGGACATTCGAGATCTCCACCGGCTGGTAGCCGCGGCGCACCAGGGTCGCGGCCACCTCGACGCCCGAGAGCGGGCAGACTTCGTGAATCACCGCCGATCCGCGCGACGTGAAGAACCGCTCGATGGCATCGAGATCGTGATCGTTCAGCGGTTCGTGCATGCCGAGCCCGAACGTCTGGGTGATGGGCGAGCCCACGCCCGCGAACATCACCGCCGTTCCGCCGCACGTCTTCCAGATCGCGCCCGATGCCGGGTCGAGGCGCGCCTGGGCGTCGACGAAGGCGGCGTTGCCATGGCCTTCGGTCGATTCCAACCGTTTCGCAAGCGAAAGATCCGCAAAAAACTGAGTCATCAAGAAAAGTATCTGCGCCTTCAGCGGCCCTGGTCAGGAAATCCGCGGCCCATGTTACTCTGCCGCCGCCATGACCATTACCCGACGCGAAGCCCTCGGAATTCTTGGTGCCGGCGCGGCTGCCGGTGTCACCGGCCGGTTTGCGGATGTGCTGGCCGCGCAAACTGCGCGTCCCATATTTCCCACGGGCGCCATCATCCGCACGATCCTGAAGGACCTGCCGCCCGACGCCCTGGCCGGCGGGGCCACGCTCTTCCACGAACACCTGTCGATGCGTTATCCCATCGGCACCACCGAACACTTTACCGATGACGTCGCGATGATGGTGGAAGAGGCCAAGGCGACGAAGGCCGATGGCATCGCCGCGCTCGTCGACGGCGGCCATGCCGACATGAATCGCAGCCTCGAGGCGCTCAAGCGCATCTCGACCGAATCGGGGCTGCCGATCATCGCCAGCGGCGGCTACTACATGCAGCGCAGCTATCCCACCGAGCTCGCCGCGAAGTCCGCGGACCAGATCGCCGACGAGCTCGCCAGGGAAGCGGCCGCGTCGCGCTTCGGCGCCTTCGGCGAGATCGGCCAGCAGGGCGGCGTGATGACCGATGACGAGAAAAAGGTGTTCACGGCGGTGGCGAAGGCCCACGTCAGGACCGGCCTGCCGATCTTCACCCACAACGCCTACACCGGCGTGCGGCCGACGCAGAACCCGGTGCCGAAAGACACCGCGCTGAAGCAGTTCGACCTGTTGACGGCCAACGGCGTGAAGCCCGCGAGCCTCGCCATCGGACACCTCTGCTGCCTCGACGACGTCAAGGCGGAGATCCCGATCGAGATTGCGAAGCGCGGCGCCTTCGTGGGATTCGATCGCGTCACGATCGCGCTGGTGCCGGATGCGCAGAAAGTCACGACGATCATGGCGATCGTCGAGGCCGGCCATGCGTCGAAGATCCTGCTGGCCTCGGATTTCTCCAACGCCCGCGGCCTCAAGAAGAACGGCGGCGGCGGCCTCGGTCAGGCCGTCACGGTGTTTGCGCCGATGCTGCTGAAGGCAGGCCTGCCGGAGGCGACATTGAAATCGATCCTGAACGACAATCCGCGGCAGTTCCTGGCGTTCCACGCCTGACCGGCGCCAACACCGCCTCGAGCATCGGCCGCATCTGCGACAACTGCTTGAGGCGGATCACCAGATCCCACGCCGGCTCGAACTTCTTCCACCCGGTGCTGTAGGCAAAATGCTTCAGCGAATGCTTCAGCGATCGATGCGCGGCCGAGGCCTTGACGATCGATGTCCACTCGTAGAACGCGCGGTACGCCCAGTCATAGCCGGTCTTGAGTTGCGACGGCGTGATTCCGGTCGGCTGATACACGACGTGACGCGTGTCATAGAGGTCCCAGTTGCCGGTGGTGATGCGGCCCTGCGCCGCCATTTGCGAATACAGCGCCGTGCCGGGGTACGGCGTGCAGATGTGGAACGTCGCGGTGGTGATGCCGTTCTCGACCGCCCAATCAACCGTGCGCGCGAACACATCGGGTTCGTCGCCGTCGAGGCCGAACACAAAACTGCCGTTGATCATGATCCCGAGATCGTCGAGCCGCCGCACGACCGCCCGGTAGTCACGACCAAGGTTTTGGCGCTTGCCGGCGCCTCGCAGGCCTGCATTCGACAGCGTCTCAAAACCGACGAACAGGCTGCGCAGTCCCGCTGCCGCCGCGTATTCGATGGTGTCGTCGCCGAGGATCGAGTCCACGGTCGCGGCGCCCTGGAACACGCGGCCCATGCCGCGCATGCCGGTGAACAGTTCGCGCGCGAAGCGCCGGTGACCGAGCAGGTGATCGTCGAGAAAGTAGAGATGACGTCCCGGCAACCGCGAAATTTCGGCGAGCGCGTCATCGACGCGCTGGGTGTAGAACGACTTGCCGCCTTCGAAGAACGCGTCCTTGTAGCAGAAGGTGCAGTGATGCGGACAGCCGCGGGACACGACGATCGAGTTCGGCACGAGGTAGCGCTGCCGCTTGATCAAATCGCGCCGGATCGGCGGAATGCCTGCGAGGGTGCGGAGGCGTGATTGGTAGCGGCGCCGCGGCGTGCCCGCGTCAAGGTCGCGGAGGAACTGCGGAAAGGTATCTTCGCCGGGACCGAGGAAGATCGTGTCGGCATGGGCCGCCGCCTCGTCGGGCAGGGCGGTGACGTGCAATCCGCCGAGACAGACGTGCGCACCTTTCTGGCGATAGTGATCCGCGATCCGATACGCGCGGTAGGCGTTGGTGATGTAGACCTGGATCACGACGAGATCCGGCTCATCGTCGAGATCGAGCGGCTCGACGTGTTCGTCCTGGATCGTGACGTCGAGGTTCGAATCGAGATACGCCGCCAGGGTCGCCAGGCCCAGCGGCGGAAACAGCGAGTATTTGATCGGTCGCCAATAGGGGCTGGTGGCTTCGGTGAGCGCGGGCAGGATCATCTTGACCCGCTTGGTTCGCCGCAGCAGGTAATGCATGCCAGTCAGAATACACAAATTACTTTGAATTACAAAGTATGAGCCAGTGGAACAGCTGGAACCGCTGGAACCCCTTGGAACGGCTAGGTCTTTAGCGCAGAAAGGACGCCGTCAATCATCTTCTTGGCGTCGCCGAACAGCATCCGGGTGTTGTCCTTGTAGAACAGCGGATTATCCACGCCGGCGTAGCCGCTGGCCATGCCGCGCTTCATCACGATGCAGGTCTTCGCCTTCCACACTTCGAGGACCGGCATGCCGTAGATCGGGCTCGACGGATCGTCGAGCGCACCCGGATTGACGATGTCGTTGGCGCCGATCACCAGCACGACGTCGGTGTCCTTGAGATCGTGGTTGATCTCTTCCATCTCGAGCACGATGTCGTACGGCACCTTCGCTTCGGCGAGCAGCACGTTCATGTGCCCGGGCAGGCGTCCCGCGACCGGGTGAATCGCGAAGCGCACGTTGGCGCCCTTGTCGCGGAGGATCTTGGTGACTTCGTAGAGCGGATACTGCGCCTGCGCGACGGCCATGCCGTAACCCGGCACGATCACCACGCTCTTGGCGTCGGCCAGCAGTTCCGCGGTGTCTTCCGCGCTGATCGGTTTCACGTCGCCCGCGGGTTGCGCCGCCGCGCCGCCGGGGGCCTTGCCTTCTTCCGCGCCGAAGCCGCCAAGGATCACGCTGAGGAACGATCGGTTCATCGCGTGACACATGATGTAGCTCAGGATCGCGCCGCTCGATCCCACCAGCGCGCCGGTGATGATCAGCAGGTCGTTCTCGAGCATGAAGCCGGCCGCGGCGGCCGCCCAGCCCGAATAGCTGTTGAGCATCGACACGACCACCGGCATGTCCGCGCCGCCGATCGCCATCACCAGGTGAATGCCGAGCACACACGCGATGCCAATCGTGACGAGCAATGGCATCAAGGGCGGCGCGAGGCCATCGCCATGGCTCATGAACAGCCAGCCGAGATACACGCACGCCAGGATGGCGAACAGATTGACGAGATGCCGGCCGGGCAACAGCAGCGGCTTGCTGCCGATCAGTCCCTGCAGTTTTCCGTAGGCGATCACCGAGCCGGTGAAAGTCACCGCGCCGACGAAGACGCCGATGAAGATCTCGGCCTCGTGGATGCGCGCTTCCACGCCGGTCAGCGCCTCGGCGTGATTGAGCGCCGTGGCCACGCCGACCAGCACCGCGGCCGCGCCGACGAAACTGTGCAGGATGGCGACCAGTTGCGGCATCGACGTCATCTCGACGCGCGACGCGAGCAGCGCGCCGATCGCGCCGCCGATCACAATGGCGCCCGACAACACGCCGTAGCTGTCGACACGCGGGCCAAACGCCGTCACCAGCACCGCGATCAGCATGCCGAGCATGCCGAACACGTTGCCGCGGCGCGCCGATTCCTGCGCCGACAGTCCGCCAAGGCTGAAAATGAACAGCAGTCCGGCAGCGAGATACGCGATCGTGACGAGGGTTTCAGGCATGCGCTATCTGCGGAACATCTTCAGCATGCGCTGAGTGACCAGGAAGCCGCCGGCGATATTGATGGTCGCCAGCAGGATGGCCGCGGCGCCGAGCATGACGATCGCGGACGAGGGCGGACCGCTGACCTGCAGCATGCCGCCGATGACAATGATGCCGCTGATCGCGTTGGTGACGCTCATCAACGGCGTGTGCAGGGCCGGCGTGACGTTCCACACCACCTGCCACCCGACGATGCACGCCAGCGCGAACACGGTGAGATGCGAGAGGAATGCCGGGGGCGCCACCAGGCCAAGGCCGATGAACGCGGCGGCCGCAATGATGGCGAAGATCGAGCCGCCCAGGCCGGAGGATTTCTTGGCGGCGGGTGGCGCCGGCGCGACTTTCGGCGCCACGGCAGCAGGATTCGGCGGCAAGATCACCGGCGGCCGGGCCGGCGGCGGCCAGATAATCTCGCCCTCGCGCACCACCAGCGCGCCGCGGACCACTTCATCCGCCAGATCGAGATGGAAATGACTCGCCCCGCCAAGATCGGCCAGCAGGTGCGTCAGGTTGTTGCCGAACAACAAGCTCGCCGTCGGCGCGAGACGGCTCGGCAGATCGGTGTAGCCGAGGATGTGCACGCCGTAGCGCTCGACCACGTGGCCGGGCTCGGTGAGGGCGCAGTTGCCGCCGTTCTCCGCGGCGAGATCGACGATCACCGATCCCTTCTTCATCGCCTTGACCATCTCTTCGGTGATCAGGATCGGCGCCGGGCGATTCGGAATCAGCGCGGTGGTGATGATGATGTCGACGTCCTTCGCCTGCGCGAGGAACATCGCCATCTCCGCCTTGATGAACGCCGGGCTCATTTCCTTCGCGTAGCCGCCCGTGCCTTCACCGTCTTCCTCGACGTTGAGCTCGATGAACTCAGCGCCCATGCTCTTGACCTGCTCTTTGACGGTCGGCCGCGTGTCGAACGCGCGCACGATCGCGCCCATGCCGCGCGCCGCGCCAATCGCCGCCAGGCCGGCGACACCGGCGCCAATCACCAGGACCTTCGCCGCCGGCACCTTGCCGGCCGCCGTCATCTGTCCCGTGAAGAAGCGCCCGTAAAAACTCGCCGCCTCGACGACCGCGCGGTAACCGGCGATGTTGGCCATCGACGACAGCGCGTCCATCTTCTGCGCGCGCGTGATGCGCGGAATCTGGTCGACCGCGATCGCCGTCGCCTTGCGCGCGGCCAGCCGCTGCACGATGTCGGTGTTCTTGCCGGGATAGAGGAAGGAGATCAGCGTGCCGCCTTCGCGGATCAGGTCGGCCTCGTGAACGCCCAGCGTCGGATGCGCGGCGGGGGGCTGCACTTTCAGGAGGATGTCGCCGGTCTGCCAGATGGTGCGCGTGTCGGCGACGATCTCCGCGCCGGCCGCCACGTAATCATCGTCGCCAAACGAGGCGGCGGCGCCGGCATCGTGTTCGATGGCGACGGCAAAGCCCAGCTTGACCAATCGTGCGACGTTCTCAGGGGTGACCGCCACCCGGCGTTCGCCGGGGCGGCATTCTTTCGGGACGGCGAGCTTCACTCGCCGGTGATTATACAGGCAGTTTCAACCGCAGCTCCCGCTGAACGAGGATTAGGTTCGCCGTCAGCTGCACGTACACCGAGACGACGCCCAGATACCAGATCCACGGCAACTGGAAGCCGCTGACCCGGGACAGGACGATCGCCGGGATGATGCTGATGACCATGCGCAGCGCCGAGGTCGCCAGCGACGGAACGGTGTTGCCGAGCGCCTGGAACATGCTCGACGTCACGAAGGTGATGCCCGATCCGACAAACGTCAGGGTCACGATGTGCAGGTACTCGACGCCGACGCGCGTCGCTGCCACGTCGGTGGTGAAGATCCCCATCACGGCGGCGGCGCCGAAGTACAGGCCGACCGCGGTCATCAGCATCACCCCCCCGGCCATGCCGGCCGCGGCGCGAAAGGCCTCCCGCACTCGATCGCCCTTGCGCGCCGCAAAGTTCTGCCCCGCGACCGGCGCCACGGCAAACCCCAGCGCCACGACCGGCAGGAACACCGCTTGCACGACGCGCACGCCGATCGTGAACCCGCCTTGCGCGGCCGCGCCAAACGGCTTGGTGATGGCGTAGATCACCGCCATGTAGATGCCCATCAACGCGAACTCCGCCCCCGCGGGCAGGCCGATCTTCAACATTTCCCACCACACCGCCACTTGCGGAGCCCAGTGCCCGAAGTGGAATCGCAGGTAGGCCTTCGCGTCCATGAAGTAGATCGAGATCCACACCACGCCGACGACGATCGCGACGAGCGTCGCAATCGCCGCGCCCGCGACGCCCATTTGCGGAAACGGTCCCCAGCCGAAGATCAGGAATGGCGCGAGGACGATGTTGATGACGATCGTGCCGATCTGCACCAGCATGCCGGGCTTGAAGTTGCCGGTGCCGCGCAGCGCCGCCCCCATCGTCACCATCGCAAACTGCAGCGCCATCGCGGGGACGAACCACAGCAGGTATTGTTCGGTCGCGATGCGGATGCCGTCGGTCGCGCTCTGGCCGGCCGCATATTGGTGACGCAGCAGCATGGTGACCGCCAGGAAGGCGATCCCGACGACGGTCGACAACAACTGCGACTGGTTGAACAGGAAGATCGCGCGGTCCTGGTCCTTGCGGCCCGAGGCGTGCGACACCAGCGTCGTGGCGCCGACGCCCAGCACCTGCGTCATCGCAATGACGACGAACGACAGGTTGGCGGCGAGGCCCACCGCAGCGATCGCGTCGGTGCCGAGACGGCCCACCCAGAACAGGTCCACCAGGATGTAGAGCGTCTGGAACACCATGCTGACCAGCATGAAGCTGGTGGTCTTGAGCAGGTGGTTGATCAGCGAGCCCGAGGTGAGGTCCTGCATGCCGCAGTCTAGAATGAAGCAGGCTCAATGTGATTCGTGATCTACGAGCGGTGATCGGATGGTTGCCGGCGCGCGAGCGGTGGCGGTGGTTCCTGCTCGTGCCGGTGGCCGCCGTCGCGGCGCTGATCGAGGCCGCGGGCGCACTGGCCGTCTTCGGACTGCTGCGGCTGGTCGTCGATCCGGAACAGGTCCGCACCGCGCCGGTCGTGTCGCGGTTGTTGGCAATGTGGCCGACCGAGCCGCGATCGCTCGTCGCGCTGCTCGCGCTCGGCGTCGGCGCCTTCTACGTGGTCCGGGCGATGTTCCTGTCGTGGGCCGAGTGGCTGCGCCAGGGCGTCGTCTATCGATCGTCGGCGGTGGCGGCGGAGCGTCTGTTCGCGCGCTACCTCGCGTCCGAGTACCTGTTTCACGCCAGGCGGCGGTCGGCCTCGCTGATCGAGCCGATGACGCGCGCGTCGGACATCGCCTACGAGCTCGTCGCCGGTTCGGCGATCAACATCCTCGCCGAAGGCGTGATCATTGCCGCGCTCGCGATCGTGTTGATGATCTCGGCGCCGCCGATCACGCTGATCACCGTCGCCATCGTGCTTGGCCTGGTGCTGGTGCCGATCGTGATGACGCGGCGCTCGTGGGAACGGATCGGCGAATCGGAGCGGCAGTTGTATCAGCAGCAGTTGCATCTCCTGCAACAGGGCCTCGGCGCGATCAAGGACGTCAAGGTCACCGGCCGGCAGCCGTTCTTTGAAGAGCGCTTTCGCCGCGTCAAGCGCGAGCTGGGCGCGACCAAGCAGCATCGCGCCTGGGCGGCGAGCCTGGCGCGGCTGGGCGTCGAAGCGACGCTGATCTTCAGCATGCTGATCGTCGTGTTCCTGGTGATGCGCCAGAACATCTCCGGCGGCGACACCGTGTCGGTGCTGGCGCTGTTCGCCTACACGGGATTCCGCGTCGTGCCGTCGGCGAACCGGATCATGTTGAACGTCGGCTACATGCGCGAGGCGCATCCGTGGATTCGGAACATGGATGACGACATGCGCCACCTGCGCGTGCCGCCACCGCGCTCCTACGAGCACGATCGCCCGCTATTGCAGCAGGCGCTGGCCTGCGAAGACGTCACGTTTGGTTATGACGGCGGCCCGCCGTGGGCGCTCGATCACGTCTCGTTCACGCTCACGCGCGGCGAGTCGATCGGCATCGTCGGTCCCACTGGGGCCGGGAAGAGCACCCTGGTCGATGTGCTGCTGGGCCTGTTACCGCCCACGGCCGGACGCATCGTCATCGACGGCGAGCCGCTCGAAGGCCGCGAGCGCGCCTGGCAACGGCAGATCGGTTACGTGCCGCAGGAGGTGTATCTGCTCGATGACTCGCTGCGCCGCAACATTGCGTTCGGCATCCCCGATCACGCGATCGATCAGGCGAAGCTCGACGCCGCCGTGACGCAGGCGCGGCTCGATGAAGTGATCGCCGCCCTCCCGTCCCAGCTCGATACCATCGTCGGTGAAAACGGTGTCCGCCTCTCGGGCGGCCAGCGCCAGCGCGTCGCCATCGCGCGGGCGCTGTATCACGATCCCGCGGTGCTGCTGTTCGACGAAGCGACGGCGGCGCTCGATAACCAGACCGAGCGCGAAGTGACCGAGGCGATTGCCCACCTTCGCCACGGCTTCCACCTTCGCCAAGGCTCCGGTGGACAAGACGGTGGGCAGGCGAACTCCCACGGCATGCGAACGGTGATTGCGATCGCGCACCGGCTGTCGACCGTCAAGCAATGCGATCGCCTGATCTATCTTCGCGACGGGAAAGTGGCGGGCGTCGGCACGTATGCCGAGCTGCTCAACGATCCCGGCTTCCGTCAGCTCACCTGAGCGGCGACGATCTCGCGAAACCGTCGCACGAAGCTTTCGGCGGAGAACGCTTCGGTATGCGCGCGCAGCCGCGCTCGCAACGCGTCAAGCGCGTCCCGTCGCTGGCCGGCGATCGCATTGATCCGCTGCACCGCTTCGTCTTCTGTCGTCCACAGCAGCGACGTCTCGCCGTTCAACACTTCCGTCGATCCACCGCTGCCGTGCGCGAAGACCAGGCAGCCGGCGCGCGTCATTTCGGCCGTGGCCATGCCGAAGTGCTCTCGATCCATCGCATGGATGCCGTACTTCGACCGGCGCATCTGTTCGTATAGGCGGTCCCTGGAGAGATCCTCGCGGAACTCGATCCAGTCACCTTCATCGGCGGCCGCCCGGCGAAGACTGGACGCGTAGATTGCATCCACCGGCGAGCCGACGATGATCAGCCGCGCGTGCGGAATGGATTGAGTCCGGACGCGTCGAACGATTGCGATCGCCGACTCAATGCGCTTCGACGGCGTGAATCGCCCGACGATCAGGAACGTGTCGTCGCGCCTTTCCCACGGGAGGCCGGCGCCGGGATCCAATACCGGCGGATAGAGGACCACTGGTTGCGGCAACTCACCGAGTTGCTCCAGCCCCGCCGCCGTCCATTGCGAATTCGCGAGCGTGAGGTTCCGCGACGCATCGGTCCACGCTGCGCCAAGCACCCACTCGCACAGCGCAAAATATCTCCTGACGATGAAGGGCCACCGTTCAGGCTCAGGTGACAGGACCGCAGGAAACTGCACGTACTGGATGCCGCGGGTTGGAAACGCGGTGTAGTACTCGGCGGTGATCATCACGTCGTACTGTGACGCGAGCGCGCGCGCGGCGCCGTAGACCGAGGCCATCCGCAGCCGCGTCAGGTGAGCGTTGGGCAGTCCCGCCAGCCATCGCCACGGACGCGGCACCACGTGCTGGGTCGCCGCTCCACGTGGGATCGACGTGCCATAGAAGGCATTGGTGTCCTCGACCGACCACGGTGCCGCTGTGAGCGTTCCGACCCGGTGGCGATCGAGCAAGGCCTGGACCATCCACGCGGCGACGGCGTTGCCGCCGCCGGGCGGCGAGAGCGATCGCTGCACGATCAGGACGCGCACGTCATTCCTCGAACCCATTGACGATCTCGCGCACCTCCTGCATGAATCGCGCAGTTGAGAATTGTTCGCTGGTCACCGCCAGGAGGTCGCGGAGCCGGCGTTGTTCGACCGCATTCGAGAGCGTGCCGGCGATCTTCGCGACCGCCTCATCGTCGCTGTCGAACATCAACGCGGATTCGTGGCCGACGATTTCCATCTGGCCGCCGCCGCGCGGCACCCAGACGATCGCGCCGGCGCGGGCGAGTTCAGCGGGCGCCATGCCGAAATGCTCCTCCCGCATGCCGTGGAGTCCGTAGCGACACCTCGCCATCAAGCCACGCACATCGTCACGCGAGAGATCTTCGCGCAGTTCGATCCACGGGCCGAGCGATGTCGCAAGCGCGACGAGTGACTGAAAATATTTCTTCGTGTGTCGATCCCAGGTGCCGACGATCGTCAGGGAGATGTCCGGAATGGATTCCCTGACACGAGCGAGGATTCGCATGACGCGCTCGTATTCCTTTTCGGGGGAGATGCGGCCGACGGCAAGAAAACGGTTTTGCCGCTCGTCCCACGGCCATCCCGGCGCCGGATCCACGACCGGCGGATAGAGCGTGCGCGTGGTGATGCCCAGAAAGCGCGACACCTGCTCGCCGGTCCAGTTCGAGTTGACCAGCGTGAGGTTCGACTTCATGCGCTCGAGCGAGAATCCCGCGATGCGATCGGCCACCGCGTAGTAGAGGTCGAGGCCCGCTTGCGGGGGGTGATACCAGCGTAAATCCACCGTCGGCCGAGGCCTGAGGTAGGTCGGGTAGTGAACGTATTGAATGCCGCGGCGGCCGTAGTCCGTTTCATTGTGAAGGCCGAACAGCACGTCGAACCCGTCGCTGATCGTGCGGGTATAACGCATCAGCAATGACTGCTTGAGCAAATGCGCCGGCACCGGCAGGTGATCGGCGGGCGCGCGCCACGATCGCGGCACGTCGATCGTGTCGAAATCACCCTGGCGCAAATGCGTGCCGAAGAAGCGGTTGATCGGCTCGATCGCCACCGGCTGCCAGGAGAGGACCGTGACGCGATGCTCGGCCACCAGCGCCTGCAGCACCCAGGCGGCGACGCCGTTGCTGCCGCCGGGCGGCTGCATCGACGGCTGTACCAGCAGCACGCGTTTCATGGCGCGCCGACTTCAGCCGTGCCGAGCGCGAGCAGCGACAGGATCGCGGTGATGCCGTAGAGGAGCAGCACGGTGCGCCGCACCGACCAGCCCAGTTCGAGCAGGCGATGATGGATGTGCAGGCGATCCGGCTCGGCGATCTGCCGCAGCGTCGCGCGGATCGATCGACCGTTCGATGGCCGCGCCACGCTGCGGCGCACCAGCGCCAGCGCGCTGTCGGCGATCGGCAACGCGAAGATCAGCAACGGCACGCCCGCGGCGAGCGCGGTCGCGCCCTTCTGCCAGCCGGTGATGGCGGTCGCGGCGAGCAGGAAGCCCGCCACGAGACTGCCGCTGTCGCCCAGGAAGATCGACGCCGGCTCGAAATTGAAGATCAGGAATCCAAGGGCCGCGCCGACCAGGGCGGCGAGCAGCATCGCTTCCGGCACGTGGCCGCGCGCGATCAGGATCGCGCCGCACGCCGTCCCGGCGATCACCGTGATGCCCGAGGCGAGGCCATCGACGCCGTCGATCAGGTTGAACGCGTTCGTCATGCCGACGAGCCACGTGACGGTCACCGGCCACGCCATCCACCCGAGCGTCCAGGTCATGCCCAGCAGGCTGACGCGTTCGATCATCAGGCCCGACGCCATCATCACCGCCGCCGCCGCACACTCGATCACCAGCTTCGCCACTGGTCCCAGCCCACGCACGTCGTCGATCAAACCCGCCGTGAAAATGAGGCCGGCGGCGAGTAAGAATGGCCGCATCGCCGCGGACGTCGCGGCATCGATCGAGCCGGGACCGAGGAGCGGCACGAGCCAGAGCGCGAGACCGGCCGACAGGACCAGGGCCAGGCCGCCCAACCGGGGGACGGAGTGGTCATGAACCTTCCGGCCGCCCGGGGCGTCTACCAGTCCGAGCGCCGTTGAGCCCCGGCCAATCAGCGGGGTCAGGCCGAGCGCCAGGCCGGCACTCGTCAGGCAAATCAGCAGGTACACCGTCACATGAGAACCGCAGTTATCGTAATCGGAGACGTCGGCCGCAGCCCGCGGATGCAATACCACGCGGCGTCACTGGCCGGCGCCGGCGGTGAGGTGGATCTGATTGGCCTCGAAGGCGCCGCGGTCATCCCCTCGGTGGCCTCGAACTCCCGCATTCGCATCCACCGGCTGGCCGATCGCCGCTTCGCCGGCCGCGCCAAGGGCGGCGTCGGACGGTTTGTGTTTGGATCCGCCATGCGCGGCGTGGGACAGGGCATCGCGCTTTTCACCGCGCTGATGCGCATTCCGAAGCCGGACACCATCCTCGTCCAGAACCCGCCGGCGATTCCAACGCTGTTCGTCTCCTGGCTGGCGTCGCGGCTGCGCGGCGCGCGATTCGTGATCGACTGGCACAACCTCTCGCACACCCTCGCCGCCGTGAAGGTGGGCGAGCAGCATCGCGCGGTCAAGGCGATCAAACGCAGCGAGAAACGCTGGGCGAAGCGCGCCGATGCGCATCTCGCAGTCTCGATGGCGTTGGCCGAATGGCTGGCGCGCGAGTGCCGGGTGAAGGCCGCGGTTGTTTACGATCGGCCAGGGGACGCGTTCACGCGAACCACCGTGGAAGACGCGACGGAGTTGTGGACGCGCCTCTCGAACGAAACCGGCCTCAGCCCGTCACGGCCGCCGATCGTCGTGTGCCCGACAAGCTGGACGCCTGACGAAGACTTCGACCTCGTGCTCGAAGCGCTCGAGCGGGCCGAGCGTCAATTGCAGGCGCGCGTCGAGGAACCATCAACCTCATCGTCCGAGAAGCTTGTCGTCTTCCTGACCGGCCGGGGCGCACTTCGCGAATCCTTCGAAGCGCGGGCGGCGCGACGGCACTTCAAGGCGATCGCGGTCAAGACGCTGTGGCTCGAGCCGGCCGACTATCCCAAATTGATCGGCCTGGCGGATCTCGGGCTCTGCCTGCATCAATCCTCGTCAGGTCTCGACCTGCCGATGAAGCTGGCGGACCTGCGCGGCGCCGCGGTGCCTGTGGCCGTCTTCGATTACGCGCCGGTGCTGACGGAAGTCATGACGACGGGACATGAGGGCATCACGTTTCGGGATCCCGGGGATCTGGCCGCCGTGTTCCTGGCCGTTGCCGAGCGATCGATCGCGCCGGATTCGCCGCTCGGCAAGGCCCGCGCGTGGCTGGCGCTGCATCCGGCGGAGCGCTGGGACACTCAGTGGCACGCCGCCGCGCAGCCGGTGTTGATGGTCGGAAATGACTAGAATGTCGTGTCCCCATATATGCCGCCAATTGCCGACGTTGCTGCCCGCCTCGGACTGACCCCCGACCTTCTTGAACCCTACGGAAACGCGATCGCGAAGATTCGTCTCGAAACGCTCGAGCGATTTCCCAAGCGCCGCGGCAAGCTGATTCTCGTCACGGCGATTACGCCGACGACCAGCGGCGAGGGGAAGACGGTGAATACGATCGGCCTGACGCAGGGCCTCGTCAAGCTGGGCCACAACGCGGTGGCCGCGCTCCGCGAACCGTCGCTCGGTCCGGTGTTCGGCATGAAGGGCGGCGCCACCGGCGGCGGCAAGGCGTCGCTCGAACCGATCGATCGCATCAACCTGCATTTCACCGGCGACTTCCACGCCATCACCTCGGCGCACAACCTGCTCGCCGCGCTGCTCGACACGCATCTTCATTTCGGCAACGACCTGCGGATCGATCCGAAAGAGATCCTCTGGCCGCGTTGCATGGACATGAACGATCGCGCGTTGCGCCGCATTGCGACGGGGCTCGGCGGCCGCGAGAGCGGGCCGGCGCGCGAGACCGGCTTCGTGATCACCGCGGCCTCCGAGATCATGGCGATCCTCGCGCTCGCCGACAGCCGCGCCGATCTCCGCGCCCGCCTCGGCCGCATCGTCGTCGGATTCAGCTACGACGGCAAGGCCGTCACCGCCGCGGACCTGAAAGCGGTCGGGCCGATGATGCTGTTGCTCAACGAGGCGTTGATGCCGAACCTGGTGCAGACCAGCGAAGGCGCCCCGGCGATCGTGCACTGCGGCCCGTTCGCCAACATCGCGCACGGCACCAGCAGCGTGCTCGCGCAGCGCATCGGGTTGCACCTTGCCGATTACGTCGTCAACGAAACCGGATTCGCCGCCGATCTCGGCGCCGAGAAGTTCTTCGATCTCGTGATGCCGATGTGCGGGCACGTGCCGTCCGCCGCCGCCGTGATCGTGACGCTGAAGGCGCTGCGAGCGCAGGGCGGGTCGCCGGATGGACCGGTCGATCGCGGCTTCCCGAATCTGGCGCGGCACTTCGAGAACCTGAAGCGCTGGGGCGTCGAGCCGGTGATTGCCCTGAATCGATTCCCGGGCGACACCGACGCCGATCTCGAGCAGGTGCTGACCTACTGCCGCACGCTGAATGTCGAAGCGGCGCTCTGCGAGGGCTACACCAGGGGCGGCGCCGGCATGGAGGAAATGGCGGCAAAGATCGTCGCGGTCGCGAGCGCTTCCGATCCCGGCCGCGTCAAGCCGATCTACCAGAACGAGCAGAGTCTCGCCGACAAGATCACCACGGTCGCGACCCACGTCTACGGCGCCGCGAAGGTGTCGTTCAAGCCGGCGGCGAAATCGCGCCTCGAGAAGCTCGAAGCGCTGGGCTACGGCAAGCTGCCGGTGTGCATCGCGAAGACGCAGTACTCCTTCACCGACGACCCGAAGTTGTTCGGCGCGCCGTCCGGCTGGACCCTCAGCATCAGCGACGTGACGCTGTCGGCCGGTGCCGGCTTCGTGGTGGCGATTGCCGGCAGCATGATGTTGATGCCGGGATTGGGAAAGGTGCCGCAGGCGCAGAAGCTGGACGTGGATGATCAGGGCCGCGCCATCGGCATGGAGTATTAAGCATGGAATATCTGATCAAGCAGTACGCCCTCGAGCCCGGTGCCTGGGAGATCCAGTACATCGAGGAGTACTTCGGCGAGTTCCCGCGCCGCAAGACCGCGGACGAAATCATCGCGCGGCTCCGCGATCGCGAGTCGTTGATCCTGATGGCCGAAGCACCGCTCCCCGACGATCCGACCGGCGCGCTGGTGCCCGTCTCCTACAAGGTCGTCCATGAAATCCGCGCCGACGAATCGGTGACGAAGTTACGCGACCTGGTGACCCGGCTCGGCGGCGCCGTCAATTTCGAAGGCCGCCGCATCCTGTATCAGTGGATCGGCGGCACGCGCCGCGACTGGCGCGGCCAGGGGCATTTCCGCGCGCTCACGGAGGAATCCGAAGTGTGGGCGAAGTCAGCCGGCTTCGAGGAAGTGGTCGTGAAGACCAAGAACCGCTATTACGACATGCGCGCCGTGCTCGCCCAGCTGCAATTCAACATCGTCAAACACGAACCACACGCGACCGACGTGGGCGATGCCAAGGTCTACTTCAGCAAGCTGCTGCCGGCCGAAATCGCGCGCGGCCACCGCAGCGTGCGCACCGTCGTTTACGCCGAGTAACTAAGACCCTAAGACCCTAAGACCCTAGGACCCTAGGACCCTAGGACCCTAGGACCTTAAGACCTCTTCATTCCGGTTTCAGCGTCACCACTGGATCGACGCGCGTTCCCCGCCGGGCGGGTAGGTAGGCCGCGACGATCGCGACCGTCGCCAACATCGATCCGATGGCGATGAACGTCAGCGGATCATTCGGTCCCACCTGGAACAACAAGCCGCGAAGCAATCGCGTCGCGGGAATCGCCGCCATCACGCCGACGGCCAGCCCCAGCACCACGATGCGAAGGTTCTGTCCGACGACCATGCGGATGATCTGTCCCGGTTGTGCGCCAAGCGCGACGCGAATGCCGAATTCCCGCGAGCGCTGCGCAACCGAGTAGGCCACGATACCGTAGACGCCGAGCGCCGCGAGCAACAGCGCCGCCGCGGCGAACACGCTCATCGCCACCGCCGTCAGTCGGGGCTGCGCGATGGATTCCGCAAATACTTCATCGAGCGGACGCACCGCGGACACCGGCAGCAGCGGGTCGATCTCGCGAATGACGCGCATTGCGGCGGGACCGAGCCGCGCCGGATCGCCGGTCGTCCGGACGACGAACGTCATCATGCCGAAGGCGTATTGACGTGACGACAGATATGCGGTCGGGCGAATCTCGCCTTCGAGGGTGACCAGCTTGACGTCGCCGACCACGCCGATGATTTCGTGCGGCTTGGTGTTGCCGAGATTCAGGATGAACTTGCGCCCAATCGGGTTATCACCCGGATAGATCTGGCGCGCAAACGTTGCATTGATCACCGCGACCGGATCCTTGTCCTCCGTGTCGCCATCGCTCACGTCGCGTCCTGCCAGCAGAGGAATGTCCATGACCTTGAAGTAGCCGGGCGTGATCGGCCGCGCATCCACGACCGGCCGCTCGGCGGGAGGTGGTTGAGGCGCATCTGCCCGCCAGAACGACGTGCCGGGGCCGACGCCGGCGAGGGGCAGAAACGATGTGCCACCGACGTGGGTCACTTGCGGCAACGTCCGCAAGTCGTCCATCACACGGGTGTAGAACGCATGCTGCGCATTGGAGTCCGGATACGATCGCTGCGGCGGCAGCACGCGGAACGACAACGCCGAATCGGTGTTGAACCCGGGCTTCACGCCCTGCAGCTCCATGAAGCTGCGGCCGAGCAGGCCGGCGCCGCACAGCACCGTCAGCGCCAGCGCGATCTCCGCGGTGACGAACGCCTGCCGAACCAGGCGGCCGCGCCTCGAGCCCGAGACGCTCGGCGCGCCGTCGCGCAGCGCCGAGACCAGCGATCCGCCGGCCGCGCCGATCGCCGGCGCCAGTCCGCACACGATGGTCGTGAAGACGGTGACCACGGCCGCGAAGGCGAGCACGCTCGGGTCGATCGAGACCTGCGACAGCAGCGGAACCGGCAAGCGCGTCCCGACCCACACGGCGAGGCCGTCGAGAATCCACGAGGCCAGCAGCACGCCAAGCGCGCCGCCGGCGATCGACAACATCAACGACTCGCACGCCAGTTGCGTGAGCAATCGCCCGGTGCCGGCGCCAATCGCGGATCGAATCGCCAGTTCGCGTCGTCGCGCACCGGCGCGCGTCAGCATCAGGCTGCCGATGTTGCCGCACGCGATCAGCAGCACGGCGCCGACGGCGCCGAACAGCGCGAGCACGGCGAGGCGCACGTCACCAACGAGCTGTTCGCGCAGCGGCACGAGATTGATCGACCAGCCGGTGTTGAAGTCCGGCTGCTCGCTCCTTAATTGCGCGAACACGCCTTCCATTTCGGCCTGCGCCTGATCGCGCGTCACGCCCGGCTTCATCCGGCCGATGCCGATCAGGCTGCGGCCGCGAAACGGCACCTGCGGGGGGAAATGAACCGGCAAGTACGCATCGACGGGCAGTCCGAAGATCTCGAACGACTGCGGCATCACGCCGAGGATCGTGACCGGCTCGCCGTTGATCATCGCCTGCCGGCCGATCACATCCGGGCGTCCGCCAAATTGCCGTGTCCACGCCGCGTGCGACAACACCATCGCGGGCGTGGCGCCCTCGCGATCTTCCCCCTCCGCAAAGCCTCGCCCGAGCGCCGGTCCCACGCCGAGCACGTCGAAGATGTTGGCGGTGACGAGCAGCGTGGCGAGCTCCTGCGGCTCGCCGGCGCCGGTCAGCGTGACCCGATTCTGCGTGAACGCGGCCATGCCCTCGAACGACCGTCCCCGCTCGCGCCACGCGAGGAAATTCGCGGGACTGATGACGTTGCGCGCCCGGCCGCGCGTCAGGTTGTTCTCCCACATCGCGACCAGTGAATCCGCATTCTGGTAGGGGAGCGGTTTCAGCAGCAGCGCGTGCACGACGCTGAACAGCGCGGTCGTCGATCCAATACCGATCGCGAGGGCGGCGATGGTACAGAGCGTGAAGAGCGGCGTTCTGATCAGCAGGCGCATGCCGTGCTTCAAGTCCGACAGGAGATTGGTCATCACTGCCTCAAGCCCAATAACAACAGGCCGGCGGCCGCTTTCTCGCGGACTTGCGAATCTGGATCCCTGGTGGCGGTGGTCAGCGCGGCGATCGCGCGCGCATCACCGCTCGCGCCAAGCGCGATCGCCGCCTTCTCGCGCACCTGCGCGTCGCGATCCTCGATGGCCGCCAGCAGTGGCGCGATGATCTTCGGATCGCGACGGAACACCAGGCCGATCGCGGCCTTCTCGCGGACTTGCGCGTCAGGGTCTTGCAGCGCGATGAGCAGGGGCTCGATCACGTCGGCGCCCGGAGTGACCGCCAGGCCCATCGCTGCCTGCTCGCGCACCTGGCCATCGGTGTCGTGCAGCGCCTCGACCAGGGCGTTCCTGATCGAGGCCGTCGACCCGCGATCGTCCTGCGCCATCACCGCTTGCGGCGCCAGGAGCGGCTTCGCCGCCAGGACGGCCGCCGGCGTCGCCGTGCCCTGCGCGCCGAGAATCGCGGTGGTGATCGAGACAATCACCACGCCGACGAGCCATCGAGTCGATCGATGCGGCACGCGCGCCGCGTCCGCGAGAATCGACAGCAGCCGCCCCTCGATCGCCGACGGGCGGGCCATGCTCAGCGCCGTGGCCGGCGTCCACGCCTGCGGCGCGCGCGCCAGGTCGAGCAGCAGTGTCGCGTACGCCGACGGCTTCGCGCCGAACCGCAACACCTCGTCATCGCAGGCGCGCTCGCGCTCCCGCGCGAGACCCGCGGCCGCGTACCAGACGAGCGGATTGAACCAGTAGATCGCGCACGCGAGTTGGGCGATCGCCTGGGTGCGCCGATCGTGGCGCTTGATGTGCGTGAGTTCGTGCACCAACGCCGCGTGTCGCGCTTCGCTCGTCCACGACATCGCCGACGGCGGCATGATCACCACCGATTGACCGAGCCCGGCCACGTGCGGGCTCACTTCTCGCCGCGATTGTCGAACGTCGATCGATTGCGACATGCCGAGACGCCGCGCAATCGCCCGGGCTTCGGTTAACCACACCTCAGGCGCGGAGACCGTTCCTCTCACGACCGAGAAACCGCTTAGCAACCAACAGAACGCGAACCAGGCGGCGACGCACACGGTTCCAAGGGTTCCAAGGGTTCCAAGAGTTCCAAAGGCATCGTTCTGTTGGGTTCCAAGGGTTTCAGGTGCAACGAGCCCGTCGATCGAACTTGAAACCGCCTTCAGCACGAAACCGTTTGGAACCTGTGGAACCCCTGGAACCGTTGGAACGGCAATCCTTGGGGCGATCGGAGCGAGAAAGGGTGTCAGTAGAACCGCGACGATCGCGAGATGCCAGACAAGATGACGCGTTGATGGAGCCGCGCGCCGCAGGAGTGCGGCGAGCAGGCTGCCGACGATCAAGATGGCCGACGTCCTCGCGAGCAGGTCGACTGTCATTACCGTCCTTCTTTCCTGGCCCGATCGATCAAGGCCGACAGCCGGGTCAATTCCTCATCCGAGAGCGAGCCGGAATCGACCAGCGCCGCCGCGGCCTGCGCCGCCGACCCGTCGAAAAACGTTTTGACGATCCGCGTCAGCGCCGAGTTGCGCGCGCGCTCGCGCGGCACGGACGGGAGATAGAGGTAGCGGTTCCCCTGCATCTCATGATTCGCGTGCCCCTTTTCTTCCAGGATGCGCAGCAGCGCCCTGACCGCGGAATAGCTCGGTGCGTCGGGCAATGCGTCGCGAACTTCAGCGGCGGTCGCCGAACCCTTCGCGTACAGAATGTCGAGAATCTGGCGTTCCCGGCGGGAAAGCGGGTCGTTGGTTGCGCTCATGCTAAAAATTTTGCACCTGCTGAATATTTAGCACAGATCGGGTGGTTGCTGACGACCAGATTGGTCGGATATGCTGGAATCCTCGAACTGAGACGTAATCTCAACTTGCAGGAACTGGCGTCATTCGTATGTTGCAGGCATTCGTCATCACTCTCCGTGAAGGCCTCGAGGCGTTCCTCATCATCGCGATCAGCCTCGCGTATCTGCGCAAGAGCGGCCGCCGTGAATTGATCCCGGCGGTGCATTGGGGCATCGGCCTCTCGGTGCTGCTCAGCATCGGCGCGGCGTATCTCTTCGATCAGGCCTCGAACCAGGCCCTCTGGGAGGGGGTGCTCGCCGTGGCCGCCGCGGTGTCGGTGGCCACGCTCACGGTGCACATGTGGCGCACCGCCAGGAAGATCAAGAGCGAGATCGAAGGCCACCTGGGCACGGCCGCCGCGAAGACCGGGACCGCCGCGTGGCTTGGCGTGTTCCTGTTCACGCTGCTGATGATTTCGCGCGAGGGGATGGAGACGGCGTTGCTGATGGGCACGCTGCTGACGCAGTTGACGCCCGCGTCGATCATTGCCGGCGCCATCGGCGGCACGCTGGCGGCCGCCGTGGTCGCGATGCTGTGGTCGCGATACGGTCATCGCGTGAACCTGGGATTGTTCTTTCAGGTCACCGCGATCTTCCTGCTGGTGTTTGTCGGACAGTTGTTGATCTACGGGTTCCACGAGTTGACCGAAGCCGGCCTCTTCCCGAACAGCGAAGCGCTTCACCTCGCGTCCGAGCCGTATGGGCCTGATGGGATCTACGGTCAGTACCTCACTTACCTTCTCGTGGCCGGGCCATTGAGCTGGTTGCTGTTGGCGATGTTCACCGGCGGCAGACGCGCGCCCCAGGCGCCTGCCGCGGCGCCGACCGGCCGCGCCGCATAAGCATCCGTCGGTCAGTGCTGTTAGTCTGTGGCGGTGAAGAAACCGCCACTGACGGCCACGCTCACGTGGCAAGGCGATCTGAAATTTCTCGCGGACACCTCTCGCACCCAGATCATTCTCGATAGCGACGGCGTCGCCGGCCCCACGCCGCCCGAGGCGCTCGCCATGGCCCTTGCCGGCTGCATGGCGATCGACGTCGCCGACATCATTACCAAGGGCCGTCATCCCCTGCAGGCGCTCGACGTGAAAGTGGCCGGCGATCGCCAGGACGATCCGCCGCGCCGCTTCGTCCACTTCACGCTGCACTTCGATCTGGTTGGGGACGTGCCTGGCCACGCGGTGCAGAGGGCGATCGATCTGTCGCGGGAGAAATACTGCTCGGTGTGGCATTCGCTCCGGCAGGACATTCAGCTCGAGACGACGTTCGAGGTTCGCCCTGCCTCGTAAGGTCTATCTCGACTGGCTGCGCGGCGTGGCCGTGGTCATCATGGTCGGCGCCCACGTCACCGATGCGTGGACGCGCCAGGACGATCGCGCGCGGACGCTCTACATGGTGACGATCTTCGTCGCCGGCCTCGCGGCGCCGCTATTCCTCTTCCTGGCGGGCCTGACCACGTCGATGGCGGCCTCCGCGCGAGCGGCGAAAGTTGGCCACGCGGCCGCGGCATCGATGGCGCGCTGGCGAGGCCTGCAGATTTTCGGGCTCGCGTTCCTGTTCCGCCTGCAGTCACAACTGCTCGGCTGGGGCGCCTTCATCAACTTCCTGAAGGTGGACATCCTCAATGTCATGGGCCTGACGATGATTGCCGCGGCGTTCCTGTGGAGCGTGTCCGCGAACCGATCGGTGCGCGTCTGGCTGTTTGCAATCGCGACGATCGCCGTGGCGATGACGACGCCACTGGTTCGAGAAGCGGGAATGCTGACGGCGTTGCCGGACGCGATCGAGGCTTACATTCGCCCGCTGCCCGGGCGCACCAACTTCGCCCTGTTCCCGTGGGCCGGATTCCTGCTCGGCGGCGCGATCGCCGGCGAGCTGATTGTCGCCGCCCGCACCGAAGCGGAGGAGCGGCGCCTGCACCTCGGCCTGCTCGTCAGCGGCATCATCGGCATCGCCGCCGGCTACGGCGCGGCGCTGCGACCGTCGATCTATCCGGTCGCCAATTTCTGGACGAGCTCGCCGACGTTCTTCTTCCTGCGGCTGGGGATCTGCACGGCGATGCTGCCGATCGCGAAAGCGGTCGACCGCTTCCATGGCGTGGTGCGTTCGCGCTTCGGCGATCGCCTTCGGCCGGGTTCACCCGGCGTGGTGATCACGACGCTCGGCCGATCGTCGCTGTTCGTCTACTGGATTCACGTGGAGATGGCGTACGGCGGACTCGCCAAGCCGCTGAAGCGCGCGCTGCCGCTCGAGCTCACGCTGGTCGGCACGGTGGCGCTCTGCGCGCTGCTCTACCAGATCGTCGTCTGGAAGGATCGCAAGATGCAGGGCGTCGAACTGACCGGCGCCTGGCGATTCGTGGCGCCGGTTTTGAAGTAATCCTGCTGGCCCGCTGGCCTGCTGGGCCTGATCAGAATGCGAACAGGTACGTCATCTTCGCGATCACCGCGCGCGACAGCAGCGCGCCGCTCCGCGAGTCGTGCCGCTCGTTGTAGACCAGGTAAATGTCGCTGAGCGGCCGATGGATGATGTCGAGCCGCGCGTTCGAACTCCACTGCTGCGTGTCGGTGTTGTATTGCACCAGCGCATTCACGAACACCTTGGTGTTGAAGTAGTAGTTGACGCGGCCGGTGACCAGGTGCGTCACGAACGACCCCGACTTCAGGTCAATGTCGTTGATCTGGTCGCTGAACGACACGTTGGCATGCTGGTTCATCCGGAACGTGCCGCCGACCGTGTAGTTGCGGCGGTAGCCGTCGTAGAACTCGCCGTTGCCGTAGCGCAGGTTCATCGAGAACGGCGCGGCGGCGTTGGTGTTGACGAGCAGGAAGTATTCCTTGAATGCGTAGCGGCCCGGATCGACGGAAATCCTGCGGCGGTTGTTGATCATGAACCGCTCGTCGATCACTTCTTCGTTCGGGTTGGCGCCGAGCTCGATGAAGGTGCTGTTCTGCAGGTTCACCGGCACGTGCCAGTCCATGTAGCGCGATTCGAGTCCGCCGCCGTTGCGCTTGGTGAAGTTCTCGAGCTGGAAGTGCGGGAAGAATTCACGCAGCCATTTCGAGTAGCGCTTGAAGCGCAGGTGCGCGCCGACGTAGGTCTCGAGGTTGTCGACGCCGACGCGCGGCACGAACCCCATCTCGTCGTTGAAGCGCGAGCCGATCGTCTGGTACATCGCCCGCGTTTCCCACACGTTGCCGCGATAGCCGTAGCTGCTCTTCGAGTACCAGTCATCGCCCGCGCCGGCGAGGCGCGCGTCCGGCGTGGCGCTCTTCGCGCCGGCGAAGTTCACGGTCAGGTCGCGGAAGAAGCGGAAGTTGGCGTCCGCGCCAAAGGCGCGGTTGTAGTCGCCACCCTGCGGATCCTTGTTCAGCATCATCACGCCGACGTCGGAGTTGCGCAGGATGTCGCGGCGCAGTCGGAGCGAGGTGAAGTTCGTCGACGGGCTGTGGTCTTTCTCGCGTTGCTGGATGTTCAGCGCGCCGACCGACCAGCCGCCGACGCGGCCGGTGAGGCGCGACCCGGCGAGCAGCGGAATCGAATCCCCGCTGGGCGACAGGCCGATCTGCCGGCTGAAGAAGAAAATCATGTCCTGCGACACGTTCTGCCGTCCGCCGTTGGCACCGCCGCCGCCGCCGGTGTTGCCCGAGCCGAACTGGAAGACGCCGGAGTTCTCCAGGAAGAAGTCGCGCTTCTCGGGGAAGAACAGGCTGAAGCGGGTCAGGTTGACCTGCTGTTCGTCGGCTTCCACCTGGGAGAAGTCGGTGTTGACGGTGAAGTCCCACGTCAGTCCCGACGTCACGCCGTACTTCACGTCGACGCCGGCGTCGTAATCCTTGTCGAGCGCCACGCCGGCGAGCTTGTTCATGTTGGCCAGCGCGTACGGCTTGACGCGCACGTTGGCGCCCGGCTTCAGGCCTTGCAGGCCTTCGTAGGTGCCGGCCATCGAGACGCGCGACAACTGGTGGATGCGGCGCAGCGGCGACCAATAGCTGTTCTCGTTGCGGCGGCGGAGGCGGCGCTGGAAGTTGATGCCCCAGGTCTGCATGTCGTCGGGGCCGAACTTCAGCGTCTTGAAGGGGATCTCGATCTCCGCGTACCAGCCGTCCGTGCCGATGCGCGTGGCGACGTCCCAAATGCCGTCCCAGTTCGCGTTCGAGTCGCGGCCTTCGTTCGACATCTGCGAATCCCACTTCGCACCACTGGGATTGATCGCAAATTGATAGCCGTTCCGTTGATCGTGGAACGTGTCGATCACGACCTGGAAGCCGTCGGCGTTACCGGTGTTGAAGTCCTTGCGCAGCTCGTTGACGATGATCTGCGAGGGGTCGGGGTCACGGGCGAAAACGCCGATGTAGAGCGCGCGCTGGTCGTAGAGCAGCCGCACTTCGGTATCGAACGTCGCCGCCGCGCCTTCCAGCGGATCGTTCTGCACGAAGTGGGTGGCGATCGGCGCCGCCGCCCACGACGGCTCGTCGAACTTTGCATCAAGCGTGATCGCCCCCTGCGCCTTGGTGGCGTTCAGGCGCCGATCGGCCTTGGCGTTGTCGTAGTCAATCGGGCCGCCGCCGGCCGGCGCCTGCGCCAACGCGTCGACGGACACGAATAACAAGGCTATCGCCAACAGTCTGCAAATTGTGTTCATGGGTGAACGCGTATCCTACCATCGGCCGGCTGACGATCTGAGATTTTTGACGGCAGATTGCAGATCCATTGCTGAGGTGCGATGGCCCGATTCTCAAATCAGCCGTCGAAAATGGATCAGCAATCTGCCATCTTAGATCTGAGATGCTCGAGTCCTTACTCATCTTCCTGGCCGTCGCCTTCGTTGTCGTCGCCGTCCTCAGCATCGCCGGCTACTTCGCGCTGCGCTGGGCATTCATGCGCGCGGCGGAAAGGATGGCGGCGATCGTCGATCGCCGCGTCGGCGGCGTGGCGGCGCATGCCTTCACCGGGATCGCGCGCTTCGCGCAATCACGCGGCATCGGCATAGACGAAGCGCAGCGCCTCTTCGGCATCCAGATCGATCGACTCGCCCGGATCATGGACAGCGCGATCACGCTGCCGATCATCGGACGAGTGGGGCTGGACGCGGTGCTGGACCTGGTGCCGGTGGTGGGAAATTTCGCCGGGGCGGCGGTGTCGCTGACGCTGATCGCGCGAACCCTTCAGTACGCGCCGCCGCCGAGCCTGGTGTCGAAGATGCTGTCGAACGTGCTCGTCGACGTCATCCTCGGCGCCATCCCGGTCGTCGGGCCGCTCGCCGATATGTGGTTCAAGGCGAACGAAAAAAACGCCGCCTTGATGAGAGCGTTTTTGGATCTCAGATCTTAGATTTATCTGAGATCTATTTCAGGTCGTTCCAGAACATCATCGCGTTGAACACCATTTCGTGCTCGCCGAAGGTCTGCCAGCGATAGATCGGATTGTTGGCAAACAGGATCACGTGACCCTTGCCGGACGGCGCATCGACCACCATCGGGCGGTTGCGGATCTGGTCCGGACCGCGCATCAAGCCGCTCAGCACGCCCGCCTCGCCACCGGTGAATCGCGCGATCACCTTCGGGCGATCGGGTGACGTGCCGGCGAACTGCTCGAAGCCCGCGGGCGGGCCGGCCTGCAACAGTGGGCCGCCGGCGTAGCGCACCGGCAACGTCTTCTGCGCATAGCCGAACATCGTCGGGTGCAGCGGCATCAGGATCTCGCTGTTCACATACGGCCCCGGCGCATAGAAGCCGGGCGCGGTGTTCTGCGCGTCGACGCCTTTGGCGATCCCGAACTCGGCGGGAAAGTAGCTGGCGACGCCCATCGTGATCAACGTGCCGCCGTCCTCGACGAACTTCTGGAATTCCGCCGCGCCGGCGAGTCCCATGCCGCCGCGCACATCATCGGTTTCGGCATACAGGCCGAGCGACTTGAACTTGTCGCTCTTCTTGTAGGGCAGCGGCTTCGACAGCTTGGGCTGCTCGTAGACGATCGACTTGCCGTTCTGCCCCTGGTGCGGCATCACGATGACGTCGTATTTCGATCGCAGGTTCGCGCCGGCCTGCACGTGATCCTTGTGGATCAGGTCATAGGGAATCTCGAAGCGATCGAAGGCCAGCCGGACCCACCCGGGCTTCTCGGTGCTCGACCACGTCGTGTACATCGCGACGCGAGGCACATCGAGGTTGACCGTTTCCACGGCCGGCGCCGACGCGCCGGCGACGGCGACGAGACCGAGCGACTGCACTTCCTTGCGGACGCGATCGCTGGCCGATTCGACGATCAACGATCCCGCGGGGAACTCCACCTCGCCAACCTTGAACGCCGCTGTCGCGCCTTTCATCGGCACGTCCTTCAGCCGGTAACGCAGGGTGATCAAGTTGAGCGAGCCGTTGTGTTTGATGATGGTGACGGGGCCGCTTGCCGTGATGGTTCCCGCGGTGATGACGTCAGCGGTCAGCATCGCGGCCGGCGCCTCGAGGATCGTCTTGTCCTCGATCGTCTTGATCTCGACGTTGCTGGCCATGCCCATCGACCAGGCGCTGTCGTCATACGTCGTCAGCGCCGGATCGGGATAATTCTGCTTCTCGATCAGCGTCTTGGCGAGCGGGCCGTACGGCTGATTCATCTTGATGACGTACGAGCCGGCGGGGAAGCTGCCCTCCTTGACCTTGATCTCGGCGGTGGCGCGCTGCACTTCGATCGCCTGCCGGCGGAGCAGGTTCGCGACGCGATCGACCTGCGTCTGGTCGCGCTGCCCGGCTGGAATCACGAACCCGTACGGCGGCTTGTCGGCGCCGCGCTGAATGGCGTTCGCGGATTTCTTGTAGTAGTTCTCGACGACCATCTGCGGGAACTTCGAGGTCAGCTCGAGCGCGGTCAGCACGCCGGTCTCGGCGTAGTTGATCGAATTGCGGATCGACCAGTCCACGTCGCCCGCCGGGGCCGGGTTCGGGCGGAACCATTCGCGCCGCGTCTGCGCGCCGGACAGGGTGGCCTTCTTGGTATTGGCGCCGCCCTGGTTGAAGATCTCGTACATCCGCAGCATGCCGTTGTGATTGGCGGCGGCGAAGCCGAGATACCCGGGCGACCACATGTCGACGAACCCGAAGTGCCACACGCCGGGCATCCCGTAGCCGGTCATCTTGTTGACCTCGTAGTTCGCGAAGAACGGCAACTCGCTGTAGAGAATCGGATCGAGGTTGGCGTTTTGCGGCGGCTGGCCGCTGAAGGTGTACATCAGCGTCTGCGCTTCATGCAGGTCGTGCCACACCGGCGGCAGCCAGTTGAGATACCAGTTCAGGTGCAGGCGCAGTGAATCGACGCCGTAGTTGATGTCGCGATTGTTGTCGTGGAAGACGTACTTGCCCCAGTAGGGCACGTCGCCATAATTTTCGCCGCCCTCGTATTTCTCGTCGATCTTGAAGGCGTAGTACCAGTCCACGTAACGATCACGGCCATCGACATCGGTGGCGCCGGTGATGCTGACGATGACGTTGTCGCGAATCTGCTGGATGTACGGCTCTTCGCTCACCGCCAGACGATACGCCAGCTCCGTCACCGCTTCGACCGGATTGGTTTCCGCGCTGTGGAGCCCGGCGCTGATGTGGTAGTGCGGCTTGGTGGCGGCGATCAGTTGCCGCACTTGCGCACCGGTCAGCCCGCGCGGATCGGCGAGCTTGCGCGTGTTCTGGTGCTGGACCTCGAGGTTCTTGAGGTTCGCTTCCGACGTGACGTAGAGCACCATCACGTCGCGGCCTTCTTCGGTCTTGCCGATGATCTCGGTCTTGACGCGGCCGGGCAGCGCCTTTTCCAGCGCCGCGAAATAGCGTTGTTGATCTTCGACGTAGGTCAGCTTCTTCTCGGTGCCGATGTGGTACCCGAGCACGTCTTTCGGTGACGGTACGCCGGCCCGTTTCGGCAGGTGATCGACGAGCGGCGACAGGAACTCGGGCTTGGTCGTGGCCTTTTTCACGAACGCCGCAAAGTCCGCATCGTCGGTCACCACGGCCGGTGCGGCCGGTTTGCCAGACTGTGCAGTTGGAACGGCTGAGCCTGCGATTAGGCCAAATACCGTCACCAACGCGAAAAGGCGCAACTTTTTGGTCATTACGAATAAGTCCTTCATTTGTAGATGCTTACAAAGCTTCTTGGCGCCGGAACTGTCGCGTG
>Ga0255338_1000309_pt1 | contig 181037 bp, 172 predicted proteins | sample MeOH1_35cm_T4_19_FD_203715 | JGI IMG/M metagenome (GOLD analysis project Ga0255338, IMG submission 203715) | Sandy soil microbial communities from University of British Columbia, Vancouver, Canada - MeOH1_35cm_T4_195 | ecosystem: Engineered > Artificial ecosystem > Sand microcosm >... | reverse complement strand
CCGTGAAACGACTTTGCGCCGATGATAGTGCGGACTACCCGTGTGAAAGTAGGTCATCGCCAGGCTCTTATACCCAAAACCCCCAGCCCCAAAAGGCTGGGGGTTTTGCTTTTGCGGCGCCAGATTGGCATTTTCGTGACGAAAACGCTTATGATCTGCGTGCCATGCCCTCTGACAAAGAAGACCTCGCTTGCGCCGAGGCAACCCCCTGGTATCTCTACCTGCTCGAATGCGAAGGCAATTCGATCTACACGGGGATTACCACCGACGTCCAGCGCCGCTATGCCCAGCACCTTGCCGGTATTGGTGCCAAATACACGCGGTCCCGCAAACCCAGGCGCCTGCTTGGATGGCTTCGCTACGACAACAAATCGGAAGCGTTGAAGGCCGAGCTGGCCACCAAGCGCATGTCGGCCGTGCAAAAGCGCGCGTTTTGTGCGGTGCTCGAAACGGAAGACAAAGCATAAAAGCAAAAACGCCGGCAAATTTGCCGGCGTTTTTGTTTGTGATCGCAGCAGTAGCCAAATTTAGACCACCGTCAGCGTCACCTCGATGTTGCCGCGCGTGGCGTTCGAATAGGGGCAGACCTGGTGAGCCGCTTCCACCAGCTTCTGGGCTGCTTCTTTATCCATGCCCGGCAGCGAGATCTTCAGATCGGCCTGGATACCAAAGCCCTGCGGAATCTGGCCGATGCCGACGGCGCCTTCGATCTTGGCGTCCGGCGAGACCGTGATCTTCTGCTGGCTGGCCACGAAACGGATCGCACCCAGGAAACATGCCGAATAGCCAGCCGCGAACAGCTGCTCGGGATTCAGGCCATCCCCTTTGCCGCCCATTTCCTTGGGTACGGCCAGCTTCACGTCCAGTTGATTATCGGACGTCACGGCGCGGCCATCGCGGCCACCGGTTGCGGATGCGTGGGCGGTGTACAGGACTTTCTCGAGTTTCATTTGCATTCTCCTAGCGATGCCCGCTCGGGGGCGTTTCAAAATCATGCCGAAATCGGCAAATCAATCCTCGGACCGTGCATTGTCCAGCGTGGTCCGCATCTCATGCAGGCGCGCCGTCAATGTCTGGATCTCTTCGATCGAGCACTGCGTCGCGCACAACATCTTTTCCGGGATACCTTCCGCCGATGCGCGCAGGCGCCGGCCGGCATCCGTCAGGCTGACCAGCACGCGTCGCTCATCCTCTTCATCGCGTGCCCGTGTCACCAACCCGGCAACCTCGAGCCGCTTGAGCAGCGGGGTCAGTGTCCCGGAGTCCAGCGTCAGCCGTTCCCCCAGTGCCGATACCGTCAGCTTGTCCGTCTCCCATAACACCAGCATGACCAGATACTGCGGATAAGTGAGTCCAAGCTCACCCAGAATTGGCTTGTAGATCTTGGTCATTGCCAGCGACGTGGAGTACAGCGCGAAGCAGAGCTGTTGATCCAGCCGGAGCCAGTCATCGGTAGCGGAAGAGTGCGTTGCGTCAGCCATGGCTCTATCTTATACACAATTAAATTGTGTGCAAGATAAATTTTCTATCGTGACTATTGAGGATAGGTGACGCGGGCGAGATAGGTCGGAACTTTAAGTCTGGTTTAAGGATGGCTGCTTAGGATGCTTCCATCGCGCCGCAACTCCTGCGTCCGCGCAAGAAGCCAAACCAGAGAGGAAAGACCATGATTCGCCAGACTTTTGCCCGCTCCGCCGTCGGTGTCGCCGCGCTCGTTGCGCTGGCCGGCGGTTATGCCTATCTCCAGAAGGATGCCATCACCCCCGGCTACGCCGCGCCGACGCCCGTCACGGCTTCGGCCTCCGGCGCGCCCGTCGCCGTCGCCACGCCGGCCGACTTCTCGGGCATCGTCGACCAGTACGGCCCCGCCGTGGTGAACATCAGCGTCACCGCGCGCGCCCAACGGACCTCTGCGCAGGCGCCGCAGGGTATCGATCCCGACGATCCGCTGTTCCAGTTCTTCAAGCGCTTCGGCCCGCAGTTCCAGGGTCCGCAGAGCAGCCAGCCGCAATTGGTGCGCGGGCTGGGCTCCGGCTTCATCGTCAGTTCCGATGGGCTGATTCTCACCAATGCTCACGTGGTAGACAACGCCACGGAAGTCACCGTCAAACTGACCGATCGTCGCGAATTCAAGGCCAAGGTGCTCGGCGCAGATCCGCAGACCGACATCGCCGTGATTCGCATCGATGCGAAGAACCTGCCCACGGTGCGACTTGGCGATCCGTCGAAGATCCGCGTCGGCGAGCCCGTGCTGGCCATCGGCTCGCCCTATGGTTTCGAGAACACGGTCACTGCCGGCATCGTCAGCGCCAAGTCCCGCTCGCTGCCAGATGACACCTATGTGCCGTTCATCCAGACCGATGTGGCGGTGAATCCCGGTAACTCCGGCGGCCCGCTGTTCAACCAACGGGGCGAAGTGATCGGCATCAACTCGCAGATCTATAGCCAGACCGGTGGCTACCAGGGGCTGTCGTTCGCGATTCCGATCAACGTGGCGACGAAGGTGCAGGAGCAACTGGTGGCGCATGGCAAGGTCACGCGCGGCCGCCTCGGCATCTCGGTGCAGGAGGTCAACCAGGCGCTGGCGCAGTCCTTCAACCTGCCCAAGCCGGCCGGCGCGCTGGTCAATTCGATCGAGCCGGACAGCCCCGCCGCCCGCTCCGGCCTGAAGCCGGGTGACGTGATCGTGCAGTTGGGCGACGATGTCATTGACCATTCGGGCGATCTGCCGGAGCACGTCGCCGACATGAAGCCCGGCACGCAGACCCAGCTCAAGGTTATCCGCAAGGGCGAGCCGCTGACGCTGACCGTCAAGGTGGGCACGGCCCAGGAAGGTGCCGTGGCGCAGAAGGCGATTGGTGGCGAAACCGGCGGCAAGCTCGGCCTCGCGGTGCGCCCGCTTACGCCGGCTGAGAAGCGGGACAGCGGCATCGATGGCGGGTTGGTGGTGGAAGACGTGGCCGGTCCGGCCGCGCGCGTGGGCATTCAGCCGGGCGATGTCATCCTGTCGCTGAACGGCACGCCGATCAGTTCGGCGGAGCAGTTGCGGGCGCTTGTGTCGAAGTCCGGCAAGCAGGTTGCGCTGCTCGTGCAACGTGACGATGCCCGGATTTTCATCCCCCTGGACCTCGGTTAACGGGGTCCGGAAAACCGGGTTTACGGTGCCCGGTTTACGTATACAGGCCGTATACCGTAAACCGGTATACGGCCCGCAAACCCTTGCCAGAGGCCGAATTCAGGGCGATAAAACATCCCAAAAACGTGTTTGAGCAGGTATGATCTCGACTGCGATGCATGAAGCGAGTGGCGGCCATGGCCACCACGTCTGGTTCTTGCTGAATCGACAGAACAAGGAAGTCTATGCAGTTGGATTTCACCCGCGCCCCCATCTCGCCGGGTACCGACCGAACGCGGCGCCTGACGCCTGCCACCACCAAGCCGACGACCCCGCGTCGCCGCAAAAAGGAAGCCGCTCCGCACTGGGAGCGCGGCTACCGTTCTCATTTCTACCGCAACGAACGTGGCGACAAGCTCGGCGAGGTCCATCTCTCCGATCGCGGCGAACTCCCCGTGGTCTACCGCTGGGCGGCCGGCAACTACTCCGGCGCCGAGGGCTCCCTGGCCCATGCGCGTGCCCGCGTGGAAGAAACCATCGGCTTCGGCATGCGCCAGCTGTCGCTGTTCTGACGGGCGGACACCTCTCCCGCCCCTAGTCGTATCCTCACCGCGCCGTCCACAGTCTGGGCGCTAGTCCAGCCGACGCTGCGCGAACATGCCGATGGCCGCCACCAGCGCGAGCACGGCAATCAATCGATAGAGATCCTCGCAGGCAATTAGCCGCGCCTGTTGGTCGACGATCGTCGCCAATTGCGCCAGCGCGCCCGCGTGCGCCTGCCCCGCATCAAAGCCGCGCGCCATCAGCGCCTTCTGTGCCGACTCCATCCACTGCGCCGTCTCGGCGGGGCGTTGCCCGATGGCATGGGTCAGGCTGGTATGCACCGCGAACTGCCGGTTTTGCAGCAGCACCGCCCCCAGCGCTGACGCAAACGAGCCGGCAATCTGCCGCATCAGGTTCTTGCTGCGGTAGCCGTGGGCGAAGTCGTCGTCGTCGGCCAGCGAGCGGAACGTCAGCCCGGCAATCGGGATGATGACCATCACGCCGAACAGCCCCTTGCCCACCAGCCCGGGCAGCAGCGCCACCGGCCCGACATCGGGCGGCATCATCGAAAACCACGTCATCGCGCCCGCCATCAGCAGCAGGCCCGCCACCATGACCGGCTTCTTGTGCTTGAGGTGCCGCGCTACGCGCAGATAGCACCAGATGCCGGCCAGGCTGATCGTGGCGGCCAGCGTATTGAGCCAGCCCGTGGTGGCCAGCGGGAACCGGAGCGCCTGTTCGGCGTAGATCGGGAAGACGTAGCCGCTCAGGTTGCTGATCATGTAGTAGACGAAATACATGGCCAGCCCGGTCAGGTAGACGGGGTGGCGCAGCGCGCGCAGCCGCAGCACCGGCGTGGCGTGGTGCCACTGGTGCCACAGGAAGCCGGCCAGCAGTGCCAGGGCAAGCGCGGCGACCACGGCCACGCGGGCGGGATGCGAGAACAGGTCGAAGCGCGCTTCGGTCAGGGACGCCTGGAGTGCCACGATGGCCACGCCGAACAGCAGCAACGGGCCGAGCGCCGGGCCGCCCACATCGGCGCGCGGCTCGGCATCGGGCAGTAGCAACCAGGCGCCGAGCGTGGCCAGCGCCGCGAACGGCAGCACGCCGTAGAACACATCCTGCCAGACACCGCGCTCGACCAGCTCCGCCGCGAACGCCGGCCCCAGCGCCGACGCGCCGAAGATCCCCAGCATGAAGATGCGTGTGGCGCGCGGCCGGTCAGCCGGGCCGAACATCAGATTCACGAGAATCCGGCAACTGGTGAACAGCGCGCCGCCGCCCACGCCTTGCACGAAGCGGGCGGCCACCATCTGGGTCAAGCCGGTGCTGGTGGCCGCGCCGAGCGTGCCAGCCATGAACAGCAGCAACGACCCCGTGAGGTAGTAGCGATAGCCGAAGCGCTGCGCCAGCCATTGCTGCTTGAGAATCATCAGCATGCTGCCCACGGCATAGGCCGCCTGCACCAGCGCAAAGCTGCGCGGGTCCGCATCGATGCCGCCGACGATATGGCTCGACGCGAACACGAACATGATGTTCTCGAGGAACTCCACGCCAGTGGCCAGTGCGAGCAGCATCATCAGCAACGTCTGGCGCTGGGGGCGGCTCAACAGCCGACTCAACATACCGGGCCAGCGAGGGCCGGCGCGCTCGCCTTGGGGGGCGGGCAGGTTCACGACCGCTGCGCGTCGAGCGCCGCGAGATTCTGGTGCAGCTGCGCGAGGTCGCGTGTGACATCGGCCAGCCGATCCTTGCCCAGCGGCGCCCAGGCCTCGCCATAGGCGGCATGTACGGCGGGCGCGGCGCGATCCAGCAGCGCCCGGCCTTCCGCCGTCAGCGTCAGTTCCAGGCTGCGCCGATCCTGCGTCGAGGTCTTGCGCTGCACGAGCCCGCGCGCCTCCAGGCCGTCGATCAGACGCGTCATCTGGGTGCGCGTGGCGTCGATGGCGACGCCAAGCTCCGACGGCATGGTCGGCTGTCCGCCATCGGCGACCAGCAGGCTCATGACCAGGTATTGGCCCATGTCCAGCGCGTGCGGTGCCAGCGCGCGCTCGATGTGATGTCGGAGCAATCTGGCGGAGCGCAGCAGGAGGCGGGAGGCGAGCATCAGGTCGTGCGGCGCGTCCGGGTATTCCGCGCAGAACCGGGCAATGCGCTGTTCGAAAGGCATTTGTTACATTCGATATAGTTACAGACGTAACTATATGACCGAGGTGCGGGAATGGCAACCGGCCGATGCGCGTGATGGTTAGCGCACTTGTCGCCGTACGAGCATCAGCGCCTTGCGCATGCGCGCCATCGCCTGCAGCCGGCCCGCAGCATCCGGCGTGCCGTAGCGCAGCGCAATGTAGTCGCGCGTGAACGCCTGCAAGGCGGTGGCGGCGCCTGGCAATGCCTCGGCGGCGCGCAGTGCGAAATCGGCGGGCCCTTCCGATGCCCCGCGCGCGCAACCATGGCGCGCCAGCAGTGCGCAGAAGCGGGCATAGAGCGCCTGGAGTGGATCGAGCCGGCGTTGCCGCAGCCAGAGCGGCAACAGTGCGACAAGACTCAGCGTTGCCAGCCCGCCCGCCAGCAGCGCCGGCAGTTGGCCATCCATGCCAAGTTTCTGCAGCAGCCGGCCCTGTTGCGCGCGGTCATACTGGAGCACCCAGCGCTGCCACGTATAGGTCAGTCCGTCGAGGCCCAGGCGCAGGTCCCGCAGCCATGCCGGCCCGCGCAATGCACGCAGCGCCTCGGCTTCGTCGCCGCTCAGGGCGGCGTCCACGCCTTCTTCCACACGGCTCGGCGCCACGGCGCTGGTCGGGTCCACGCGCACCCATCCGCGCCCGGCGATCCACACCTCGGCCCAGGCGTGAGCATCCGATTGCCGGATGATGTAGTGCCGGCCCAGCGGGTTGTACTCGCCGCCCTGATAGCCCATCACGGCGCGCGCGGGCACGCCGGCGGCGCGCATCAGGAACACGAAGCTGCTGGCGTAGTGCTCGCAGAAGCCACGGCGGGTGTCGAACAGGAAGCTGTCCACCTGCTGCTTGCCCAGCGGCGGCGGGGAGAGCGTGTAGGCGAAGGGCGCACCGGCGAAGAGCCGCAGTGCGGCCTGCACGCGCCGCCAAGGGTCGGGATACTGCGCCATCCAGCTGCCAGCGAGTTCGCGGCTGCGCGGATTGCCTTCCGGCAACGCGAGCGACAGCGCCAGCGTGCGCCGCGACAGTGGTTGTGGCGTGCCCGCCAGCGTTGAGTGGCCCCGGTAGCGCAGCGGCCGGTCCACCGGCGCGCGGGTGAAGAACTCGTCGTCGGCGGAGACGCGGGCGTCGAGGCTGCCGGACACCGCGAGGCCCCGGTCGAGCAGGTACAGCCAAGCCTGCTGGTTCGGCTCCAGCGTGACGTTGTACGCGCGCACACCAGCGGGCAGTGGCGGGTCGTCGCCTTCATCGCGCAGCCCGTTGGCCGGGCGCATGGGCCGCATCGACCCCTCGGCGGGCCGCCACGCCACCCCGTCATAGTTCCAGAGCACCAGCGCGCGCCAGTACAGCGCGCTGGCGGGCAGCGGATCCCCGACGATATCGGCGCGGAACGCCACCTCGGGCGAGCGGATCAGTTCGCCGACGCTGCCGGGTTTCATCGTGTCTGAAATGCCGGTCCGGCCCACGGGCTCGGACTGCGGCAGCCGCCACAGCGGATGGTCGAGTCGCGGAAACAGCACGAAGAGGAACAGCGCCCACGGTAGGCCGATCAGCGCCATGCGGCCAAGCAGCGGCCAGATCGCCAGCCGCCCGCGCGCTTCCGGATGATGCAGCAGCAGCCAGTTGCGCAGGATCCATGCGCCAATCGCCATGCTGTAGATCGCCAGCCAGAACGGCTGATCGGCGAGGTAGAGCGTCAGCAGCAGGTAGAACGACAGTTGCGTGACCAGCGTGGCATCGGACAGCGCCCGGGTTTCCAGCAGCTTGAGGATGACGAACGCGCCCAGCAGCGCCACGCAGAGTTCGCGCCCGAGGCTGCCGCCCGACTGCCACACGAGCGCGGCGGCGGTCACCAGTACCAGCACGGCCGATACACCGAGCATCAGCTTCGATGGCAGCGGTGCGCGCTGGCGCCAGAGCAGCCAGCGCCAGGCCAGCAGCACCAGCAGCAGCAGGCTGACCGACACCGGCAGCGAGCGCGCCTGCGGCGCCAGCACCAGCGCGAGCTGGCCCATCAGCATGCCGTGTTCCTGATGCCCGAGCGGGCGAACTTCGTGCCGCGTCATGACGCGCGCCGCTCCGGCCACACGGCCAGCGCTTCCAGGCAGGCGCGGCGATGGGCGGCACCCTGGGCGGGCGGCAATGCCACGCCGGGCAGGCGCAGGCCGATCTCGATCTCGTCGCCGGCGGCCAGCACCCACGCGCACAGCCGGGACAACCGGGCCTCCGTATCCATGCCCGGTGGCAGCGCGTCCCAGTCGATCCAGCAGCCGGGCAGGCGCGGCGTGGACCCGGTGCGGCTCAGCATCCGGCCCGTGCGGGCGCTGTGCTTCCAGGCGATGCGGTGCAGCGGGTCGCCAGTGCGATAGCGGCGCAACTGGTCGATGCCATCGTCAGACGCAACGGACAGCGTGCCGTCCTCGGCGTCGTCCGGGCGGGCCACTTGCGGCAGCGGCGGGGCGTTCGGCTCGGGCGCCGGATAGACGAAAGCCACCAGCGACAAGTCCGCGTAGCTCCACACGCGGAACAGGCCGAAAGGAAAGCGGCTGGAGAACGTGACGCGTGGCAGCTTCAGGCGCCCGCGCGCGGTGGCCGGCACGCGCAGCGCCAAGGTGCCCCGGCTGTCGCCATCGAGGGTCAGCGTGGCCACCTCGGATTGGGGCGTGCGGGCCTCCAGGCCGATGCGGGCCGCTGGGTCGGCGTTGTCCACGTTCAGCGCAAAGACTGCCACATCGCCCACGAAGGCCGGAGAGGCGGCACCCGTGGACACCGCCAGTTCCAGCAGATTGCGATAGGCCATCCACATGCACGCCATGCCGATGCCGGCGAGCAGGAACGTAAGCGCGAAGCCGAGGCTGATGTTGTAGTTCAGCGAGGTCAGCAGCATCGCCACGAGCAGCACGCCAAAGCCGGCTCCGCTGCGCGTGGGCAGGATATAGAGATGGCGCCGATCGAACGTCACCACGCCATTGACCGGCCCATGCTGGCGGTGCAGCCAGGCGGTCAGCGGACGGTGCGCGGTGGCGGAGGCTTGCCGCATGGCGGGCCGGAAATCAGGGAATGGCGACGTTGGACAGCAGGCGGTCGAGCACCCCGGCGCCCTGGCCCACGCCATGGCCGGACGGCAGCAGGCGGTGCCCTGCCACTGCCGCGAATACGGCCTGCACGTCCTCGGGGACCACCAGTTCGCGCTGTTCCAGCAACGCCCAGGCCCGCGCGCAGGCCAGCAGCGCCAGTCCCGCTCGCGGCGACAGTCCGGCAACGAAGCCCGGTTCCGCACGCGTGGCCTGCACCAGCGCCAGCACGTAGTCCACCAGCGCGGGACTCGCGTAGACCTTGGCGGCGGCGGCCTGCAGCGCCATCACCTGCTCGGCGTCCATCACGGCAACCGGACGTTGGTCGGCGGCGCCGCCGAGGTACAGCACGCGTTCGAAGGCCGGATCGGGGTAGCCGAGCGAGATCCGCATCGTGAAGCGGTCGAGTTGCGACTCGGGCAGCGCATGCGTGCCGATCTGCTCGAGCGGGTTTTGCGTGGCGATGACGAAGAACGGCGCGGGCAGCGCATGCGTGGTGCCGTCGTGCGTCACCTGCCGCTCGGCCATGGCCTCCAGCAGCGCGCTCTGGGTTTTCGGCGGGGCGCGGTTGATCTCGTCGGCGAGCACCAGCTGGGCGAAGATCGGGCCGCGATGGAAGCGGAACTCGCTGGCCTCGCGCAGGAAGACCGATACGCCAACCAGATCCGCCGGCAGCAAATCGCTCGTGAATTGCACCCGCTGGTATTGCAGGCCCAGCGTCTGCGCCAGCGCATGCGCGAGCGTGGTCTTGCCCACGCCGGGTACGTCTTCGAGCAGCAGGTGGCCGCCGGCCAGCATGCAGGCCAGGGCAAGGCGCACCTGGCGCGGCTTGCCCAGTAGGATGCGGCCTAGCTGGGTTTGCGCCTCGGCGAGCGAGGCAACGATCCTGGGTCGGGCGGTCACGAGTTGCCTCCGGTGACGTGGCTGCAGGTGCAGAGTGCGGCCATTGTAGCGGCGTAGGGGTCGCATCGGACAGTGGGTTGCCGCACGCATTCGGGGCGACAAATGTCCTGTTGTCTCACGCGAAATGGGCGGTATCGCCCGCCAGCCCGCGCCGGATCTCGCCGCTTCTGGCATCATCGATCTGTTGGCGCCTTGCCACTTTCAGATTGGTCTCATCCCTCCCCGATGACTGCCTCGCAACACCGCGCCTCCGGCGCCCCGGTTTCCCTCGATTTCGACTCCTCCGCGCCCCTGGCCGACCAGGCCGGTCTGGCCAGCCTGGCGCGTGAATTCCACGCGGGTGGCTACATCGTGCTGCGCCGCTTTGCCAGCGAGGCCATGTGCGCCGCGCTGGAGGACATGACCCGCAAACATCTGGCCGCCGCCGTGCCGCCGGTGGAGTTCGAGGCCGATCTCGGCTATCCCGGCGCGCCCGCCTCGCGCCAGGCCGAAGGGGGCGGCACGGTGCGCCGGCTGCGCCAGGCCTATGGCCGCGACGAGGTATTCCGCCGCTGGGCCAGTGATCCGCACGTGGTGGCCACGGTAGAGGCGCTGCTGGGCGAGCCCGCCCGCCTGACCCTGGCGCACCACAACTGCGTGATGACCAAGCATCCGCACTTTGGCAGCCAGACCGGCTGGCATCGCGATACGCGCTACTGGTCGTTCGTGAAGCCCGAACTGGTGACGGTTTGGCTGGCGTTGGGCGATGAAGACGAGCGAAACGGCGTCTTGCGTGTGATTCCGGGCTCGCATCAGGCCAAGCTGGCGCCGGAACAGCTCGATCCGGCCGAATTCCTCATTGAGGCGCATCCCAACAGCCAGAGCCTGCTGAAAGGGGCGATGCCGCTGACCCTGCATCGGGGCGATGTGCTGATGTTCGACAGCCGGCTGTTCCACGCGGCGGGCCGGAATGACGCCGAGACGGTCAAGCTGTCGGTAGCGTTCGCTTACTTCGGGGCGAGCAACCGGCCGCTGGCCGGCACGCGGTCAGCCGAGTTCGGCAGTGTGGAGTTGCCGCCGGCCGCCTTGTAAGCGCGCTGCGTCCCAGAAGCACAAAAGCCGCCATGCATGGCGGCTTTTTCATTGGCGCGATATCCAGCGGGTGGCGTGCGTCAGGCGGCGTTGCCGCGGGTCGTGCCCGAACGGAACAGGGCAAACAGATCGGCCAGACGGACAGGCAGCAGCGGGGTGGCGTGCCGAACCGCGTCGCGGCGGGCAAAGTGCTTGCGGAGTTGCTCGCCGACCGGACGGCCGAGGTACGAAGCATCCGGGTATTGCATGATGGTCATTCCCTATTGTGGTTAACAACGGCCTACAGTATACACCGCGATGGTGCGGCGCGCCATTTGCTGGTGCGGACGGGGAATGCCCATGCGCGGACGCCCGCGCGAGGGCGGGCCTCGGTGCACCGGAATGTGGCCGGAATGCAGCCGGAATGCAGCCGGATGTGGCTTGAGGGTCAGGCGGAAGGATTACGTGCCCTGTTGGGACGCCTCGCCCGGCTCGCTTGCCGGGGCGCCGTTCATGTTTTCGACAGCTTTTGCCGCACTGAACACATGGCGCGTGGCCAGCAGCGCGGCCAGGTCGGCATCGCCGGCAATCACGGCCTGGAGAATCTGGGCGTGCTCGTCCCAGTTCACCCGCGCGCGGCTCAGGTTGGCCGGCGCGAACAGCAGCCCCGTGCGTTCGCGCAGCGAACGCATCATGTCCTGCAGCACGCTGTTGGCGGCGATATTGCCGAGCAGTTCGTGGAACCTGGAGTTCAGTTCGACGAAGCGCTCGGTCTGGCCGCTGTTCACGGCGTCGTTGCCTTCCTTGAGAACCTTCTCGATTTCCAGGATCAGTGCGGGGTCGCGGCGTTGCGCGGCGAGCTTGGCGTTGAGACCTTCGAGCGTGGCGCGCACCTCGACCATCTCGCGGGCGATATTGGGCGACAGGCGCGCCACCGACGCCCCGCGCCGGGGCTCGATCTTGACCAGTCCTTCTGCCGCCAGCGCGCGCAGCGCCTCGCGCACCGGAATGCGGGACACGCCCAGCTCCTGCGACAGCGTGTTCTCCACCAACCGCTCGCCGGGGTCGTACTGGCCGCCGAGGATGCGCTGCCGCAACGTATCGGTCACAAGCGCGAAAAGCGGGGAATGCTGGGCGCCCAGGCTGGCAGCCGGGGTGTCCGGATTCGGGCTGAAGGCACTGGTGGTGGCGTCGTTCATGGTCGGGATCGGCCGTGGAAATCGTGGATCGCGCAAGAAACTTGAGCGTTGAAGCGTCGGCCCATTGGGATGCATGGGACCGGCGTGAATGCCACTATTGTATACCGTCAACCTTTGCGACCAGACATTCCACTACATCGTCGGATGCTGGAAAGTGAACCCGTCGGCATACAGGAACGGTACCTGCGCGCCGAGTCCGGTGAACAGCTGTTTCGCATCGCGGATCATGTTGGGCGAGCCGCAGAGATAAATCGCATGTTCGGACAGGTCGCCCAGGTCCGCCGCCACGGCTTCGTGCACATAGCCGCGCCGGCCCTGCCAGTCGGCGTCCGCGCGGGACAGCACCGGCACGTACTGGAAATCGTAGAGCCGCTCGCCCCAGGCGCGGATCTCGTCGTCCAGGTAGAGGTCCGATGCGGACCGCATGCCCCAGTAGAGCCACACCGGCGGGCAGTCCGGGTCGTCCATCAGGGACTCCAGCATGCTCTTGATGGGCGCGATGCCGGTGCCCGTGGCCACCATCAGCAGTGGGCGGTAATCCTCCTTGCGCAGCGCGAAGTTGCCGAGCGGCACTTCCACATCGAGCCGGTCGCCCGGTTGCAGGCGTGGCAGCTGCCCCGCCGTGAAGCGGCCGCCGGCAATGCGGCGCACGTGGAAGTCCACCTCGTTGCCGCGCGGGGCGGATGCCATCGAGAAACTGCGATGGCTTCCGTCGTCTAGCAGAATCTTCATGTACTGGCCCGGCGCGAAGGCCAGCGGCGTGTCGTCGGGCAGGGCCATGCGCAGGTGCAGCACGTCGGCCGCGAGCGGCGTCACCGCCTGCACGATGGCCGACGCGCGGCGTGCCGGCACGGCCGGCGCCATGGCGCGCGCGGTGCTGATGACGAGGTCGGCCGTGGGCCGGGCCTGGCAGGCCAGGGCGAAGCCGGCGGCGTCCTCGTCCTCGGTCAGTCCCATCGGAAATTCTTCATAACTGACCGATCCTTCCACCACGCGCACGCGGCAGGTGCCGCAACCGCCGAAGGTGCATTCATGGGCCAGGCTGACGCCCGTGCGCAGCGCGGCATCCAGCACGGACTCGCCGGGCTGCGCCGTGAACGACTGCTGCGTCTCGGCAATCTCGATGCGATAGAGGGGATGGGTTCCGTGGGACATGACCGCGCTCCTGCTTACTTTTTGATGTCGGCCTGCGCCAGCACGGTCAGGTCTTCGGCGGCCAGCAGGTCGCGCAGCGCCTCCAGCGCGGCCACGCCGCAGGCGGTGTCCTGTTCGCCGTTGCCACCGGACAGGCCCACGCCGCCAACCACCTCGCCGTTGACCACCACCGGGTAGCCGCCCACGAACACCGCGAACTTGCCTTCGAAGCTCCACTGGATGCCGAACGCCTCGTTGCCGGGCAGCGCCGGGCCGTTGGGCGCCGTGTTGAACAGGTGCGTGGAGCGCTTGTGGCCGGCCGCCGTGAACGCCTTGTTCCAGGCGATCTGCGGGCCGGTGATGCGGGCGCCGTCCATGCGCTCGAGCAGCAGCGGGTAGCCGCCTTCGTCGACGATGCAGATGGACTCCAGTACACCGATTTCCTCGGCCTTCTTCACCGCCGCCGCCACCATGTGGCGGGCTTCCCGCAATTCGAGCTTGATTGCCTTTTTCATCGTGAAATCCTTAATAACCGGGGCTGACGGCTTAGCAGCCGCGATAGATGGTCTTGATCTGGGTGTAGAACTCGAGCCCCGCGCGGCCCGACTCCCGGAACGTAGAGGTGCTCGAGCGCTTCAGCCCGCCGAACGGCGCATTGACGAGGTTGCCGGTGGTGGTGCGGTTGATCTTCACCGTTCCGGACTCGATGTCGTGCGCAAAATCGTGCATGTAGCGCGGATTGCGCGTGGCGATGGCGGCGGACAGGCCGTACTCGGAGTCATTGGCCACGGCGATGGCCTCGGCGTAGCTGCCCACTTCCAGGATGGCGAGCACCGGGCCGAAGATCTCCTCGCGGGCGATGCGCATGGTCGGCGTGACATCGGTGAACACTGCCGGCGAGACGTAGTAACCGTGCGAGAAATCGCCCTCCGTCAGCGTTTCGCCACCACACAGCAACGTGGCTTCGGACTTGCCGGCGGCGATGTAGCCCAGCACGGTCTCCAGCTGCTTGCGCGTGGCCAGCGGGCCAAGATCCATGCCGGCCGCCATGCCACTGCCGATCTTCAGCGTCTTGACCTTGGCCACGAGCTTGTCCGTGAACGCCTGCTTCACCTCGCGCATGACGAGGATGCGGCTGGTGCCGGTGCACGCCTGCCCGGACAGCGACAGTCCGCCCTTGATGGCCAGGTCCACGGCCTTGTCGAGGTCGGCATCCTCCATCACGATAAGAGGATTCTTACCGCCCAGCTCCATCTGCGTGCGCGTGGTCATCGGCACGGACTTGTGGATCTGCTCGCCCGCCGCCGTGGAGCCGGTGAACGACACCGCCCGCACCGCGCGCGATTCGACGATGGTCGGGCCGACCTCGGCGGCGCTGCCGGTCAGGAAGTTGAGCACGCCCTTCGGAATGCCCGCCTTGACGAAGGCTTCGGCCAGCCGGTAGCCCGAGAGCGGCGCATCCGACGAGGGCTTGAAGACCACCGTGTTGCCGGTGATCAGCGCCGGCGCGATCTTGCGGGCCGGAATCGACACCGGGAAGTTCCACGGCGAGATCACCGTCACCACACCCAGCGGCTCGCGCTGGCTGTAGACCAGCATGTCCGGGTCATCGTTAGGATACGTCTCACCGCCGTAGGTCTGTCCCTCCACGGCGTAGAAGCGCAGCGTCTGGGCAGAGCGCATGACTTCGTCGCGCGCCAGGGACAGCGCCTTGCCTTCCTCGCGGGTCAGCTCGGCGGCGATGGCGTCGGCGTTGGCTTCCAGATGCGCGGCGGCATCGTTGAGAATTTTCGCGCGCTTGCCGATCGGGGTTGTCTTCCAGGTGCCGAAGGCGGCCGAGGCGGCGGCCACGGCGGCGGCGGCATCACGCGCGTCCGAGGCGGCGTGCCGGCTCACGATGTCGCGCGTGTCGGCGGGGTTGAGGTTGTCGGTGGTGCGGCCGCTGGCGCTTTCGCACCATTCGCCGTCGATGTAGTTGCGGTACGTCTCGGTCATGACTGTGGCCTTTGCGAACGGGGGCGGGGCGCCCGGTCTTGCCCGAGGGAGCAGGCCGGGGCAGATGCAGGGGCCGCTCAGGCGGCCACGGTCTCGCGCGTGCCGTCCACGTAGTCGTAATAGAGCGCGGTGGTGTAGAGCAGTCGCATCTGGGCGCCAATCTCGCAGATCTTCAGGCAACGCTGCTGCAACTCCGGCGTATTGGCGTGCTCGAGCACAATCTGGTAGCCGCGTTCGCCGTGGATCTCGTCGGAGACGATGTGCAGGTCGAAGAATTCGACTTCCTCATCGGTGAAGCCGTACTTCTCGCGCAGCGTGGGGGTCTGCTTGCGGTAGATCGACGGCACCTGCGACTCCAGGCCCACGACCAGGCCGGCCACGGCCACCACCGGGTCTTCGCGCATGGCCACGGCGTAGCACCAGCTTTGCAGGCCGCGCGTGGTCGGCGACATGTTGTCCGCATCTACCACGCGCTCGCGGGTGGTGCCGCAGGCTTCGGCAAAGCGGATCAGCAGGTCGGTATGGCGGTCGCCGCCGATTTCTTCCTCGTACATATTGGCCAGCAGGAAGTCCTTGGCCTCGGTCATGTGGTCCGGCGTGCGCGCATAGATATAGGCGAGGTAGTCCGCGAACGGGCCCACATAGTGATAGTGGTTCTCGGCCCAGCGGGCGAGGTGGTCGCGCGAGAGCGTGCCGCCAGCCCATGCCTTGCTGAAGGGCGCCTGGTTGGCGCTCTTGCCCTTGATTGCGTTCTCGAGGGCGGCGCGGAAATCTTCACGGTTCATCAGTTCGGCCATTTGGGGGCTCCTGTTTTGACGAGGGGTGGTTCAGGGGTGGTTGTGAGCCGCGACGTGAGAGACGTCTTATCTGCGGCGGGTTTGAATCGGAATGCTGTTTGTATACTTTCTGCAATCGGATCTGGGCGAATTTGGACGATAAAGGGCCTGCCGGGCGCAGGGCGCCTCAGCCTTTCCCAGCCTCTGCTTCGGTAATCCGTCGATAGGCCATGCCGGCCAGGGCGATGTCCTCCAGGCCGACGCCGACCGACTTGTAGATCACGATGTCGTCGGCATGACGGCGCACTGGCTTGCCCAGCAGGACATCGGCCAGTTCCACGATCTTGCTGTCGGGCAGCACCGCCTTGTCGGCCAGCACCAGGTCGCCCGCCTCGCGCAGCGACTGCGGGCGCCACTCCACCACCACGGTGGCGGCGCGGGCCAGGGCGGTGTCGTCGAGTTCGCGGGTGTGGGGCAGGCTGGAGCCGATGGCGGCGATAAAGGTGCCCGGCTGGATCAGCTCGCCCGAGAACAGCGGCGTGGTCGAGCGCGAGGCGGTGACGATGATGTCGGCCTGCGCGGCGGCCACGGCCGGATCGGCAAAGGTCACGGGGATGCCGCACTGCGCGGCGAGCTGGTCGGGCAGCCCCGCATCGGCATAGGGGTCCACCACCAGCACGCGGCGCAGCGGCAGCGCTGCGGACAATTGCGCCGCATGCTGCACGCCCTGCGTGCCGGCGCCGAACAACGCGAGCGTGGCGCTCTCCGGCCGGGCCAGCCGCTGCGCCGCCAGTACCGTGCAGGCCGCCGTGCGCAGCCGCGTGATCGCGCCCGCATCGAATGAAGCCAGCGGGCGGCCGTCAACGGTTGAAAACAGCAGGATGACAAATGAGAACTGTCCTGCGATCGTCGTATATACCTTGGCCCCCGCCACCTCCTGCTCCGGAATCACCGCGCCAAGCGTGGAAAGCTTCACACCGCCCGCCTCCGTCCGGATCCGTTCCTGCATCGCGGCCGCGCCGCGTCCAAAACTCTGGAAGGCCGCCAGCATCGCCTGCTGGGCGTCCTGGGCTGTCACGTGTCGGTCGATCCGTTCGTCGGTGATATGGAGCATGGTCGATGGGGGCTCAAGGATGTGCGTGGCTCATTTCGGTATACAGTCTACACATGACCGAAAAAATTGCTAGCGCTGTTGCACCGATATTTTTCTGGGGCGCGCCTTCCAGGGTGGTGCGTGATGCGCTGAAACCGTGCACTGACGCGGCTTTCCGCACCGCATTGGGGGATTACCCCAAGCCATGCAGGTTTCGCTTGTTCGGAAGCATCAACGGGATATAGTATACAAATTAGATCGACGCACAGCGCTGCATGCGCGCAGCCAAGAGGTCGACGGCAGGTTTTATTTCATCCGCCCCCACAAGGGCCCCAAGATCAGGATCAGGGGAGCCTCATGCAACAAACCGTAGAAATCGGCCTGGCACACTGGGTGTATCTGCTAGGTGTCGCAGTCATCGTCTTGACGATGATCCTGCGGGCCAACGTTGTCGTGCCGTCCATCGTCGGCACCTTCCTCGTGATCCTCGCCATCACGGGCAACCCGGTCAGCGCGCTGGGGGGCATCTTCTCGGCCAGCCTCGTCGCGGCCAAGGAACTGTTCAATATCTTCCTGGTGATCGCCTTCATGACGGCGCTGCTCAATGCGCTGAAATCGTTGCGATCCGATATCCGCATGGTGGAGCCGTTCCGCCTCGTCATGAAGAACGGGCACAGCGCCTACTTCATTCTGGCCGGCATCACCTATGTGATTTCGCTGTTTTTCTGGCCCACGCCGGCGGTGCCGCTGGTGTCGGCCATCCTGCTGCCCGCGGCCATCGCCGCCGGGCTGCCGCCGCTGGCCGGCGCCATGGCCATCGCCATCGCGGGGCAGGGCATGGCGCTGTCGTCGGACTACGTGATCGGCGTGGCGCCGGGCATCAGCGCCAAGGCGGCGGGCGCGGCGGTCAGCGCTGCCGTGGTGGCGGACCGGGCGCTGATCCTGTCGATCATCACCGGCACCATCGCGCTGACGCTGGCCTATCTGTCGATGCGCCGCCACATCGTGCCGGCCAACGGCGCGCTGCTGGACCGCTGGCAGGCCCGTGCCACGGGCGTGGACACGGCCATGGAAGCCACCGGCACCTTCGATAAGGCGGAGATTGCGCGCGGCACGCAGCACCCGGAACCGCTCGCAACGGACGCCAATATCGAACAGAGCCTGGCGATGGTGGCCAAGCGCCGCATCAAGTGGTCGAAGTTCTTTGCGGTGCTCACGCCGGTAGCCTTTGTCTGCGTGGTGTCGTTGATGGTGCTGCCCAAGCTGGCCGCCGGCATGCCCGACCTCAAGGGCGGCGCGGCAGCGGCGCTGGTGGGCGGCGTGGCTGCGCTGCTGATGATGCTGGCCACGCTGGCCGCCGAAGGGCCGCGCAAGATGCTCGACGTCTGCCCGGAGCACATCACCGATGGCTTCGTGTTCGCGTTCAAGGCGATGGGCTCGGTGCTGCCGATTGCCGGCTTTTTCTTCGTGGGGGCCGGCGAGACCGCCGCGCAGATCCTGGGCGTGGACGCCGGCAAGGCGCCCAGCCTGCTGTTCGAGCTGATCCAGGCCTACCAGCACATGATTCCGGACAACCACGTGTTCGTGGCGTTCGGCGTGCTGCTGGTGGGCATGATCACCGGCATCGACGGCTCCGGCTTCGCCGGCCTGCCGCTCACCGGCACGCTGGCCGGCGCGCTGGGCCCGGTGGTGGGTTTCGACTCCGCCACGCTGGCAGCAGTTGGCCAGATGGGCGCGGTCTGGACCGGCGGCGGCACGCTGATCGCCTGGTCCTCCCTGATCGCCGTGGCCGGTTTTGCGCGCGTGCCGGTGCTCGATGCGGTGCGGGCGCTGCTGCTGCCCGTGCTGGCAGGGCTGTTCGTCTCCACGATCTGCGCGATGCTGCTCTGGCACTGACGCCGGACGCTTCCTTTTTTCGATTTCAGCGAAGTCATCAACATGCCGAAAGTCGTCTTTCACAAGCACGGGCAGGTTTTCGTGGACGAGGTCAAGCCCGAGACCAACCTCGTCGTCCGCGCCGGCATCAAGCAGTTTCCGTATCCGAACCTGCGCTACGAATGTGGCATGGGCAAGTGCTCCAAGTGCGCATGCCGGGTGCTGGCCGGCGCCGAGCATCTGCCGCCGCCGAACTGGAAGGAGAAGAAGCAGCTGGGCGAGCGCATCGACCAGGGCTTCCGGCTCGCCTGCCAGATCTGGCTCACGCATGACATCGAGCTGGAGCAGGAGGAACTGCAGCCAGAGACCCCGGCACAAGAGACTCAGGCCAAGACTCAGGCCAAGACCCCGGCCCAGACCTCATGTTCGTGATCCTGACCAGCAAGCCGGGCCAGTTCCGCACCGAGCCCGTGCCCGGCGTGGAGCCGGTGGAAACCTACGAGTACCTGTTCTACGGCCGCCCGAAGGCGATCTTCGTGATCGCCACGCTGCACGGGGCGGTGAAAGTGCCCGTGATCGACGAAACCGGCGGCCCGGACGCGCCGCCGGTGGTCAACCACGTGCCATCGAAATTCCTCGAGCGCTTCGACACGCTCGACGCTGCCCGGGCCGCGCTGCAGGCGCTGGCGCACTTCGGCAGCATGGACCTCTCTTTAAGGAAACAATGATGCGGGCAGATATCGAGACGGCTGCCGCCGACACCACCGGGGACACGGGAAGCGGGAGCGGTAGCCCCGCGCCCGTGGCGCCAATATCGGCGCCGGAAATCCGCAAGGTGGAAATCGAATTCGTGACCAATGCCGGCAAGACGGTTACCGCGCCCGCCAACAGCAACCTGCTGCGCGTATCGCTGCGCGAGCAGGGCGGCATTCCGTTCAAGTGTGGCGGCGGGCTGTGCGGCACCTGCAAGTGCCACATCGATCGCGGGCTGGAGCATACGGACGCGGTCAAGCCCAAGGAGCGCAGGCATCTGAGCGATGACGACCTGCGCGCCGGCTTCCGCATGGCCTGCCAGACCTTCGTCAACGGCGATATCGCGGTGTCCTGGGAACCGAAGGCGCGGGTCTGAGCCCGTCGTTCTTCGACGCAGGCGCGCCTAGGTCCGCAGGCCGACCAGCCCGGAAATCTTTTCGGAGGCCTCCAGCAGCGGCGGCAGGAATCGATCCGACATCTCCTGCGCGCTGGTGCGGTTGGCCTGCCCGCTGATATTGATGGCGGCGATGATTTGCCCGGCGCGGTTGCGGATGGGCGCGGCCAGCGAGACCAGCCCTTCCTCCAGTTCCTGATCGTTCTGCGCCCAGCCGCGCGTGCGGATGTCGGCAATCAGCGCCTTCAGCTGGTCGATGTCGGTCACGGTGCGGCGCGTGCGCGCTTCCAGCGCGGTGTCGCGCAGCACGCGGTCGAGCGTGTCGTCATCGAGCCCCGACAGCAGCACGCGCCCCATCGACGAGCAATAGGCCGGCAGCCGGCTGCCGATGGACAGGTTAATCGTCATGATCTTGCGCGCCGGCACGCGCAGCACGTAGACGATCTCGGTGCCGTCGAGCACGGAAATCGAGCAGCTTTCATGCACCGACTGCGAAAGCGCCTCCATGATCGGCTCGGCCAGGTTCCAGAACGGCATCGAGGTCAGGTAGGCGAAGCCGAGATCGAGGATCTTGGGCGTCAGGCGGAACTGGCGGCCATCGGCCTGCACATAGCCCAGCCCCACCAGCGTGAGCAGGATACGCCGCGCGCCGGCCCGCGTGAGGCCGCTGGCCTGGGCGATCTCGGTCAGCGTCTGGGTTGGGTGGCGGGCGTCGAACGCGCGGATCACGGACAGCCCGCGTGCGAAGGACTGCACATAGCTGTCGCTCGGCTTCTCTGCGGACGGTGCGCCCGGCGTGCGGGAGGTTTCGGAATCGGCAGGGCTCGCCATTGCGGAATGGGCTCGAAATTGGCTCGGAAAGGCCGAAAGGGTAGTGGAAATGCGCCCAAATCGCTAGTCCGGGGCGATCGGCCACACCCCGCCGCGACCGACCGCCACGCTGACGGACGCCCCGCTCTCCCTCATAATGTGCGATCGCAAAATGTCGCAGGTATCGGGTCAGTGAACGAAACAATTCAGTGGAATGATTGGGAGGCGTTCTGCTGCGTCGTCGAGCAGGGCACCTTCACGGCGGCGGCCGCAGCGCTGGACTGCCCCAAATCCCGGGTGTCGGCCGCCGTGGCGCGGCTGGAAACGGCCATCGGCGCCAAGCTGCTCGAGCGCACCACGCGCCGCATGCGCCTCACCGATGCCGGGGGCGCGGTCTATCGCGATGTGGCCCCGCTGTTCGCGCGGCTGCGCGAGATCCGTCAGGAAACCCTGGCGCGCGAGGAGCGCGTGCAGGGCATGCTGCGCATCGCCACGCCGTACGAGTTCGGCGCCCAGCAACTGGGTGGTGTGATCTGCCGGACACTTGCGGCGCATCCCGCCCTGGATATCACCGTGGAGATTTCCCAGGGTCTGGTCGATCCGATCCGCGAGGGCTTCGACATCGCCTTCGTCACGGTGGAGACCGAGCTGCCCGACTCTGGCACCATCGCCCGGCGCATCTGGCACGTGGAGCGCGGCCTGGTGGCCGCGCCCTCGCTGGCGGCCAGCCTGCCGGCGCAGATGCACCCGGAAGATCTCTCGAACATGCCGACGCTGGCCACGCCCGGTGTCTCGGTCTGGGAGTTCGCGCGCGATGGCGAACGCATCTCGGTGCCGATCCGCCCGCGCATGCAGACGTATAACGCCGAGCTGCGCATGCAGGCAGCGCTGGCCGGGCTGGGCATCGCCCGGGTGCCGATGACGGCCGCCGAGACCGAGATCGCGCAGGGCAGGCTGGTGCGGGTGATGCCCGACTATCCGCTGCCGCCGCTGCGCGTCTTCGCGCTGCTGCCCGACCGGCGCCTGCAACCGCGCAAGGTGCGCGCGTTCATGGAAGCCATCGAATCGATGATGGGCGCGGACCTTGGCGATCTGGCCGAGCCGGCGGCGCGGATGGCGCCCGCGGTGCGGGTGGAATCTTTCGAACGGATGGAGCAGGGGGAAGTCTAGCGGGGCGAGGGGAGGCGCCCCGGGTGTGCTGCCGGGCGGCGTTGCGCCGCCCTGGGTACCACTACGCGGCTCAGGCGCCTTCGCTGAACTGGTCGCGCTGCTCGGTCACGGTGCGGGCGCCTTCCGAGTACACGTCACGCTTTTCGGTCACGCTGCGCGAGCCTTCGGTGTACACATCGCGCTTCTCGGTCACGCCACGGGCGCCGTCGGTGAACGGGTCGGCACGGCCGACGCGGCCGATGCTGCCGTCGAGGCGGGCCAGGTCGGTGAGCGACTGCGAAGCCTGGGCGGCGGTGGCGCCAGCGGCCAGGCCGAGGGCGAGGAGGGCGAGGGCGAGGGTCTTCTTCTTCATGGTTGTGCTGTTCCTACTTATTGGCAGAGATCGCGGTGGGTCCGCGGTGGCTGTAATGTAGGCTTCGGCACGCACAGGAAAAAGGGTAAATCCTCGACAGACTGTCCAGTCATCTGGACAATAAGGGTTAACCCTAGGGTATCGATTTATGCTAGCCTTGCGGCTCAGATCACGCCACGGCTCACGCTGGCAATGACCATCAGCAGGATCTGGGCGATCACGAACAGGATCAGCGGCGAGATGTCGAAGCCGCCCAGGCGCGGTATCACGCGCTGGAGCGGGCGCAGCATCGGCGCGGTCAGGTGCCAGAGCGCCGGCGCCATCGGCGATTGCGGGTTGACCCACGACAGGATGGCCATCAGCAGCGTTACCCACATCACCATGCTGATGCCCCACTTGAGCACGTTGAGCAGGCCCAGCGCCAGGATCACGGGCAGGAAGGCGAGCGGGTCGGCATCCAGCACCAGCGCGCGGCAGACCAGGAACAGCACGGCGGTCAGGTAGGCCGCGATCAGCGTGGCCCAGTCGATGCCGCCGAAGCCCGGCATGATGCGGCGCAGCGGCCGTACGATCCAGTCCGTGACCTGGAACACGCCCTGCGACACCGGATTGCGCGACGGCAGCCGGGTCAGTTGCATCCAGAGGCGCAGCAGCAGCGCCATGCCGAACAGCGTGAAGACGGTATCAAGCAGGAACAGGACAATTTCCGTGAACATCGGGCGGATTTCCGGGTTGGCGGTGTTAGGGTGTCGGTCTCCGCACAGATTCTGCCATACCCGGTCCCGCGCGCACGCGGAAATGCGCGGCAGCGCACCGGAGGGTGGCTGCGGGCACAAGGTGCGCTTTTATAATGAGCGCCGGATTTCCCCCTCTGCAAAACTGATTCTTCAATGTCACGCAAGCCCGCCGCGCCCCAAGCCGCCCTGACCAAGCAGGATTTCGAGGCGCTCTCCGATTTCCGATACCAGTTGCGGCGTTTCCTGCGGTTCTCCGAAGACGCCGCGCGCGCCGAAGGCGTGACGGTGCAGCAATACCTGCTGATGCTCCACATCCGCGGCTCGGCGGACCGGAACTGGGCCTCGGTGGGCGAGCTGGCCGAGCGGCTGCAGGCCAAGCAGCATGGTGTGGTGGCACTGGTCAACCGCTGCGAGGCGGCCGGGCTGGTCAGCCGCAAGGTGAATCCCGACGACCGCCGCGTGGTGCAGATCCACCTGCTGGCCAAGGGCGAGCGCTGCCTGAACCGTCTGGCGATGCTGCACCGGGCCGAACTCGAGTCCCTGCGCAACACCTTCCGCGTGGCCCGCATCACGGCGTTCAACGACGACGGCGCCGACCGGCTCTGATGCGTCCACGGGCGGCGTTACAGCCGGTTACCCATCACAATCTTCCGTGACACCTGCCGCCGGGCCCCGACCCTAGACTCGCGCGCATCATCCACACGCGCATTGGCCGCAGGAGTCTCCACCATGTCTTTCCCGTTTCGTTCCACGGCGTTGGCCGTCATCGCCGCCGGCGCGCTGGCCGGCTGTGTCACCGCGCCGTATGGCAATGGTTATGCCGACGGGTACGGCAGCGGCTATGGAGGCGCTTACGGCGGCAGCTACGGCAGCGGCTACCCGCAGCAGGCGGGGTATGGCACCAGCGGCACCAGCGGCACGCAGATCAGCGGCGGGTATCCGGCGCAGTCGTATCCCCAGTCGGGCTATCCCCAGCAGCCGGCGTACCAGCAGCCAGCCTACCCGCAGTCCGGCTACCCGCAGTCCGGCTATCCCCAGGCGTCCTACCCGCAGCAGCCCGGTTACGACCAGTACGGCTATCCGTCGGCGCAGGCCGGCAATGGCGGCGACCCGTACGCGGTGCGCTATGGCTGGGTGGAATCGATCGAGATGGTGCGTGGCCAGCCTGCGGACACCAGCGGCGTCGGTGCGGTGATCGGCGGCGTGGCGGGCGGGCTGCTTGGCCACCAGGTGGGCGGCGGGCGCGGCAACACCATCGCCACGATTGGCGGCGCGGTGGCCGGCGCCGTGGCCGGCAATGCGGTGGAGAAGCAGACCAACACCGGGCCGGCGGCCTACCGGGTGCGGGTGCGCACCAACGACAACGGCTACCTGACCCTCACGCAGGCCAGCCCGTACAACCTGCGTTCGGGCGACCGCGTGAAGATCCAGAACGGCGTGGCCGTGCCCTACTGAGTCGGCTGAGTCGGCTGAGCGCGGCCTAGCGCGGCTTAGCGCGGCTTAGCGGGGGGGCTCAGGACAGCGCGCTGGCCAGGAAGGTCAGCGCGCGGCCATGGGCCAGCGCCGCCGAGCGCTGGTGGAACGAGGCGCGCGCCCAGCAGTTGAAGCCGTGATCGGCCTGGTCGTAGACGAAGACCTCGGTGCCGCGCTTGCCGGCCACGGCCTGGCGCACCTGTTCCACATGCTCGGGCAGGATGTGCTTGTCCAGCGCGCCATAGTGGAACTGCACTGGCACGTTCAGCGCGGCGGCCTCGTGCAGATGGTTCTGGATGCCGCCGCCGTAGTACGGCACGGCTGCATCGACCATGCCGCGCGCCGCCGCCAGGTACGACAGCAGCCCGCCGAAGCAGTAGCCCACCGCCGCTACCTTGCCGCCCGCGCCAATCTCGGCGCGCAGCGCGGCGGCCGTGGCGCCGATGTCGGACACCGCGGCCTCCAGGTCCACGCCAGTGCGCAGCGCCATCGCCTTCTCCCAATCCGCGCCGCTATAGCCCAGCTCCACGCGCGGGGCCTTGCGCCAGAACACGTCCGGGGCCAGCACCACGTAGCCGTCCGCCGCGTACTGGTCTGCCACCGTGCGGATGTGCTCGTTCACGCCGAAGATCTCCTGTACCAGCACGATGCCGGGATTGCCGGGCTGCTTGCCGCCCGGCGGCAGGCTCAGGTAGGCGTCAAAGCTGCCATCGGCGGTGTCGATGCGAATCCAGCGGCTATCGGGCTTGGTCGTCATGATGCGAACTCTCCAGGGTTTGAGGCAATTTCCACAGTGGAACCCGGAAGTGTGCCATTCCTGTTGCATTCATGCAGGCGGGTTCGTTTGCGAAAACCGTGGACAAAAACGCGCGCAAAAAAATATGCCGGCCCCGCGGGGACGGGGCCGGCATGGGGCCGCGCAGGGGATGGCGGCTCAGGGCTGCATCTCTATATAGAGGGCCGGCGGGGAGATGGCCCGACCGGCGCCTTACCAGCGCAACTGCACGTTCTTCTCGCCAGGGCTCAGGGTGGTCCGCTTGGACCTGCCCTCGAACGTGGCCACTACCTGGTACGACGCGCGCGGGCCCTTGATCAGGCAGCGCGGGCCGGTGGACGTGAACTCCGCCACCTGCTTGCCGTTCCGCAACAGCTTCACGTTGACGTCCGAGAGGTACTCGCCCCGGCCGCCCTGCGTGAACAGCAGGCCCATGTCGTACCCGCGGGCCGCGCTGTTCATTTCCGCCTGTTCATCCGCCGCCACGCCACCGCACATATAGGTGAACGGACCGGCGCTGGACGTGCTCATGTCGGCGCGGGCGCCCATCGACAAGCCCAGCGACGCCACGGCCACGCCGATGACGCACAGCGCGCGCGCCCCTCGGCGCACGGTGTTTTGTTCTGTTTGCATATTTCCTCCTGCCAGGTTGGCCGGCGGCGCGCGAGGGGGCGATCGGACGATGCGAGAGGGCAGGCTCGAGACATCGCCGGAAGAGGGTCTGACTGACGGGGGATCATGGCTGGCATGACCCCGGGCAATAGCCGTTCGCGGCATCCGGGGATACACACCTGAAGTAGACACCGGCGCGGGCGGCCGGTCTGTCAGCGTTTGGCTGATCTTGCTGCGGGAGGATGCCGAGGGGCCGGGGCGGCCCCCGGCGTGTGATCAGTACGCGGAGGACTTCTCGAAGCGGGTGCGCCAGTTCTCGGTATAGGCGCGCACCACGGCGGCGTCGCCCCGGATCAGCATGCCGTTCTCGGCGTTACGCTGCTCGGCGGACTTGGTGAAGTTGAACGAGCCGGTGAAGACCGCCTGGTCGTCAAACACCATGACCTTGTTGTGGGCGATGGCCGGCTTGGTATCGATCACCACGGGAATCCCCGCATTCTTGAGGAAGGTGGCGCTGGTGTAGCGCTCGGAGACCTGGCTCTTGTCCACGATCACGCGCACGTCCACGCCGCGCTGGTGCGCATCGGCCACGGCCTTGGCGATCTGCACGTTGGTGAACGAGTAGGCCTGGATCAGCAGCTTGCGGCGCGTGTTGTGGATGGCGTCGATCAGCATGTCCTGGCAGCTCGGGCCGTCCGGCACGAAGCAGAGCGTGTAGGTGCTGCCGGCCGCGAACGCGCTCGGGCGCGCGGCGGGCGTGAGCGCGTCGGCCAGACGTTCGAGCGTGGAGGTGGTGCGGGCCTGGGCCCCGGCGGCGAGGCCGGTGGCGGCAACCATCAGGCTCGCCAGGGCGAGCCGCTTGCAACGGCGAAGGGAAGGAAACATCAGGTTACAGAGTGGTGGCAGAAGTTCAGCGGCCCGCAGCGTAACAGTGGATGCGGCCCTTCCGCAACCCGCGCAGGGGCATCGGCGGCGTCCGTGGCCCTTGGGCTTGCCGGACATGCTGCCTATGATGGAAGTCACGACACCAGATAAGACAGGAGACCTCCATGACGGACCACACCTACAAGCTGGTTGAAATCGTCGGCTCGTCCGCCGACGGCTCCGACGGTGCCATCCGCAACGCCATTGCCAAAGCCGGTGAAACCATCAAGAACATCGACTGGTTCGAAGTGGTGGAAACGCGCGGCCATGTGCAGGACGGCAAGATCGCGCACTTCCAGGTCATGATCAAGGTGGGCTTCCGGGTGAACTGAGGGGCACCGCCGGGGCGCCCTGATGGGTTTGGGCGCCCTGGGCACCTTGCACCGCATCCGCCAGCGCGCGTAGCGCCGGTTGCGGCGCCGCGCGCAGCCAGTGCAGCATCTTTTCGACGAACGGCGCATGGGCGGTCACGGCAGCGCGCCGGACCCACGCGCGCGCGGGTGTCTCATGCCCGCCCAGCGCCAGCATGCGCGCGTGGTTGAAGCAGCCGCGGAAGTCCCCGCCGGCTGCGGCGCGACGGTAGTGGTCCGCCGCGCAGGCGAGGTTGCGCGCCACGTGCCAGCCATCCTCATAGAAGCCCCCGACGACGTTGAGCGACTTGGCATGGCCGCGTGCCGCCGCGCGTTCGAACCACGTGAAGGCGGCGGCGCGGCTGGCGGCAATGCCGCGCCCGAGTGCCAGTGAGGTGGCGAAGTTGTACATCCCCCAATCGGAGCCGCGCAGGGCGGCGGTGTGGAACCAGTGCGTGGCGGCGCGCGCATCGGCCGGCGTGCCCCAGCCGTTCTCATAGCAGCGGCCGACGAGGTTGGCGGCGCCCGCGTGTCCGCACAGCGCCGCCCGCTTGAACCAGTAATGCGCGCGGGCCGCGTCGGGCGGCACGCCCCGCCCGGCCAGGAACCACTGACCGAGCGTCATCTGCGCATCGAGCTGGCCGCCCACGGCGGCCGCGCCGAGCCAGCGCAGCGCCGGCCCGGGCGGGCCGGCCAGCACGTGGCGCAAGGCATCGGGCGCCAACTGGCCCAGCTCCAGCGCGGAGGCCACGCGGAATGGCAGCGTATCCATGCCCGCCTCCGGCCGTCAGTAGCGCAGCGTGAGCGTCAGCGTGGCGGCGCGGCCCGGCGCCATGGTGGCGTAGTGGTTGCGGTGCGCCTGCGCGTAGTAGGCCTTGTCGGTCAGGTTCTGCAGGTTGAGCTGCACGCTGGCGAACTTGCTGAGCCGGTACGCGGCCATCGCGTCAAAGCGCCAGTAGGCCGGCACCCACTTGGTATTGGCCTCGTTGCCCCAGACCTTGGACATGTAGTTGGCGCCGCCGCCGAAGATCAGGCCCGGCAGCACCTCGTAGGTGGTCCAGAGGGTGAAGCTGTCGGCCGGGGTGTTCGGGAACACGTTGCCGTCGGTGGCGCCGTTTGCCGCGCCCTTGCCGCCGTTCCTGCGCAGCCGGGCCTTCTGGTGGGTGTAGCCGCCGAACACGGCCCACCTGGCCGTGACGTTGCCGGCGAAGCCGAGTTCCACGCCATCCACCCGCCGCTCGCCGGCCATGCGCGCACTGCCGTCCTGCTCGATGATCCGCGTATTGTCCGTGTCGATGCGGAACACGGCGCCGGTCAGCGCCAGCTTCTCGCCCAGCACATCCCACTTGGTGCCCAGCTCGACCGCGCGGCTCTTCTCGGGCGCGAGCTGGTCGCCGCGATTGCCGGCGGCATCGGGCGCCAGCGCGTTGATTTCGGCCCCCTGGCCGAGGAACGAGCCCGCCGGCGTGGAAGACGTGCCAAAGCTCGCATAGACGCTGCCCCACGTGACCGGCTTGTAGACCGCGCCCAGCTGGTAGTTGAGCAGCGTGTCCTGCCGGGAGAACTGGTTGCGCACGCCGCTGGCATTCGGCGCCTGCGTCAGCGTGGTGTCATAGCGATCCAGCCGCAAGCCGGCATTGAGCAGCCACTGCGGCGTGATCTCGGCCGAGTCGAACAGGTAGGCCGATAGCGTCCGCGTGCGCACATCGGTAGGCCGGTGATTGCGCTGGATCGTGCCCGCCCACGGATCGGCCGGGTCCGGATCGAACACGGTCGTGCAGTTGTAGCCGCTGGCCGCGCCGGCGCCCTTCGCGCAGCGGCGGTCGCCGGTATCGACCTTGTAGGTGTCCCAGTTGGCCTTTTCCTCGGAGAATTCCACGCCCGCCACGTACTTGTGGCCGATGGCGCCGGTACGGAAGCTGCCGGAGAGGTCGGTCTGGTTGGCCACCGTGTCAACCGTGCCCACGCGCGTGTTGGCGCGCCGCCAGAGCAGGTTGTAGTAGGTGTTGCCGAGGTTGGAGTCCGGCTGGGTCCAGATGAAGTCCTGCTCCGTGCGCGAGAGCCGCGTCTGGTTGCGCAGCTTGAGCGCCGGGCTGAAGTCGTGCTCGATGCGCAGGGTGCCGGTGTCGTTCTGCTGCTTCTGGAAGTCGCGGTTCAGCAGGCCGTAGTAGGTGTCGCGCGGCACGTCGAGCGGCCGGCCATCGCCGGTCGGGCGCACCCGGGGCAGCCCGTCCTTGCGTGCGGTGTGCGACGCGTTGTTGTACGGGATGCCGACGTCGGGCTGGTCGTCGCTCTGCAAGTGGTACCAGGAGGCGGTGACGCGCGTGGCGGTGCCCAGGCCGATGGCGACGGATGGCGCCACGCCCCACCGGCTCATGCGCGCGGCGTCGCGCCCGGGGATGTCGCTGCTGTGGGACATCGCGTTGAGCCGCACGGCGGCGTGCTCGCCGACGCGCCAGTTGCCGTCCACCGTCGCGCGCACGTACTCGGCATTGCCCACGCCAAGGGCGCCTTCGGCAAAGTGCTCCAGCCGGGGCGTCTTGCTCTGGATATTGATCGTGCCGCCGGCGCCGCCCCGCCCGTCATAGGCGCCGGCCGGCCCCTTGTTGACCTGCACCGACTCCACGTTGAACATCTCGCGCGACTGCGCGCCGATGTCCCGGAAGCCGTCGAGGAAGGTGCTGGCCTGCGCGTCATAGCCACGGATGAACGGCCGGTCGCCGATGGGATTGCCGCCTTCGCCCGCGCCGAACGTGATGCCGGGCACGGTGCGCAGCACCTCCGTCAGGCTCGTGGCGGCCGTCGTGCGGATGACCTCCTGCGGAATCACGCTGACCGAGCGCGCGGTGTCGCGCAGCGCCTCGGGGTCCTTGGGCGATCCGGTGGACGCGGCGCGGAAGCCGCCGTGGCGTTCCTCGCTCACGGTGACGGGCGGCAGTTCCACCTGCGCCAGCGCCGCCACGGGTGCGGCGGCGAGGGCCGCGCCCACGGCCTGTGTCAGCCGGGGCAGCGACGCGCCGCCACGGCCCTCGGCTGCTTCGTCGGATTGGGTCAATGTGGCCGATCCGGCCACGACGCGTGAGACCTGCATGACAACCCCCTGGTATGTGCTGATGTGTGCAAATGCGATCAATTCTCATTTGCGTATGACGCAGGGGTCAAGGATCGAACTGCACCAAACCGCCTCAGCGGCTGGCGCGGGGCATCAATCGAACTGGTACGACCACAGCAGGTTGAAGCGCGGCGAGCGATGGCTCGCATTGGTGGGTTTGTCGCCCACCGGCTGGGCCACCGAGATATCCATCGTGTAGTAGCGCCGGTCCGAGAAACGTAGGCCGATGGCCAGCGATTGCAGCGTCCGGTGCGAGAGCGACACACTGTTCGAATACACCCGCGCCATGTCCGCCACCAGGAACGGCTGGAGCGTCTTCAGGTAGGTGAAATCCACCGTGAACAGCCGGTTCAGTTCCGCCGAGGCGCCCCAGCCCTTGTCTCCGGCCACCTCGCCCGCCGGATAACCGAGGCCGAAGAAGCGGCCGCCGAAGCTGATCTGCTCGCTCGACGCCAGCCGCTGGTCGCTGAACTGCCCCGCCGCCGAGAGCGCCATGCCGAAGCCAAACGGCAGGTCATTGGCCTGCGAGGCCAGCAGCCGGGTGCGCAGGAAATTCAGATCATTCTGATTGTTTTCCCGATTCGCGCCGAGCGCGTCGAAGCCCTTGTAGAGACCGAGCGTGGCGCTGCGTGTGACGCCCTCCGCACGTTGGATGTAGCCCATCTCCAGGCTCGCCACGCGCACGCTGGTGGACAGTTCCACCTGGCGGCCCGCCCCCGGCTGCACGGCCTGGGTGTAGCGCTCGAACTGGCTGTTGGCGTACATCCCCCCGGTCAGCGTCAGCGCGTGGCGGTTATTGAGGATGAGCGGGTAGCTCAGCGTACCGCCCAGCCGCTTGGAGTCGTTGACGTAGCGCGATTCGAAGCCGATCGGGGCCAGCGCCGCGTTTTCCGGCACGCCACGATAGTGGGAGGCGGTGAGCTTGGCCAGCATGCCTTCGGTGCCGATCGGCTGCGCGTAGCTGGCCGCGTAGTACTCCTCGTTGTCGCGCCCCTTCGGGAACAGCGTGGAGAACGAGAGCTGCTCGCCCAGCGGCGTCAGGCTGTTGGTGGTGGCCGTGGCGATGGCCCGCACGCCGGGCGACATCCATTCCACGCCGGTGCCGAAGGTGAACGGCTTGCGCTTGACCTCGAGCACCATCTCGCAGGCGCCGTCCGTGGTGGTGGGCGGCTGCACGGTGGCTGCCACCTGCATGCCCGGCTGCTGCGCCAGCACGTTGACGTAGTGCTCGAAGCGCTCCTGGCGCAGCGGCCGGTCCCGCTTGAGCTGCTCGGCGATCTTCCGCAGCCGTGCCTCGGCGGGGCCGGCCTTGCCCCGCACCGTGACATTGGCGACGTAGCCCTCCACCACGGTGACCAGCACGTCGCCATTCTCGAAGGACTGCGCCGGCACGAAGGCGAACGAGAGCGGGTAGCCGGCGTCCTTGTAGCGCTGCGTGACGGACTCCGCGGCCTGGAGCAGTTCAGCGACGGTGATCTCGCGGTTGGCGAGCGGCGCGAATTTGGCCGCGATCTGGTCGAAGGGCAGCGTCCTGGCGCCCTCGATGCGGAAGTGGCGCGGCGTCAGGCGCGAGGCCAGCAGGTTCTGCAGGGCGGCATCGGGCCGCTCCACCTGCACGGTGACGTTGCTGTCGGCCGGCTTGCTCGGCGCAATGCGCGGCAGGGTCTGGGTCGGGTCGCCCTGTACCGGGCCCCGTTCGGCAAAAGTGAGACTGCAATGGCAGGCGCCGGCGCTGAGCAGCAGCGCGGCAACACGGATGCGTGGTCGCATGGTAATACCCCTGGCAAGAAAGCACTGCTTCGCGGCTATGCGTGGCGTGCCACGGCGGGCGGGGATGCCGCTATCCCCGCCGCCTTGCGGTGGCCGCTACGCTTGTCTTGGAAGTGCGATGTCGACAGGAGGCCGTCAGCGCCGTGTGCCGCCTGCCGTGCCGAGGGCGCCGGTCAGGCCGCCAACCAGGCCGCCGACCAGCCCGGTGACCGGGGCGGTGATTGGCGCCAGCGGATTCGCGGGCTTGCTGCCGCCCGTGCCGCCGCTGGGCGTGGTCGGGGCAGGCGTGGTGCTGGCCGGCGCGTTACCGCCAGTCAGCCCGGCCACCAGGCCAGTCACCGGCGCGAGCGGGCCGGACGTCGCGGTGCCGCCGCCGACGTTACCGCCCGTCAGGCCAGACGTGATGCCGCTGACCAGCCCCGTCACCGGCGCCAGCGGGCCGGCGCCGCCCGTGGCCGGGCCGTTCACCGCGCCGCCTAGGGATGCCACCGTGTTGCCCGTGCCTGTGACGATGCCGCCCACGCCGGACACCACCGGTGTCTGCGTCGATTGCAGCGACGTGCCTGCGGTTGCCAGCGCGCCGCCCACCGTGGTCAGCAGGTTGCTGACCGGCTGGCCGAGGCCGGTGGCCGCGCCCAGCGTCTGCGTGCTGCTGGTCAGCGTGGAGGTGAGCGGCACGATGGCCTTGCTCACGCCGCTGGTCAGTTGCTCGACCGGGCCCGTGGAGAGCGCGGTGCCGAGCTTGCCGCCGGCATCGGTCACGGCGCCGCCTACCTGCGAGACCACGCCGCCGAGCGGGTTGGTCAGTGCCCCGAGCGGCGCCAGCGGGCCGCTGCCCAGGCCGCTGACCGCGCTGCCGGCGCTCGTTACCGCGTTGCCGACCTGCGCGACCACGCCGCCGGTGCTGGCCACCGTGGTGCCCAGCGGGTTGGTGGCGTTCGGCATGTTGCCGAGCCCGTCCTGCACGCCGGTGCCCAGCGTGTTCACGGCGCTGCCGAGCGCGGTCACCACGCCGGCCAGGCCGGTCTGCGTGGCCGGCGACACCACTGGCAGGTTTGCATCCTTGATGGCCGTACCGACGTCGGTCACGGTATCGCCCACGCCCTTCACCACGCCGCCGGTGTTGCTGACGATGGTGCTGGTGGGCGTGAGCGCCACCGTGCCGCCGCCGCCATTGTCTCCACCGCCACCGCCACCGCCACCGCCACCGCCACCACCACTACCACCACCGCCGTTGTTGCTCGTATCCGTGCCGGTGCCGCCCGTACCACCCGTGCCGCCGATGCCGGCGTTGCTGCCCGAGCCATTCGAACCACTGGTGCCACTGGTGCCCATCGACGTAGACCCGCTGCCGCTGGCGCAGCCGCCCAGCACGATGAGCGAACCGAGCAATGCCGACAGGGCAATGTGCTTCGCGAACGTTTGATTGCGCATGACCTTTTCCTTTTTTAGTTTTTCCCGACTCGCCACGTATGCGTGGCGGTGCATGCCATTGCGCAAACGGTGTGCCATGGCTCCGTAATGGCTGATACCGGCCGGCGGGCATGCCATGCGAAAGGAGGGAGGCGTCGCGGAGAGGCGCGTCAGACAAGCGTTTGCGGGGCGCGGGCTCAAACGCGCGCATGAAGCGGGCGGGGCCGGCGTGGCGCGGCGCGTGTGGCGTGGGCGGGAACACGTTACGTAGCACGTAACACGCCACACGGTGTTCCGGGAGCGTGTGGCCACCCACATCCGGCCCTGGCGTGAAGGCCGGAGTGCCGCGCCGGGCAACGGTCTCCGGGCAGTGGTGGGGGCTTGCGACGCGCCCGTATCGAACGTGCGCTTGATGCTGGCACACCGCTTGCGCTCATCGGCAAGCCCCCACGGGATTTCGAGCACACCAGCACACCAGCACACCAGCACACCAGCACACCAGCACATCAGCACACCTGGACACCATAGGAGACAGATCATGAGGTCAACGATGCAACGCGAACGTTCGCTGTCGGTCATCACCATCGCCTGTGGCGCCCTGCTGGCGCTGCTGGCGGGCTGCTCGTCGGGCGGCTCCGGCAGCGGCGCCTCGCCGAACGGCAACAACAACGTCACGCCGCCGCCGGCCACGCCGACTCCCGCGGCCTCGGTGGACACCACGCCCACCGCCAAGGTGACCGAAGGCGCCGGCAATACGGTGGTGGCCACCGGCAATGCGGTGAGCGAGATCGGGCAGCAGGTCAAGGACGCGAACCTGCCGGTGGTGCCGGACGCCGCGCAGAACGCCACCGGCGACGTGGTGATGAAGGCCGGCGACACCGTGGCCACGCTCGGCGTGGGCGTGCGTGAAGGGCTGGGCAAGATCGGCAGTGTGGACAACCCGCTCGGCGTCACCGTCGGCAACACCGGCAACGTGGTCACGCAGGCCGGCAAGACCGTGGTCAGCGCGGGCGATCTGGTCCAGTCGCTCGGCACCGCACAGCTCTCGCCGCTGGCGCCCGTCACGCAGCCGGTGGGCGGCGTGGTGCAGACCGTGGGCGGCACGGTCATGCAGGTGGGCGGCAAGCTTGGCGATAGCCTGTCCACCGGCCCCGTGGCGCAGCTGACCGGCAGCGCGAGCAAGGCCATCGTGCCGCTGACGACCAAGCTGACCGACACCACGCAGACCGTGGGCGGGGCCAGCGGCCTGGGCGTTCCGGTCGATAACCTGCTGACCAAGCTGGGCAACACCGTGGCCACCGGCGGCAGCATGCTGAGCAACGCCGACAAGCCGATCGTCTCGCCGCTTGGCGGCGTGGTGACGGAGACCGGCAAGACCGTGGCGGCCGCCGGCGTGCTGCTGAACAACCGGAACGGCACGGCGGGCGGTGCGGCGGGTGCAGGCGGCAATCCGCTGGGCGGCCTGATCAACAGCCTGCCGCTGGCGGGTGCGGCGGGCGGCAGCGCTGGTGTTGGCGCGCTGGCCCCGGTGACCGGCCTGGTCGGCACGGTGACCGGCGCACTCACCAATGCCACCAATGCCACCAATGCCACCAATGCGACGAATGCCACCAGTGGCACCGCCACCAGCGGCAATGCCGGCTCACCGCTCAATGGCGTCACCGGCCTGCTTGGTGGCCTGACGCAACACTGAACCCCCCGAGCCAGAAGACGGCTCGGGACTTTCCCTAGCCATCGCCCGGCTACTTTATGGTGCGCTGTCGTCCTTACCCCGCGCGGCGCATCCTTTTATTTCGTGCCGTGCCGCGACCTGTATCAGAACGTGCAGGACGCCGCACGGCACTCCCATTTTTATTGCGGCCGCTCGAACAATTCGGATCGTCCTTTGCCCGGGGTCGCGTTGTTTCAAACGTCTGTCCTACCTTAAGCTGAGCCGCATGGGCTTTCCCTTAGTTCCTCTGGGGGGTATGGATGGAGACATAGCATGTCTTATAAATGTTGCACCAGCACCAAATACAACAGAATCGCGGCTCAACGAAGCCGGCGATCACAACCGGTAACGGGGCAGTGGGACTGGCGTTCACGTGCAACACCCATACGGGATCGGAATTTTTTTTGTCGTTTCGGGAGTGCATCATGAAAAAGAACTCGCAGGCGCGTTTCAGCCGCTACCAACGCGGCGCCACCGCCATTGAATATGGCCTCATCGTGGGCCTGATCGCCCTTGGCATCGTCACCGGGGCCACTGCTCTCGGCGACGGCCTCAGCCAGGGCTTCACCCAACTCTCCACCAAGGTCACCACGCTGTTCGGCGTGAAGAGCGGCAGCTAGCAGCCGCCGGCAATCCTCGACCCCTGTTGGCCACGCCGTATCGCATCGGCGTGGATCGTCATGGCAATGCACCGGCCGCGGGCAGCACACGGACGGCCGGGCAAGCAACAGTGAGAGTGGTACCAAGTCGCGAAATGGCTGTCGGCGAACCTCCCCCGGCAACGGGGGAGGCCGCGCCTCCGGTTTGGCGCTAACGAAGAGACCGGGTGAAGCATGTCATTACGGGCGAAGGCGACCCGACGCGGCCACTTGGGGGTGGCGGCGCTCGAGTTCGCGATAGTGTTCCCGCTCCTGCTGACGCTGGTGCTGGGCATCGTGTACTACGGCATGGTGCTGGCGCTGCAGCAGGTGCTCACGCTCGCCGCCGAGGAAGGCGCGCGGGCTGCGCTGCGTTATCCGCTGACGTCCAACGGGGGCACGCTCGCCACCACCATCGACCTGCGGGTGTCCGCCGCCGCGCAGGCCGCGCGCGCCACGCTGCCCGATTCCCTCGCCACGCTGGTGCCCGCCGCCGATGTCGCGCAGGCCATCGCCTGCTCCGCCCCGGCCGGTACCACCTGCGTGCGCGTCACGCTGAACCTGCCCACTACGTCGCTCCTGCCCAGCGTGCCGCTGGTGCCGGTGCCCGCCACGTTGACCGGTTCGGCCGTGGTGCAGATCTCCCCCGATATCTGAAACCGATTTTTTCCGAGACGAATGCCGAGAACCCAGCCATGTCGATGACACCCGGAGCCCCCACATGAACAGCAGGCAGATACGGATCGCGGCGGTCGCGCTGCTGGTGCTGGCCGCGCTGCTGGCGCTGCTGGCCTGGCGGGTGGCGCGCCAGGCCGCAGTGCCGCAGCCGGTGCAGGGCGCCGCGCCGATGCATGCCGTGGTGGTCACCACGCGCGCAGTGGAAGCCGGCAAGCCGCTGCCCGCCGATGCGCTCAAGGTCATGCAACTGCCGATCGACCCGACCGGCGCCTATCAGGACGTCGCGCGCGTGACCGGCCAGGTGCCCGTGGTGGCGCTCGGCGCCAACGTGCCCGTGCTCGAAGGCCAACTGCTGGCCGGGCTGGCGCGTCAGGTGCCCGAGGGCCAGCGCGCCATGGCGGTGGCGGTGGACGAGGTGATTGGCGTCGGCCATCAGGTGCAGCCGGGCGACTATGTGGATGTGTTCGTGGTCCTGCGCCGCGACAGCCAGGAAATTGCCGACAGCCAGGCGCGCATGCTGCTCTCGCGGCTGCGCGTGCTGGCCTACGGCGCCGGCGCGGTCAACGACGCGAGGCGCGCCGAGGGCGCCGAGCAGATGATGTCGCGCCGCGAGGGCGCAAAGACGGCGGTGCTGTCGGTGCCGCTGGAGCAGGTCAACAAGCTGGTCATGGCGCAGCAGGCCGGACGCCTGACGCTGGCACTGCGCAACCCCAAGGACGAGACCATGCCGAGCGAAGGCATGTTTGCCGATCCGCCGGGCGTGTTGCAGGCGCGCGCCGGCGTGCCGCCCGAGGCCGCGCGCGCCCCGGCGGACAAGGCGCTGGGTGGCGTGGCGCTGGCGGGGCTGGTCGGCACGGCGCCGGTGCGGCACACGGCGCTGGCCGCGGCCCCTGTTGCCCCCCCGGTACCCGCCGCAGCCGTGGCGCGGCAGGGATCGAGCGACACCCGAAGCGGCGTGGAGATGATCCGCGCCGGCAAGCGAGACATCGAATAACGGACCCCACGGCATGTTCACCCCCACGCGTTACCGCGCCCATTCAGGCCCCGAGGCGTATCTATATAGAAGGATGATCGCGGCGATGGCGCTCGCGCTGGCCGCCGGCGCCGCGCTGTTGCCCGCCCGTGCCCCGGCGCAGGAGTCGCCGCCAGCCCCCCGCACGCTGCGGCTGCTGGCCGGCGCGCAGCAGGAAATCCGCCCCGGCCAGCCGCTGGAGCGCGTGGCCGTGGGCAACCCCGCCGTGGCGGACGCGCTGCTGCTCAAGCACCGCAACGGCCCGCCCAGTGTGCTCGTGGTGGCGAAGAAGCCCGGCGCCACCGACCTCAAGCTCTGGACCCGCAACGCCGCGCCGCTCAGCTACACGGTGCGCGTGGATGCCGTGGCGGCCGACGCCGATGGCGCGCAGGTCGATGTCTCGGCGGCCGGCGCCACCATCAGCGGCCAGTCGCCGGACGCCGCCGCCGCGTACCGGGCCCAGCAGGCCGCCCGCGCCGCAGTAGGTGGGACAGCAAGCGGAGCCGACGGCAAGCCGGGTGGCGTCGTCGTGGATCGCTCCACGCTGCCGGTCTCGGGCACGGTGCAGGTCGATGTGAAGGTGGTGGAGATCAGCAAGACCGTGCTCAAGGAGGTGGGGCTCAACTTCATCCGCAACAAGGGCGGCTTCACGTTCGCGCAGTTCAGCCCGTCGTCGCTGACCAAGGTGGACTTCACGTCCGGCGTGGGCACGGCCGGCGAAATGACATCGCCGATCAGCAGCGCGTTCAACCTGATCGCCGCGTCGGCCTCGAAGGGCATCTTCGCCAACCTGAGCCTGCTGGAGGCCAACGGCATGGTGCGCGTGCTGGCGGAGCCGAGCCTGGTGGCGCTGTCCGGGCAGAGCGCCAGCTTCCTGGCCGGCGGCGAGATCCCGATCCCGGTGCCGCAGGCGCTGGGCACCACCACCATCCAGTTCAAGCCGTTCGGCATCGGGCTGACAGTGTCGCCCACGGTGCTGTCCGGCCAGCGCATCGCACTGAAGGTGGCGCCCGAGGCCAGTGACCTCGACCCCTCGCGCGGCATCCAGATCAACGGCGCGTCGGTGCCGGCCATCGTCACGCGCCGCGCGGATACCACCGTGGAGCTGGGCGATGGCGAGAGCTTCGTCATCGGCGGGCTGGTCAGCCGCAACACGGTCAGCAACGTCAGCAAGATCCCCTTCCTGGGCGATCTGCCGATCCTGGGCAGCTTCTTCAAGAACCTGAACTTCCACCAGGAAGACCGCGAGCTGATGATCGTCGTCACGCCGCATCTGGTGAAGCCGCTGGCCAAGGATGCGCCGGCGGTGGCGGGCGTGGGTGGCAACGACGGCCGCACCAGCAGCGACCCCAACGTCTGGGGCCGCTTCATGCTCGGCGAATTCGCCGACCCCACGCTGCCCGGCTTCTCGAGGTAAGACCATGGACGCCCAGACCGAGGTCTTCCTGCTCAACACCGCGCGCGATGATGTGCGCCACTGGCTGGCCGGCGCGCTGGCGGGCCTTGGCACGCTGGTGGTGGAGGCCAGCTCGCAGGAGGCCGTTGCCGACCAGATCAGCGCGCTCCGGCCCGGACTGGTGTTTCTCGATTTCACGGCGCCGCACGCGGTGGCCTCGACGCGCCTGGCCGAACAGGTGACCCGCCTGTTCCCGCAGGTGCCGCTGGTGGCCGTGGGCCATGCCACCGAGCCGGACACCATGCTGGCCGCGCTGCGCGCCGGCGTGCGGGACTTCATCGACCTGCACGGCGCCACCACGCAGGCCAAGGCCGCGGTGCAGCGGCTGATGGTGCCGCGCGCCGCGCTGCGTGCCGATGTGCGCGCCGTGGAGCCGGCCCGCCACGGCAAGGTCGTGGCGATGCTGGGCGCGCGCCAGGGCGTGGGCGTGACCAGCGCCGCCGTGAACCTCGCGGCGGCGGTGCGCCAGCGCGGCGCCAGCGAGGTGCTGCTGCTCGACCTCGGCCTGCCGGCGCGCGACGGCGCGCTGTACCTCAATATCGCGCCCGAAATTCATTTCGCCGAGGCCGTGCGCAACCTGCGCCGCTTCGACCAGGTGTTCGTACGCACCGCGCTGGCGCGCCACGCCAACGGGGTGTCCGTGCTGCCGCTGCCGGGCACGCTGTCCGAGTTGCGCGATGTCTCGTACTCGGAAGCCCTGACCCTGCTGGACCGCCTGCGCGCCTTCTTCGACCTCCAGGTGGTGGATCTCGGCGGCTTCTCCAATGCCGAGTTCATGGCCCAGATCGTCAAGGCAGCCGATGCCGTGGTGATCGTCACGGAGCAGAGCGTGGGCGCCATCGTCTCCGCCGTGGAGCTGGTGCAGGAGCTGCGCAAGCGCGAGATCGAACGGGACGACCTGCACCTGCTGGTGTCCCGCTTCGACGCGCAACTGGGCGTGGACGCCGCGCAGGTGGCCGAACGGGTGGGTGTGGCGTCCGTCAGCACCCTGCCAGAGCGGCGCGGCGCCCTGCTGCGCGCGGCCAACCGGGGCGCGGTGCTGGCGGACGACGACGCGGCGGACCCCTACGTGCGCGCGCTCGGCACGCTGATGGCGCGGCTGGGCTACGCCGCCGGGCCGGGCGAGGCACGCAGCATCCTGGCGCGGATGAAGGACAGGCTGCCGGAGGCGCTGCGCGCCGTCCGCACCGGCACCTGAATCAGACCCGAGTCGAACCTGATCCGGACTTGGCAATAGAGCTGGAACTGACATGACCCAAGCGATCGAATTTTCGGACAACGCCGCCGCACCATTTCCTGTCTCGCAGGAGTTCCATACGATCAAGGAAGCGGCGCACGAGCACCTGCTCACGCGTATCGAGGAACTCGGCGCCGAGTTCGGCCGATGGTCGCGCACGGCGATCCATCGCTTCGTGGACCTGGAGCTGGAGAGCTTCACCCGGCTGCGCCGCATCCCGATCAACGAGGCCGAGCTGCGCCAGATTGCCGAGGCGCTGACCAAGGAGCTGGCCGGCTTCGGCCCCATCGAGGACCTGCTCAACGACCCGGCCGTGGAAGATATCCTCGTGAACGGGCACATGGACGTCTACGTGTCGCGCCACGGCGTGCTGGAGCGGATTCCGGTGCGGTTTGCCGATGGCGGGCACCTGCTGCGCATCGTGCGCCGCATCCTGGCGCCGATTGGCCGGCGGCTGGACGAGTCCAACCCGATGGTCGATGCGCGCCTGCCGGACGGCGGGCGCATCAACGTCATCATCCCGCCGCTGGCGCTGGAAGGCCCGGTGGTGTCCATCCGCAAGTTCCGCAAGGACCCGCTGACGCCGGCGGACCTGCAGGCGCTGGGCACCATGAGCCCGGAGATCTGCGAACTGCTGGAGGCCGCCGTGCGCGCCCGCTGCAACATCCTGGTCAGCGGCGGCACCAGTTCCGGCAAGACCTCGCTGCTCAACGCGCTGGCCACCTTCGTGCCGGCCACCGAACGCGTGATCACCATCGAGGACACCGCCGAACTGGCGCTCAACCACCCGCACGTGGTGCGGCTGGAGAGCCGGCCGGGCGGGTTCGAGGGCACCGGCACGGTGACCATCCGCGACCTGCTGCGCAACAGCCTGCGCATGCGGCCAGACCGCATCATCGTGGGCGAAGTGCGCGGCGGCGAGGTGCTGGAGATGCTCCAGGCCATGAGCACCGGGCACGATGGCTCGATGGGCACGATCCACGCCAGCAGCCCGCGCGAATGCCTGTACCGGCTGGAGATGCTGGCCGGCTTTGCCGGCTTCCAGGGCAGCGAGGTGAGCCTGCGCCGGCAGATCGCCAACGCCATCGACTTCATCGTGCAGATTGGCCGGCTGTCGAGCGGCAAGCGGCGCATCCTGTCGATTACCGAGGTGACCGGCCTGGGCGACAACATCATCTCCACGCAGGAACTCTACCGGCACGAGCCGCTGCAGAACGCCGACGGCACCGAGGCGGACCGCTGGCAGTCGCTCGGCATCCTGCCGCACTCGCCCAAGCTCGCGCGCATGCGGCCCGCGAACTTCGGGCTCGATGACCGGTTCGATCTCTGAGATGGCGGTCGCCGGCCTGCTCATCGCCTCCGTCGCCCTGGTGCTGCTTGGCACCGGGCTGCTGCTGCTCGCCACGGCCCGCGCGCGCGGCCAGGCGGAACACGCGCGCGCGCATCTCGCCGCCCAGACCGAGCAGGTAAAGGCGCGCTACGCCACTGCCACCGACCCGGCCCCGCAAGCGGGCGCGCGCGACCTGCGCCGCCGCTGGACCGACCTGCTGCGCCGCGCCGACCTCGCGCCCACGCGCGCCACGGCGCTGCGCTGGGGCGGCCCGGTGGCCACGCTGGTGCTGTTCGGCGGGCTGATCGGCGGCGCACTGGGCGCGGCGGCGATGCTGGTGACGGGCGTGGCGCTGGCCGCTTTCCTGCTCTGGGTGCGCATCCGGCGCGTCCGGGAGAAGATGCTGCGCCAGTTGCCGGGCTTTCTCGATGGCGTGGTGCGGCTGATGACCATCGGCAGCAGCGTGCCGGCCGCGTTCCAGAATTCCGTGGCGAACACCGAGGCGCCGCTGCGCCAGTGCCTGGTGCAGGCCATTCACCTCCAGCGTGCCGGCAAGGAGCTCGATCAGGCGGTGCTGATGGTGGGCCGCGCCTATGATCTGGCCGAACTGGTGATCGTGTCGTCGGTGCTGCGCCTGTCCGTGCGCTACGGTGGCCGGGCCGATGTGGTGATGGAGCGCACCGCCACCTTCATGCGCGACCGCGAGGAAGCGCAGCGCGAGCTGATGGCGCTGTCGGCGGAGACGCGCCTGTCGGCGTGGGTGCTGGGCCTGCTGCCGCTGGTGGTGGCGGGCGGCCTGTTCGTGATGAACGCCGGCTACATCCTGCTGATGTGGCGCGACCCGATGGGCAAGGCGATGCTGCTGACCGCGCTGGGGCTGGAGGTGGTCGGCGCCTTGCTGCTATACCGGCTGGCCAAGTCGATATGAGGGCGCGCGCATGGATGTGACGATCGACATGACCTCTCTGCTCTCGATGAGCCTGCTGGCCGCCGCCGGCGCGGCGGGGCTGCTGGCGTGGCCGCTGGTGCGGCAATGGCGCCAGCGCCGTGCCACCACGCGCACGCTCGACGCCGCGCTGGACCGTCAGGCGGTGCGCGCGGCGGCCACGCCGGCGTCCCCATCGGCGTCCCCATCGGCGTCCCCCCCGGCCGCCGCCGCCAACCCCACCGCCAACCCCGGTTCCACCACCCTGGGCGGGCGCCTCAGCGAGACCTGGCTCACTTCGAAACTGGGCCGCGCCGTGGTCACCGCCGAGGAGCAACGGCTGCTGGAGCAGTGCGGCTACTACGGCGTGCGCCCGCGCGCGGTGTTCGGCGGGCTGCGCGTGGCGGTGCCGGTTGCGCTGGCGCTGGCGGCCTTCGTCTGGCGGCTGCCGGTGTCGCTGGCCGGCGCCATCGGCTGGAGCTTCGCCACCTTCGCGGTGGCCTTCCTGCTGCCCAAGCTGGCCCTGCGCCGCCGCGCCAGACAGCGGCTGGCGCGGGTGGCCGACGAACTGCCGGTGCTGATCGACATGCTGCGGCTCCTGCAGGGCGTGGGGCTGTCCATCGACCAGAGCCTGCAGATCATCGTAGTCGAGTTCGGCAGCATGCTGCACGTGCTGGGCCCCGAGCTGCAGCGCGCGAACCAGCAGTTCGCCTCGGGCCGCTCGCGCGAGCAGACGCTGCAGCGCATCGGCAAGCTGTTCGACGATGAAGACCTCAAGGGCCTGATTACGCTGCTGACGCAGGTAGACCGCCACGGCGGCGCGGTGCAGGAGCCGCTGCGCCAGTTCGGCGAGCGGCTGCAGACCGCGCGCAAGGCGCGCATGAAGGACAAGATTGGCCGGCTCACGGTGAAGATGACCGGGGTGATGGTGGTCAGCCTGCTGCCGGTGCTGCTGATCCTCACCGCCGGCCCGGGCTTCCTGGGCGTGATTCGCATGCTGGCGCGCATGAACGGAGGGCACTGAATGACGAAACCGATGAGCGCCATGATGGCGGCTGTGATGGTGACACTGCTCCTGGCGGGCTGCGCGAGCCCGGGCCAGCAGAGCGCCGACGCGCTGGCGCAGCAGGCCGAGGCGCAGATCGCGCTGTCCAAGCTGCGCGACAAGGAGGCCCGCGCCGAGTACAACGACCAGGCCGTCTACCTCGGCCTGATCGCGCGGATGCAGCAGGAGGGGCTGTACTTCGCCTCGCTGGCTCATATCGACGCCTTCCAGCAGCGCTTTGGCACCCAGCCGGGCCTGCAGCTGATGCGCGCCGCCGCGCTGCGCGAGACCGGCCAGGACGACGCGGCGCTGACCGCCTACCGCGCGCTGCTGGGCACCGACCGCGCTGCCGCCGCGCATCACGGCATCGGGCTGGTGCTGGGCCGGCAGGGCGATTTCATCCGCGCCGCCGCTTCGCTGCGGCAGGCCGCCACGCTCGATCCGGTGAACCCGCAGGTGGCCAACGACCTCGGCTACGCGCTGATGCGCGGCGGCGCCTTGCAGGACGCGCGCATTCCGGTGATGCAGGCGTTGCAGCTGGACGGCAGCAATCCGCGCATCGTCAGCAACGCGGCGGTGTGGCTGTGGGCGAGCGGCAAGCGCGCCGAGGCCAACGCGATGATGCAGCGCGCCGCCATGCCCGAGACCACGCGGGCCGCCGTCCGCAAGGAGGGCGAGCGCGTGGCGCGTGCGGCGCTGGCCCACGGGCGCCCAACCGCCACCAAGCCGCTGGCGCTGCTGGCCCCGGCCAACGCCAACGCCAACGCCATCGCGATCGCCATCGCTTCAGGAGACGCACGATGACCATCCGCCGACTTTCTCGCCGATTTTTTCGCCGATCTTTCCGTCACCTGGCGCTGCTGGCGCCGCTGGCGCTGCTGGCGCCGCTGGCGCTGCTGTCCGCCGCCCCTGCGTCGGCCCAGACGGCCGAGCCCCAGCCGGCTCCCGCCCAGCTCCCGGTCGGCCAGCAGACGCGCACGCTGCTGGAGATCCAGCGCAACGGCTCACAGGCCGGCGCGGCCATCCCGCTGGGCGGCGAGCAGGCCGCCATCGGCTATGAGCGGTATATGCGCAGCTTCCGCTACGAGCTGCCGGAGTTCTTCACCAGCCAGGCCACCGGCAGCCCGCTGCGTGGTGGCGGCAGCAATATGCCCCCCGCGCCCAACGGGCAGTAAGGCCACAACCATGCGTCCGCTCCGAGCCCATCGCCACGCGCGCGGCGCCGTCAGCCTGATGGCGGCGCTGCTCATCGCCACGGTCGGCATTGCCGCGCTGGTGTCGATCGACGTCGGCCATGTGTTCTACAGCCAGCGCCAGTTGCAGAAGACGGTGGATCTGGTCGCGCTCTCCGGCGCGCAGCAGCTCAAGCGTGCCGCCGACCTGCCCGCCACCACGGCCAGCGTGCTCGGCAGCGTGACGGCGGCGGCGGCGCAGAACGGCTATGCGTCGGGCGTGAGCGCGGAATGTGCCGACGTAGCCGGCGGCGCCGCCGATGGCCTGCGCGCCTGCCTGGGCCTGTGGGACCCGGCCAACCCGGCCAACGGGGACAGCGTGCGCCACTTCAACCCCGCTTATCCGGCCGCCACGGTCTCGCCCAACGCGGTGCGCGTGCAGGCCACCTACACGGTGCCGCTGCTGTTCGTCATCCCCGGCACGGCGTCCCGGCAGCTGCGCGCGGAGGCCATCGCGGCCGGCAGCCCGCCCGTGGCGTCGTTCACGCTCGGCAGCGGCCTGCTCGATGTGTCCACGGCCAGCGGCATGCTGGGCCTGCTGCTCGGCAACACGGTGACCCTGTCCGTGCTCGACTGGAGCGGGCTGGTCGGCGCCAACGTCACGCTTGAGCAATTGCGCCTGCAAGCCGGCGTGGGCACCATCGACCAGCTGCTCAATGCCACGCTCTCCATCCAGGACTTCTATGCGCTGGTGCTGGGCGCGGCGGGCAAGAGCGCGCTGCTGAACGCGGCGCTGGGCAGCCCGGTGACGCAGCTGGGGGTGAGCGGCATCGGCACCACGGTCTCGCTGGCGAAGATGCTCGACCTGGGCGTGCTCACGCCGGCGGCCTCGTCGGCGGCGGAGGTGGCCGTGAACGTGGCGTCGCTGCTGACCACGGCGGCCTACGTGGCGCGCGGCACCAGTGCCATCGACCTCGACAAGATCGCGGTCAACGTCGGCCTCGGCTCGGTGGGCGGCAAGCTCTATATCGTGCAGCCGCCGCAGGTGGCGCTGGGGCCGGCGCGGCAGTTGCCCGGCGGCACGTGGCAGACCACGGCCACCACCGCGCAACTGGGGCTCTGGCTGGCGGTCAAGGCCAATCTGCCGGTGCTGGGGCTGGCCAGCGCGGATGTCAACCTGCCGGTCTGGCTGCGCGTGGGGCAGGCCCGGGGCGACCTGACCAACGTCCAGTGCGCGGCTAACCCGGCGCAGCGGCGCGCCACCGTCAACGTCACCACGGACGTGTTGACCACCTGCGTGGCCGATGGGACGAAGCCGCAGTGCGCGCCGGCGGCGACGCCGGTGGAGCTGGCTGTAGTGAAGGTGCTTGCCGGGGTGTTGTCGACCAAGGTCGTCGCTAATCCCAAGCCGGACGTCACGCCGATGAACCCGCTCAACGACGTGGTACTGGCGCCGGGCGGCAGTGCCTCCACGTCATCGACCAAGCCGTTGTCCCGCGCGATCACGGACATGGTCCGCAACCTCAACCCGGATGTGACGGTGGGCCTTGGCGTGCTGGGCATCCCGCTGAACGTCGGGGCCTTGCTGGACGCCCTGCTAACCCCCATCGCGGGCCTGCTGGACGCCCTGCTCATTCCGCTGACGTCCACGCTCGGCATCCGGCTCGGCAATGCCGACCTGTGGCTGAACGGGGTCGATTGCAATAACGCCGAACTGGTCTACTGAAGGTCTACTGAAGAACCGAACCATCATGAAAGCCGACCGCTGGGCCTACGAGACCCTGGAAGTCTATGTCTGGGAAGGCAAGTACGAGATTGCAGACCGCGTGGCGCGCTTCCTCACGCCGCTGGGCGTGGAGGTGATCCGCGCCGGCGCGCTGGACGCGCTGCCCGCCGAGCCGCGCGTGAAGCCATGCATCGCCGTGATCAGCGCCTCGGCCATCGGCGCGGCCAAGTTCACGCTCGACTGGGAGGCCGCGCACGGCATGCCGGTGATCTGGGTGGGCGCGCCGGACCGGGAAGTCGACCCCGGCCGCTTTCCGCCCGAGTACGCGCACATCCTGCCGCACGACTTCACCGGCGCCGACCTGCGCACGCAGATCGGCAAGCTGATGCCGCAACTGCTGGCCGCCGCTGCCACCGGCCCGGACGTGGCCGACCTCGTCGCCGGGTCGCCGGCCATGTTGCAACTGATGTCGCAGGTGGATACCTACGCGGACTTCGGCAGCAACGTGATGCTGTACGGCGAGACCGGCGCCGGCAAGGAGCGCATCGCGCGGCTGTTCCACGAGCGCAACACTACTTACGGCAAGGGGCCGTTCGTCGCCGTGAACTGCGGGGCGATTCCGGACGGCCTGTTCGAGTCCCAGTTCTTCGGCCACGCCAAGGGCGCGTTCACGGGCGCCATGTTCGCCCACCGGGGCTACTTCGAGCAGGCTACCGGCGGCACGCTGTTCCTCGATGAAATCGGCGACCTGCCGCTGTTCCAGCAGGTCAAGCTGCTGCGCGTGCTGGAGGAAAACGCGCTGACGCGGCTGGGGTCGACCATGCCGGTGAAGCTGGACTTCCGGCTCGTGGCCGCCACCAACAAGGACCTGCGCGAGGCGGTGAGCCAGGGCCGCTTCCGCGCCGACCTCTATTTCCGGCTGGCCGTGATCGAGCTGCGCATCCCCAGCCTGGAGGACCGGGGCGCGGCGGACAAGGTCGGCCTGCTGGTCTCCTTCCTGCGCCATATGCTCGGCCCGGCCGGCTTCGACGCCCTGCCGCCCCTGCCGGACTGGCTGCGCGGCGCGGTGGGCACGGCGTTCTTCATCGGCAATGTGCGGGAACTGCGCAACCTGGCCGAGCGGATTGGCATCACCGTGCAGCAGTGCGGCCATTGGGACGAGGCGCGCATCCGTCCGCTGTTCCGCGCGCTGCGCCCGGGTGCCTTTGACGGCACCGAGCGCGCCGACCCGCGCGGCGACGCCGAGGAGCGCCGCCGCATCATCGCGGCGCTGGACGCCAACGGCTGGCGCCGGCAGGACACCGCCGCCTGCCTCGGCATCAGCCGCAAGGTGCTGTGGGAGAAGATGCGCAAGTTCCAGATCGCCGACAGCGAAGCGGAGCCCGCTTGACGCGGACCCACTTGACGCGGACCCACAAGGGCGGACCCACAACGGAAGACTGGGGGATGCGGGGCGGGGGGCCGCAACGTTATGATGCGGGACCGCGCGGCCCGGCCGTGCTTCTCGCGCCACGGCGCCGAAGGACTCAGATTGCGTTTTCTCCACACCGCCGACTGGCATCTTGGTCGGCTGTTCCACGCCCGCAGCCTGCTCGAAGACCAGGCCCATGTGCTCGACCAGTTCGTCGCGCTGGTCCGTGACGTACGGCCAGACGCCGTGCTGATCGCGGGCGATGTCTACGACCGCGCCGTGCCGCCGCCCGAAGCCGTGGCGCTGCTGGACGACGTGCTGGCACGCATCGTCGTGGACGCGGGCGTGCCCGTGGTGATGATCGCCGGCAACCATGACAGCGCGCACCGGCTGGGCTTCGGCGCCCGCCTGATGGCGGCGCAGGGGCTGCACGTGGCGGGGCGCACCGGCCCGCAGGCCAGCTGCGTCACGCTGCACGACGCCCATGGCGAAGTGCGCATCTATGCGCTGCCCTATGCGGAGCCGGCCGCCGTGCGCGACGCGCTCGGGCTGGACCTGCCCAGCCACGAAGCGGCGCTTCAGGCACAGCTGGCCGCCATCCGCGCCACCCATCCGCCCGGCGTGCGCGCCGTGGCGGTGGCCCACGCCTTCGTGGTGGGCGGGGCGGTGAGCGAGTCGGAGCGGCCGCTGTCCGTCGGCGGCAGCGGGGCGGTGGCGGCGGAGGTCTTCGCCGGCTTCGATTTCGTCGCGCTGGGCCACCTGCACCGGCCCCAGACCATCGGCGAGCGGGTGCACTACTCGGGCTCGCTGCTCAAGTACTCGCTGTCGGAAGCCGAGCACATGAAGTCGGTCTCGCTGGTGGAGATCGACGGCGCCGGGCAGGTGACGATCGAGCCGATCGCCCTCCAGCCGCTGCGCAACCTGCGCGTGCTGCAGGGCGAGCTGGCCACGCTGCTGGCGCAGGGCATGGATGACGCGCGCCGTGACGACTATATCTATGCAGTGCTGTCCGATACCGGCGCGCTGCTGGACCCGATGGCGCGGCTGCGCCAGGTCTACCCCAACGCGCTGGCGATGGAGCGCACGGTGCTGGCCCGCAGCGGGCAGGCCAGCGCGGCGGGGCGCCAGTTGCGGGAACTCGATACGGGCACGCTGTTCGCCAACTTCTTCCGCGAGGTAGCGGACGCGGATCTCGACGGCGATCAGCGCCGGACGCTGGACGACCTGCTGGCCGACATGGCCGCGGCGGAAAGGGAATCGGCATGAAACCGTTGCACCTGACGCTCCAGGCGTTCGGCCCGTTCGCGGCCACGGAGACCATCGACTTCACAAAGCTGGGCGATCAGGCGTTCTTCCTGATCCACGGCCCCACGGGCGCGGGCAAGACCACGCTGCTCGATGCAATCTGCTTCGCGCTGTACGGCGACACCTCCGGCGGCGAGCGCAACCCCCAGGACATGCGCAGCGCCAACGCCGATCCGGCCCTGCGCACGGAAGTCACGCTGGAATTCTGCCTGGGCGCCACGCGCTACCGCGTGACGCGCTCGCCTACGCAGGACCGGCCGAGCCAGCGTGCCGCCGGCGGCTTCGTCAAGGAGGCCGCCAAGGCGCAGCTGGACGTGATGATGGACGATGGCTGGCGGAGCAAGGCGACCCAGCCGAACCGCGTGGGCGATGCCGTGCGCGACCTGCTCGGATTCGACAGCGCGCAGTTCCGGCAGGTGATCGTGCTGCCGCAGGGGCGCTTCCGCGAACTGCTGACGGCGGATTCGCGCGCGCGGCAGGCCATTCTGGAGCGGCTGTTCCGCACCGAGCTGTATCGGCGCGTGGAGGAGCACCTCAAGGATCAGGCGGCGGGTATCCGGCGCGAGGCCGACGAGATCGGGCTGCGCCGCCGCACGCTGCTGGAGCAGTACACGCTGCCGTCGACGGAAGCCCTCGCGGCGCGCATCGCCGCACAGCAGGAGGCGCTGCTCGACCTGCAACAGCGTGAAGCGCTGGCCCGCGCCGCGAGCGAGGCGGCGCAGGCGTCACTGCGCAAGGGCGAGATGGAGCAGGCGAACCTGAAGGCGTGGCACGAGGCCGAGGCGACCTTCGCGCAGCTCAACGCTCGCGTGCCGGCGAAGGATGCGGAACGGGACAGGCTGCGCGCGGCCCAGCGCGCCGCGCACGTGACGCCAGTGGCGCGCAACGCCGAGGCGGCGCGCCGCGAGCAGGGCACCTCCCGCGAGGCGCTGGCCCGTTCCGAGGCCGCCGCCGCGCGCGCCCGGCACGAGGCGGACGCCGCCACCGTGGCCCTGCGCGCCGAACAGGCGCGCGCCGGGGAGCGGGAGGCGGCCCAGCGCAGCGCCACGGCGCTGGAAGACCTGCTGCCGCGCGCGCGGCAGCTTGGCCTGCTGCAACACGCGCTGGCGCAGGCCAACGCCGCGTTGACCCAAGCGCAGGCGGCCCACACCAAGGCCGTGGCGGCGCTGGATGCCGGCACCAAGCGTCAGCAGGCGCTGGACGAGGCGCTGGCGCAGGCGCGCGCCACGGCAGCCCCGCTCGACGCCACGCGGCTCCAGCGCGACAACGCGCGCGAGCGCCTGGCGCGCATCGCCAAATATCGACAGGTGGAAGCTGCCCTGCCGCCGCTGCGCGCGGCGCAGACGGCCGCCCAGACGCAATGGACCCGGGCCGGTGCCGCGCGCGACGCCGCGCGGGCCGCGCTGGCGCAGTCGGAAGCCGCCTGGCGCGTGGGGCAGGCGGCGCGGCTGGCCGCTGGCCTGCATCGTGGCGATGCCTGCCCGGTGTGCGGTGGCACTGACCATCCGGCGCTGGCGCAGCAGGTGCTGGCGCTGGTGACCGATGACGACCTCGACGCGAGCCGCGCGGCGCTCCAGCGTACCGACGAGGCGCTCGCCGAGGCCACGGCGGCACGCCAGAAGGCCGACGCGGACGTCGCGCAGGCACAGCAGCGGCTGGCCGATATCGCCGAAGCGATCGAGGATGTATCGGAGGACGGGGCCCGCCGGCTGGAGGCCGACGTGGCCGCGCTGACCGCCGCCGCGACGCAGGCGGAAGCGGCTGCCCAGCGTGCGCAGGAACTGGAAGCGGCGGCCACGCAGGGCCGGACGGCGCTCGCCACCACCGAGGCCGCCGCCAGCGCCGCCGATGCGCAGGCGCGCGTCGCCGCGCAGGAGCGGGACAAGCGAGAGGCTGAATTTCAGGCGTCCAGCGCGTTGGTGCCGCCGGAATCGCGTGACCCCGATGTGATCGCCACATCGCTCGAAGCGGCCCGGCGCCACGCCGGCGCGCTGGAAGCGGCGTTGCAGGTGGCCCAAGCCGCGGAACGGCAGGCGGCGACGATGCTCTCCGGCAGCGAGGCCGCGCTGGCATCGGCCCAGCAGCACGTGGCCCAGGCCGACGCGCGCACGGTCCAGTGCGACACCGAGCTGGCCGATGCGCTGGCGCTGGCCGGGTTCGCCGATGCCGCGGCCTACGCAGCCGCCACGCTCGCGCCGGACGCCATCGCCACACTCGACGAAGCCGTGCGCCGTTTCGATATCGATCTGGCCACCGCTGCCGAGCACCGCGCGCGCACCGCCGCCATCGCCCAGGCCATCGCCGCGCCGGACCTGCCCGCGCTGCTGGCCGCACGCGACACGGCAGCCGTGCAGCTGGAGGATGCCATCCGCCAGCGCACCGAACTCGCCGCCGCGCGGGATGCGCTGCTGCAATGCCAGGCCCTGCTCGATGCGCTGGCCGAGGACAGCCGCGATGTGGAGGCGCGCTACGCCGTGCTGGGCCGGCTCTCGGAGGTGGCCAACGGCAACAATCCGCGCCGCATGACGTTCCAGCGCTTTGTGCTGGCGACGCTGCTGGACGAGGTGCTCGAGGCGGCGTCCCTGCGGCTGATGCGCATGAGCCGGGGCCGCTACGCCTTGCAGCGCGTGCGCGAGCAGGGCGACCAGCGCGTGGCGGGCGGGCTCGACCTGGAGGTGTTCGACCATGACACCGGCAGCGCGCGGCCAGCCAATACGCTGTCTGGCGGGGAGGGGTTCCTCGCCTCGCTGTCGCTGGCGCTGGGGCTGGCCGATGTGGTGCAGTCGCGCGCCGGCGGCATCCAGCTCGACACGCTGTTCGTGGACGAAGGTTTCGGCACGCTGGACCCGGAAAGCCTCGATTTTGCGATCCGCACGCTGCTGGACCTCCAGCAGGCGGGCCGGCTGGTCGGCATCATTTCGCACGTGACCGAACTGCGCGAGCGCATCGATGTGCGCCTGGAGGTACGCGCCGGCGTAAGCGGCAGCCAGGCCGTCCTGCGTCTACCCTGAAAGGATGGCGGCGCCCCTCGCCGAGGGGTGCGATTATCGCCCGCCACGGGTCGGGCCGCCTTGACCCTGTTTCCGGGCCGGGTGTAACCTTTGTTCAGTCTGCGAATTGGAGTTCGAATAGCGAACTTATTTTGCAGGATTCGCAGGTTTCAGATGCACTCATGGCCGCCCAGACGGCCGCCAAGACAACACCAAGATTGTTGGACCCGGTCTGCGCCCGCCACCATGCCTAGCATGGGACAGACGGCGCGGACGCCCCGTCCTGCATGACGCCGGAGACAGTTTTGCGTGCCGCCCCCTTGCGGCTGGTCCCGGCCTTCGCTGCCGGACTTTTCCGTACTGGAACGCAAGTGATCAACAAGCTATATGACTCGGTGGAAGCGGCAGTGGCCGGTATCCACGACGGCGCCACGATCCTGATTGGCGGCTTCGGCATGGCCGGCATGCCGGCCGAGCTGATCGACGCGCTGATCGCACAGGGCGCACGCGACCTCACCATCGTCAACAACAACGCCGGCAACGGCGACACCGGCCTGGCCGCGCTGCTCAAGACCAAGCGCGTGCGCAAGATCATTTGTTCGTTCCCGCGTCAGGTGGATTCGTACGTGTTCGACTCGCTCTACCACGCCGGCGAGATCGAGCTGGAACTGGTGCCGCAGGGCAACCTGGCCGAGCGCATCCGCGCCGCCGGTGCCGGCATCGGCGGGTTCTTCACCCGCACCGCCTACGGCACCCCGCTGGCCGAAGGCAAGGAAACCCGCATCATCGACGGCAAGGGCTATGTGTTCGAGTCGCCGATCCACGCCGACTTCGCGCTGATCAAGGCCGACACGGCGGACCGCTGGGGCAACCTCACCTACCGCAAGACCGCCCGCAACTTCGGGCCTATCATGGCCATGGCCGCCAAATGCGCGATCGTGCAGGTGAGCCACATCGCGGAACTGGGCGAACTGGACCCCGAGCACATCGTCACGCCGGGCCTGTTCGTCAAGCGCGTGGTCAAGATCGATGGCGCCGCCCAGGCCGCCAACGCCGATCAAGCCGCCTGAAGCCAAGGAGAGATCACAATGAACCGCCTGACCCGCGACCAGATGGCCGCCCGCGTGGCCCAAGACATTCCCGACGGCGCCGTGGTGAACCTCGGCATCGGTCTGCCCACCCTGGTGGGCAACCACCTGCCGGCCGACCGTGAAATCCTGCTCCAGAGCGAAAACGGCCTGCTCGGCATGGGCCCCGCGCCCGCGCCCGGCCAGGAAGACGGCGACCTGATCAACGCCGGCAAGCAGCCGGTGACGATCAAGCCCGGCGGCTCCTATTTCCACCATGCCGACTCGTTCGCGATGATGCGTGGCGGTCACCTCGACTTCTGCGTGCTGGGCGCGTTCCAGGTCTCGCAGACCGGCGACCTGGCCAACTGGCACACCGGCGCGCCGGGCGCCATCCCCGCCGTGGGCGGTGCGATGGACCTGGCCATCGGCGCCAAGCAGGTGTTCGTGATGATGGAACACCTGACCAAGCAGGGCGAAAGCAAGGTCGTACGCGAGTGCACCTACCCGCTGACGGGCATCGGCTGCGTCACGCGGATCTACACCGACCTGGCGACCATCGACGTGACGCCGGACGGCCTGGTCGCCCGCGACCTCGTCGACGGCCTCACCTTCGACGAACTCCAGCGCCTGACCGGCGTGCCGCTGCTGCAACCCGTGGCCGCCTGACCCATACCAAAGACGAGTGAGACAGAACATGACCGACGCCTTTATCTGCGACGCCATCCGTACCCCCATCGGCCGTTATGCCGGCAGCCTGTCCGCGGTGCGCCCGGACGACCTCGGCGCCGTGCCGCTGCGCGCCCTGATGGCACGCAACCCGAACCTGGACTGGTCCGCCATCGACGACGTGATCTACGGCAACGCCAACCAGGCCGGCGAGGACAACCGCAACGTGGCGCGCATGTCGTCGCTGCTGGCGGGCCTGCCTGAGGCCGTGCCCGGCGCCACCATCAACCGCCTGTGCGGCTCCGGCATGGACGCCACCGGCACGGCCGCGCGCGCCATCAAGTCCGGCGAAGCCACGCTGATGATTGCCGGCGGCGTGGAAAGCATGAGCCGCGCCCCGTTCGTGATGGGCAAGGCCGCCTCGGCTTTCTCGCGCGATGCGCAGATCTTCGACACCACCATCGGCTGGCGCTTCATCAACCCGGCGATGCGTGCCGCCTACGGCGTGGACTCGATGCCCGAGACCGCCGAGAACGTGGCCACGGACTACAAGATCAGCCGCGAAGACCAGGATCTGATGGCGCTGCGCAGCCAGGAGAAGGCTTCCCGCGCCCAGGCCGACGGCACGCTGGCCCAGGAAATCACCGCCGTCACGATTCCGCAGAAGAAGGGCGATGCCATCGTAGTGGAGCGCGACGAACACCCGCGTGCCACCAGCATGGAAGCGCTGGCCAAGCTGCGCGGCGTGGTTCGTGCCGACGGCACGGTTACCGCCGGTAACGCCTCGGGCGTGAACGACGGCGCCTGCGCGCTGCTGCTGGCCAGCGAGGCCGGCCTGAAGCAGCACGGCCTGACCCCGCGTGCCCGCATCGTCGGCATGGCAACCGCCGGCGTGGCGCCGCGCGTGATGGGCATCGGCCCGGCACCGGCCACCCAGAAGCTGATGAAGCAGCTGGGCATGTCGCTGGACCAGATCGACGTGATCGAACTGAATGAGGCGTTTGCTGCACAGGGCCTGGCCGTGCTGCGCCAGCTCGGCATTGCCGACGATGACAAGCGCGTGAACCCCAACGGCGGCGCCATCGCGCTGGGCCACCCGCTCGGCATGAGCGGCGCCCGCCTGGTGACCACGGCGATGTACCAGCTGCATCGCACCGGCGGCCGCTACGCGCTGTGCACCATGTGCATCGGCGTGGGCCAGGGCATCGCCATGGTGATCGAACGCGTCTGACCGTTGCTGAACGTGTCTTGACGGACTTGAGGGGCGCCCGGCGCCCCTCAAGTTTCGTCCGCTTCCTGCCGTTTACCCGGATGGGAAGTTTCAGTGGTGTCTCTTCCCCAACGAGGTAGAGCAATGCGGCCGGGCCGACGGGCTCGCCGGCTGGCCGCATCTTTTTCTGACGGACCCGGCTGTAGTTGCCGGTACGGAGTACCGAGATGTCCCTTCCCGTTGCCACGCTTGTCACCGGCGCCAGTTCCGGTATTGGCCGCGCCATTGCAGAAATGCTGCTGGCCGATGGCGTGACCCAGGTGGTCAATGTCGATTACGCGGAACCCGCGTGGTCGCACCCCAACATGACGTTCTTCCAGGCCGACCTGACCAACGCCGACGCCACGCGCGCGGCGGCGGCGCAGGTGACGTCCCGCTTTGCCGTGACGCGGCTGGTGAACAATGCCGGCGCCACTCGTCCCGGCACGGCCGACACGGCCACCACGGCCGACCTAGACTACGTGGTGGGTCTGACGCTGCAGGCCACCATGCTGCTCACCCAGGCCTGCCTGCCCGCGATGCGGGCGGCCGGCTTTGGCCGCATCGTCAACATGGCCTCGCGCGCGGCGCTGGGCAAGCCCGACCGCGTGGTGTATTCGGCGGTCAAGGCCGGGCTGGTTGGCATGACCCGAACGCTGGCGATGGAGCTGGGCGGCGACGGTATCACCGTCAACGCCGTGGCACCGGGTCCCATCGCCACCGAGCTGTTCCGCCGGAGCAATCCGGAGGGCAGCGAACAGACACGGCGCATCCTGGCAAGCATCGCCGTGAAACGAATGGGAACGCCGGAAGACGTGGCGCGTGCCTCGCTGTTCTTCCTCTCGCCCGAGAATGGTTTCGTGACCGGACAGGTGCTGTACGTCTGCGGCGGAACCACGCTCGGCGTGGCACCCGTATAAGAAAGATGCCCGCCCTGGCACGGGGCGGAAATAGCGATTCAAAGCTTTGCGCCGGCGGCGCTTATCCCAGCCGTTGGCGAGCATTTCATTCCTGGAGCACAAGATGAGCATGACCAATCAACCTTCGAAGGCGCGCAGACGCCTGCTGGCCGCTGGCGTGGCACTGGCCGCCGGCATTGCTGCCGTGGGCGGCGCGCAGGCGCAGGGCACCTATCCGACCAAGCCGATCACGATGATCGTGCCGTTCTCGGCCGGTGGCACCACCGACATCCTGGCGCGTATCGTCAGCCTGCAACTGGGCAAGGTGCTGGGCCAGCCCGTGGTGGTGGACAACCGTCCGGGCGCGGGCGGCAACATCGGCGCCTCGCTGGCCGCCAAGGCCCCGGGTGACGGCTACACGCTGTTCATGGGCACCATCGGCACGCACGCCATTAACCAGTCGCTGTACTCCAAGCTGCCGTACGACCCGGTGAAGGATTTCGCGCCGATCACGCGCGTGGCCATGGTGCCGAACATCGTCGTGGTGAACCCGAAGGTGCCGGTGCACAACGTGAAGGAGCTGATCGCCTACGTGAAGGCCAACCCGGACAAGCTGTCGTACGGCTCGTCGGGCAGCGGTTCGTCGATGCACCTCTCGGGTGAGCTGTTCAACTCGATGACCGGCTTGCACATCCAGCACATTCCGTACAAGGGCAGCGCCCCGGCCGTGAACGACCTGCTGGGCAACCAGATCGGCCTGATGTTCGACAACATGCCGTCGTCGTACCCGCACGTGAAGGCCGGCAAGCTGCGCGCCATCGCCGTGACCTCGGGCAAGCGCTCGCCGGCCCTGCCGGACGTGCCGACGGTGGCCGAAGCCGGCGTGCCGGGCTACGAAGCCACGTCGTGGTTCGCGCTGTACGCCACGGGCGGCACGCCGCAGCCGATCGTCGACCGCCTGAACGCCGAAGTGGTGAAGATCCTCGCCATGCCGGAAGTGAAGAAGCAGATGGCCGAACAAGGCGCCGAGCCGAACCCGGAAAAGCCGGCCCAGCTCGCCGCCTTCATGAAGTCCGAGTCCGCCAAGTGGGCCAAGGTCGTGAAGGCCTCCGGCGCGACGGTGGACTGATCGTTGCAGCACTGAAGTACGCAGTACGCAGTAAGCAGTACTGGGAACCGGCCCGATGGGCCGGTTTTTTTATGCCCAAGAAAAAGCCCGCAAACCAGTTGCGGGCAGAAATCCCAGGTCCCGGAGGGACAGGAGGAGACAACCGACACGGGCCGGTGTGCGGGAAATCAGGTCAGGCTGTACTTGACCACTTGTTCCTCGACACCGACAAAACGCACAAGCTGGCGCAGCCCGCTTGCATATTCCTTGATGTGATGCCCTTCCGGCGTATCGGGCAGCCGGTAGTAAATCGGGGCCGAACCGGCGCGGGCGCGGGCCGCGGGGGCAGGCGCGGCGGCTTCGCCAGCGGCGGAGCCTTCGGCAAATTCCGGTCTTGCGTTCATAGACAACTCCCGGGAGACGCATGACGCGGAACGTTGGGCCGGCAAAGGGGCGCGCGCATGCGGGTGGCAATGTCTGGAATGTATTGCAAGCGGTCGGGAAATGCCATTTCGTTTTTTTTAGATCTGTTTCGAGACAATTGTCTAAATTGTCATAAATAGACGCCGGCGCGTGCTGCCGACGCCTGGGCCGCAACAAGCGCGTATCCCATGGGTTAACGGCATGACGCCGCGTGACTTGCGCGTTACCATACCGGGCAGCTTCGCCACGACCTGACCCGCTCACCGTGGGGCAGGATCGCAACCTTCATGCCAGGCCCCCGCACCCAGATCCCGCCTCATGTCTACCCAGCACGCCCTGTTGATCTCGCTGATCGAAAAGCCGTCCTCCGGCTACGACCTCGCGCGCCGGTTTGACAAGTCCATCGGCTATTTCTGGCACGCCACGCACCAGCAGATCTATCGGGAACTGGGCCGCATGGCCGATCACGGCTGGATTGCCGCCGATGAGCAGGGCAACAGCGTGAGCAACGGCGAGCCCGCCGAGGCCGACGGCGTGGAGAAGAAGAGTCGCAAGAAGGTGTATCGCGTGTTGCCGGCTGGCCGCGACGAACTGGCGCGCTGGGTGCTCGCCCCCGGGCTGGGGCTGGATCAGCGTGAGGAAATTCTGGTGAAGCTACGTGCAGATGCTGCCATCGGGCCACTTGGACTGGCCGACGAGATGGCGCGCCTGATCGCGCTGCACGAGGCACGGCTTGAGACGTTTCTCAAGATCGAGCAGAAGGATTTCGCGGTCGGGCAGGCCGACCGCACGCGGCAGATCCATCATGCGCTGCTCAGGCGCGGCATCCGCTACGAGGAAGACTGGGTGCAGTGGGCCAAGGACCTGCTGCCGTTGCTGGCGGCACCGGCCGCCAGCGACAACGCCTAAACGCTACCGTCAGGCTACGTCGAGCGCGGAGGCCGCGCTGGCCGGCGCTGCCTCGGCCAACCCCAGGCGGCGGCGGGCGAGTGCATATTCCTCCACAAATCGACGCACCAGTTCGCCGGCCGGCACCACGCGCTTGATCGCGCCCACGCCCTGGCCGGCGCCCCAGATGTCTTTCCACGCCTTGACGCTCGCCGAGCCGAAATTCATCTTCGAGGCATCGGAGGTGGGCAGGGCCTCGGGGTCAAGCCCCGCGCGCACGATGCTGTTGCGCAGGTAATTACCGTGTACGCCCGTGAACAGGTTGGAATAGACGATATCGTCCGCCGAGCTGTCGACGATCATCTGCTTGTAGGCGTCCTGGGCGTTGGCTTCCTGCGTGGCGATGAAGGCCGAGCCGATATAGGCGAGGTCCGCCCCGGCGGCCTGCGCGGCCAGTACGGCGTTGCCGCTGGCGATGGCGCCGGACAGCAGCAGCGGGCCATCGAACCATTCCCGGATTTCATGCAGCAGCGCAAACGGCGACAGCGTGCCGGCATGGCCGCCCGCGCCGGCGGCCACGGCGACCAGCCCGTCCGCGCCCTTCTCGATCGCCTTGCGCGCGAAGGTGTTGTTGATGACGTCATGCAGCACGATGCCGCCATACGAGTGCACGGCGTCGTTGACTTCCTTGCGCGCGCCGAGGGACGTGATGACGATGGGCACCTTGTAGCGCACGCACAGTTCCAGGTCGTGCTCGAGGCGGTCGTTCGACTTGTGCACGATCTGGTTCACGGCGAACGGCGCGGACGGGCGGTCCGGGTGCCTGGCGTCGTGCTCGGCCAGTTCCGTGGTGATGCGGTCCAGCCATTCCTCGAGCTTCTCGGCCGGGCGCGCGTTCAGCGCCGGGAACGAGCCGACCACGCCGGACTTGCACTGGGCGATCACGAGGTCGGGATTGGAAATGATGAACAGCGGCGAGCAGACAGCCGGCAGCGACAGGTTCTGGAGCAGGGCGGGCAGGGCCATGGTGGGATTCCTCTGAAAGATATGCAGATATGCGTGAAGAACGAGTCGCTCAGGCGCCCCGCAAGATGTGTTTCTGGGCGCCGAGGCGGGCGCCCATGGCCTCGCCAAGCGCTTGCAATGCGCTCAGCGGGCGCACCATGACCTCGAATTCAACGATCTTTCCGGTGGCATCGAAACGGATCATGTCGATGCCCTTCAGCGCCTTGCCGGCCACATTGGCACTGAATTCGAGCACCACGCTCGCCTGGTCGTCACCGACGAAGCTGCGGTGGTAGCGGAAGTCCTCGAAGACCTCGTTCACCGTGGTCAGCACCAGCTGGATGGCGGCGCGGCCCGGGTAGGGCGTGTGCGCCACGGGGGAACGGAACACCACTTCGTCGGCGACGATGGAATCGAGCGCGTCCATATTGTGGGTGGCGATCATCGTGTGCCATGTATCCAGCGATTGCGCCGCGGCGGGCGCGAGTGAGAGGTTTCGCATCGGGTCTCCTCCGATCACGTCGTTGGGAATCGTATCGCGTAATTATGCAACTGGTTGCATAGTGGATGGCAAGGTATCACGGCGCCGCGGCGTTTTGCAAGCGGCTTCGTGTGCCGGGTTGTCTACAATGCACGCATCGCCGCTTTTTCGCGGCGCGTCATTCAGGAGCGCCCTTGACCACGCCTTCCGGGGCCGACCCGCAACCCGATGCCCTGTTCGATGCCGACCTCGACGCCTGGCACCGTCAACCCGAGCGCGCGTTCGATGGCTGGCTGGCCAGCCACGGTTTCCGGCACGGCACTGCCGTCGTCTATCGGGCGATGTGGGGCAAGCTGCTGCGCTGGTCCGGCGAGCAGGGTTTGCCGCCGCTGACGTGGTCGGCGGGCCAGATTGGCGCGTTTCTCGATGCCCAGGACTTGCACAAGCGCCATCGCTATCGTTATGCGCGGCTGATCGAGCGGGTTTTTCACCATCTGTCGCTGCTGCAACAGAATTTGCACAATCCTGCGAGTCAGGCGGTGAAGAATCATCTGGCGGAGGGCGACAACGACCCCACGGCCTTCCTGCTGCCGGGCGAGCGGGACCTGCTGGTTGCGCGCGTGCTGTCGCCTGATGGGCTTGAGCGTCCGGACCTGTCGCGCGGGATTTCGCCCACGCAGTGGAAGCGGGCGCGCGATGTGGCGCTGATTGCCGTGCTGCTGGGCGGCGGCCTGAAGGTGGCCGAGGTGCGGGCACTGCGCGTGGAGACCATCGACGGATTGGACGAAAGGGGGGAAGGCGGCGCGCAAGAGGGCGCGCAAGAGGGCGCGCAAGAGGGCGCCGGGCTGGCCCTGCGCATGGTGCGCCCGGACAACGGCCGCGCCTATACCGTGCCGCTGTTCCCATTTGCCGATGCGCCGCTGCGTCACTGGCTGGCGTTGCGCGCGGCCGCCGGCACGCTCGGCGAACTGGTCTTCCCGGCGATGGCAAACGGGCGGCCGATGCATGCGGCATCCATCTACCGTCGGGTGGAGTTGCTATTAGAGGAGGCCGGCGTGCTGGCCGGGCGGCGCGAGCGGGCGTCGCCGCAGACGCTGCGCAATACGTGCGGCGCGATGCACTTTGATGCCGGCACCGCTCCGGCCAGGGTGGCCCAGGTGCTGGGCATGCGCGATCTGGAGTCCGGCTGGCGGCTGCACGCCGCCTATGAGGCTTGGCAGGCACGTGCCGGCCTGCCCCCGGCCGCGTCCACCGCGCCTCAGCCGTCTTGACGATGGCGCTGTGATGCAGCCGTGATATGTTCGGCGTAACCCGCGCCGGCTATGATGAGCGCCCCGCGTAAAGCGCCTGATCCGGCGCGTGGCATCGCCCCCGAACCCATTTCTGACCCTGATCCTTTCCATGGCTGAGACCTTACTGCTGACCGGTGCCACCGGCTATATTGCTTCCCACACTTGGGTGGCACTGCACCAAGCGGGTTACAACGTTGTCGGTATCGATAATCTCTGTAACAGCAACCGGGCGGTTGTCGAACGCCTGGCACGGATTACCGGCGCGACGCCCAATTTTGTCGAAGGTGACGTGCGTGACCGCGCGTTGCTGGACAAGCTGTTCGCCGAACACAAGATTTCCGGCGCGATCCATTTTGCCGCGCTGAAGGCGGTTGGCGAGTCGGTGAGCAAGCCGATCGAGTATTACAGCAACAATCTCAACGGATTGTTGACGCTTTGCGCGGCGATGCAGTCGGCCAACGTGAAACAACTGGTATTCAGTTCGTCGGCCACGGTCTACGGCAATCCGCATGCCGTGCCGATCCTCGAGGATTTTCCGCTTTCCGCGACCAATCCGTACGGCCAGACCAAGCTGATGGGCGAGCAGATTCTGCGCGATCTCGAGATTTCGGATGAAAGCTGGCGAATCGGATATCTCCGGTATTTCAACCCGGTTGGCGCCCATGAAAGCGGGCTGATTGGCGAAGACCCGGGCGGCATTCCCAACAACCTGATGCCTTATGTGGCCCAGGTGGCGGGCGGGCGCCGGCAGAAACTGAGCGTCTATGGCGGCGACTATCCCACCGTGGATGGCACCGGCGTGCGCGACTATATCCACGTCTGCGACCTGGCCGACGGCCATGTGGCGGCCCTGAAATACCTGCGCGAGCAGCCGCGCGGCATGACCGTGAACCTCGGCACCGGCCGGGGCTACAGCGTCCTGGAGGTGGTGAAGGCTTACGAACGCGCGAGCGGCCGGCCCGTTCCCTACGAGATCGTGGCACGGCGGCCGGGTGATATCGCTTCCTGCTATGCCGATCCGGCGCTTGCCCGGGAACTGCTTGGCTGGCGCGCCCAGCATGACATCGACCGCATGTGCGAGGACTCGTGGCGCTGGCAGTCCATGAACCCGAACGGGTTTGCGGGCTGACCGATGACGGGCGCGTACCCGTTTCTGCGGCGGTGGGGATAACGTAGCGGAACAAAACGAATCGCAACAAAAAACCGGGCCTTGGCCCGGTTTTTTGTTGGTGCGGTGGACGCGGCGATCAGCGGATCAGGAAATCTTCCACCGATTTGCCGTTGGCCAGGGCCTGGGTCAGCCAGCCCGGACGCTTGCCACGGCCGGTCCAGGTATTGCCCGCGCTGTCACGATAGCGCACCGGCACCTTGCGCGCGGCCTTCTTGCTGGCCACGGCCTTGCCGCTGCCAAAACCAAGATCGTCGGCAGTCAGGCCATATTGTTCGATTTTTTCGCGAATATCGGCAATCACAGCCGCCTGCTCGCGCGACTTGATCTCTTCCGCCTGCTTCTGCAGTTCGCTGATTTTCTGAACGATTTCCTGATAGGTCGCCATTTCCAAGCCTCGATTTATAGATGGGTCCGCGAATAGTCGTGGGCATTATAACCGCTGGACCTGGTACTGCAAATCCCTTTTCCGCGCTGGGGGCTAATTTGCGAAAAGTCTCAAATCACTTAATCCCCTGAACTTTTATCGGGGTGAACTGTCGCCCCCCCGGCATTTGCCGAGGGGCATTCCCGGTAACGCCAGGGCGAATACCCGGGCGGTCAGGATATCCATCGATACCACAGGGCCACGTACGGACGCGCGTACAAAAGGCGGTGATATTCAGCGGGCGCTGAACGGCCCTGCCGGCGCGTTTCGGATTCTGCTGCATTTCGGACAATTCGCCTGTTTCAGGCGGATGTTTTGTGCAACGCATCCGGTGCATATGTGCGGTGTATGTCACCGCATTTTGCGCATTCGCCTGGGGTCCCTTATCCACACCGGGAATTCCATTTGCCAGTTGCCTCAAGGATGGTTGAGACCGCGCCGTTATCGTGTCTTGAGCAGGCTGCCAGGGGTGTCCGCCTGCCGGACCGGTGCCGGGAGGGCGCCGGGTTTCCTCCTTTTCATTCAGCGAATCATGTCCTTTCACAACGATATTCAGATCAAGACACTTTTGCGGGGCGCCATGGTCGTGCTGACCGCAATCCTGCTGCTCGTTGGCGGGGCTGGGCTGCATGGCATCTCGCAAACCAATGATGCGCTGAAGGAAACCTATTCGAACCAGCTTGCCTCGGCGCTCTCGCTGAGCGAGGCGATGCTGGGCACCACCCGGCTGCGCCTGGCGCTGGACCGTGGCGTGATGCCCGGCAGCGAGAACGACGACATGAAGAAGCACGTGGAGCGCTCCATGGTTTTCGTGGAGTCGTCCAACGCCGGCTGGAAGCGCTATTCGGCATTGCCCCAGGGCGATGAGGAAAAGACCCTCGCCACCCCGCTGGCCGCCACGCGCCAGGCTTTCTTCGAGAAGGGCGTGACCCCGCTCCAGCAGGCGCTGGTCGCCGGCAACCGCGAGGAGGCCCTGCGCCTGGCCCGCGACGTGCTGCCTGACCTCCAGCGCGCGATGTCCGCGGCGCACGAGAAGCTCGAGAAATTCCAGATGAACGTGGCGAAGGGCAGCTTCGAAGCCGCCCAGGCCCGTTTTGAGAACATTCGCCTGTTGTCGATCGCCCTGATCCTGGCCGGTATCGTGGTGGCCTTCATGGCGGCCGTGATGCTGAACCGTGCGATCGTGCGCCCGGTGGAGGAAGCGCTCGACGTGTTCGAGCGCATGGCGCGCGGCGACCTGACTTCGCGCATCGTCAGCATGTCGAAGAACGAGGTCGGCCGGATGATGCAGGCGCTGGCGAAGATGCAGGAGAGCCTGTCGGGCATCGTCGCGGAAGTGCGCGGCGGCACCGATTCGATTGCCTCGGCCACGCAGCAGATTGCCGCCGGCAACACGGACCTGTCGCAGCGCACCGAGGAACAGGCGTCGTCGCTGGAGCAGACCGCGGCCAGCATGGAGGAGCTGACCACGGTGGTGCGCCAGAACGCCGACAACGCGCGCCAGGCTGGCGTGCTGGCTGGCGAGGCGTCGCAGATCGCCATGAAGGGCGGCGACGTGGTGGGCCGCGTGGTGGATACGATGAACGAGATCAACGGCGCCTCGCGCAAGGTGGTCGAGATCATCGGCGTGATCGAGGGCATTGCCTTCCAGACCAACATCCTGGCGCTGAATGCCGCCGTGGAAGCGGCGCGAGCCGGTGAGCAGGGCCGTGGCTTTGCCGTGGTGGCCGGCGAGGTGCGCAGCCTGGCGCAGCGCAGCGCCAACGCCGCCAAGGAAATCGAGACGCTGATCGGCGAATCGGGCCAGCGCGTGGAAAGCGGTACGCGTCTGGTGGCCGAGGCCGGCCAGACCATGGGCGAGATCGTCCAGGCCGTGCGCCGCGTGACGGACATCATGAACGAGATTGGCGCGGCGTCGCAGGAGCAGACCACCGGCATCGAGCAGGTGAACCAGGCCGTGAACCAGATGGACCAGGTGACGCAGCAGAACGCGGCGCTGGTCGAGGAAGCGGCGGCAGCCGCCGGCGCGCTCGAGGAACAGGCACAGAAGCTCAAGAACGTGGTGTCGGTGTTCACGCTGGGTGGCGAGGACGGCCGTCGCGCCGCCGTGCCGGCCCCGCTGCATGCCGCGCCGAAGCTGGCCATGTCGTCGCCGGCCCCGGCCCCGACACGGGCCGCTGCCCGCCCCGCCAGCGCGCGGCCGCCGGTGGTGCGCAAGTCGCGCGAGGCTGCGCTGGTGCGCCCGCAGTTGTCGGCAGCCGGGGGTGCCCCCGCGGCCTCGCGTGCGGACGACGATTGGGCGGCGTTCTGATCGTCCCGATCCTCGTTCGAAGCAAGCGCTTGACTGTTCACATGGCGGAGACAGGATGCCGTGATGCGGGCTGCCCGATGGCCCGCATCGAGGACATGCCGGCATCCGTGCCCGCCACCAACGCGCCGCCCCCATGACTGCCACGAGTTACAGCCTCCTGCTGCTTGCGTCCGTGCTCGGCCTTGCCGCCGCGCGCTGGCGCCGCACGGCTTCGGGCGACCGCACGCCGGGTCGCAAGGTCGCGCGCAGCCTGACGTGGTCGGCGGCACTGATGTCGCAGGCCACGCTCGGCATGCCGGTCTGGGTGGCCATCGCCTCCGGCACGCTCACCGCCGCCAATGACGGCGTGAAGATGGCCGCCACGTTCGTGGCCACGCTGGCGGCGACGGCGATCGTCGCGCAAGTGATTCCCCCCATCTTCCATTGGTTCCGCCAGGGCCGGCGCGGCTGGGGCGTGGCCGTGGCGCTGGCGATGGCTTCGGGCGCCGGCCTGGTGGCCGTGGCCGGCGCGCGCCTGGGGCGCGTGTGCGGCGGCACGGCGCTGAGCGCCCGCGCCTGCGTGGAAGCCACCGGACTGCCCGCCCCCGCCTGGCTGGCTGGCGGCCTGGCGCTGCTCTGCGCCGCGATGTTCGCCGTGCACCGTGCGCAGTCGCGCGGCTGGTTGCCCGTACCGGCTGGCGTGGAGCCGGCCCTGGCGGGCGAGGGCATCGACGAACTGCCGGCCGGCATGCTCTCGCGCCAGGACCAGCGCGCGGGGCGGCGCGGTCCGCCGCGCATTCCCGGCCTGACCGTGCGGCCCGCCGCGCGTGGACAGGCCCCGGTCGGCGAGTACAGCGTGGCCACCGACCTGCCGGACCGCAACGCGTTCGCGCGCTGGCTCGACCAGACCATCGCCCATGCCCGGCTCTCCGAGACCGGCTGCGCGGTGCTGCTGATCCATATTGCCGATTTCCGCGAGGTGGACGAAGTATTCGAGGTGCGCGCCGACGACATCCTCGCCCAGGACGCCGGCGCGCTGGCGCAGGCCGCGCTGGAGCCGCACGATTTCCTGGCCCGGCTGGCGCGCGACGAATTTGCGGTGGGTGTACCGGAACTGGTGCAGCACAGCCGGGCCCATGAACTGGGCTCGCGCGTGCTCGGTTCCCTGGCCGAGTTCGTGGCGGCGCGGGGCCTGCAGATGCAGATCGGCGTGAATATCGGCATCGCCATCTATCCGCGCGACGCGCAGACCTCCGAGGCGCTGATGCAGGCCGCCCGCGTGAGCCTGGCGGAGGCGCGCGAGAGCGGCTCCAACCAGGTGCGCGTGTTCAATTCCGCCGCCGGCGAGCGCGCGCGCCGCATGCGCGTGATCCGGCGCGACCTCTGGCTGGCCATCCAGGACGATGGGCTGAAGCTGATGTACCAGCCGAAGTTCGATGTGAAGACCCGCCGCGTGGTGGGCGCCGAGGCGCTGTGCCGCTGGCGCCATCCCACGCTGGGCGCCGTCAATCCGGCCGAATTCATCATGGTGGCGGAGCAGTCGGGCCAGATCGACAAGCTCGACGACTGGGTCATCGCCACGGTCTGCGCGCAGGTGCGCCAGTGGCACGACGCGGGGCTGCCCATCGTGCCGGTGGCGATCAATGTGTCCGGGCTGCGTTTCGCGAGCCGGAATTTCCCGCAGTACCTGCTGGAGCAGATCCACCAGCACGACATCCCGCCCTCGGCCATCACGCTGGAGATTACCGAGACGGCGGCGATGAAGGACATCGGCAAGTCGCTGGAGACGCTGGCGGAGCTGCAGGCGCTGGGCATCCAGGTGGCGCTGGACGACTTTGGCAGCGGCTATTCGAGCCTGGGCTACCTGAAGCGGCTGCGCGTGGGCACGCTCAAGATCGACCGGACGCTGATTGGCGGGCTCGATACGGACCCGCAGGGCCGCGCGATCGTCGGCTCGATGGTGGCGCTGGCGCACGAACTGCGCATGAAGGTGGTGGCGGAGGGCGTGGAGTCGAACTCGCAGCTGGACATCCTGCACGGCATGGGCTGCGACGAAGTGCAGGGCTTCCTGATGGCGCTGCCGCTGGAGCCCTCGGCCTTCGCCGATACCCTGTACGGCGCCGAACCGCTGCGCGCCTGACACCGCGCCAGTCTCCCGGATTAGAGGCTTCCCTCTAATTGGCGTGTTGTTGCCTCAAATCCGTGCGCGAACGGGACGTTATGCTGAAGACAGGGCAGTGGCACGCGTACCGCGTGCACACGGCTGGCCCGTCCGTCGCCAGCCGCCTGGGCGCCCGCGCGCCCGTTGCACGCACGCAGGCGGACCAACTTTTACCCCCGGAGTCCCCCCAATGTCCCTCCCGAGCATTCTCGTCGTCGACGACTCGCCTTCCCTTCGCCGCATGATCGGCGCCTGCCTGCGGGCTGGTGGCTACACGGTGACGGAGGCCGCTGACGGCAAGGAAGCCCATGAGGTGGCGCTGGAAGGGCGCTTCGGCATGCTGGTGACCGATCAGGTGATGCCCGGCATGGACGGCCTGACGCTGATCCGCGCGCTGCGGGCGTTGCCGGCCTATGCCGGCGTGCCGATCCTGATGCTCTCCACCGAGCACGACGACCGCATCCGCGACCAGGCCCGCGAGGCCGGTGCGTCCGGTTTCCTGGCCAAGCCGTTCGATCCGGACGAGCTGATGGCGTCGGTGGAAGCCCTGCTGACCCCTCCCACGGAGGGGTAATGTCCGGGTCCATGTCGCCCTTCATTCACCCCGTTTGATGCCGTAAATACTGGAGGGCCATAGCAGGTGTCCGGCGTGTGCCGGCTGCCTCTGGCCGCATATTGTGGGTCGCAAATCGCGGGTCGCCACAAGCCAAGGGGCACGGAACCCCGGCCTCGACCCATCCAGCCAGCGGGGGCAACCATGAATACGAGCATCAACAAGGCAGACGGCGCGGGTGAGGAATTCCTCGCGTTCCGCCTGGGTCGCGAAGAGTACGGCATCGACATCCTGAAGGTGCAGGAGATTCGCGGCTACGAATCGGTGACGCAGATCGCCAACGCGCCCGCCTATCTGAAGGGCGTGATCAACCTGCGCGGCACCATCGTTCCCATCATCGACCTGCGCATCAAGTTCAACCAGGCCGAGGTCAGCTACGACCAGTACACCGTGGTGATCATCGTTGATCTCAATCAACGCACCACCGGCATCGTGGTGGACGGCGTGTCAGACGTGCTGACGCTGGCGCCGGCGCAGATCAAGCCCGCCCCGGCGCTCTCCGGCGGCGTGGACACCGAATACATCCGCGGGCTGGGCTCGCTCGAGGGCCGCATGCTGATCCTGGCGGACATCGAGAAGCTGATGAACATCGACGACCTCGCCGCCATCGACGCCGCGGCCAGCAGCCACTGACCCCCCACTTCACACCGGCCTACGGCGCGCACGCCTGACAAAGCGCGCTGGCGCCCACGGCATTTACGCAGCAACGAGACATGCGCAACAACCAGCCTGTAACCCAACGCGAGCACCTGCTCTCGCCGAACGACTATCTGATTTCGCGAACCGATCTCAAGGGACGGATCACCTTCGCCAACCGGGCGTTCATCGAGACCAGCGGCTTCACGGCGGAGGAGCTGCTTGGCGCGCCGCATAACCTCGTGCGCCATCCCGACATGCCGCCGGAAGCGTTCGCCGATCTCTGGCGCGCCCTGGAGGCCGGCCAGTCCTGGACCGGCCTGGTCAAGAACCGCCGCAAGGACGGCGACCACTACTGGGTGCTGGCCACCGTCACGCCCACGCGCGTGGCGGGCCGCGTGGTGGGCTACACCTCGGTCCGGGCGATGGCCAGCCGGGAGCAGATCGATGCCACCGCCGCGCTGTACCAGCGCTTCCGGGAGAACCGGGCGCGCGGGCTGGCGATTCGCGATGGCGCCGTGGTGCGCACGGGCCTCGCCGGGCTGTTGGGCCGCCTGACGCGCGTGGACCTCAAGCGCCGCATCCTCTGGGCCCAGCTGGCCGGACTGGTCTGGTTCCTGGCGGCTGCGGGCGGCGCGCACTGGCTCGCGCCGGAGGCCGCTGCGCAACTGTGGCCGTGGCTGTGGGGCGCCTTCGGGCTGGCCGTGCTGTCCTCGTTCGCGGCGGGCTCGATGCTGGTGACGCGGGTGGAGCGCCCGGTGGGCGAGATGCTCGACTTCGCCCTGCGCATGGGCGCGGGCGACCTGACCACTGGCTTCGACCACGAATCGAACGATGAAATCGGCGCGCTGGCGCGGGCCATGCGCACCATGCAGCGCAGCCTGCTGTCCGTGGTGCACGACATCCACGAAGGCATGGCGAACATTTCCACGGCCACGCACGAGGTGGCGGCCGGCAACAACGACCTGTCGCAGCGCACCGAGCAGCAGGCGGCCTCGCTCGAGGAAACCGCCTCGAGCATGGAGCAGCTGACCAGCACGGTGCGCCAGAACGCCGACAACGCGCGCCAGGCGACCGGGCTGGCTGCCAATGCCTCGGACACCGCCGTGCGCGGCGGTGACGCCGTGGGCCGCGTGGTGCAGACAATGGACGAGATCAACGCGGCCTCGCGCAAGATCGTCGACATCATCGGCGTGATCGAAGGGATCGCCTTCCAGACCAACATCCTGGCGCTGAACGCCGCCGTGGAAGCAGCCCGGGCCGGCGAGCAGGGTCGGGGGTTTGCCGTCGTGGCGGGCGAGGTGCGCAGCCTGGCGCAGCGCAGCGCCAACGCGGCCAAGGAAATCAAGGGCCTGATCGGCGACACCGTGGCACGCGTGGAGAACGGCGCGGCGCAGGTGAGCGACGCGGGTGCAACCATGGACGAGATCGTGCAGGCCGTGCGCCGCGTGACCGACATCATGGGCGAGATCAGTTCGGCATCGGCGGAGCAGAGTTCTGGCATCGAACAGGTGAACCAGGCCGTGGCGCAGATGGACGAGGTGACGCAGCAGAACGCTGCGCTGGTGGAGCAGGCCGCTGCCGCGGCCGGCGCACTGGAAGAACAGGCCAACCGGTTGCGCGAGTCGGTATCCACCTTCCGCGTCAGCTTGCAGGCCGAAGTCCGGCCGGCGCGCCCGCGCAAGGGCCTGCCGGCGCCGGAAGTGGGGAGCGGAGCCGGGTACGCAAGTATCTGAACGTCAAGACGCCACGGGCACAACGTGGCGCCAGGAACGGGGTAAGAGCGGCCTTGCGGCCGCGATAACAACGCGGGAGGCGGCAACCGATGCCCATCCCGGTCTTTTTTGACAGAAGGGGGTAGTTCTATGCAGTGGTTCAATCAACTGCGCGTTACGACCAGGCTCATTGCCGGCTTCCTGGTCGTTTCCGTAATCGGCGCCATCGTCGGCCTGCTGGGCGTTGTCAATATGGGGCGCATGGCGGAATGGACCGGCAAGATCTACAACAGCGACCTGCAGGCACTGAAGGCCGTGCAGGACGGCAATATCAACCTCGTCTACGCCAGCCGCTCGCAGATCGCGCTGCTGTCCGCCTCGACGATGGGCGAGCGCGCCACCGAGCGCGAGACCATCGAGAAATCGCTGGCCGCCATGGAGTCGCGCGTGAAGGCCGCCAAGGACTCGTTCTCGGCGCCGGAAGGCCAGGCAATGGTCAAGCAGTATGAAACGCTGCTGCCGGCCTTCCGCGAGCGCATGGAGAAGTATGTGGCGCTGGTCGGCAAGCAGCCGCTGGACACGTCGCAGTTCGAGTCCACCGTGTTCACCGAGAGCGCTGACCTGCTCAAGGACAGCCGCGCGCTGGAAGACGTGCTGTTCAAGATGGTCAAGCGTCGCGACGAGCGCGCCAAGGCCAATATGGACGAATCGACCAGCGTCTATAACAGCTCGCGCGTGCTGATGCTGATCCTGGTGGTGGGTGGCCTGGGGCTTTCCGTACTGCTGGGCTGGTTCCTGGCGCGGCAGCTGTCCAAGCAGCTGGGCGGCGAGCCCGACTATGCGGCGTCCATCGCCTCGCAGATCGCCGACGGCGACTTCTCGGGCAAGGTGGCGCTGCGCAACGGCGACCGTGGCAGCCTGCTGCTGGCCATGAGCCAGATGCAGGAGCAACTGTCGTCGATGGTGCGCGAGTTCAAGGAATCGGCGGAATCGATCGGCACGGCATCGCGCGAGATCGCGGCTGGCAACAACGACCTGTCGCAGCGTACCGAGCAGCAGGCAGCCTCGCTCGAGGAAACCGCCTCGAGCATGGAAGAGCTGACCAGCACGGTGCGCCAGAACGCCGATAACGCACGTCAGGCCAGCGGGCTGGCCGCCAATGCCTCGGAGACCGCCGTGCGCGGTGGCGAGGTGGTGGGCCGCGTGGTGCAGACGATGGACGAGATCAACGAGGCCTCGCGCAAGATCGTCGACATCATCGGCGTGATCGAAGGCATCGCTTTCCAGACCAACATCCTGGCGCTGAACGCCGCCGTGGAAGCGGCGCGTGCCGGCGAACAGGGCCGCGGCTTTGCCGTGGTGGCTGGCGAGGTGCGCAGCCTGGCGCAGCGCAGCGCCAACGCGGCCAAGGAAATCAAGGGCCTGATCGGCGACACCGTGGCGCGCGTGGACAACGGCGCGGCGCTGGTGGGCCAGGCGGGCACGACCATGGGCGAGATCGTCCAGGCCGTGAAGCGCGTGACCGACATCATGGGCGAGATCAGCGCGGCCTCGGCCGAGCAAAGTTCGGGCATCGAACAGGTGAACCAGGCCGTGGCGCAGATGGACGAGGTGACGCAGCAGAACGCGGCGCTCGTGGAGCAGGCCGCGGCTGCCGCGGGCTCGCTGCAGGATCAGGCGATGAAGCTGCAGGATTCGGTGTCGGGTTACAAGCTGTCGCATGACGATGCGGCGACGACGGCGCCCGCGCTGGGCCTGTCGGCCGCGCCTGCGGCGCGTTCGGTGGCCCGGCCCGGCGTCAAGGCGGTAACCTCGGCGAAGGGTGCCAAGGCCCGTGGCGCGCGTAACAAGGCGGCTGGCACGGCGCTGGTCGTGGCGGGTGCCGGTGCGGCGGCAGCGGAAGCCGCCGACGACACGGAAGCGGCCGAGCCGAAGCTGTTGCGTCCGTCCGCCACGGCGGCCGGTAATGGATCCGACAACGGCGACTGGAGCGCATTCTGACCGGCCTCACGCCGTTCTGACTGCCGTGCCCAGTCGCGCCGTGCGCCCCGGCTGCAGCGTTGTAAAAGCTGCGCCGGGGCGCGTTTGCATGCGATGACATCATGACTACCGATATCAACCTGTCGCTGTCGGCCGAAGCCACGGCAAGGCTGCGCGCGGATTTCGACGCCTTTGTAAAAGTTTCCACTGGCATCGACCCGCAGTTCGTGCCGCCTGCGTTCGACGACTTCCTGCGGGCGCGGCTGATGCAGCAGGACGGCCCGCTGACCGAGCGCGCCGTGATGCGGCTGCTGGCCAGCGGCGAATACGGCTGGGCCAAGAAGGTCTTCGACAAGCAGCTGCCCAACGCGCTGGCCGCGCTGATGCGCGACGCCCAGCGCTTCGGCTTCGGCCTGGCCATCCAGCCCGACTGGACGCCGCAGCAGCGCGTGGAGCACGCGCGCGAGTGGGCCACGCAGATCCTCACCGAGGCCGGCGCCGACGCCGCCTTCACCGAGGCGCTGGCTGCGCAGATTTCGGCGTCGGCCATCGACATCCGCACGCTGGAGGAGCGCATGCGTACCCCGGCGTGGCGGATTGCCGACAGTCTTCGCCAACGCGCGTATGACGTCATGTATGCGTTACAGACCGAGCAGAGCGAGGCGCTGGGCCGCAGCAAGGTGGGCGAGATGCGCGCGCTGCTGGGCCTTGCGCTCGAGTACGGCTCGGTCAGTGCCGACGAAGCCGCGCGCATGCTCGAGCAAGTGGAGCGGGCGCGGCCGCAGCTGTTCCGTGAGGCGCCTGACGACGTCTTTGCGCGGCTTGCCGCATGGCTGCGGCGCGTGTTTAGCCAAGGCGCGCTGGTTCGTCAATAGTGGAATCTGCTGGCCTCCGTCTGGCCATGTCATGTCCACCGCACAAGGCGTGTATCCGTTTGGTACACGATGCGTTACGTGCTTGAACGCGCTTGATGTAAACCACAAGCAGGCGCGTGCTGGTGTTACAAATTCGGCGGGCCATGTCTTTTCCGTGCGACATTTGCCGGACCCCAACTCAAGTAGGGATTGGCATTCCGGGCCGATTGCCGATATAAACGTAACAGTTTCACTTACACTCTGTAACAGATGTAACGTTTCAGAGAGAAGGTGTAACCGGGCGAAGTTCTTTCGTAGTACGTCGTACCCATCGAACACGCACTAAACGATCTGGTCGCCGGCCAGTGTCCCTAGGGACACGAAGCCGGTAAGCGCCGGACAAGCGGTCGAAGGGTTTTGGTAGCGGGGAAAAATTGGAAAGCAGTGAAGTTCTCCAGGAGATCAGGGAGGTCAATCTCGCCTATCTTCTGCTCGCGCAAAGACTGGTGCGCGAAAACCAGGTGGAAGCCATGTTCAGGCTTGGCGTCAGCAAGGAAATTGCCGACATTCTTGCCAAACTGACCTCGGCGCAACTCGTCAAGCTGGCAGCATCGAACATGGTGCTGTGCCGTTTCCGCTTTGACGATCATGCGCTGCTATCCACGCTCACCCACACGGCCAAGAGCCACGATATGCAGCAGATCCACGCTGCTATCCTGCTGGCCCGGCAACCTGTGGAGTCGCTCAATTGACCGCGCTCCTACAGGCCCAGCCGGCCCGCAGCTTTACGGCCACCCCTGCCCCCAACCGGAAAAGCGTCCTGCAGGACGCGAACCAGACCCAGCTCGCCATCGAGCTGATTGGCCTGGGCGCGCGCCTGCAGGTGCTGGAAGCCGAGACCACGCTCTCGCGCGACCGGTTGATCCGCCTCTACAAGGAGCTGCGGGGCGCGTCGCCGCCCAAGGGCATGCTCCCGTTCTCGACTGACTGGTTCACCACCTGGCTGCCGAATATCCATTCGTCCCTGTTCTTCTCCGCGTACCAGTTCATGGTGCAGGAAGGCGAGACGTCGGGCATTCGTGCCGTAGTGGCCGCTTACCGTCTGTACCTCGAGCACGTTTCGCTGCTGGGCGGCGAAATTGTCTTAAGTTTCACCCGTGCCTGGACGTTAGTACGGTTTTTCGAGAGCAATATGCTGCAGCTTTCCTCGTGCACATGTTGCGGCGGACAGTTCGTGACGCACGCTTATGAGCCGCACGCGAACTTCGTGTGCAGCCTGTGCCGTCCGCCGTCGCGTGCTGGGAAAGTGAAGAAGCTCTCGAAGGACGCCGCAGCCACGCTGACCGAAGCCTGATTCCATCGGGCCAGATGTCCGCGCGGCAATCGGGCTCCCCGGGACGGGTGAGCGGTGACCCCGCTCGCCCCTACAGGATGCCCGTGCGTGCCTGACGCGTGTTTTTCAGACGGGGATCCGATCGTGCTAGTAGTTATTGGCTATGTCGTCGTGGTGGCATCGGTGCTGGGCGGTTATGCCATCACCGGCGGCCACATGGGCGCGCTTTATCAACCGGCGGAGCTCATCATTATCGGCGGTGCCGCCTTGGGCGCCTTCGTCAGCTCCAACAGCGGCAAGGCCATCAAGGCCACCATGAAGGCCATGCCGATGCTGCTGCGTGGCTCGAAGTACAACAAGGAGTTGTACCTCGACATCATGGCGCTGCTGTACGTGCTGCTCTCCAAGGCCCGCCGCGAGGGCATCCTGTTCCTCGAGAAGGAAATCGCCGACCCGGCGGCCAGCAGCGTGTTCAGCCAGTATCCGCGCATCCTGGCCGATGCGGTGATGATGGAATTCCTCACCGACTATCTGCGCATGATGGTCAACGGCAACATGAACGCCTTCGAGATCGAGGCGCTCATGGACCACGAAATCGAAACGTACCGCCACGAGGCCGAGATTCCCGCCCATGCGCTGTCGCGCGTTGGCGACGGCCTGCCCGCCTTCGGCATCGTGGCCGCGGTGATGGGCGTGGTGCACGCGCTGGCCTCGGCAGACCTGCCGCCGGCCGAGCTGGGCGCCCTCGTGGCCCACGCCATGGTCGGCACGTTCCTCGGCATTCTGCTTGCGTACGGCTTCGTCTCGCCGCTGGCCTCCCGCGTGGAGCACCAGGTGTCCGAGAGCGTGAAGATGTACGAGTGCATCAAGGTCACGCTGCTCGCCTCGCTCAACGGCTACGCGCCGCTGGTGGCGGTGGAATTCGGCCGCAAGGTCCTGTACTCCACGGTGCGGCCGTCGTTCCTCGAGCTCGATGACCACGTCCGCGAAGTCAAGAGCCTGACCTGACCGGAGAGACGTCATGAGCAGCGCCCAGGATCTGCGCCCGATCGTCATCCGCAAGGCCAAGTCGCATTCCAAGCCGCATGGCAACCACAGCTGGAAGATTGCCTACGCCGACTTCATGACGGCGATGATGGCCTTCTTCATGGTGATGTGGCTGCTGAGTTCGGTCTCGCCGAAGACGCTGGCGGGCGTGGCGGAGTACTTCCGCACCCCGCTCAAGGTGGCGATTGCCGGCGGCGACAAGAGCAGCCTGTCGAAGAGCGTCATTCCCGGCGGCGGCAAGGACGTGCAGGCCAAGGATGGCGAAGTGATGCGCGCGCAGACCAACGATCCGTCGGACGCCCAGCGCCGCCGCGACCAGCTGGACACCGAGCGCCTGCGCGCCCTGAAGGGCCGGCTCGAGCAGATCATCGAGAACAACCCGGTGCTGCGCCAGTTCCGTCCGCAGCTGTTGCTGGACATCACGAGCGAAGGGCTGCGCATCCAGATCCTGGATACGCAGAACCGGCCGATGTTCCGCACCGGCAGCGCCTCGGTGGAGCCGTACATGCGCACCATCCTGCGCGAGATCGGCCCGGTGCTGAACGAGATGCCGAACAAGGTGAGCCTGTCCGGCCACACCGACTCGGCCACGTACATGATGGGCGAGCGCGCGTACAGCAACTGGGAACTGTCGGCGGACCGTGCCAACGCCTCCCGCCAGGAGCTGATTGCCGGCGGCATGCAGGAAGGCAAGGTGCTGCGCGTGCTGGGCCTGGCGGACACCATGCCGCTGGAAAAGAACGACGTGCTGGCCCCGGTGAACCGCCGCATCAGCATCGTGGTGCTGAACAAGCGGGCCCAGGCGCAGTTCGAATCCGAAAACGCGAGCGCGGCCGAAGTGTCCGTGCAGGCGCAGAAGGGCCGTGCCGCAGAGGAACTGCAGGCACAGGTGGAGCAGGCGCAGGCGGCCTCCGCTCCGGCGGCCAGGCCGTCCGGCAGCGGCGCCGCCGGCAAGGGCAAGATCGAATGAGGCGTGCCGCCCGTGACAGGGCGGCACATCTTCCAGAGCAATTTAGCGAGTCAGGACGGTCATGTCTGTCGATATCGATATCACGCAGTTTTATCAGACCTTCTTTGAAGAGGCGGAAGAACTGCTCGTGGAAATGGAGCAGCTGCTGCTCGGGCTGGACATCGAGTCCCCCGATTCGGAAGAGCTGAACGCCATTTTCCGTGCCGCGCACTCCATCAAGGGCGGCGCCGCCACCTTCGGCTTCGCGGCATTGACCGCGACCACCCATATTTTCGAGAACCTGCTCGACCGTACGCGTCGGCGGGAACTGGCCCTCAACCGGGTCATCATCGACACCTTTTTGGAAACCAAGGACGTGTTGCAAGATCAGCTCAACGCCTACCGTAACGGCACCGAACCCGATCCGGAAACGCTGGCGCGCATCTGCGCCGTCCTGCAGCAGCTGGCCGAGGAAGCCGGCGGCGAGCCGGGCCATGCGCCGGTGGCCGCTGCCGCTCCGGCCCCCGTGGCCGCCGCACCCGCTGCCGGTGGTGGCGCTGGTAACCTGAAGATCAGCCTGCTCAAGGTATCGGCCGGCGACCAGGCGCTGCTGCGCGAGGAAATCGCCAACCTGGGCGAGATCACCGGCCAGCAGGAAGCCGACGGCGACCTCGTCATCTGGCTGAACAGCCAGTGCAGCGCCGATGACATCATCGCGGTCTGCTGCTTCGTGATCGACGACAAGCAGATCACCGTGGAAACCGTGGACGGTGGCGCTGCCCCGGCCGCCGCGGCACCCGCGCCGGCCCCGGTGGCCGCGCCGGCACCCGTGGCCGCTGCCCCGGCTGCCGCCGCACCCGCCAAGGACAAGGAAAAGGCCAAGCCGGCCGCCGGCGCTGCGGCGCCGGATTCCGGCTCGATCCGCGTGCCGACCGAGAAGGTCGACCAGATCATCAACCTCGTGGGCGAACTGGTCATCACGCAGTCGATGCTGGCGCAGACCGCCTCCTCGCTCGACCCGGTGCTGTTCGACCGCCTGTTCTCGGGCATGGGCCAGCTGGAGCGCAACGCGCGTGACCTGCAGGAAGCGGTGATGTCCATCCGCATGATGCCGATGGACTACGTGTTCTCGCGCTTCCCGCGCCTGGTGCGCGACCTGGCCAGCAAGCTCGGCAAGCAGATCGACCTGGTCACGTTCGGCAAGGCGACCGAACTCGACAAGAGCCTGATCGAACGGATCATCGACCCGCTGACCCACCTGGTGCGCAACAGCCTGGACCACGGCATCGAGACCCCGGAAAAGCGCGTGGCCGCCGGCAAGGAGCCGACGGGCCAGCTGATCCTCTCCGCGCAGCACGCGGGCGGCAACATCGTCATCGAAGTGAGCGACGACGGTGGCGGCCTGAACCGCGAGCGCATCCTGGCCAAGGCGATCCAGAACGGCCTGCCGGTGTCCGAGAACATCAGCGACGAGGAAGTCTGGCAGCTGATCTTCGCGCCGGGCTTCTCGACGGCCGAGGTGGTCACCGACGTGTCCGGCCGTGGCGTGGGCATGGACGTGGTCAAGCGGAACATCCAGGAAATGGGCGGGCACGTGGAAATCGCGTCGCGCCCGGGCAATGGCACCACCACCCGCATCGTACTGCCACTGACGCTGGCGATCCTGGACGGGATGTCGGTGCGCGTGGGCGAGGAAACCTTCATCCTGCCGCTGAACTGCGTGATGGAGTCCCTGCAGCCGAAGTCCGAGGATGTGCACACCGCCGCCAACGGCGAGCGCGTGATGAATGTGCGTGGCGAATACCTGCCGCTGCTGGAACTGCACAAGGTCTTCAACGTGACCGGCGCGCTGCAGGAGCCGACGCAGGGCATCGCCGTGATCCTGGCCGCCGAGGGCAAGCGCTTCGCGCTGCTGGTGGACCAGCTGATCGGCCAGCACCAGGTGGTGCTGAAGAACCTCGAAACGAACTATCGCAAGGTGCCCTGCATCTCGGCCGCCACGATCCTCGGCGACGGCAGCGTGGCCCTGATCGTAGACGTGGGCGCGCTGCAGCGCACCGGCGTGCGCCGCCAGGACGCGGCGGTTGCACAGTAACTGACAGCATAGCGACAGCAAAGGAGCACTGACATGGCCGGCATCGGACACATCGATACTCAGGCGGGCGAAGCCTCTGGCCAGGAATACCTGGTCTTCACGCTCGGCACCGAGGAATACGGCATCGATATCCTGAAAGTGCAGGAGATCCGCAGCTACGAGACCGTCACCCGCATCGCCAACGCGCCCGGCTTCATCAAGGGCGTGACCAACCTGCGCGGCGTGATCGTCCCGATCGTGGACCTGCGCCTGAAGTTCGACCTCGGCAACGTGCGCTATGACCACCAGACCGTGGTGATCATCCTCAACGTGGCGGGCCGTGTGGTCGGTATCGTGGTGGATGGCGTCTCGGACGTGCTGACGCTGACCGGTGACGATATCAAGCCGGCGCCGGAGTTCGGCGTGTCGGTCTCGAACGAGCACCTTACCGGACTCGGCTCGGTGGAAGGCCGCATGCTGATCCTGATCGACATCGAACGCATGATGACCAGTTCCGAGATGGAGCTGGTGGAAGCCGAACTGGCCTGATCGGGCCAGCCGGCAAGATCGCCCAGAAGCCCCATAAGATTTACCCGCCGACCCCCGGCACTCCACGAAGATACACACCATGACGCCGCTCCGTTCTTCCTCCAGCGCCATCGGGAAGCCAGGCGCGGTTGCCGCACCCGCCGTACCGGTGCTGGCGCCGCTGCGCGACGACATGCGTGACTTCCTGCTCACCGAGCATGATTTCGAGAAGGTGCGCGCGCTGATTCACAAGCGCGCGGGCATCTCGCTCGGCAGTCACAAGCGCGAGATGGTCTACAGCCGCCTCGCGCGGCGCCTGCGTTCGCTGGGACTGGCCGATTTCGGCAGCTACCTGGCCCTGCTCGAGTCTGATGATCGCTCCCAGGAATGGGAGTTTTTCACCAACGCGCTAACCACGAACCTGACCTCGTTCTTCCGCGAGGCGCACCACTTCCCGCTGCTGGCCGAGCACGCCAAGAAGGTTGGCCGGCCCTACAGCGTGTGGTGCGCGGCGGCATCGACGGGCGAGGAGCCGTACTCCATCGCCATCACCCTGGCCGAGGCGCTGGGCGACCGCGCGGGTACGGTGCTGGCCACCGACATCGACACCCAGGTGCTGGCCAAGGCCCGCGCCGGCGTGTACACGGCCGAGCAGGTGGGGCGACTTTCGCAGGAACGGCTCAAGCGGTTCTTCCTGAAGGGCACCGGCGCACGTTCGGGCTCGGTCAAGGTGAAGCCGGACCTGGCTTCGACGATCACCTTCGAGCCGCTGAACCTGCTGGCGCCGGAATGGGGATTGCGCGAGAAGTTCGACGCCATCTTCTGCCGCAACGTGATGATCTACTTCGACAAGCCGACCCAGGGCCGCATCCTGGAACGGTTTGCCCCGTTGCTCAAGCCGAATGGCCTGCTGTTCGCCGGCCATTCCGAGAATTTCTCGTATGTCACGCGCGCGTTCCAGCTGCGCGGACAGACCGTCTACGAACTGGCCGGCAAGGGCGGCAGCGGAGGTGCATGATGCGTACGCCCCAGATGCCGGAAGCCATTGCCACCCGCAAGTACTTCGACCGCGAGTTCGGCAAGCAGGCCATCAAGCTGCTGCCGAACGAGTATTACGTGAGCGGCGAGGACGTGGTGCTCACCACGGTGCTCGGCTCGTGCGTGGCCGCCTGTATCCGTGACGAGGTGGCGGGCGTAGGCGGCATGAACCATTTCATGCTGCCGGACGACGAGAACGCCGGGCCGGACCGCATGCTGTCCGCCTCGATGCGCTACGGCTGCTACGCGCTGGAAGTGCTCATCAATGAACTATTGAAGATGGGCGCCCGGCGTGAGCGCCTGGAAGCCAAGGTTTTTGGTGGCGGCGCGGTACTGGCGAACATGACGACCCTCAATATTGGGGATCGGAATGCCGATTTTGTATTGAAGTACCTGAAGACCGAAGAGATTCGCGTGGCGGCGCAAGACCTGCGCGGCCCGCACGCGCGACGGGTGAGCTATTTCCCGCGCAGCGGCCTGGCGCTGGTGCGCCGGCTGACTCGACAAGACGATACGGTAGGCGTGGAACGCGAGGAGCGTGCGCTGGCACGCGCGATTTCCACCTCCACGAAGGCGCCCGTACGAGGCGCAGTGGAATTGTTTACGCGGCAGGCCACGGCAAGGGCGCCGACCTGAAAATGAGACGTAGAGACCAGATATGACCGCCGCGAAGATCAAGGTGCTGTGCGTGGACGATTCCGCGCTTATCCGCAGCCTGATGACCGAGATCATCAACAGCCAGACAGACATGGAAGTGGTGGGCACCGCCCCCGATCCGCTGGTGGCGCGCGACCTCATCAAGCGCCTGAACCCGGACGTGCTGACGCTGGACGTGGAAATGCCGCGCATGGACGGGCTCGATTTCCTCGAGCGTCTGATGCGCCTGCGGCCCATGCCGGTGCTGATGGTGTCGTCGCTGACCGAGCGCGGGTCCGAAATCACCATGCGCGCGCTGGAACTGGGTGCGGTGGACTTCGTCACCAAGCCCAAGCTGGGCATCCGCGACGGGCTGATGGAGTACACGGACACCATCGCCGACAAGATCCGCGCGGCGTCGCGTGCCCGGGTGCGGGCCCCCCGCGCCGAGGGCGCGGCAGAAGGCGCGCCGCCTGCGCCGCTGCTGCGCACGCCGCTGCTGTCGACGGAAAAGCTGATCATTGTGGGCGCGTCCACGGGCGGCACCGAGGCCATCAAGGAATTCCTGATGCCGCTGCCGCCGGACTGCCCGGCCGTGATGATCGTCCAGCATATGCCGGCCGGCTTCACCAAATCGTTCGCGCAGCGGCTGAACGGCCTGTGCCGCATCACGGTCAAGGAGGCCGAGCACGGCGAGCGTGTGCTGCCCGGCTACGCGTACATCGCGCCGGGTGACTCGCATCTGCTGCTTGCGCGCAGCGGCGCCAACTACGTGGCGCACCTGTCGCAGGAAGCGCCGGTGAACCGGCACCGCCCGTCGGTGGATGTGCTGTTCGACTCCGCTGCCGTGCACGGCGGCAAGAACGTCACGGGCGTGATCCTGACCGGCATGGGAAAGGACGGCGCGCGCGGCATGCTGCGCATGCGCGAGGCCGGCTCCTACAACCTTGCGCAGGACGAGCAGTCCTGCATCGTGTTTGGCATGCCGAAGGAGGCCATCGCCACCGGCGGCGTGCATGAAGTAGTGCCCCTGCATTCGATGAGCCAGCGCGTCATGGCGCACCTGGCCACCTTCGGTGCGCGGGCGCAGCGCGTGTAGGGCACAGACCCTGGGCACGCGCCGGGCGCAGTTTTCGTATTTGTTATCCACAACCGTATTGGAGCCGTAAAGTGGACAAGAACATCAAGATCCTCGTGGTCGACGACTTCCCGACCATGCGTCGGATCATCCGTAACCTGCTCAAGGAACTCGGTTTCACCAACGTGGAAGAAGCCGAGGACGGCGCCGCCGGCCTGGAGAAGGTGAAGGACGGCAGCTTCAACTTCGTGGTGTCCGACTGGAACATGCCGAACATGGACGGTCTGACCATGCTGCAGTCGATCCGCGCGATTCCCGAGATCGCCAAGACGCCGGTGCTGATGGTGACGGCCGAGGCCAAGAAGGAAAACATCATTGCTGCGGCTCAGGCTGGCGCCAATGGCTATGTGGTGAAGCCGTTCACCGCGGCGACGCTCGACGAGAAGATCACCAAGATCTTTGAGAAGCTGGGTCAGTAAGAGGGGCACGACATGTCGACGACTCCGACTTTCAGCAATGAATCGGCCGAGCAGATCATCCATCGCATCGGCAACCTTACGCGGATGCTGCGCGATAACATGCGGGAGCTGGGGCTCGACAAGGAAATCGAGCGGGCCGCACAGGCCATTCCTGACGCGCGCGACCGCCTGAGCTACATCGCCGCCATGACCGAGCAGGCCGCAGAGCGCACGCTCACGGCCGTGGAAATGGCGCAGCCGCTGCAGGAAGATCTCGAAGCCAAGGCTAACGCGCTGGACAAGCGCTGGGAAGCGTGGTTCGAGACCCCCGTGGAACTGGGCGATGCCCGGGCCCTGGTGCTCGATACGCGCGAGTTCCTGACCGAGGTGCCGCAGAAGGCCAAGGCCACGGGCAGCCACCTGCTCGACATCATGATGGCCCAGGACTTCCAGGATCTGACGGGCCAGGTCATCAAGAAGATGATGGACATGATCCGTTCGCTGGAGCAGGAGCTGCTGCAGGTACTGATCGACAATGTACCGGCCGAACGCCGCGTGGAAGCACCGCCCACGCTGATGAACGGCCCGCAGATCAACCCCGAGGGCAAGGCCGACGTGGTGTCGGACCAGTCGCAGGTGGACGATCTGCTGGCAAGCCTGGGCTTCTGACGCCGCATCAGGTCAATGGCAGGATGCAACGGGACAATCGCGTCGGGCGATTGTCCCGTTTGTTTTTGGAGACGGCGCGTCGAGCACATCGCTGCGTTCGCTGGCAGAATGTGACCGCTCCCCGGCTTCGCGGTACCGAGCAGGTCCCGGGCCGGGCCTTCGTGTCGTATCACTGCCAGAGGATACCGTCGCCATGCCCGCCGTTTGCCGTACCGTCTTCGCCCGTCACGCTGTTCCGTTCGCCACGCTGGCCTTCGCCGGTATCGCCGCCGCGCAGACGCTGACGGTGCCGCAGGTCTCGCCCCAGGTTGACAGCACCTATACGCGCCTCGAGGCTTCGCCGGTGGTGAAGAAGCTGCTCGACGACGTGAAGGCGGACGACGCCCGCGCGCTGGCCGAACTGAAGACGATGACCGAGATTCCCGCGCCGCCGTTCAAGGAGTCCGCACGCGCCCAGTATTTCGTGTCGCGCCTGAAGGCGCTGGGGCTGGACGATGCGCGCATCGACGCCGAAGGCAATGCCATCGGTATCCGCAAGGGCATCGGCAAGGGGCCCAAGCTGCTGGTCTCCGCCCACCTTGACACCGTATTCCCGCAAGGCACCGACGTCACCGTGAAATCCCGCGACGGCAAGCTCTACGCGCCCGGCATCGGCGATGACACGCGCGGCCTGGCCGTGCTGCTGTCCTGGCTCAAGGTGCTCAACGAAAACAACGTCCGCACCGTAGGGGACATCGTGTTCGTGGGCAACGTCGGCGAGGAGGAACTCGGCAACCTGCGCGGCATGAAGGCATTGTTCCGCGATCATCCCGACATCGACGGCATGATCGGCCTGGAGCCGGGCACCGGCGAGCGCGTGCTGACGCAAGGCACCGGCAGCCATCGCTACGAAATCATGTTCCGTGGCCCGGGCGGCCACAGCTTCGGCGCGTTCGGCCTGCCCAGCGCCATCCAGGCGATGGGCCGCGCGATCGGCAAGGTCAGCGACGTGCGCACGCCGACGGACCCGAAGACCACGTTCACGGTGGGCACGGTGGCGGGCGGCACATCGGTCAATGCGATCGCTGGCGACGCCAGGATGGCCGTCGATATCCGCTCCAACGGCACACCGGCCCTGCTCGAGACCGAGAGGCACATCATGTCCGCCATCGCATCGGGCGTGGCCGACGAGAACGGCCGCTGGTCGCCCGCCAAGGGCAACGAAATCACCTTCCAGGCAAAGCAGATCGGCGACCGGCCGGCGGGCCAGACCGCCACGGACTCGGTCATCGTGCAGTCGGCGGTGCGCGTGATCAAGGCCAACAGCAAGGAAGCGCCCAGCCTGCGCGCCGGTAGCACCGATGCCAATGTGCCGATGTCGCTCGGGATTCCGGCGGTCATCCTCGGCAGTGGCGGCAAGTCGGGCGGTTCCCACTCGCGCGACGAATGGTTCGACCCGACCAACGCCCACGAGGGCGCCCAGTGGGCACTCACCACGGTGCTCGGGCTGGTAGGTGTCGACGGCGTGAGCGAGCCCTTGCTCGCCAGGCGGCCGGCGAAGTAGGGCGCTGCCCTCGGGCCTGTCAGGTGGGCAGTCCGAAGCGGGTGTCGAACGTCGATGCCACCTCGAGCCGTTGCTTCAGCAGGCCGGACTTGAGGTAGAAGTCAGCGGTCTGCTGCTGGATGGCGACCAGGCTGGCATCGATCGGCTGCCAGGTCGTGTGGCGCCGCTCGAACTGCAGCCGCGCCGCCTCAGGGGAGATGCCGATGATGCGGGCCAGCGTGGCGGAGAACTCCGCCACGTGTTCATAGGACCAGACCTGGGCGCGCACCACGCGCTGGAGGAAGTCCGCCAGCACCGCGCGCTTGGCGGCCAGCGCCGCGTCGGTGGCGGCCAGGTAGCTGAGCCCCGACCACAGGCCGCGCCCGCTGACAAGCACGCGGGCGTGTCCGCTGGTCTCCGCCATGGCCGTGTACGGTTCCCAGGTCGCCCAGGCATCGACGGAGCCGTTGGTCAGCGCGAGCTTGGTATCGGCCGGCGGCAGGAAGCGGATATTCGTGTCCTCGGGTTTCAGCCCGGCCGACGCCAACGCCTTCAGCGTCACGAAATGGCCAATCGAACCCCGGTTCGTGCCGATGCTCTTGCCCTTGAGGTCGGCCGCGGTCTTCAGCGGCGAATCGGGGCGCACGAGGATGGCGGTGCCGTAAGGGTCGGACCGATTGGCCCCGATCAGCTTGATCCGCGTACCCGCCGCGAGCGCGAAGATTGCCGGCGCATCGCCAATCGGCCCGCAATCCACGGCGCCGGCATTGAGCGCCTCGGCCAGCGGCGCGGCGGCCGGGAACTCGGTCCACTGGATGTCATAGCCAATGCCCTTGAGCGCATCGGCGGATTCGAGCAGCGCGCGCAGGCCGCCCTTTTGATCCCCCGCCTTGAGAACGGGGCGCGACTGCCCCCGCGCGGTGGAAATCAGCGCGGGTGCAGCGGCAAGCGTGGCGCCAAAGCGCAGGAACTGGCGGCGGGAAGCGGTCATCGGAATCCGTTCGAACAAGGCCGGACTGGCCAATAGTCCAAGACCCTACGCCGTGCCCCCGGCGATGCGAACGAATGTTTTCGCGCTTTGTTATGCGGGCGGGCAATCTCGGGGCGCCCCCGGATCAGCGCCGCGCCGCCGGCGCATTCTCCGCAAACGCCTTGATGTCCCGCAGCCGATCCATGATCTCCGCGATATTTGGCCATTGCTCCAGTTCGATACCCGCGCGCTCTGCGTTGATCGATTGCGGGAACAGGAAGATGTCGGCAATCGTCGGCGTGTTGCCGGCCACGTAGGGGCCGGTGCGGCGGGCGGCGAGGCGGGCTTCCACGGCGCCCAGGCCTTCCAGGATCCAGTGGCGGTTCCACGCCACGACGCCCGTCGCGCCCATGCCGGGGATCCTGGCCAGGTGGGCGGCCACGCGCGGCGGCACCAGCGCATGGATTTCACTGGCGATGGCCAGGGCGATCGAGCGGGAGAAGGCGCGGCCCGCACCGTCCTTGGGCAGCAGTGGCGGCAGCGGGAAGCGCTCGTCCAGGTACTCGACGATGGCCAGCGATTGGGTCAGCAGTTCGCCGTCGTCGGTCTGCAGCGCCGGCACCAGGCCTTGCGGATTGATGCCGAGGTAGTCCGCCTGCCGGTTCTCGGCGCCGTCGCCCAGGATGCCGACGTTGACGATGTCCACCTGCACACCCTTCATGGCCAGCGCGATGCGCACGCGCGACGTGGCCGACGAAATCTCGTTTGCGTAAAGCTTCATGCGGAATCTCCTTGGGTTGGCCGTCGGCTTACTGCGCCGGTGCCGCAGCGGGCGCCTGTGCCGCGCCGCCAGCCTTGGCTTCCTTCAGCAGCGACTGGATGATCTGCTCGGACTGCTCGTAGTCGCCTTCCCCCACGTGGTAGTGGCGGATGCGCCCGTTCGCGTCGATGAAGTACAGCGCCGGCCAGTAGTTGTTCTGGAAGGCGCGCCAGATCTTGTAGTCGTTGTCCACGGCGATGGGGTACGTGAGCTTGAACCGCTTCAGCGCGTCCCGGACGTTGCCCACGTCCTTTTCGAACGGGAACTCGGGCGTATGCACGCCGATCACGGTCAGCCCCTGGTCCTTGTACTTTTCGGCCCACTTGCGTACATACGGCAGGGTGTTGATGCAGTTGATGCACGAGTAGGTCCAGAAATCGACCAGCACGACCCGGCCGCGCAGCTGTTCGAGGGTCAGCGGGGACGAGTTGAGCCAGGTCGTCGCGCCGTCCAGCGGGGGCGCCGGGGCGTCCGTACGGGCGGCACGGGCGTCGCCCAGCCCCGGAAACTGGCCGCTGGCCAGGCTGATGCCGACGGCGGCAACTGCCGCCAGCGCCATGGCGCCAAAGGTGCGGCGCGAGAAGGAAGAGGGGGTGGTCATGGCAGTGCGCTCCGTTCAGGTGGTGTATGGTCGCTATCAGACACCGTGCGCGTGTACCGGATGTATCGCCCGCCGGCCGCCAGGTAAGGTATTGTCTGCCCGGCTTGGCCAGATACATTGGCATACAAAGGGAAGTGCAACCAATCGCCAGAGCGGGCAAACTCCGCTCATCGCCACCGAAACCTACCGAGAGCGCCGACAGATGGACGCCCACATCGACCATATCCTTGTTGTTGACGACGACCGCGAAATCCGCGAGCTGGTTTCCACCTACCTGACCCGCAACGGCCTGCGCGTGACCATTGCGCCGGACGGCCGCCACATGCGGCAGTTCCTGGAGTCGAACGTCGTCGACCTGATCGTGCTGGACATCATGATGCCCGGCGACGACGGCCTGACGCTGTGCCGCGAACTGCGCGCCGGCAAGCACAAGAGCACCCCGATCCTGATGCTGACCGCCCGTAGCGACGAGACGGACCGGATCATCGGCCTCGAAATGGGCGCCGACGACTACCTCGCCAAGCCATTCGCCGCGCGTGAGCTGATGGCGCGGATCAAGGCGGTGCTGCGGCGCACACGGATGCTGCCGCCCAACCTCCAGGTGTCCGAAGCGGGCCGGCTGCTCACCTTTGGCGACTGGCGGCTCGACACCACGGCACGCCATCTGCTGGACAAGGACGGCACCGTCGTGGCGCTGAGCGGCGCCGAATACCGCCTGCTGCGCGTGTTTGTCGACCATCCGCAGCGCGTGCTGAACCGTGACCAGCTGCTGAACCTGACGCAAGGCCGCGACGCCGAGCTGTTCGACCGCTCGATCGACCTGCTGGTCAGCCGCCTGCGCCAGCGGCTGGGCGACCACGCCCGCGAGCCGATCTACATCAAGACGGTGCGCAGCGAAGGCTATGTGCTGGCGATGCCCGTCGAGATCACCGAGGCACGCGAATGACCATGTCCGCCCTGGTAGCGCCGCCGCGGGTGCGCTGGTGGCCCGGCACCCTGAGCGCGCGGCTGTTCCTGATCCTGCTGGCGGGGCTGGTCATCGCCTATGCGATGTCGTTCACGGTGCTGTTCATGGAACGCTACGTCACCGCGCGCACGGTCATGCTGGGCACGCTGGAGAATGAAGTGGCGACCTCCATTGCCATTCTCGACCGCCTGCCTGCCGCCGAGCGCCCTGACTGGATCCACCGGCTGGACCGGCCGACGTACCGCTACATCCTCGGTCCGGGGCTGCCGGGCGTGCCCGACATGACCATGCGCGCCAAGGACATCGCCACCAAGATCGAGGAGGCGGCCGGCCAGCGCTTTCCGGTCCGGGTCGAGATGATTCCGGGCGACGGCAAGCGCCTGCAGGCGCACCTGACGTTGAGCGACGGCAGCCCGCTGACCATCGACGTCCACCCGGCCATGGCGCCGCTGGCGCGCTGGCTCCCCTATGTGATGGTGGCGCAACTTGCCCTGCTGGTGCTGTGCAGCTGGCTTGCGGTGCGGCAGGCCATCCGGCCGCTGGCGACGCTGGCCGATGCGGCGAACACGCTCGACCCGAACCAGACCACGCCGCGCATGAGCGAGACCGGCCCGAGCGAGGTGGCCCACGCGGCGGTGGCGTTCAACGCCATGCGTGACCGCATCGCCCAGTTCGTGGAGGAGCGCGTGCGCATTCTGGCGGCCATCTCCCATGATCTGCAGACGCCCATCACGCGCATGAAGCTGCGTGCCGAGATGGCGGAGGAGTCCGTGGAGAAGGACAAGCTGATCAGCGACCTGTCCGAGATCGAGCGGCTCGTGCGCGAAGGGCTGGCGTACGCGCGCAGCACGCACGTCGATGGCGAGGCCGACACACGCATCGACATCGGATCGTTCCTGGAAAGCCTGGTCTACGACTATCAGGACACCGGCAAGGCCGTGACCATGGAGGCATGCGTGGGCGGGGCGATCGTCACGCGCCCGCATGCCTTGCGGCGCATCCTGACCAACCTGATCGACAACGCGCTGAAGTTCGGCGGCGCGGCCGAGATCGTCGCCCGGCGCGACGCCGATGGCGCCCTGCGGCTGATGGTGATGGATCGCGGCGCCGGCATCCCGGAGGAACAGCTCGATGCCGTGCTCCAGCCGTTCTATCGCGTGGAGGCTTCGCGGAACCGCGACACCGGCGGCAGCGGGCTGGGGCTGGCCATCGCGCAGCAACTGGCGCAGGCGCTCGGTGGCAAGCTGGCGCTGCGCAACCGCGAAGGCGGCGGACTCTCTGCGGAGGTGATTCTGCCTTGATGATGGCTTGATCACGCGGCGGTTGCATCGTCCCCGTGCTTGCGATCCAATGGGCGTCTTCGCGTGATCGCGCCTCTCACCTTGATGTCATCAATGAATGCTACGACAGAAATCCCGGCGCGGCCGCCGCTGCGCGCGCTGACGGCGCTGGAAGGCCGCGTGCTCGCCGTGCTGCTGGAGAAGCAGTACACCGTGCCGGACACCTATCCGCTTTCGCTCAATGCGCTCGCGGCGGGTTGCAACCAGAAGACCGCGCGGTCCCCTGTGATGAGCGTGTCCGAGGACGAGATCCTGACGGCTATCGACGGCCTGAAGTCGCTGAGTCTGGTGTTCGAGGGCAGCAGCAGCCGGGTGCCGCGCTTCGAGCAGAACATGGCCAAGGTGCTGGGCGTGCCGAGCCAGTCGGCGGCGCTGCTGTCCACGCTGTTGCTGCGCGGCCCGCAGACGGCGGCGGAGCTGCGCCTCAACACGGCGCGCCTGCACGCCTTCGCGGATATCTCGTCCGTCGAGGCGTTTCTCGACGAACTGGCCGAGCGCAATCCGGCCCTCGTCATCCGCCTGCCGCGCGCCCCGGGCGAGCGGGAGAGCCGCTGGATGCATCTGCTCTGCGGGGAGGTCAGCGTGGCGGACCTGGCCGCACCACGTGGGGCCTCGGCGCCGGAAGCCGGCTCGTCGTCGGAATTGGAAGCGCTGCGCATCAGCCATCGTGAGCTGGCCGACAAGGTGGCGCGGCTGCAGTCCCTGGTCGAAGAGATGGCCGCACAGCTCGGCATCGACGTGGAGCCCGGGCGGCTCGCCTAGGCACTCACCCACCCACCCAGCCAGACAGTTTCCACGCTTGATGGCAGTTGCGTTAAACCCGCCGCCCCGCCAACGTGGGGGTGTTGCGGGGAGGAATCAGTCCGCGCGCGCCGGGCGCCGTTTGCGTCTCGGCGTGAGGGGTTCGATGCTATAAAGGGGCGTCGGCCGTCACACGGCCCTGTTTGCCTGCGCCTTCCCGGAATCCTCATGAGCCAGCCCAGTGGCGACATCCAGTCCGCCATGGTGCGATTGCTGTATCGGCAGTCGCACGGGGTCCTGTTCGCCAACTTCGTGATTCCGGTGGCCGTCGTGTTCGTGCTGCGCCACAGCACGTACGCCGGCCCGCTGCTGTGGTGGATGGCGCTGGTCTATGCCGTCACGCTCGCGCGCATCCTGCTTTCGATGGTGTTCTATCGGTATGAGTCCAGCGCCACGCCGCGCGCCTGGGCCAACCGCTTCGCAGCAATGTCATGGGTATCGGCCGCCTTGTGGGGATGGGTCGGCTCGACTGCATTGTTCCCGCCCGGGGCGGAGTGGACGGCCTTCGCCTGCATCGTGCTGGCCGGCATGACGTGCGGTGCCGTGCCGGCGCTGTCTGCCCAGCCGCGCATCTACGTCGGCATGGTCTTGCTGATGGGCGGCCCGTTCATCGTCCACAACGCGATGCAGCCGGAGCCCATCTACAACGTCTACGCGGCGTTCGGCATTGCCATGATCGTGGTGAACAGCTATTTCAGCCGCGTCACCTATCACACCCTGCTGACCGGCGTGAAGCTGCGCTTCGAGAACCTCGCCCTGATCGGCCAGCTCGAGCATGAGCGCGACCGGGCGACCGCTGCCGACATGGCCAAGACGCGCTTCCTGGCCGCCGCCAGCCACGACCTGCGCCAGCCGGTGCATGCGCTGGGGCTGCTTTCCGCCTCGCTGGCGGCGGTGGCGGAGCGTGGCGATGTCCGCGCCGACGCGGCCACGCAAATCAGCCAGCGCCTGAATGGCACGCTCGATCGCATGGGCGGCCTGCTCGACGGGCTGCTGCATGTGTCGCGGCTGGACGCCGGCCTGATGCCGGCCCGGCGCCGGCCGCTGCCCCTCGGCAAGCTGCTCGCCGATCTGCGTGACGAGTACGCCGAGCAGGCCCGCCAGCGCGGCAGCACGCTGCGCGTGCGGGTCACGCAGGCGTGGATCGACAGTGACCCCGAGTTGCTGCGGCGCATCCTGGACAACCTGTTGAGCAACGCGCTGCGCTACGCGCCCCGGTCGCGCATCGTGGTGGGCGCCCGGCGCCGGCCCGGCGCGATCGAGATCCAGGTGCTGGACAGCGGGCCCGGCATCGACCCCTCGCAACAGGCGCTGGTCTTCGAGGAATTCGCCCAGCTGCTCAATGTGCAGAGCGAACACGGGCTGGGCCTCGGCCTCGCCATCGTGCGCCGGCTGGCGGACCTGCTCGGCCACCCCGTGACGCTGCGCTCCACGCCCGGCCGTGGCAGCAATTTCTCGGTGACCGTGCCGCTGGCGCGCGATGCCGAGCCGGAAGCGCCGGCCCTGACCAGCGCCGAAGGCCTCGCTCCGGCGGACCTCCAGGCGCGCTATGGCGTGATGCTGGTCGACGACGATCCGCAGATCCTTGCAGCGCTTGGCGACCTGCTCGCGTTCTGGGGCCACACCGTCTATGCGGGCGCCACGGTTGAAGCAGTTTGCGCGGCGCACCAGCGCGCCCGCATCGCCGGCCCGGCCCCGGTGGACCTGATCCTGGCCGATTTCCGGCTGGCCGCGCAGGTGACCGGGCGGCAGGCCATCGCGTGGTTGCGCGAATACCTCGACACCGAGGTACCGGGGCTGATCGTCACCGGTGACACGGCGCCGGACCGCCTCAAGGCGCTCCACGCCAGCGGCCTCCGGGTGCTGCATAAGCCGATTGCCGCCCCGTTGCTGCGGCAGGCGATCGTCGAGACGGTGCGTGGCGGTGTCACGGCCGAAAGTGCTCATTCCGGGTGAGGTCGATTCACAACCAGTAGTTGCTTTTCATGCAATCCACATCACCATTGTTTGTGGAAGCCTGACTACCTACCATGGGTCTCAACGGTAACCGACGCGCCGCGGCGAACGCAGCGAAGGCCGGAACCGAGCCACCCAAATCCCAGGAGTCAGTCATGTCCGATTCGAAACAATCCCAAAGCAAGGTCTGGTTCATCACCGGTGCATCGCGCGGCTTCGGCACGCTGTTTGTCCGCAACGCGCTGGCGCGCGGCGACCGCGTCATCGCCACGGCGCGCAACCCCCAGGCCATCGTCGATGCCATTGGCGACCAGCCTGGCCTGCTGGCGGTCAAGGTCGATGTAACCAGCGAAGCGGACGCCATCGAGGCCGTGCGCCAGGGCGTGGCCCGCTTCGGCCGGATCGACGTGTTGGTGAACAACGCCGGCTACGGCGTGCTCGGCGCGGTGGAGGAGACCAGCATCGCCGAAGCGAAGGCTAACTTCGACACCAACGTCTTCGGCATGCTCGCCGTCACCCGGGCCGTGCTGCCGCAGATGCGCCGGCAGCGCAGCGGCCATGTCATCAACATCTCGTCGCTGGGCGGCTACTCGGCCTATCACGGCTGGGGCGTCTATGGCGCCTCGAAGTTCGCGGTGGAAGGGCTGACCGAAGCCATGTCCCAGGAACTGGCCCCGCTGGGCATCCACGCCACGGTGGTAGAGCCGGGCTTCTTCCGCACGGACTTCCTGAACGACAACTCGCTGGTCGCCACCAAGACCGAGATTGCCGACTACGCCGAGACCGTGGGCGCGATGCGCGTGTTCGCCGCCGGTGCCAACCATAACCAGCCGGGCAACCCGGAGAAGCTCGCCGAGGCGATGCTGCAGCTGGTGGACAGCGATAACCCGCCGCTGCGCCTGCCGCTCGGCTCCGACGCCATCGCCCGCATCGAACAGAAGCACAAGTTCGTGGAAGCGGAACTGGCCGCCTGGCGCACCCTGGCTGAGTCGACGGACCACGCGGACGTGGTGCGGTAAGGCCGTCGCGGCAAGTCGGGCCGGGGCGCTGCGTCATCAGGCGCGACGCCCCGGAAACGCTTGGCGGGCGCCCACGATTCGAACAATTTCGATAATCTCGCGCCGCGGCTTGATCCGATAGACGAGGATATGCTCCTCGTCCAGCACGATCTGACGCGTGCCGGGCGCGCGACCGACCGCGTACATGGCCGGAAAGGCCATCAGCCGTTCGACCCGCTCGCGAATCAGATCGTCGAATCGTACGGCTGCCGTCGGGTTATGTATCAGGGTTCGTTCGAACAGTGCGCGGCGGTCCTTTCTTGCAGCGGCCCGCCACACGACGATCAAGCCTTGTCTCCCGGTTCTCCCGCCCGGGCCCGGACGGCAGCCTTCAGTGCGTCCATCTCCCGTTCCACCTCTTCGTGGGTTGCGGTGGGGCCTTTGTCCTCAAGCCCCCCCTGCACCTGCCCCTTGAACCACCGGTCATAAGCCGCCGCCTCGTGGGCCGCGCGCATGCGCTCGGCGGCGTCCAGGCGTGGACGGGCGACGGGGGTGTCAGACTGGAACGCCGTGGCGTCGACTTCAAATTCTGCAATCTGCATACGGACGAGAAAGGTGACCAACGTGTCGAGCTTCGGCCAGACGCGGATGTTGCCGCGCCGGACCACCAGGGTGCTCTCGCTCGTCCCGTAGCGGACCACGATCCGCCAGCCGCCCGTCTGCGCCACGACGCGTACGCGCTGCAGGCTGCCGGATGCGGCCAGTTTTTCCAGCATGGCCTGGTCGATAGTCGCCGTCTGTGACGTCATCGCATGTCCCCTGAAAGTGATCGATACGGAGGATATGCTACCAAACATCTATTGTTTGGATGCCAGTTCCCTACAGCCTGACGAGATTCGCGAAAGCCGCTCCACACTACCCGGATAACCCGCAAAGACCGTCGAATTGCTGTTGAGATCACATGTTTGGTGCAATCCTTAACGAAAACACATCATTGCGTGGTATCGGCAAGACATGGCAAGATGGCCGCCCGATCGGTGCCAAAACGGCGCCCAAGCGGCCGGAAGCGCACCTTTCCCCTAAAGGTCGGCACCCCCCGGACCGTTAACGCTGCTGCCCCCCTCATTCCTGAAACAGGCACCTGTTTCCCTCCCTTTTCCCCTGAATGCCAGCGCCCCCGGGATTTGATAATCCTCGCTGACGAAGTGCCGCCTGCGCGCTTCGCGTTGGAGCGTCCATGTCCGAGGAAAGCGATCTCGAGAAAACCGAACCCGCCTCACCCCGGCGCCTTGAAAAGGCGCGCGAGGAGGGGCAGGTGGTGCGTTCGCGCGAGCTCGGCACGTTCGTGATGCTGATGACGGGCGTGATCGGCCTGTGGGTCATGGGCGGCACGCTGGGCCGCCGGCTGGACGCCGTCATGCACAAGAGCCTGGCTTTCGAGCCGGCCACGGCGTTCGACACCAACCGCATGCTGTCGCAGTTCGGCATCGCCATCTGGGACAGCCTGCTGGCCTTCATGCCGCTGCTGCTGATGTTCGGCGTGGCCGCGCTGGTGGCGCCGCTGGCGCTGGGCGGCTGGCTCTTCGCGAGCAAGTCGTTCATGCCCGATTTCTCGCGCCTCTCGCCGCTGCAGGGGCTGGGCCGGATGTTCTCCTCGCATTCGCTGGTGGAACTCGGCAAGGCCATCGCCAAGTCGCTGCTGGTGGGCGGCGTGGGCGCCTGGATGGTCTGGCGCAAGCTGCCCGAGGCCGTGGCGCTGATGAACGCGCCCGTGCAGGAGGCGCTGCTGCACCTGATGGAGCTGGTGCTCTACGTGTGCGGCGTGGTGTCCGGCTCGCTGCTGCTGGTGGTGGCGCTGGACGTGCCCTGGCAGCTCTGGACGTTCTACAAGAAGCTCCGCATGACCAAGGAAGAGGTCAAGCAGGAGCTGAAGGAAACCGATGGCGATCCGCACATCAAGGCCCGCATCCGCCAGCAGCAGCGGGCCATGGCGCGTCGCCGCATGATGACCGAGGTGCCCAAGGCCGATGTGGTGGTGACCAACCCCACGCACTTCGCCGTGGCGCTGCGCTATGAGGAAGGCCGCATGGGCGCGCCGCGCGTGGTGGCCAAGGGAACCGAGGAAGTGGCCGCCCGCATTCGCGCACTGGCCGCCGAACATCGCGTGCCGATCCTGTCCGCGCCGCCGCTGGCGCGGGCGCTGCACCGGCACGTGGAGCTGGGCCATGAAATCCCGGCGGGCCTGTATACCGCCGTGGCCGAGGTCCTGGCCTGGGTCTATCAACTGAAACACTGGCACTACTCCAACGGTCCGCAGCCTTCTGGCCCGACGGAGCTGGTGGTGCCGGACGAACTTGCCGTACCGGAAGCCCGCGCATGAACGCACTGACGAATTTCTTCAACACCCCGGGCCTGCGCTCGGGCGCCCAGCTGAAGGCGCTGGCAGGACCGCTGCTGATCGTCATGATCCTCGGCATGATGATCCTGCCGCTGCCCGCGTTCGTGCTGGACCTGCTGTTCACGTTCAACATCGCGCTGTCCATCATGGTGCTGCTGGTGGGCATGTACACCCGCACGGCGCTGGACTTCGCGGCGTTCCCGGCCGTGCTGCTGTTCTCCACGCTGCTGCGCCTGTCGCTGAACGTGGCCTCCACGCGCGTGGTGCTGCTGGAGGGCCATACCGGCCCGGACGCCGCCGGCAAGGTGATCGAGGCCTTCGGCCACTTCCTGGTGGGCGGCAACTTCGCGGTCGGTATCGTGGTGTTCGCCATCCTGGTCGTGATCAACTTCATGGTGATTACGAAGGGTGCCGGCCGTATCGCCGAGGTGGGCGCGCGCTTCATGCTCGATGCCATGCCCGGCAAGCAGATGGCCATCGACGCCGACCTGAACGCCGGCCTGATCAACGAGGAAGGCGCCCGCAAGCGCCGTACCGAGGTGGCGCAGGAGTCCGACTTCTACGGCGCCATGGACGGTGCCTCGAAGTTCGTGCGCGGCGACGCCATCGCCGGCCTGATCATCATGTTCATCAACGTTGCGGCCGGCATGGTCGTGGGCATGGTGCAGCACGACCTGGATTTCGGCACCGCCGTGCACAACTACACGCTGCTGACCATCGGCGACGGCCTGGTCGCGCAGATCCCGGCGCTGGTGATCTCCACCGCCGCCGGTGTGATCGTGTCGCGCGTGTCGAACGAGCAGGATGTCGGCCAGCAGCTGACCGGCCAGCTGTTCTCGAACCCGCGCGTGATGTTCCTGACCGCCGGCATCATCGGTGCGATGGGCATCATCCCCGGCATGCCGCACTTTGCCTTCCTGCTGCTGGCCGGCGCGATGTTCTGGTTCGGCCGCTACATGCTGCGCCGTGACGCCGTGCAGGCCGAGACCAAGGTCCGCGAGGAGCGCAAGCCGGCCGTGGCCGCCGAGGCCGCCGAAGCCACCTGGGAAGACGTCACGATGGTCGACCCGCTGGGCATGGAAGTGGGCTACCGCCTGATCACGCTGGTGGACCGTGGCCAGAACGGCGAGCTGCTGGGCCGCATCAAGAGCATTCGCAAGAAGATCGCGCAGGACATCGGCTTCCTGGTGCCGGTGGTGCATATCCGCGACAACCTCGAACTCAAGCCCAACGCCTACCGCATCACGCTCAAGGGCGTGGAGATCGGCAGCGGCGAGGCCACGCCGGGCCAGTGGATGGCCATCAACCCCGGCCAGGTCAGCGGCACGCTGCCGGGCCCGGTCACGCGCGACCCCGCCTTCGGCCTGCCGGCGGTGTGGATCGACGCCAGCCTCAAGGAACAGGCGCAGGCCTACGGCTACACCGTGGTCGATGCCAGCACCGTGGTGGCTACCCACCTGAATCACCTGATCCAGATGCACGCCTCCGAGCTGCTGGGCCGCCAGGAAGTGCAGTCGCTGCTGGACCGCATCGCCAAGGAATCGCCGAAGCTGACCGAAGACCTCGTGCCGAAGACGATCTCGCTGACCGGCCTGCAGAAGGTGCTGCAGAGCCTGTTGGACGAAGGCGTGCCGATCCGCGACATGCGCACGATCCTCGACGTGGTGGCCGAGCATGCCACCAAGGTCAGCGACCCCACCGAACTCACGGCGCTGGTGCGCGTGGCGCTGGGCCGGGCCATCACGCAGCAGCTGTTCCCGAACAATGCCGACCTGCAGGTCATCAGCCTCGACGCCGGCCTGGAACGCGTGCTGACACAGGCGCTGGCCAACGGCGGCGGCATCGAGCCGGGCCTGGCCGACGCGCTGCTCCAGCAGGCGCAGGGTGCGGTGGGCCGCCAGGAGCAGATGGGGCTCGACCCCGTGCTGCTGGTGCCGTCGCCGCTGCGGCCGCTGATGGCGCGCTTCCTGCGCCGCACGCTCCCGCAACTGAAGGTGCTGTCGCATGCCGAAGTCCCGGACAACCGCAATATCCGCATTACCGCAATGATCGGCGGCGCGGCGTAAGGAACGAACATGAGCGTGGCAAAGTTTGTGGCGGCCAATGGCCGCGAAGCGATGCGCAAGGTGCGCGAGGCCATGGGTCCCGACGCCGTGGTGCTGTCCAACCGGGCCGTCGAGGGCGGCGTGGAGATCGTGGCGATGCGCGATGCGGACCTGGGCGCCGTCAGTGCCACGGCGCAGCCGTACGCGCCTTCGTTGCCATCATCGCCTTCCGCGCCGATGCTGGCGATGAACCCGATGAGCGCGATGAGCCCGATGGGCTCGCTGCCCTCGATGTCGCAGATCGCACCGGCACCGATGGCGCAGATGCCGTCGATGATGGCCGCGGACGCCCCCGAGCCGGCCGCACTCGGCGACCTGCGCGGCGAGCTGGCCTCGATGCGCAGCATGCTGGAGCGCCAGTTCGCCGGCCTGGCTAACACGCCCGCCGGCGTGGCCGCTGGCGACCCGCTGCGCGAGTCGCTGTTCGAATGGCTCGTCAACGCCGGCTTCTCGGGCCAGCTCTCGCGCACGCTGCTCGCCCACCTGCCCGTGGGCACGGACCGTCCGGCCGCGATGGCCTGGATCCGCCAGGAACTGGCTCGCAAGGTGCCGGTGCTGGCCGATGAGGACACGCTGTTCGCGCAGGGCGGCGTGCTCGCGCTGATTGGCCCGACCGGCGTCGGCAAGACCACCACCACCGCCAAGCTGGCGGCGCGCTTCGTGCTGCGCCACGGCCCCGGCAAGCTCGCGCTGCTGACCACCGACCGCTTCCGGATCGGCGCGCACGAGCAGCTGCGCATCTATGGCGACATCCTCGGCGTGCCCGTGCATGCCGTGAAGGACGCCGCCGACCTGCGTTTCGCGCTGTCGGCCATGAAGGACAAGCACCTCGTCATCATCGACACGGTGGGCATGAGCCAGCGCGACCGCAGCCTGTCCGACCAGATCTCGATGCTGGCTGGCGTGCAGGCCCCGATGCAGCGTGTGCTGCTGCTCAACGGCGCCGCGCACGGCGACACCCTCAATGAAGTGGTGCACGCCTACCGTAACGACACCGCTGGCGACGCCGCCGGCATCGACGGCTGCATCATCAGCAAGCTGGACGAAGCCACCCACCTCGGCTCGGTGCTCGATGTGGTGATCCGTCACCGCCTGCCCGTGTTCTACGCCTCCACCGGCCAGCGCGTGCCGGAGCATCTCGAACTGGCCCAGGCCGATGCCCTGGTCGAACGTGCCTTCCTGACGCCGCGCCGTGGCTCGCTGTTCGCCGATGCCGATGTGGCGCGCCGCCAGGCCAGCGCCGCCGAGCCGGCCCAGACCGAGCGCGCCGGCGCCGACGACGTGCTGCGCTCGCTGACCGACAGCGCCAACGCCGTGGGCGTATGCGTGGAGGAACTCAACGGCGCGCAGTACGGCTTCGACGTGGCCCGCTCGCTGTGGCAGCAACGCGGGGCCGGTGCGCCGGCGCTGCGCCAGATGGCCCAGCAGGTGCGCCTGTCGATGTGCCGCGACGCCAGCCGCGCGTGCGACCGCTATGTACTCGCCGTAACCGGCACCGCCTCGCAGACCGTGCCGGGCCGCCGCGCCCCACAACTGCTGCAGCAGACGCTGTGGCTGGCCGACCGTGACGGCACGCCGCTGGCCACCACCGTGGTGCCCGCCGGCCGCACGCGCCAGTCGATGGCCGAGGCTGAGGCGGAAGCCGAAGCCGCCACCGTGCGCGCCACGCTGGCCGCTGCCCGCACCGTGGTCAACCTCAATGCCTCGCTGCCGTCCGCCGCCACGCTGGCGCGCTGGCAGCAACTGGGCGAGCGCTGGGTGGCCGGCACGCGCAAGACCACGCGGGTGATTGCCGACGGCGCTGCCAACAAGCTCGACACCATCGCAGACACGCTCACCTTCCTCGCCATCGGCGACACCACCTGCCGCGACCGCGATGCCGTGCACTGGCTCGGCCACTGCATGGTGCGCGTACCCGAAGGCCAGGTGCGCGCCGCCGCGCGTGGCCGTGGCCAGGGCGCCGGTGCCGAAGCCGGCACCGAGGCTTGCCTCGTGGTGTCCCGTCTGGTGGATCGCGAAACCGGCGACATGCTGTCCGTGGACTACGTGCTGTGTGACCCGGCGCTGGCCGACGTGGCGGCCCAGGTGGCCCGCTGGGCCCAGTGGACGCACCACGCGGAAGAGCAGTTCCGCACGCTGCGCCACGCGATGGAGCACTTCGCGCAGGGCAACGAGGGCGACGGTGAGGGCGATGGCGACACGCTCGGCACGCTGGTCTCGGTGCAGCTCGGCCTGACCGCGCTGCGCCTGCAACACAACCCCACGCCGACGGCCCCGGCGTTCCTGTCGCGCCTGGCAGGCCGTGCTTCCGCCCGCGTCAACGCGCCGGTGTCCGGCGCCGTGCTCAACGAAGGCATGGGCCGCCTGCTGGCGCTGCTGGATGTGCTCGAGAACTACCCGGGCCGCAACGCGGCCCCGGCGCCGGCTTTCGACGACACGCCCGACGCGGCACGCCAGGCGATGGACGCCATCGGCGCCAGTGCCGCGCGCCAACTGGCCCCGGCAGGAGAGTAAGCCTTGAACCTGATGGGCTCCGACCAGGCGGAAAGCCTGCGCCGCATGCTGGCACCGCGCGTCACCCGGCGTATCGCCGTGGTGGGCTGCGAGGCTGGCGCCGGTACCACCACCGTGGCGCTCGGCCTGGCCAACGCGCTCGCCATGCAGGGCGAACGCGTGCTGCTGGCCGATGAAGACCGCGCCGCCGCGCGCGCTATCCGGCTGGCCGGCGCGGCGCCGAAGGCCACGCTGGCCGATGTGCTGGGCGGACGGATGCCGTTCGACGCAGCGCTCGGCACCCGCGCTGCCAGTGGCGTGGCGGTGCTGCCGGCCGGCAACGTGCCTGCCGGCGCGCAGATCGACGACCGCGCCTTGCCGGGCATCCGCACGGTGCTGGTCGATGCGCAGTCGAGCGAGACCGGCGCGCTGTCGCCCATGGCCGGCGCGGCGCACAACTTCGTGATCGTGATGCGGCCCGAGGCCACGTCGATCACCGCAGCCTATGCCTGCATCAAGCGGCTGCACCATGAATTCGCATGCCGTCACTTCCAGCTGATCGTCAACATGGCGGACAAGGAAGCGACGGTGATGGCCCTCTCGCGCAACCTGGCCCGCACGGCGAGCCAGTACCTGGGCGTGGAGGCAAGCCTGGCGGGCTACCTGCCGCTGGACCCGCTGGTGGCGCGCGCGCTGCAACTGGGCCGCTGCGTCGTGGAGGCCTATCCGGCCGCCGCAGCCACCGGCGCGCTGCGCCACGTGGCCAGCGGCATCGGGGCATGGCCGCTGCGCCAGGAAGCAGTCTCTCCGGGAATGGCCGCGGCCGTTCCCGCCTGACAACAGAACAAGAAGTCGCAACAACCGGACCGACACTCAGCCAGCCAGTCCGCCCCGCAGGCCACCATGCCAGGCGGGGCGCTGGCACCGAACCAAGTTCTTACCGAGAATTCCACCATGTATACGATTCAGGGAAAGCTCGAACAGGCAGGCGTGGTCAAGTCACATGCGCCGCTGGTGCGACGGATCGCGTTGCAACTGGCGGCCAAGCTGCCTGCCAGTGTCCAGATCGACGACCTGATCCAGGCCGGCATGATCGGCCTGCTCGATGCCGCCAAGCGCTATGAAGACAACCATGGCGCGCGCTTCGAGACCTATGCGAGCCAGCGCATCCGAGGCGCGATGCTCGACGAGGTGCGCGCCAACGACTGGCAGTCGCGCAGCCTGCGCCAGTTCACGCGCAAGATCGAGCGCACCCAGCGCGGTCTCGAACAGAAGCTCGGCCGCACGCCGATCGACTCCGAGGTGGCCAAGGAACTGGACATGCCGCTCGACGAGTACCAGGAGCTGCTCAACGAGGTCTACGGCTGCCAGCTGCTGCACTACGAGGACTTCGAGCGTTCCGGCGAGGAAGACTTCCTGGACCGCCACCTTGGCGTGACCGACGACGCCAACCCGCTGACCGTGCTGATGGAGTCCGGCATGCGCGAGGCGCTGATCCGCGCCATCGACAAGCTGCCCGAGCGGGAGAAGCTGGTGCTGTCGCTGTGCTACGACCAGGAGCTGAACCTGCGCGAGATTGGCGCGGTGCTGGAAGTGACCGAGTCGCGCGTGTGCCAGATCCGCAGCCAGGCGATTACCCGCCTGCGCAACCAGCTGCGGGGCCTGTTGTAATGCGAGCCTGGCTGTCGATGACGGTGGCCGCGCTCTGCGGCTTCTTGCCGGCGATCCTGGCGGCGCAGGGCTTGACGAAGGCGACGCTCGAAATCGGCCCGTCGCGCCATGCCTGGACCGGCTCGGCGGTAGGCCCGATGATTGCGAACCGGGGCCAGCGCGCGCTGTCCGCGCCGATCGTGCCGGGCGGGGTGCTGCCCCAGTCGGCTGGCGTCATCACTGCGGTGCGCTGGCGCTACAGCTTCACACGCGTGCCGCCGCCGGACCTGCAAGCCTACCTTTGCAATGCCGACCGCTGCGTGATGCTGCCGGGCGCCGAGGGCAAGACCAACGCCTTCGTCGGTGACGATGCCAGCAAGGGCTTCGTGTTCGCCTTCCGCGTGCCGGGAAGCGGCGGTCTGGCGCCGTCGCTGCAAGGGCGCAGCAACGAGGTGACGGTCAGCTTCCGCTAACCGTCAGCGGCGCGTCCCCCGCAATCCCCATCTGCTGGCTCACGCCACGCGTGTGTGCGTGACGGCCACCACCTTCGCCCATCGCGCCATTTCCGCCTGCAGGAACTGCGCGAACTGGGCGGCGCTGTTCCCCACCGGTACCAGACCTTCCCCCTGCAAGCGCTTGCGCATGGCCGGCGCCGCCACGGCAGCGCGGACTGCCGTCTCCAGCTCCCGCACCAGATCCGGCGGCATGCCGGCCGGGCCGAGCAGCCCATACCACGAGCTGTAGTCGAAGCCCGGCACGAGATCGGCAATCGGGGCGAGGTCCGGGAACGCCGGCAGCCGCTGCGGGCTGCTTACGCCGAGCCCCTTGAGCTTGCCGGCCGCCAGCAGCGGCTGCACCGTGGCCACGTTGCCGAGCAGCAGGTCGGCCTGGCTGCCCACCACATCGGCCACGGCCGGGCCGGCGCCCTTGTACGGCACGCTGACGATGTCGATGCCAGCCTCGTGCTTGAGCATCTCTCCCGCCAGATGGTTGGCGCTGCCCACGCCAGCCACGGCGATGCTCAGCTTGCCCGGCTTGGCCTTCGCCAGCGCCACCAGCTCGCGCAGGTTGGTGACGCCAAGGTCCGGGCGCGACACCAGGATCAGCGGCGAACTGGCGATCAGCGAGATCGGCGTGAAGTCCTTGATGGCGTCGAACGGCTTCTTCTCGAACAGCGCCGGATTGATGGCGTGGCTGGTGTAGCTCAGCAGCAGCGTGCCGCCATCGGGGTCCGCCTTGGCCACGGCAATGGCCGCGATATTGCCGGCCGCGCCGCCCCGGTTCTCGACGATAAAGGGATGCCTGAGCCGCTGCTCCAGCTCCGCCGAGAGCGAGCGCGCGACGATGTCGGTACCGCCGCCCGGCGTGGCGCCGACGAGGACTTTCGTGACGGCCGGCGCCGCGCGCGCCAGACCCGGGGGCAGGATCAGCGCCGCCGACAGCAGCGCGAGGAAATCGCGTCGTTCCATGGTTGTCTCCGTTTTTATCTTTGTATTTTTTGTGGGGCGATGCTGGCGCCTAGGCCGTGGCGGGCCGGGTGGCCGGCGCCCATGGCATCAGCGGCATGCCCAGCGCGGCGGCCTGGCGGCGCTCGTAGGCGTCAAACGCGGCGCTGCGCGCGCTGCCGCGCAGGCCACCGCGCACCGCGCCCGCGCGGACGTCGGTGAAGTAGTCGGCCCACTCATCGGGCAGCGGCTGGGCCCCCGGCACGGCCAGCCAGAGCCGCAGCAGGTGGCGCTTGCGGTCGAACTCCTCGTAGTCCTCGAAGTTCGTGCGCGAATGCACGGTGACGTAGTTGTTCAGCAGTTGCAGGTCGCCCTGCTCCAGCTGCATCGAGAAGCACAGGCTCGGGTCGGTCAGCAGGGTGTCCAGTTCGTCAAGGGCGGCTTCCTGGGCCGGCGTCAGGCGCGGCACATCGTCGAAGTCGCGCTGGGCGGCCACCACGTTCTTGCGATTGGTGCGCATGGCGAACGCCCACGGATGGTTGCCGAGGATGGTGCAGGCATAGTGCGGCGGCTGGGAGGGGGCCTGCGCGCCCTGGTAGCTGTAGTGGAACGGGGTGTGGAGCACGGCTTCGAGGTCCGGGCGGCGGCGCAGCATGGCGTCCCGCAGGGCGATCGAGCTGACCACCTTGCTCGCGCCGCCGGTACGGGCGGCGCGGCGGCACAGCAGGCCCACCACGTCGCAGGAATCGGTGTGGAAGTCGAGGCCGGCGTTGGTGTTGTAGCCCCGGCCGTTCTTGCTCTTGTAGGCGGCGCCCACGTCGCGCACATCGTTCATGAAGTCGCTGGCGCGGTTCTGCGTGCGGGCCACGCCCATGTGCAGGCCCATGCCCCAGTAGGCGAGGCGGGTCTCGTCCTCGGTCCAGCGGTGCACGGGAAAGCCTTTGACCAGGCACATGCCCCAGCGGCCCTGCGTGGTGTCGATGGCGCGGGCCAGCGCGTCACGCGCGGCGGCATCGAGCGGGAAGTCATCGGCGGTCATCTCCAGCAGCGGCTTGTCCAGCGCGCTGGCGTGGTGCAGGGCGGCGTCGAAGCTGGCGATCTCGGCGGCGGAGAGGCGCTGGATCCAGGAGGTGTCGCGGTCGGCATCGGCGGCCAGCCACGCGGTGGGGCGATAGGGGGGGTGATCTGGGTGATCAGTAGGGTGATCGGCAGTCATGGGGGCGGTGTCTCGGAGTCTTATGGAAGGGACGTCGGATGCGGGCGCCGGCGGAGCGCCTTGCATGACGTCGTGCAGCCAGTCTAAGCTTCCGCACAGCTAAGAAAAAGTGACGTTCCTTGACGTCGCTGATAAGGAAAACTGATGAAGCTGGAGACCTTCGCCACCCTTGCCGCCGTGATCGAGGAGGGCTCGTTCGCGGCGGCTGCCGCCACGATGCACCTCACGCCGAGCGCGGTCAGCATGCAGATGAAGCAGCTGGAGCAGTACGTCGGCCAGCCCCTGTTCGACCGTTCCGGCCTGCAGGTGCGGCCCACAGCCGTAGCGCACGAGGTGGCCGCCGCCATGGAGGGCGGGCTGCGCTACCTCCATGCGCTGCGGCGCCGGGTGTCCGTGGCCGTGGAGGGCTCGGTCCGGCTCGGGGTGATCGAGTCGATCCAGCCGGTGCTGCTGCCGGGCACGCTGCGCCACCTGCGCGACCACTATCCCAAGCTGCGCGTGCGGCCGGTACGCGGGCGCAGCGCCGGGCTGCTGGATCTGGTCAAGGCGGGGCAGCTCGATGCGGCGGTGGTGGCCCGGCCCGAAGCCGGCCGCGTGGCGAGCCTGCGCTGGCATCCTGTGGGCACGCGGGAGATGGTGCTGATCGCCCCGCCGGACGTGGGGGAGGCCAGCGCAGCCGATCTGCTCGCCCGCTACGACTGGATCCGCTACGACCGCGCCACCGTCACCGGCGCCATGGCGGCGCGGTACGTGCACGGGGTGATGCCGGAGAAACGCAGTGCGATGGAGTTCGACAGCGTGATCGCCATCGTCGCCATGGTCAGCGCGGGGCTGGGCGTCTCCGTGGTGCAGCTGATGGACCCGACGGTCTGCGACCGCTATCCCGTGCGGCGCGTGCGGCTGGGGGCCGACGCGCCGACGCTGCAGATCTCGCTGGTGTCGCGCAAGGCCGACGAGGACAGCCGGGTGCTGCAGGCGCTCACCGAGGCCGTGGAGCGCACTTTGCTACCCGGCATCCACTAGGCATCCACGATGACCTCGAAGCCGCCGAAGATCATGCGCTGGCCGTCGAACGGCATCGGGTCCATGCCCTCCTTGAGCCGTTCGTCCGCCATCGCGGCGGCCATGCCCTTGTCGCGCGCCTCGCGCGAGGGCCACAGGATCCACGAAAACACCACCGTCTCGTCGTCCTTGCGCTGGACGGCCATGGTGAACGAGGTGACCTTGCCTTCCGGCACATCGTCGCCCCAGCATTCCACCACTTTCAGCGCGCCGTGTTCCTTGAACACGGTAGACGCCTTCTGCGCCACTTGCCGGTAGGTTTCCCGATTGGCCGTCTTCACGGCCAGCACGAATCCGTCGATGTATGCCATGGCACTCGCTCCGCTGGGTCCTGGGCTTATCACCATAGACCATCGGCGTAACGTGTGACGAATGGGGCCTATTTGGGCGATGCAGCGCCGCCGCAGCCGGCAAGGAGCGCCAGCAGGGCGTCCAGCCCCACCGGCTTCACGAGGTGGGCGTCGAAGCCATGCGCGCGGGTGCGGTCGCGGTCGGCGGCCTGGCCCCAGCCGGTCAGCGCCACCAGCGTCACCGGTCGATCGGGCCAGGTCTGGCGGATGCGGGTGGCCACCTCGTAGCCATCCATTGAAGGCATGCCGAGGTCCAGCAGCACCACGTCCGGCCACCATTGGGCGAGGGACTCCAGCGCGCTCGCGCCATCGTAGGCCACCGTCGCGGTCGCGCCGTACATGTCCAGCAGCATCGCCACGCTGTCGGCGGCGTCGCGGTTGTCATCCACTACCAGCACGCGCACCGGGTTGGGCAGGGAGCCGGGTCGGCTTTTCGCGTCGTCGGCCGCGGCGGGGGCGTCGCTGGCCGGCAGGGTGACGGTGAAGGTGCTGCCCAGCCCCGGGCCGGGGCTGGCGGCCTGGACGTCGCCGCCATGCATCTGCGCCAGCTTGCGCGCGGTGGCGAGCCCGATGCCGAGCCCGCCCTGCGAGCGCGGCGCGTTCTTGTCGAACTGGCCGAACAGCGCGAAGAGCCGCCCCAGATGCCCGGGCGGGATGCCGATGCCGGTGTCGGTCACGGCGGCGTGGATGCCGGCGGCATCGCGCCACGCGTGCACGTCGATGCGGCCGCCCGGATCGGTGTAGCGCACCGCGTTGGCCAGCAGGTTGCCGAGGATCTGCGCCAGCCGCACCGCGTCGCCGTGCACCGGCAGCGGGCCGTCGGCGGGCTGCAGCGTCAGCACGTGGCCCGCCTGGATGGCGGCGGGGCGGGCGGCTTCCACGGCATTGCGCAGCACGTCGGCGAAGTCGAGCGCTTCATGCTTCAGCTCGATCACGCCGCGCGTGATGCGCGAGACCTCCATCAGTTCGTCGATCAGCCGCATCATGTGCTCCACCTGGCGGTCGAGCATGGCCTGGAGGCGCGGCGCGTCCACCCGGGCGGCATCGGCGCGCTGGAGCTGGAGCGCGTTGTGGATGGTGGCCAGCGGGTTGCGCAGCTCGTGCGCCAGCGTGGCGAGGAATTCGTCCTTGCGCGCGTCGGCCTCGCGCAGGATGGCCTCGGCCTGCTTGCGCACGGTGATGTCGAGTGCCGTACCCAGCACGCTGGCCTGGTGCCGCCTGCGCCCCTCGCCCTCGAACTCGACCTGCCCGTTGGCCGCGTGCCAGTGCTCGCTGCCGTCGGGCCAGAGGATGCGGTAGTCCACCTCGAAGCCGCCGCCGCCGCTTTCGTCGGCCGTGGCGATGGCGGTTTCCACGGCCTGCAGCAGCCGGGGCCGGTCATCGGGGTGCACGCGTTGCAGGGTCTCGGCCAGCGGCATGACTTCGGCCTCGCCGCCGCCGCGCAACTCGCGCATGCGCGCATCCATATAGACCAGCCCGGTTTCGGTGTCCTGCCGGAAGGTGCCGAGCCGGGCGATGGCCACGGCCAGCTGCGCCTGGGTTTCGGTCTTGCGCAGCGCCGCCTCGGCCTCGCGCCGGGCGGTGATGTCGCGGAACAGCACGCCGACCAGCGGGCGGACGCCATCGCCCACGCGGAAGGCGTGCACCTCGAACCAGCGGTCCAGCGCGCGCGCCTGCTCGACGAAGTGGCGCGGATGGCCGCGCAGCGCCACCTCGCCATAGATCTCGAACCAGTGGGCCTCGTGCCCGGGTGCGAGGTCGCGCATATTGCGGCCCTGCGCCTGATGCAGCCCGGTCTGGGCCTCGAACACGTGGTTGACCGTGACAAAGCGGTAGTCGATTGCCCGGTCGCCGTCGAAAATCACCTCGATGATGCAGAACGCCTGGTCGAGCGCGTCCGCCAGCGCGTGGAAGGCGGCGCTGTCGAGTCCGGCGGCGGCGAGGGAGTGCGGGGATTCCTGCACGATGTGGCTTGTGTGGTGGTCAATGCAAAACGGCCAGGTCCACGCGGTTGCGCGGGCCCGGCCGTTCTGGCGGTTCCGCCCCGGGTGCCGGGGCGGAGGGGGCGGTCATCAGCCCTTCACGGCCTCCAGGGCCGCGTTGAGCGTCTTGCTCGGGCGCATCACGGCATCCAGCTTGTCGAAGTCAGGCATGTAGTAGCCGCCGATGTCGGCCGGCTTGCCCTGCACGTCCGACAGCTCGCCGACAATGGTCTTCTCGTTGTCGGTCAGCGTCTTGGCCAGCGGTGCGAAGGTCTTGGCCAGTTCGGCGTCGTCCTTCTGCGCGGCCAGCTCCTGGGCCCAGTACATGGCCAGGTAGAACTGGCTGCCGCGGTTGTCGAGCTGGCCGGTCTTTGGCGACGGGCTCTTGTTGTTGTCGAGCAGCTTGCCCGTGGCGGCGTCCAGCGTCTTGGCCAGCACCTTGGCGCGGACGTTGCCGGACTTGATGCCCAGCTCTTCCAGCGACACGGCCAGGGCCAGGAACTCGCCCAGCGAATCCCAGCGCAGGTGGTTCTCTTCCACCAGCTGGGCCACGTGCTTCGGTGCCGAACCGCCGGCGCCGGTCTCGTACAGGCCGCCACCAGCCATCAGCGGCACGATCGACAGCATCTTGGCGCTGGTGCCCAGTTCCATGATCGGGAACAGGTCGGTCAGGTAGTCGCGCAGGATGTTGCCGGTCACCGAGATGGTGTCCAGGCCGCGGATCACGCGTTCCAGCGTGTAGCGCATGGCGCGCACCTGCGACATGATCTGGATGTCCAGGCCGTTGGTGTCGTAGTCCTTCAGGTAGGTTTCCACCTTCTTGATCAGCTCGGCCTCGTGCGGACGGTACGGGTCCAGCCAGAACACGGCCGGCGTGCCCGAGTTGCGGGCGCGCGTCACGGCCAGCTTCACCCAGTCACGGATCGGGGCGTCCTTGACCTGGCACATGCGCCAGATATCGCCCTGCTCGACCTTCTGCGTCAGCGCCGACAGCACTTCATTGGTGGCGTTGTCGACGATGCGGGCCTCGCCGTCTTCCGGAATCTCGAACGTCTTGTCATGCGAGCCGTACTCTTCGGCCTTCTGGGCCATCAGGCCGACGTTCGGCACCGTGCCCATCGTCACCGGGTCGAAGGCGCCGTTGGTCTTGCAGAAGTTGATGATTTCCTGGTAGATCCGGGCGAAGGTCGATTCCGGGATCAGGCACTTGGTGTCCTTGGTGCGGCCGTCGGCGCCCCACATCTTGCCGCCGATACGGATCATGGCCGGCATCGAGGCATCGACGATCACGTCGTTCGGTGCGTGCAGGTTCGAGATGCCCTTGGCCGAGTCCACCATCGCCAGTTCCGGGCGATGCTCGTGGCAGGCGTGCATGTCGCGGATGACTTCTTCGCGCTTCGACTCCGGCAGCGCCTCGATCTTGGTGTACAGGTCCACCAGGCCGTTGTTCACGTTCACGCCCAGTTCGTCGAACAGCTTCTGGTGCTTGGCGAAGGCGTCCTTGTAGAAGACCTTCACGGCGTGGCCGAACACGATCGGGTGCGACACCTTCATCATGGTTGCCTTCACGTGCAGGCTCAGCATGACGCCGGTCTTGCGCGCGTCTTCCATCTGTTCTTCGTAGAAGGCCAGCAGGGCCTTCTTGCTCATGAACATGCTGTCGATGACTTCGCCGTCCAGCAGGGCCACCTTCGGCTTCAGGACAATGGTCTTGCCGCTCTTGGTGACCAGTTCCATGCGCACTTCACGGGCGCGGTCCAGCGTGATCGACTTTTCGCCGTGGTAGAAGTCGCCATGCTTCATGTGCGCCACGTGGGTGCGCGAAGCCATGCTCCACTCGCCCATGCTGTGCGGGTGCTTGCGGGCGAAGTTCTTCACGGCGGCCGGCGCGCGGCGGTCGGAGTTGCCTTCGCGCAGCACGGGGTTCACGGCGCTGCCCAGGCACTTGGAGTAGCGCTTCTGGATGGCCTTTTCCTCGTCGTTCTTCGGATCTTCCGGGTAGTCGGGGATCTTGTAGCCCTTCGACTGGAGTTCCTTGATGGCGCTGACCAGCTGGAACAGCGAGGCGCTGATGTTCGGCAGCTTGATGATGTTGGTATCCGGCAGCAGCGTCAGGCGGCCCAGTTCGGCCAGGTTGTCCGGCACGCGCTGGTCTTCGGTCAGGAATTCGGGGAATTCGCCCAGGATGCGGGCCGCCACCGAGATGTCGCTGGTTTCGACGTTCACGCCAGCCGGGGCGGCGAACGTGCGGATGATGGGCAGGAAGGCACTGGTCGCCAGCAGCGGAGCTTCGTCGGTCAGGGTGTAGATGATGGTTGGCTGCTGGGTACTCATTGCTTATCTCGCATCAAGAATCAGGTTGGAAAATGCCCCGGGTGGGTCACAGCCGGGGGCAAGACCCGAATTTTGCCTTATTTTTGGTGTCGGGAGGGGCGAACCATTGCGGTTTTTGCGCGGATGTATGCAAAGGCATTCAGATGTCGAAGTTGTTTGTGTCATCCATCATGCCGACAAATCCGGCAATTGTCGGTTATCTACCGCCAAATGGCCGATTGGCGGCTAGGTGTGGAAGCCTTGCGGCGCCGGGTCGGCGCCGGAGCGCTCCACGGCGGCGATGACCTGCGCGCCGAACAGCAGCAGCGTGGCGGCGATCTCCAGGCTCAGCAGCACCACGATGGCCGTGGTCAGGGAGCCGTACACCCGCCCCACCTGGGACAGCGTGGCGAAATACCAGACCAGCACGTGGCGGGACACCTCCCAGAGCACGCAGGCGAACACCGCCCCCACCAGTGCATGGCGCACCGAGAGCCGGCCTACCGGCATGACGAGGTAGATCGAGGTCAGCAGCAGGATCTCGCCAGCCAGCCCGAGCAGGTAGAGCAGGGTGCCGGACAGGCGGTCCAGCGACCAGTCATGGCCGAGCACCTCCAGGTGCCGCTCGCCGATGGTCTGGAGCCCGCCCGCCACCAGTGTCACCACCAGCAGCCCCACGCTGAGCACGAGGATGTAGCAATAGGGCAGGATGGCCGAGACCAGGAAATGGCGCCGCCGGATGGCCACGCGATGGATGAAGATGACCGACATGGCGTTCTCGAGCACGGTGAAGGCCAGCGAACTGAAGAAGATCATCGTCACCAGCAGCACCCAGCCGAGGGCGGGGTGCTCCATGAAGCGCGCCAGTTCTGCCACCAGCGCGCGTGACTGCCCCGGGAGCAGCCATTCCAGGTAGCGCGCCAGCGTATCGAGCAGCCGGGCCGGGTCGATCACGTGCGACAGGCCAATCAGCATCAGGATCAGCAACGGCACGATCGACAGCAGCGCGTAGTACGCCACCGCCCCGGCCAGCAGCAGGCCCTGGTTGGCGCGGAATTCCCGGAGCGTGGTCAGGATGAAGCGGCCGGGGTGTTGAAGGACGTGCCGGATGCGGGTGTCGAGGATGGGCATGGGAGGCAAGGAGGCGTCACAGACCAATGTGGCCCCAATGTGGCCCATCAGCGGTGCCCCGGCAAGGCGAGTTTGTCCGACACGGCGGCCGGTGCTGTACAGATGCGGCCGAAAGCCATGCGCATCTGTATCCACTCGACGAGGGCACCCGTTCCTATAATGGCCCGATCCCCCGAAGTCGCCCTTTTTGAAGGAAATCCGACATGCTCGACTGGCACGACCTGGCCTTCTTTGCCCTGGCCGCCCTTGTCCTGGTGCTGACCCCGGGGCCCAACATGATCTATTGCGTGTCCCGCGCGCTGTGCCAGGGCCGGGCGGCTGGGCTGGTCTCGCTGGCGGGCGTGCTGCTCGGGTTTGTGGTCCACCTGATGGCCGCCGCGCTGGGGCTGACCGCGCTACTGATGGCGGTGCCGTTCGCCTTCGATGCCATCCGGCTGGCCGGCGCGGCCTATCTGCTCTGGCTGGCCTGGCAGGCGGTGCGCCCCGGCGGCGCGGCGCCGTTCCAGGCCCGCGTGCTGCCGGCCGATCCGCCGCGCAAGCTGTTCAGCATGGGCTTTGTCACCAATCTGCTGAATCCCAAGGTGGCGATGTTCTACCTGTCGTTCTTCCCGCAGTTCCTGCATCCCGAGCAGGGCTCCGTGCTGTGGCAGAGCCTGCAACTGGGCGCGGTGCAGATCGGCGTCAGCGGTGCGGTGAACTTCCTGCTGGTGATGGGGGCGTCCGGGATTACCGCGTTCCTGTCGCGCAGCGAGCGATGGCTGCGCGCGCAGCGCTATGTGATGGGAACGGTACTCGGCGCGCTGGCCATGCGCATCGCGCTGACGGACCGGAAGTAACCCGGCTCAGCGCGTGGCGTAGGGAAAGTGATGCTGCGCCGCCATCTGGGACAGATGGTCGCGCAGATGGCCCAGCTCGGCCGACAGCTGCAGGGTCAGGAACGCAAACGAACTATGGCCGATGGACGGATCGTCCGGGTGCGGCGCTGGCAGGGTGATGTTCTGGCGGACCATGGTCTCGTCGCCGGCTTCCAGCGCGCTGGCCATCTCCAGCAGCAGGTCGCGGATGCAGTGCTCCTCTCCGCAGGCATCCATGCTCTCGGGCGGAATCGTCGCCAGCATCTCCAGCGCGCTGATGCACACCCGCGCGCAGTGCTGGACTTCCTCCAGATCCGCCGGCGGCGTGCCGGTTTCCTTCGCCACCGAGGGGATCAGGCTGCGCAGCTGCACCAGCGGCGGGCCCAGCTTCATCATGGCCTGCTGGCGCTCGCTCTCATCCGCAAAACCCCGTTCGATCTTGGCGTGGACGGCCGCGCAGGCGCGTAGCAGCCCGGCGAGCTTGAAACGCCACGAATACGACGCATAGGCCGGCAGCGCGAACGAGAAGACCAGCGCGATGGCCGTGCCGATCATGACATCGACGGTGCGCCAGAGCGCGTCATAGACGTTCTGGTCGCCGTGGCCGGCCGTGATGACCACCGTAATGCCGGCCAGCAGCGCGATATATCCCCCCTTGCCGACCGCATGGTAGGCCGCATACCCGCACGCCACGGCGATCAGCAGGTAGGTCAGCAGCGGAATACGGAAGTAGCTTTCCTGGAGGATCAGGAACAGGCCAACGAAGGCGCCGATCAGCGTGCCCACCCCGCGCTCGGCGGCGCGGCGGCGGATATTGCCGTGATGCTGGAGCCCGCCAATGACCACGAGCACCGTGATCGACGCCCATTCGCCATGCGGCACGTTGATGCCGGTGGTCAGCGCGATGGACACCAGCAGGGCCAGCGCCACGCGCGTGGCGTGGAAGATGCGGGCCTGGCGGAATCGGCGATCGGGGTCGAACAGCGCGCTTGTTGTATTTCGCAGGGCCTCGAGCATGGGGGCGATCACCTTCAGGGGGGGCCGGGACGCTTGTAGTGTATAGAGCCCGGCGCACGATCCGCAACATGGGCCGCCGGTTCCTTAACACCGCACGCTCCTGGCTGCCATCTCGAGTCATGCAGATCTCATTGAAGTATATCTAAGCGCACTTTCGAAGTTGTCATATTCGATGATGCGGGCCTTTCGCCGCATTGTGCTTGCTGCGCCGTGCGGCAAGCCGGCGCATACCGCCGTCCAGCCTTCATCCTGTATCGACCGCTCCGATATGCGCGAGCCATCGCCGCTGCCGTCCCGTACCGTCTCTGTCCGCTGCGCCGGTCTGCCCACGCTGATGGGTACACCGGCGCTGGTGTTTTCGCGGCTGTCCGGCACGGAGCGGCTGTGCGAGCTGTTCGAATACGAAGTGGAACTGAAAACCCCCGACGCGCGGCACGCGCCGTCCGGCCCGGCGGCGAACCTCGACACGCACGCGCTGCGCGGCCAGGAACTGACGGTTGCGATTGAACTCGACGGCAGCGGCGCCGGGCCATCTGGCCGCATCGGCGCGGGCACGCGGGAGATCACGGGGCTGATTACCGGCGTGCGCGGCCCGATCCCGCAGGGTCGGCAGATCGCTTACTGCCTGACGCTGCGCCCGTGGCTCTGGCTGGCCACGCTGACGACGGACTACCGCGTCTTTCAGCAACAAACCGTGGTCGAGATCCTCGACGCGCTGCTCTGCGCCTACGCCTTCCCCGTGGAATGGCGCGTCGACGCGGCGCGCTATCCCAGCCGTGAATACCAGGTGCAGTACGGCGAGAGCGACTTCGATTTTTTCCAGCGCCTGACCCAGGAATGGGGCATCTCCTGGCACATCGCGCACAGCGACGGCAAGCACCGGCTGGTGCTGACCGATGCCAACAGTGCGTTCGCGCCGTACAGCAGCGCCGCCTACCACACCATTCGCTGGCAGCGCAGCGCGGACCGCATCGACGAGGAATGCCTGCACGCGTTCGTGCTGCACGACCGCCTCGTGTCCGGCCAATGGGCCAGTTCCGACTACGATTTCGTCAAGCCAGGCGCGGATCTCGCGGTGCGCTCGGCGGCGCCACTCGACACCGCGCATGCCGAGGCAGAGGTCTATGAATATCCAGGCGATCATGGCCAGCCCGCCACCGACAACGACCCGTGGCGTGAAGGCGGCCATGTCGCCGGGCTGCGGATGGAGGCCCTCCGCCAGCACGGCAGCCGGGCGAGCGGACGGGGCCACGTGCGCGCCATGGTGCCAGGGTGCACGTTCAAGCTGAGCCATTTCGTCCAGGACAGGGCAAATCGCGAGTACCTGATCCTCGGCGCCGATCTGGAGATCGAGGATGTGCCCGAAGCGTCGGGCATCGGCCAGCAGTGGCGTTGCGAGGTCGCCTTCACGGCGCAGCCGACGAACGTGCTGTTCCGGCCCGAGCGGACGCAGCCCAAGCCGCGCGCCAGTGGCCCGCAGACCGCCACGGTGGTAGGGCCGGAGGGCGAGGAGACGTGGACTGACGCGTATGGGCGCATCCGTATCCAGATGCATTGGGACCGGATCGGCCAGCGCAACGCCAACAGCTCATGCTGGGTGCGGGTGTCTTCGGCGTGGCAGGGCAATCGCTTCGGGGCGGTGCACGTGCCGCGCATCGGCCAGGAGGTGGTGGTCGAGCACCTGAATGGCGATCCCGATTGTCCCATCGTCACCGGCCGCGTACCGAACCGCCTCAATATGCCGCAGTGGCCCCTGCCGGCGCAGCACGCGCTGTCCGGCTTTGTCAGCAAGGAATTGCATGGCGAGCGCGCCAACGCCTTTGTCCAGGACGATACCCAGGGAGAAATCCAGACCCAGTTGCAGAGCGACCATCAGACCTCATGGCTTGGCCTCGGCTTCTTGACGCGCGTGCTGCACGGCGCCGGGCGCAAGGACAAGCGGGGCGAGGGTTTCGAGCTGCGCACGGACGGCCAGGGCGTAGTGCGCGCCCACGGCATGCTGCTGACCACCGAGCGACGTGCCAACGCCAGCGCGCATCACAAGGACCTGGGCGAGACCGTGGAGCGGCTGGCGGTGGCCCGTGCACAGCAGGAAACGCTGGCCGCGCTGGCGCAGCAGCACGCGGCGCAGGACGCGGCCGACCAGGCCGAAGTGGCCAGCGCCATCCAGCAGCAGAACGACGACATCCACGGCACAGGGGTCGCCAACGCGGATGCCGGCAGCTTTCCCGAACTGGCCGCGCCGCACCTTGTGCTTGCCAGCCCGGCCGGCATCGAGGCCACCACGGCGCGCTCCACGCATCTTGCTTCGGGCGAGCATCTGGCGCTCACCAGCGGCGGGCATACCAGCCTGGCCGTGGGCAAGCGGCTGCTGGCCAGCGCGAGCCGGGGCGTGCGGATCTTTATCCAGAGCATGGGGTGGCGGCTGGTGGCGGCCGGCGGCGACATCGACCTGCGCGCGCTGCGCGACAGCATCAACCTGCTGGCCCGGATCGGGATCACGGCCACCGCCGACCGGATCACGCTGTCGGCCCGGCAGCAGCTCGTCATCAGCGGCGGCGGCAGCAGTACCACTTATGACGCGGGCGGCATCACGCATCGCACCGGCGCCGCGTATGTCATTCGCACCGCCAGCTATGCCCTGATCACGGCACAGCGCGGTGCCGCGGCGTTCCCGCCGCCGCGCAAGCCCGGGCAAGGCAATCTCGAACTGTTCAACCACTACGCCAACCGCACCGGCATCGGTGGGGAGTTCCGCGTGGAGGACGCGTTGGGCAAGGCCGTGACCGGCCGCTTGAACGCCAAGGGCTTCGCGGCCGTCGGCGGGCTTGCACCGGGCCCTGCCACGGTGCGCTTTGGCAAGGACCCCGCCGATACCTGGGTCGAGGCCAGTCATGTCGGCCAGCCGACATGGTCGCCGCGCGCGGCAGGGCAGGCGGGCGCCAGCGCGATGGCCGACAGCGCCGCCGGGTTTGTCGCCGGGCAGGTGCTCGCTGCCGCCAGCCGGGCCAGCGAGACCAGCCAGGCACTGCAGATCGCGCAACAGCTCACCACGGCGGTCAAGGGCCTTCCCGATGGGCTTGCGGCATTCGGCCTGTCCGGCGCCCAGGCGCTGCTGGGCCAGGCGATGCCGATCGCGATGCCGACGTCGATGGCGGTGCCGGCGTTGGCCAAGGCCGTATCGCATCCCGCCCGGCCTTCGATGACCACGCCGGGATTTGTCTCCTGATTCCCGCCGAAACCCTCCATCGCCATCACGCCCAGCCATGTCCCAACCGACGCCTTCACCTGCTCCGCGCCCGCCCGAGACAGTAGTGGCCCCGCTCAATACCATCGCCGTGGAGGATGTGGGCCGGGGTGCCGCGCAGGTCGATGCGTGGCTGCGGCAGGCCAGTGGCGGGCTGGTGACGCTGGCGCGCATCCAGGCCGTGGCCGGCGGCTTGCCCGTGGTGGGCAACATCATGGCACTGGTCGATGCGCTCAACGACATCTTCGCGCTGATGCGCAGCCGCTCGCGCGATGTGTTCGACTGGGCCAGCCTGGGGATTAACCTGATCGGCGTCCTGCCGTTGCCACCGGGCATGGCAGCGGCACGCATGAGCCTGCGGCCCACGCTCGCGCTGGTTCGTCAGGAACTGCGCCACGCCGCCACGGCTGCTCTCGGAGATGGGTTGATCGAGGTGCTGGTCGGGCATTTGAACGCCACCATCATCGGCGAGCTTGACGATTTTGTGCAGCAGGCGCAGGCGAAGCTGGGCAGCATCCTGGAAGATGCCGGCGCCCTGGGCGAGAGGCTGCTGGGCGAGATTGCCGGCGGGATGGAAGCCGTCGCGCTGGGCCGGCTCGACGCCGCCGGCAACGCGCGGTCGGCCCGCACGCAAGCCGGCGTTGCGGCGGAGCAGTTGCTGAACGATCCCCGGGCGGCCATCGGCAATATCTTTGGTGCGGTGTGGGATGCCCACAAGGCGTCGGGCAAGGCGGTGGCCAACACGGCGGTGCGGCTCGCGATGCCCGAGAAGATGCGGCAGCAGGTGGCCGCCAGCGCGGGCGCCCTGCGCGAGATGGGCCCGACACTGCGGGCGCAACTGGCGAAGTTGGCCGACCCGCAAGCCACGCACAGCCTCGGCTGGCTGCTGGCGATACTCAGCCAGGCGGTGGCGCGATGGCGCCAGAAGCGGCGCGCCGGCCAGAGCGCCAATGTCCATCCGAAGTACACCAGCGAGGCACGGCAACGCGCGCAGGATGGCGAACTGGGCGCCATCGGCCGTCAGGCGCCAGCACGGGGCAGCCCCGGCTGCCGAAACTGCCCGGCACCCTCCGGCAGCCGGCGCAGCATCAGCTTCGCCACCGGCGACGAGACGCTGTCGCACACCGATTTCATCCTGCCGGGACAGTTGCCGCTTGCCTGGACGCGTACCTACCGCTCGAGCCTCGCCGCCTACGACACCGGTGTATTGAACCCATGCGGCGCGCGCTGGATCACCCCGTACACCACCCGCTTCGATCAGGTGTCCAAGGGCGTGGTGTATCACGCCGGCGATGGCCGCAGCCATGCATATCCGCTCCCCGAGATTGGCAAGTTCCACCACGATCCGATCGAGAACATCACGCTTGTGCGGGTGTCGGAGAACGCGCTGACGCTCGCCCGGGGTTTCGAAGCTGAGGAGACCTACCGCCGCCACGGGCAGCGTTTCCGCCTGACCGGCATCAAGCTGCGCAGCGGCGCGGGCGTGGCGCTGCACTATGACCATCGCGTTCACGGCGACACCGTGCTGTCGGATGTGATCGCCTATCAAGGTACGGCGACGATGGCCCACATCGGCGTCCGCCCCGACGCGGCCGGGCGCATTGCCGAACTGTGGCAGATCGCCGACGGCCAGCTTGTGCGGCAGCTCTCGCGCTATACCTACGACGGCGCGGGCGATCTCGTGATGGCGCAGGACGAGAACGCCGCCCACTGGGACTACACCTACCGGCATCACCTGCTCACGCGCTACACGGACCGCACCGGACGCGGCACGAACCTGCAGTGGCACGGCGACGGCCCCAATGCCCGGGCGGTGCGCGAATGGGCCGATGACGGCAGTTTCGACATCCGCCTGGCGTGGGACCCCGACATCCGCGTGACCTGCGTGACCGACGCGCTCGGCCACGAAACCTCGCATTACTACGACATCCTCGGCTACACCTATCGGATCCGGCATCCCGACGGACGATCCGAATGGTTCTTCCGCGACGACGCCAAGAATGTTGTGCGGCATGTGCGTACGGACGGTGCCGTGGACAGGTTCGCCTACGATGGGCGCGGCAACCTGCTCGAGCACCTGCGCCCGGACGGCAGCGCGGTGCACTACGCCTGGGACGACGGCGACCAACTCATCGGCATCCGGGATGCCGAGGGCGGGCTGTGGCAGCGCCGCCATGACGACCGGGGCAACCTGATCGAGGAGACGGATCCGCTCGGACACAAGACCGAATACGCCTACAACCAGGCAGGCCTGCTGGTGGAGATCCTCGACGCCCGGGGCGGGAGGAAGCAATTGGCCTACACCGCCTCGGGGCAGCTCGCCAGCTACACCGATTGCTCGGCCAAGACCAGCACCTGGCAGTACGGCGCACGCGGCGAGCTGGTGACATTCACGAATGCGGCAGGCGAGGCGACCCAGTACCAGTACGAGGCCGGGCAACTGGCCAGCGTCAGCCACCCCGATGGGCGCGCGGAATACTTCGAGCGCGACGCTGAAGGCCGGCTGCTGGCGTACACCGATGCGCTGCACCGGCGTACCACCTGGCACTACAGCGAGGCCGGCCTGATAGCAGGGCGCACCGATGCGGCGGGCCGCACGCTCGGCTACCAGTGGGACAAGCTCGGGCGGCTCATTGCGCTCGTCAACGAGAACGACGCGAGGACCGAGTTCCACTACGACCCAGTGGGGCGTTTGCTGGAGGAAACCGGCTTCGACGGCAGGACCACGCGCCACTTCCATGAGCCGGCCACGGGCAGGCTGGCACGGAGCGTCGATGCCGGGCAACTGCAAACCACCTACGCCTTCGATGCAGCCGGTCGCCTGATCCGCCGCGAGGCGGGCCAGCTGGATCGACAAGGCCAGGTCAGGCACAGCCAGGCCGAGACGTTCGCCTATGACGGCGACGGCCGCATGATCCTGGCCGAGAACGCGGACAGCCGCCTGCAATGGTTCCACGACGCCGCGGGCAATGTGGTGCGCGAACATCAGCACTACCGGTGCCTGGAGCAGCCGCTGGTGGCGGTCTGGCGGCACGAGTTAGACGCGCTGCACCAGCGCATCGCCACGATCCGTCCGGACGGACACCGCGTGGCCGCGCTGACTTACGGCGCGGGGCACGTGCACGGCGTGATGCTGGATGACCGCGAACTGGTCCATCTGGAGCGCGACGACCTGCACCGGGAGGTGCTTCGCACGCAGGGCAACCGGCTCGCCCATGCGCAGGCCTACGATCCGGCGGGGCGCCTGGTGGAACAGACGCTATCCCACATCGAGGGCGCCCGGGCGGGCCATCGCTTGCTGCACCGCCAGTACCAGTACGACGCGGTCGGGCAGCTATCGGGTATCCGCGACATGCGGCGCGGCACGCTGCGATATCGCTATGACCCAGTGGGCCGGCTGCTCGCTGCGCACAGCGCACTGGGCAGCGAAACGTTCGCCTTCGACCCGGCCGGCAACCTGCTCGACGATCCCGATACGCGCTTGTATGAGGCTACTCCGGCACATGGACGACGGGCCACCGATAGTCGCCTGACCGGCCGCCCGAGGCTGGTGGACAACCTGCTCCGGCAATACGCCGGCACCCAATATCAATGGGACGAACGCGGCAACCTCATCGGACGTCTGGACCATGGCGTGGCGGCCTCCTTCACGTGGGATGCTTTCAATCGGCTGGCCGGCTATCGCCAAGCGGACCTGTCAGTGCAGTACATCTACGACGCGCTGGGGCGTAGGCTCGTCAAGTCGTCCTCCGCCCAGGGCGTCACGCTCTATGGCTGGGACGGCGACCAACTGGCGTGGGAAAGCCGGCCGGACCGCAGCACGCACTATCTGTACGAGCCCGGCAGCTTCATACCGCTGGCCCAGGCTGTGCGCCATGACGCCATCGCCCTGCATCGCCAGCCCGACTACGCGGGCGACTACGACATCGATGAGGATCCGCTGTGGACCGAGGACATCGCCCCCCGGCCGTTCGACGCCATCGCGTGGTACCAGTGCGACCACCTCGGCACACCCCAGGAGTTGACCGACGAGACCGGCGAGATTGCATGGTCTGCGCAGTACAAGGCCTGGGGCGCCGCGCGCGAGGTCATCTCCGAAGCGGCGCGCAAGGCAGGCATTGCCAACCCACTGCGCTTCCAGGGCCAGTATTACGACGAGGAAACCGGGCTCCATTACAACCGGCACCGGTACTATGATCCGGTAAGCGGGCGGTTTGTGAGCCGGGATCCGATTGGGCTTCGGGGAGGGCTGAACGGGTATGGGTATGCGCCCAATCCAGTGGAATATATTGATCCGCTGGGATTATCAGCTGATGAAAGTACGACGACTTTTTATCATGCAGGAAACATCAAGGGACCGATCGATCCGTCTGAAGGGCGTCGAAAGCTGGACTTCAATCCCGCAGGCAAAGGGGGATTTTATGTGACGACAGAGCGGGCACAAGCTGAGGATTGGATGCTTCGAAAAGCTAAGCCGACGATTACCGAATTCGTCGTTCCGAACTCAGATTTGGCGAGTCTTAATGTGAAGGTATTTAGTTCGGCGGATGCGGAGTGGGCCGACGTCGTGACACGTGGTCGCAACGGTACGCTTTCCCATGATTATGATGCCGTGAGTGGTCCAATGGTCGGCAATCCTAAAAAATTAAGTCGTGGCGTGCCGCCAAGCCCTAAGGGATGTCAAATGGCTATATTTTCAGCGAAAGCGGCTTTGATTTTCGATAAAGCAAAAAAGGGAGACTGCTAGGTGATAGAGGAAAGCAAAATCGTAGATGGTATCGTCATCGTTAACGACCGCGATCCCAGAGAGAGTGTTGTTTTTAACTTCCGTACCTGGGTGGCAATAATCCAGGCCATCATGGTGAAGTATGCGGGTAAGTCGGAGGAGGAAGCCAAGTCCCTTGTCCTGGACTCACCCTTAGTAGAGCACGCTCTAGATAGATATATGGCCATTGTCGTGCGTGCACACGAACTGGACTATCACTTTGCTATGCTACTGGCTCATGGTGAGCAGTATTGGCACAGGGGTATCGATTCGGACCCGCCGGGAGATTTTTGGAAGTGGGAGGAGCAGTACAGGCTTGATCACAACCTGGAAGCGGACGACTTTATCTTCAGTGATGAGCAGTGAAATTATCGAATCAGGCCTGGGTTGCAATGAGGACGGCTAAAACAAATCTGTGCGTTGACGCCATGGGTTCTGAGGAGCCGACGTCTCCAATCGCAACTGACGCGACATAGGGCCGAGCGCGCCTCAGGGACGCGCCAGCCTGGACGGACACATCCCTACGACGGATCCTTAGTCCGCGTCCGCGATACCGCCGACATCACTCCAATTCCCAGTACCACCAAGCAGGCAATACCGATATAAACCGGAGCCAACCCAGCGATGCTGAGGCCCCAGGCGATGCCGCCGACAAGCAGCATGAGCCCGATGAGATAGAGCGCGAAGGACATGAGTGACACCTCCCAGACAGAAAGTGGTGGCATCCGCGCGTGTCGTGCGGATGCGCCTGACTGTCAATGTAGGCAAGGTGCCTGCCGGCCGGGATCGGTCGATGACCTAGCCTTGCGTAGGCCGGTTCTGACTACCGCCGGATTGGGACCGGCGGTGTGATGCGTATGTAACTCAGCCGGCCGCCAGGCTCACGCCGCTTGCGGCGTTCTGCGCGCGGCCGTCGCGGCCATACATCTCGTTGGGGCCGGCGCCGCCCTGGCGCAGCACCTGGATGGCTTCCTGCGTGAATTCGAGGTGGGCGTTGACGATGGCGCCGTTCAACTCGTTGGCGTCCTTGGCCTTGCTGGCGAAGAACACCACCTTGCGCCACGCCTCAGCCACGGCCGCATCCACCAGCCCGCCCACAAGCAGGCCGCCCGGGCCCACGCGCAGGCCCAGCGCAATCATCTGCGCTTCGCGCGCCGCGGTGGCGCGCGTGAGGCCCTGAGCCAGTTCCATCTTCTGGTTGAGCAGCTCGCTCAACGCCTGGAAATCCTGGCGTTTGATGGTGTCGCGCTCCTCGGCGAGAGTGCGGCCAAATGCGGCGATGGCGTCAGCTTCGAGCTTCAGGGTCTGGATCAGGGCTTGGCTCATGTCAGGGAGTTATTGGCTTTCGCCTTGGCTCAACTCGCGCAGCGAAGCGAGCAAGCCGTCGGCGATCTTGCTGGGATCGATCTTGATCCTGCCTTCCGCGATGGCCTGGCGAATTTCCTCGACCTTCGCGGTATCGATGTCGTCGTCGGTCTCATTGACCAGACGCGAACCGATCTCACGCACTTGCGCGGTCAGCGGGCTGACGCGCACGCCGGTCAAGGCGCCGGAAGTCGCGGACGAGGCGGCACCGTTGGCGGCCGGACGGGCTGCGCTGTCGGTTGCCGCGGCATCGGCGGGCAGGGACGGAGTGGATTGGTTGATCTTCACGGTGAAATCCTTGCTGGGTTCCCTTGGCTTATCGGATGTTCCACCCGGAACTTTAGGGTTTTCGCATCCGGATCAGGGTGGGGCGGCATTCTCGCATGCGCCGCCTGCGCCTGCTCTTTCTTCCTGCTTCCGCGGGAATCCTGGCGACTACTTCGGGCTTCTTCCGTTAAAAATGTGACGATTACTGCTGCAGGACGACGGTGTCGCCGCTGCGCACGAGGCCGCTGACCACCTGTCCGTTGCGTAGCCGCACCTGCACCGAATTGCCGGTGGCGGCATCGGCGAGCACCTTGCCCTCGCTGGTGAGCTGGAACGAGTCACCTTCGACGGTCACGTTGACAGTCTGGCCGGATTTCACGGCAATCGACTTCTTGAGCAGATCAGTGCGCATGGGCGAACCGGCCGCGATGCGGTTGGCCGCCACGGCGCCGGCTACCTGTGCCGGATCCGTCACAACCGCGCGCGGTAGCGCGGCCAGATCGCCCTGGCGCACTTCGAGGTCGGCGGCGCTGATGGTCTCGCCGGGGGCCATTGCGCGGGCCGCTACATAGTAATCAGTCAGTACCGAGACCCGGGCCTGCACGTAGCGCGTCCAGGGCCGGTCGCCGCCGCAGCGCACACCCACCGCCACGCGGCCCCACGGGGCGGCGCCGGACGGCAGGAAGGGTTCGGGGTTCTGGCAATCGGGCGCGCGGCCGCCCGAGGGCGGCACCACCTGCACGCTGACCTTGCCCGGCAGGCCGGTGGCCTGGCGCAGCAGGAACTGTTCGACGACCACGCGCACGGGGTCGTCGGCAAACGGGGTGGCAGCCGACGGCATTGCCACCGGCGTGACCTGGGCGGGCGCGGCGACGGACGGCTGGGCCAGCGCGAAGCCGGCCAGCGCCATCAGCCCGGCGGCCTGGCGAGTGAGGTTCATAGGGGTCATCCCAGCAAGGATGGGGGGTGGCCGGCGCGGGCGGGCCCGCGCGATGCCGCCCCACGACATCGGCATACAACAACGAATCTGTGGGGCAATTGTAGGCAGCCTCGCGCGAAGGGTCGGCGCGAATTGCGCGGATTTCTCGGTCCTATTCGCACGATTGGCGTGACAGGGCGGCCCCTAAGATGGCAACCCTGAAGAAGCCCCGGACCGGCACGCGTATACGCATACCCAGGTCTACGGCAGTTTTCTCCCCGAAGTTGAAGCCAGAGCAGGAAAGGCAGACATGATCGACAGACTCGATGCGGCGTTGCGCTTCCAGCAGGAAGCCCTGAGCCTCCGGACCCAGCGGCAATCGGTGATTGCCTCGAACATCGCCCACGCGGACACGCCGGGCTACAAGGCACGCGATTTCGACTTCGCCAGCACCCTGGCGACGTCGGTGGAGCGCGGCCGCCAGAGCGAAGGCATGACGCTTTCCACCACGCAGAAGCGCCACCTGCCGGGCCAGGCGCCGACTTCGAGCAGCGCCGACCTCGACTACCGCATTCCGCTGCAGTCGAGCATGGACGGCAACACCGTGGAAATGGACACCGAGCGCGTGGCGTTCGCCGACAACACGGTGCACTTCGAAGCCGGCCTGACGGTCATGAGCAGCAAGATCAAGACGATGCTGTCGGCGATCCAGAGCTAACGAGGACCGACCATGCCCAGCATGAACATTTTCGACGTGGCCGGCTCTGCCATGGCCGCGCAGTCGCAGCGGATGAACGTGACGGCCTCCAACCTGGCCAACGCGGACAGCGCCGTGGCGCCGAACGGCCAGCCGTATCGCGCCAAGCAGGTGATTTTCGAGATGGCGCCCACGCCCGGCCAGTCCGACGTGGGCGGCGTGCAGGTGGCCGGCGTCATGGAAGACGCTGCCCCGGCCCGCATGGTGCACAACCCGTCGCACCCGCTGGCGGACGCCAACGGCTACGTGACGATGCCCAACGTGAACCCGGTGGAAGAGATGGTCAACATGATCTCGGCGTCGCGTTCGTACCAGGCCAACGTGGAGGTGCTCAACACCGCCAAGACCATGATGCTGAAGACGCTGACGATCGGTCAGTAACCCACAACCTTTCGAATCCTTCCAGGAACCGCCGGAACCGACACCATGACGACCACCTCTAACGTCAACAGCAACTCCGCCGTCAATGACGCGCTCAAGGGCGGCAGCTCCAGCGCGGCAGATCTTCAGAACAACTTCCTGAAGATGCTGGTGACGCAGATGAACAACCAGGACCCGCTCAACCCGATGGACAACGCCCAGCTCACCTCGCAGCTGGCGCAGATCAGCACGGTGAGCGGCCTGCAGACGATGAACGAAACCCTGACCGCGCTGCTCTCGCAGACCGCGGCCAGCCGCGCGATGGACTCCGCCAACCTGATCGGCAAGACCGTGATGGTGCCGGGCAACGCAATCACCGTGGCGGACGGCGTGGCCACCAAGATTGGCGTGGACGTGCCGTCCACGGCTGACTCGGTCACCGTGCAGGTGCTGGACAAGAACGGCAACGTGGTCCGCAACATCGACATGAAGGGCCAGACCGCCGGCGTGCACGACATCGCCTGGGACGGCAAGAACGACCAGGGCAACGCCGTGCCCAATGGCGAGTACACCTTCAAGGTGTCCGGCACGGCCGAGGGCAAGGACGTCAGCGCCATCGCGCTGGTCTACGGCAAGGTCCAGTCCATCAGCGGTGACAGCACCGGCGTGCTGGTCGAACTTGGCGACGGCAAGACCGCCAACGTCGACGACGTGCGCCGCATTTCCTGATCCACTTTTACGTATCACCCGGTCCGGCATACGCGCGGGCAATTCACGAACGACAGCCTTATTAGGGGAAAATCATGGGTTTTGGTCAAGGGGTAAGCGGCCTGAACGCCGCCGCGTCCAACCTGGACGTGATTGGCAACAACATCGCCAACGCCAACACGGTTGGCTTCAAGCAATCCACCGCGCAGTTCGCGGACGTGTACGCCGGTTCGAAGATCGGCCTGGGCACGCGCGTGAACGCCGTGGTGCAGTCGTTCACCAACGGCAACATCGCCTCGTCCGGTCGTAACCTGGACGTGGCCATCAGCAACGGCAACGGCTTCTTCCGCCTGACCAATACCGATGGCTCGGTGTTCTATTCGCGCAACGGCCAGATGAACCGCCTGGACGATGGCCGCCTGGTCAACGCCACGGGCCTGCAGGTCACGGGCTACCCGGCTGGCACCACCGCCGGCGGCGTGGCTCCGCAGCCGATCACCATCAGCAATGCACAGATGCCCCCGCGCGCCACGCAGACGGTGACGGCGCAGTTCCAGCTCGACTCGCGCAGCACCGTGCCGACCACGGCTTTCGCCAGCGCCCCGGGTGCGCTGCCGACGTCGGACATGTTCAACTACAGCACGGCGATCAGCGTCTATGACTCGCTGGGCAACAAGCAGCAGGTCACCGCGTACTTCGCCAAGTCGGCTGCCGCGCCGACCGTGCCGGGCGGTACCAACTGGAACATGTACCTGACCGATTCCGCGGGCAACACGCTGGCCGGCATGCCGGTATCGATGGCCTTCGACAGCAACGGCGTGATGCAATCGACCACGCCGGCGAACCCGACGCTCGCACTGCCGGCCGCCAACGGCGCCGCCGCGCTGACCGCCAACCTGAACCTGACCGGTTCCACGCAGTTCGGCTCGGACAACGATCCGAAGAAGATCGTGCAGGACGGCTACGCATCGGGCGCGCTGCTGGGCTTCTCGGTGCAGGAAGACGGCACGATCCTCGGTTCTTACTCGAACGAGAAGACGCTGTCGCTGGGCCAGATCGCCATGGCGACGTTCGGCAACGTGGAAGGCCTGAAGCCGGAAGGCGACAACGTGTGGTCCGCCACCGGTGCCTCGGGCCAGGAACTGCTCGGCACGGCCGGCGGCGCCATGGGCACGCTGAAGTCCAACGCCGTGGAAGAGTCCAACGTGGACCTGTCCGGCCAGCTGGTCAACCTGATCGTCGCGCAGCGTAACTATCAGGCCAACGCGCAGACCATCAAGGCGCAGGACACCGTCCTGCAGACCCTGGTGAACATCTGATCCACGCTGATCTCTCCGCCGGAACGCCGACATGGACCGCATGATTTACACCGCCCTCTCGGGCGCCAAGCAGATACTCGACCAGCAGGCCGCGGTATCGAACAACCTGGCCAATGCCTCCACGCCGGCGTTCCGCGCGCAGATCAACCTGTATCGCGCCGTGCCGGTAGTGGGGCAGGAGACGCAGACCCGCGCCTTCACGCTGGCCTCCACGCCGGGTGCCGACATGAAGGCCGGCCCGCTGACGTACACGGGCCGCGACCTCGACGTCGCCCTGCAGGGCAACGGCTGGCTGGCGGTGCAGATGCCCGACGGCTCCGAGGCATACACCCGCGCCGGCGCGATGCAAATTTCGGCCGACGGCCAGCTCCAGACCTCGGCCGGCCGGCCGGTGCTGGGCGACGGTGGCGCGATCGCGGTGCCGCCGGGCGCCACGGTATCCATCGGTACCGATGGCAGTGTGGTGGCACGTGGCCCGGGCGAGGCCGCCAACGGCCTGGCCCAGGTCGGCAAGCTGCGCGTGGTATCGCCGCCGCCCGAAGGGCTGGCACGCGGTGACGACGGCTACTTCCGCCTGCGTCCCGGCGTGAACGCGCTGGAGCAGGACCCCACGGTGCGTGTGATCTCCGGCGCGCTGGAGGGCAGTAACGTGAATCCGGTGGAGGCGATGGTCGACATGATCGCCAACGCGCGCCGCTTCGAGATGCAGATGAAGATGATTACCGGCGCCGATAGCAACGACCAGCGGGCCAACGCGCTGCTGTCCAACAACTGAAGCGCGCTGCGCTGACACAGAACTCGAAGGAAAACCATGATCCGCTCACTCTGGATTGCCAAGACCGGCCTCGATGCGCAGCAGACGCAGATGGACGTGATCTCGAACAACCTGGCCAACGTGTCCACCACGGGCTTCAAGCGCAGCCGCGCCGTGTTCGAGGAACTGATGTACCAGACCATCCGCCAGCCGGGCGCGCTGTCGTCGGACCAGACCGTGCTGCCCTCGGGCATGCAGCTGGGTACCGGCGTGCGCCCCGTGGCCACGGAACGTATCCACACGCAGGGCAACCCCACGCAGACCGGCAACTCGCGCGATGTGGCCATCATCGGCCAGGGCTTTTTCCAGGTGACGATGCCGGACGGCACCACCACCTACACGCGTGACGGTTCGTTCCAGGTGGACCCGAACGGCCAGCTGGTGACGTCGAGCGGCTTCGTGCTGAACCCGGCCATCACGCTGCCGGCCAACTACACCTCGGTGAACGTAGCCCGCGACGGTACCGTCACGGTGATGCAGCCGGGCCAGACCAACGCCGCCACGGTCGGCCAGATCCAGCTCGCCACGTTCCCGAACCCGGCCGGCCTGGAAAGCCTGGGCGAGAACCTCTACGCGCAGACCGATGCCTCGGGCGCGCCGAACACCACCGTGCCGGGCCTGAACGGCGCGGGCACGCTGCAGAACAACTACGTTGAAGCGTCGAACGTGAACGTGGTCGAGGAACTGGTCAGCATGATCCAGACCCAGCGCGCGTACGAAATCAACAGCAAGGCAGTGCAGACGTCCGACCAGATGTTGCAACGCCTGACCCAGATGGGATGATGGGAGTGACCATGGCCGCCAAGCTGCATCGCCTCGGTGTGTTTGCCCTGTACGCCTTTGCCGGCCTGGCCGTGCTGGCGAGCGGCGGCTGCGCGCTGATGCCGAAGGAGCCCCTCGTGCAGACGCCCACCACGGCACGCGCCGAGCCGCGCGCCGTGGGCGCGCCCACGGGTTCCATCTTTGCCTCGTCCTACGCGGGCAATCCGCTGTTCGAGGACCGGCGGCCACGTAACGTTGGCGACATCCTGACCATCGTGATCAGCGAGAACGTCAACGCCAGCAAGAACTCCGGGACCAATGCCAGCCGCACGGGCAGCACCACGCTGTCGTTCGACGCGGTGCCACGTGCGCTGGCCGGTCTGTTCAGCGCCAGGTCGAATGCCGATGTCAACGGCAGCAATGCCCTGAAGGCCAGCGGCGGCGCCACCGCCGCGAACACCTTCAACGGCACCATCACCGTCACGGTGCTGGAAGTGCTGGCCAACGGCAACCTGGTGGTGTCCGGAGAAAAGCAGATGGCCATCAACCAGGGGGCGGAGTTCATCCGTTTCTCCGGCGTGGTCAATCCGCGCACGATCACCGGCGACAACGCAGTGCCGTCCACCCAGGTGGCGGATGCACGGATCGAGTACACCGCCAAGGGATACATCGACGAAGTGCAGAACATGGGCTGGCTGCAGCGCTTCTTCCTCAATGTCTTACCGTTCTGATCCCGCCATGTTTCTGCCTCCGATGCCTTTCCACAAGCCAGGCTCGCTATTGGGCACCCCGCCCGGCCTTTCTACCCGCTGGGGTCGCGCGGTCTCTCTTCCTCGCCTGTTGCTCGCGCTCGCGCTGGTCTTCGGACTGGCGGGCGCCGGCACGGCGCATGCGGAACGTCTGAAGAACCTCGTCACGTTTCAGGGCGTGCGTGACAATCCGCTGATCGGCTACGGCCTGGTCGTGGGGCTGGACAACACCGGCGACCAGACCATGCAGACGCCGTTCACCACGCAGAGCATTACGAACATGCTCTCGCAGCTCGGCGTGACGCTGCCCGCCGGCAAGAACATGCAGCTGAAGAACGTGGCGGCCGTGATGGTGACCGCCACGCTGCCGCCGTACGCGCAGCCGGGCAGCCAGCTCGACGTGGTGGTCTCGTCGATGGGTAACGCCAAGAGCCTGCGCGGCGGCACGCTGCTGATGACGCCGCTCAAGGGCGCCGACGGCCAGGTGTACGCCATCGCGCAGGGCAACATGCTGGTGGGCGGCGCGGGTGCGGCGGCCAACGGCAGCAAGGTCCAGATCAACCAGCTGGCCGTAGGGCGCATCGCCAACGGCGCCGTGGTGGAACGCGCCGTCGCGGCCTTCCAGCCAGAAGGCGGCTACATGAACCTGGAACTCAAGGACACCGATTTCGGCACCGCCGAGCGCGTGGTCGACGCCATCAACCGCAACCTGGGCCCCGGTACTGCCGCCGCCATGGATGGCCGCGTGGTCCAGGTGCGCGCCCCGCAGGCGCCGACGGCACGCGTGGGCTTCCTTGCCCGGATCGAGAACCTCGACGTCACCCCGGCCAAGGCCGCCGCCAAGGTCATCCTGAACGCCCGCACCGGTTCCATCGTGATGAACCAGGCGGTCACCGTGGAAGACTGTGCCGTGGCGCACGGCAACCTGTCGGTGGTGATCAACACGCAACCGGTGATCAGCCAGCCGGCCCCGTTCAGCAACGGGCAGACCGTGGTGGCGCCGGTGTCGCAGATCGACCTCAAGCAGGGCGGCGGCTCGCTCCAGATCGTCAAGGCGGGCGCCTCGCTGGCCGCGGTGGTCAAGGGCCTGAACGCGCTGGGCGCCACGCCGGCCGACCTGCAGACCATCCTGGAGGCCATGCGGGCCGCCGGGGCACTGCGCGCGGAACTGGAGATCATCTGATGTCGGGCGCCACGCTTTCCTCGCAGACCGACGTCTCGCAGCGCTTCGCGCTCGATACGCAGGGCTTCGAGGCGCTCAAGAACCAGGCTCGCGCCGGCAACAACCAGAACACCCTGCAGGCGGCCGCCAAGCAGTTCGAGGCCGTCTTCACGCAGATGGTGCTCAAGAGCATGCGCGACGCCACGCCGCAGGACGGCCTGTTCGACAACGAGCAGACCAAGCTCTACATGTCGATGATGGACCAGCAGCTCTCGCAGCAGCTGTCCTCGCGCGGCATTGGCCTGGCCGATGTGATGATCCGCCAGCTGGCGCGGGCCACGGGCACGCAGCTGCCGGACACCATGGCCGCGCCCGGGGTGGGCGGACGCCAGCAGGACGCCCAGATGGCGGCCCTGCTCGATAGCCGCGGCGCTACCGACGCCGACGGCCCGCCGCCGATCGGCACCGTACTGCCCGGCAGCGCGTGGAACCCCACCGCCGGCGTGCGCCAATACCAGGGCCAGGCAGACTGGCAGCAGAACGGCCAGTCGCAACTGGGCCAGTTGCCGGACGACTCCCCCGAACACATCAGCAACTTCGTCAACCGGCTGGCCGGACCGGCCATGGCCGCCTCGCGCGCCTCGGGCGTGCCGGCCAAGCTGATCGTCGGCCAGGCCGCGCTGGAATCGGGCTGGGGCCGCCGCGAGATCACCAACCCGGACGGCTCCACCACCTTCAACGTGTTCGGCATCAAGGCCGGCGCCAACTGGAAGGGGCCGACCGCCGAAGTGCTGACCACCGAATATGTCGATGGCCAGCCGCAGAAGGTGCGGGCCCGCTTCCGTGCCTACGGCTCCTACGACGAAGCGTGCGCTGACTACGCGCGACTGCTGACCACCAACTCGCGCTACGCGGGCGTGGTGGCCGCCAACAGCGCGGAAGAAGCCGCGCATGGCCTGCAGCGCGCCGGCTACGCCACCGATCCGGCCTACGGCGAGAAGCTGGTCCGGATCATGAAGAAGGTTTCGACCTGAAGGGTGGGCGGCATGGCAACGCATTCGCCGCCCAACGCCCCGTACCACGCCTCGCGCGGCCCGCTCTCGGCCGCGCTATTGTCGCTTCCAGACTACGTCTTCAAGCAAGTGATCGCTCACAACATGCGCGCCAGCCAGAACGTGGAAATGGCCGATGAGACGCTAAAGTCCCGCGTGGTTCGCGCCGTTAACTTGCTCATCCACCGCCGCCGGCCGCACGCCGAAGGCTACCAACAGATCCGGGGTCAGACACATGTCTCTCTTTAATATCGGTCTTTCGGGCCTGAACGTGGCGCAGAACGCGCTGACGACGACCGGCCACAACTTCAGCAACGCGGCTACCGCGGGCTATACGCGCCAGAACACGATTATTGCGTCGGCGGGCGGCCAGTACACCAGCTCGGGCTTCTACGGCCAGGGCTCCAACACCATTACCGTGCAGCGCGTGTACGACAGCTTCCTGACCGGGCAGCTGCGTGGCGCCACGTCGGCCAGCGCCCAGCTGGCGACGTACGCGGACCAGCTCTCGCAGATCGACAACCTGCTGGCCGACCAGAAGGGCGGTCTCTCGCCGCTGATGCAGAAGTTCTTCGCCGCCGTGCAGGCCGTGTCGGACACGCCGGCGGACACCGCCGCGCGCCAGAGCCTGCTCTCGGCTTCCCAGGCGCTGGCTGGCCAGATCAAGTCTTCGAGCGACTACTTCAAGCAGCTGCAGGACGGCCTGAACACGCAGATCAAGTCGACGGTGACCCAGGTCAACGACTACACCAAGCAGATCGCGAACCTGAACAAGGAAATCACGCGCATGACCGCCGCCGGCGGTGGCCAGCCGCCGAACGACCTGCTCGACCAGCGCGACCAGGCCGTGGCCATGCTGACCGAACTGGTCGGCGCCAAGGTGGTGGTGCAGGACGGCGGCACGTACAACGTGTTCGTCGGCAACGGCCAGCCGCTGGTCATGGGTAGCGATTCGTACGACATGGTGGCGCTGCCCTCGGCCACCGACCCCGGCCGCACGACGGTGGGCTACACGCTCCTGAGCGGCAACATCATCGAAGCCTCCGAGGGCTCGGTGACGGGCGGCTCGCTCGGTGGCATCCTGAAGTTCCGCTCGGACTCCCTGGAGCCGGCACAGAACGCCATCGGCCGCCTCTCGCTGGCCATCGGCCAGACCTTCAACAACCAGCACAAGCTGGGCATAGACCTGAACGGCGCCATCGGCACGGACATGTTCTCGCTGGGCTCGCCGGTGGTCTACGCCAACAAGAACAACACCTCGGCGGCGATTGCCTCGGCCACCATCGATAACGCCAGCAACCTGACGACCAGCGACTACGCGCTGAAGTTCGACGGTACCAACTACACGCTGACGCGCCTGTCGGACAATAAAGTGGTGGCCTCGCAAGCGGCCGCCCCGACCGCCGCCACGCCGATGGTCGTCGATGGTGTCTCGATCAGCCTTAGCGCGCCGATGAACGCCAACGATTCGTTCCAGATCCAGCCGACGCGCAACGCGGCTGCCAGCTTCGGCACGCTGATCACCGACCCGGCCAAGGTAGCCGCCGCCTCCCCGGCACGCGCCGACGTCAACAAGAACAACACCGGCACGGGCACCGCCAAGCTCACCAACGTGGCGCAGGGCTTTGCGCTGCTGGCCAATGCGCCGATCACGGCCACGTACGACAGCGTGGCGGGTGCCTACACCTTCACCGACTCCACCGGCGCGGTAGTCACCCCGACCAGCACCGCGCCCAACGGCACGGGCACCGATGTGACCTTCAACGGCATGACCTTCACGTTCGACGGCGCGCCGAAGAACGGCGACACCTTCACGCTGGCCAACAACTCCGGCGCCGTGGCCGACAACGGCAACGCGCTGGCGCTGGCCAAGCTGCAAACGGCCAAGACCATCAACGGCACGTCGAGCTTCAACGACGCCTACGCGCAGCTGGTCAACGACGTGGGCAGCGCGACGAAGTCAGCGACCATCGCCTCGACCTCGCAGGACAGCATCACCAACCAGATCTATGTGGCCCAGCAGTCGGTCTCGGGCGTGAACATGGACGAGGAAACCGTGAACATGCTCAAGTTCCAGCAGCTGTACCAGGCCAACGCACGCGTGATCCAGACGGCCAGCACGCTGTTCGACACCCTCATCGGCATCGGCGCGTAATCGCGGCCGCCAACGATCTCAACGGATACGAAGGAATCTCGCCATGCGCGTTGCTACCTCTACCCTGTACCACCAGGGCCTGGCCTCGATGAACGGCCAGCAATCGGCCCTGCTGCACGTGCAGCAGCAGCTCGGCACCGGCCGCCGCATCCTGACGCCGTCCGACGACCCCGTGGCCGCCACGCGCGCGCTGGGTGTGTCGCAGTCCGGTGCAGTGAATACCCAGTACACCACGTCGCGCAGGCAGGCCACGGCCTCCCTCGGCCTGGAAGACAACACGCTGGCCACCGTCACCACGACGATCCAGAGCATCCAGACCATGCTGGTGAACGCCGGTAACGGCACCATGAGCGACAACGACCGCGCGTCGCTGGCCACCGCGCTGCAGGGCCAGTTCGACCAGCTGATGGGCCTGGCCAACGCCGACGACGGCAACGGCAACTACATCTTCGCCGGCCTGCAGTCGGGCACCGTGCCGTTCTCGCTCAACGCGGCGGGCGGTGCGCTGTACCAGGGCGACACCGGCCACCAGCTGCTGCAGGTGGATGCCGCGCGCCAGATGGAAGCGGGCAACAACGGTTCGGAAGTGTTCATGAGCGTCACCGGCAACGCCGGCTACGTGCTCAAGGGCAATTCGACCAACACCGGCACGGGCACCTACAGCGCGATCTCCGTCACGGACCCGACCGACCCGCTGTACGGCCACTCGCTGACGCTGACGTTCCAGACCAATGCCGGCACGGGCAGGATGCAGTACAGCATCATGGACACCACCACCGGTACCGCCGTGGGCACCCCGACGGACTACGCGGAAGGCGTGGCCATCAATGTGGCTGGCGTGTCGTTCTCGGTGAAGGGCGCCCCGGCAGACGGCGACACCATGACCGCCAAGCCGGCGCAGCAGGCCGGCGCAGACGTGTTCGCGAACCTGAAGGCCGTGATCGATGCGCTGAAGGCCCCGATCAACACCGGCCTGAACCAGGAAGCGGCTAACGCCAACCTGCAGAACGTGATCGCCACGGGCATCCGCCAGTTCAGCAACTCGCTGGACAACGTGCTGACGGTACGTTCGTCGGTGGGCTCGCGCCTGAATGAAATCGACGCGCTGGACACCATCGGCGAGAACCGCGCGCTCTCGAACGCGCAAACGCTGTCGGGCCTGCAAGACCTGGACTACGCGGCCGCCATCAGCGAGTTCTACCAGCGCCAGACCGCGCTGCAAGGCGCGCAGCAATCGTTCATGCAGATCCAGGGGATGAACCTGTTCAAGTATCTGTAAGAGAGGACGGGCCGCCGCCGGCCCGGCGTTTGAGAGGTGGGCCCGGCGTTTGTGAGGTGGTGAGAGGACGAACTTTCCAAACCTTGTTCGTCCCTCACACCGGGTCATGAAGTCGACGTCCGCGTCTTCTCGGCCCGGCCCAAGCTCATCACTGTTGCGGACAACGGTCGCACACTGAAGCTGCTCTTCCTGGCTCTCGGGCGGACGCCAGCGTCACCCGATTGTCGCTTACCAGTCCTGCTCAAGAACGCTATCGCACGACGCGTTCGCAAGCCCAGCGCCCCTCGCAGAAGCGTCCGATAGGATGCTTTCTCATATTCTCCTCGTCCTCACCCCCTCCTTGGCATGGTTCCTGCCTTGCGGGACTATTGCCGCCGCTCGCGGTCCCCGACCACGTACGAATTAGCTGAAAGCCGTAGATTCCGTCGGGAATTTCTGCAAGAGTGCCGGTTCCGAGCAAGCGAATCAGAAACGAGTACGGCCAGTTCGCATGAAGGATGAAAAACGCCAGGGCCAATTGACACAGGACGACACGTTGCCGGCTGCCGCCGGCGGCGTGGCAGGCAACTTCGTCCGCGTGCGCGGTGCGCGTGAGCACAATCTCAAGAACGTGGATGTCGATATCCCTCGGAACGCGCTGGTGGTCTTCACCGGCGTTTCGGGTTCAGGGAAGTCGTCCCTGGCGTTCGGCACACTCTATGCGGAAGCACAGCGGCGCTACTTCGAGTCGGTAGCCCCCTATGCCAGACGGCTGATCGATCAGGTCGGCGTGCCGGAGGTGGACGCCATCGAAGGACTGCCGCCGGCCGTTGCGCTCCAGCAGCAGCGCGGTACGCCGAATGCACGTTCCACCGTCGGGAGTGTCACCACGTTGGGGAGTCTTGTGCGCATGCTCTATTCGCGCGCCGGCACCTATCCTGCCCGGCAGCCAATGCTGTATGCGGAGGATTTTTCGCCAAATACGGTGGAGGGCGCCTGCCCCACCTGCCATGGTCTGGGGCGAATCTATGATGTCACCGAGCAGTCCATGGTCCCCGACGATTCGTTGTCGATACGCGAGCGCGCGATTGCGGCATGGCCGCCCGCATGGCATGGACAGAATCTGCGCGACATCCTGGTCACGCTCGGTTACGACGTGGACAAGCCCTGGCGCGAGCTACCGAAGAAGGATCGTGACTGGATCCTGTTCACCGAGGAACAGCCCACGGTGCCGGTCTACGCTGGCTTTACGCCCAGGGAAGTGCGCGCTGCGCTCAAGCGCAAGCTGGAGCCCAGCTACCAGGGGACGTTCACGGGCGCCCGCCGCTATGTGTTGCAGACCTTTGCCACGACGCAGAGCGCGTTGATGAAGAAGCGGGTGGCGCAATATATGTTGGGGCGCGAATGCCCGGCATGTCACGGCAAGCGGCTCAAGAAGGAAGCGTTGTCGGTGACGTTCGGGGGCATCGACATCGGCGAGTTCGCGCACCTTCCCCTTGCCCGCGTGGCGGAGATCATGCGTCCCATTGCGCACGGAGAGTGGGCGAGCCCCGATGTAGCATCCGGCGCGGTGCTGAGCACGAAAGCGATGCGCGCTGCCACGGCGAGGCGCGTCGCCGCGGGAGGCTCCGCGCACAAGGTGGCGCCCGACGTGCGCCGCACGCCCAACCTCTCCGACGAAAAGCGGCTGGCCGCGCAACGCATCGCGGAAGAGCTGATGGAGCGGGTGTCCACGCTCATCGATCTCGGACTGGGCTATCTGTCGCTGGACCGCAGCACACCGACCCTGTCGTCGGGCGAATTGCAGCGGCTGCGGCTCGCTACGCAATTGTCGTCCCAGCTGTTCGGCGTGGTCTATGTGCTCGACGAGCCATCGGCCGGGCTGCATCCAGCCGACGGCGAGGCGCTGTTGCTGGCGTTGCGACGATTGAAGGCGGCCGGCAACTCGCTGTTCGTGGTCGAGCATGACACGGAGACCATGCGCCACGCGGACTGGATCGTAGACGTTGGACCGGCCGCGGGTGAGGGCGGCGGACGTGTGCTCTATAGCGGGCCGCCTGACGGACTCGCGGCGGTGTCGGCATCGCGTACCGCAGGGTATCTGTTTGGCCAGCACCAGGCGCCGCAGCGAATGCAGCGTGATCCGGCAGGCTGGCTCCAGCTCGCGCATGTCTCCCGCAACAATCTGCACAAGCTCGATGCTGCAATCCCGCTGGGATGTTTCGCGGCGGTGACGGGTGTCTCGGGTTCGGGGAAATCGAGCCTCATCAGCCAGGCACTCCCGGAACTGGTGAACCGTCATCTGGGCCGCGCGACCGACAACGATGCCGACGAGGAGCGCGATCCGCTGTTCGCGGTAACGGATGCGCCGACGGAAGGGCGCATCACGGGCGGCATGGAAGCGGTGCGCCGCCTGGTGCGCGTCGATCAGAAACCGATTGGCCGCACGCCGCGATCGAACCTCGCTACCTATACCGGACTGTTCGATCATGTGCGCAAGCTTTTCGCGGACACCCCCGCGGCGCGCAGACGGCGCTACACGCCAGGGCGCTTTTCCTTCAATGTGGCACAAGGTCGTTGCCCGACATGCGAAGGCGAGGGCTTTGTAAGCGTGGAGTTGCTGTTTCTGCCGAGTGTCTATGCACCGTGCTCCACCTGCCATGGCACGCGCTATCAGCCGCAGACACTGGAGATTGCCTGGCAGGGCAGGAATATTGCTGACATCCTCGGTCTGACCGTCGATGCGGCATGCGACGTCTTTGCGGACGAGCCGCCGGTGATGCGATCGCTGAAGGCGTTGCGTGATATCGGACTGGGATACCTTCGCTTGGGGCAGCCCGCCACCGAACTCTCGGGTGGTGAGGCACAGCGCATCAAACTGGCCAATGAACTGCAACGCGCGCAGCGCGGCGACACGCTTTACGTGTTGGACGAGCCCACCAATGGACTGCATCCGGCCGATGTGGACCGCCTGCTGGTGCAACTGCAGGAACTGGTGGATGCGGGAAACACCGTCGTGGTCGTCGAACACGACATGCGTGTCGTGGCACAGGCGGACTGGGTGATCGACATGGGGCCCGGTGCCGGAGAACAGGGCGGTCGCGTCGTGGCTTGCGGCCGCCCAAGCGAGATTGCAAGCGTGGAGGTGAGCCGGACGGCGGGATATCTGGCAAGGGAGCTGCGTTGATCCTCCCTGTAACGGGCGTTGAGCCACTCAACGCCCGCCCTGCCTGGGTCATCCCGCTGGTCAGTCCAGCTTGATGCCGACGGTCTTCACGACCTTCTCCCACTTCTGGGCGTCACGGTTCACCAGTTGCGTGAACTCCACCGGGCCCAGCGCGCTGGGCTCCATGCCCTGCTTGGCGATCGAATCACGGATGGAAGGTTGCGCCACCACGGCGGCGATCTCCTGTGCGAGGCGGTTCACCGTCGGCATCGGCGTGCCGCCCGTGGTGAAGACGCCGTACCACGACACCACTTCATAGCCGGGCACGCCGGACTCGGCGATGGTCGGCACGTTCGGCATGGTTTCCACGCGCTTGGTGCTGGTCACGGCGAGGATGCGCACCTTGCCGGAATCGGCCCCCGCCTTGGCCGATGGCAGGCTCGCGAAGGTCATCTGTGCCTGACCCGCCATCACATCCTGCATCGCCGGCGCATCGCCGCGATAGGGGATGTGCGTGATGGAGACGCCAGCCATGCTCTTGAACAGTTCGGCCGACAGGTGCGAGATCGTGCCATTGCCCGGCGACGTGACATTGAGCTTGCCCGGATTGGCCTTGGCGTAGGCGAGCAGCTCCTGCACGCTCTTGACCGGCAGGTCATTGTTCACGACCAGCGCGTTGGCGGACTTGGCCACCAGCGAGACCGGCTGCACGCCCTTGACGGGGTCGTACGGCAGCTTGCTGTAGATGGACGGCGCAATCGCCTGGCCGCCCACCGAGCCCAGCAGCAGCACCGAGCCATCCGGCTTGGCGCGCGCCATCTCGGCGGTGGCGATGGTGCTGCCGCCGCCCGGCTTGTTCTCCACCACGATGGTGGTCTTGGTGTTCAGCTGGAACTGCGTGGCGACCGTGCGGGCGATGACATCGTTGCCACCACCCGGCGCGAAGCCGACCAGCATCCGCATCGGGCCCGGCGGCAGTTCCTGGGCCATGCCTTGGGCGGCGGCCAGTGCGAGGGCGAGAGCGGGGACGATCTTGGAAAACGCCATGGTTGATTCTCGATAAGGGGGTTGAGGAGTGCTCTCAGGATGTCGTCGCTGTGCTGGTTCGACTGGCGGGACGCGGGATGCCATGCATGACCCGGTCCTCGCTTCTGTTTTCATGTTGCTGCCTACTGCGCTTTACTTCTTGAACCGGACCACGGCGTCCCGCGACGCCTGGGTCTGCGGCAGCGTGGCGATCTCGCCAAGCGTCACCGGCTTGGTGGGAAACCGCAGCCGGTAATAGCCCACGTCACGCGGATGGCGCTGTTGTTCGTCGGCGATCAGTTCGGTCACGGTCAGCCCGCACAGACGACCCTGGCACGGCCCCATGCCGCAGCGCAGGAACGCCTTCAGCTGGTTCGGGCCCTGACAGCCGATGCGCGCGGCGTGGCGCACCTGTTCGGCGGTGGCTTCCTCGCAGCGGCAGACGATGGTGTCGCCCACTGGGCGGCGGAACTGCGGCAGCGGGCGATACAGCACCTCGAAGAACTCGCGGCCCCGCGTGGCGCGCGCCAGCGCCGCCTGATGCGAGGCGGCCTTGCCGTCACGGGTTGCCTTGCCGATGCGACCCAGCGCGGCAGCGGCATGCACGGCGGCGATGCGGCCCCGATGCTCGGCGGCCACGGCGCCCGCGATGCCTGCGCCATCCCCGGCAATGCTCACGTGCGGCATCGACGTCGCGCCCCACGCATCCACCATCGGCTCCCAGCAGTCCTGGCGCTCGTTCCAGACATGCTCGGCGCCAATGGCGCGCGAGAGGTTGGTATTCGGCACCACGCCCTGATGCAGCAGCAACTGGTCGATCGCCATGCTGTGGCGCTGGCCCGCCGCCTGATAGCGCAGCTCGGCGACCTGGCCGCCGGCGCCGGCGATGGCTTCAAGCGCCGTCACGCCGCTCACGATCGGCACGGCCTTGCGAACCGCGCGCAGCAGCTTCAGCCCCTTGCCGAGATAAGGCGAGCGAAGGAAGCCCCAGGCGTGCGGCAGCGCCTTGCGCCATTGGGCGCTATCGGTCGTCTCGAGAATCGCCTCGAGCTTCACGCCGGCATTCAGGTATTGATAGGCGAGCAGGTAGAGCAGGGGCCCGCCGCCCGCCAGCACCGTGCGCCCTTCGGGCACCACGCCGGAGGTCTTCAGCAGGATCTGCGCGGCGCCGGCCGTGATCACGCCGGGCAAGGTCCAGCCCGGAATGGGGAATGGCCGCTCCTGCGCGCCGGTGGCCAGGATGATGTGGCGGCAGTGCAGCAGCGCGGCCTGCGGGTCCTGGCCGGGGTGGGCCACCGAATACGCGACCTCGAAGCCGGCGGCCCGGCCATCGGTATCGGTATCGCCGTCGCCATCGCCCTCCGTACCAGGCTGCGCGTCGAGCGTGTTGACCGACCATACGGTTGCCGCCGGCAGATGGCGTGCACCGCTCCTGGCGAAGGGCTCCAGCAGGCTCAGGCCGTGCCAGTAGTCTTCGCCCAGGATCGCGCGGTTCTGCACCGGGGTGCTGCTGATCGCGCGGTAGATCTGTCCGCCCGGGGCCGGTTGCTCGTCGATCAGTACCGTCGACAGGCCCAGCGCGGCAGCTTCGGTGGCCGCAGCCAGCCCGGCAGGGCCGGCGCCGACCACGAGCAGGTCGCACGTAGTGGTAGCGATCTCGATGCTCATGCCGCCACCTCGCGCGCGCCGTGCTGGCGTTCCACGGTCATGCCATCGCGCACACGCGCCATGCAGGCCTGCTGGTTGGGCCGGCCGTCGATGCGGACCAGGCAGTCGTAGCAGATGCCCATCATGCAATAGGGGCCGCGTGCGGCGCCGGAAACGGCCGTGTCGCGGCAGGCCAGCACACCGGCGGCGAACAGGGCCGCCGCCACGCTGTCGCCTTCCCGGCATTCCAGCGCGGTGCCATCCACGGTGACCCGTACCTTGCGATCCGTCGCTTGCAGGACGGCCGCGTCAATGCGTCTGAACATGGAATCTCCGGGTCGAAAAAGTGGCCAGCTCGGGTGGCAGCTCGCCAGCGGCGATCATGGGGGCGAGGTGCATCGCGTGCGTGGCGGCCAGCGTCACGCCGCTATGGCAGGTGACGATGAACGCGCCGGGGTGCGTTGCCGATTGTTCGTAGACCGGGAAGCCGTCCTTGGCGCGCACGCGCAGCGCGGACCAGGCGCGTACCGCGCGCACGTCGCGCAGCGCGGGCAGGGTGCGCACGGCACGGTCGGCCAGCGTGGCCAGTATGGGCAGCGTGGTGACCTGTTCGGCGTAGCCCGCCTCTTCCTGGGAGTCGCCCACCAGCCAGCTGCCCTCGTCGTTCTGGCGCAGCGTGACCATGGGCGTGTCCAGCAGGCGGCGCGTGCGTTCGAGCACCAGGATCTGGCCGCGCTGCGGGGCCATCGGCAGGTCGATGCCCACCATGCGGCCCAGGTCGCCGTTGCGCAGGCCGCCGGCCAGCACGATCTTGCGCGCCCGCACGGTGCCATTCGGCGTGGTCAGCACGAAGTCGCCGCCAGGCTGCTGCACGATGTCCGTGATGCCGTGGTGCGGCAGGTACTCGACCCCGCTGGTGCTGAACGCGGTATGGAAGGCGCGCAGCAGCTTGAGCGGATTGACGATGCCATCGTGCGGCGTCCAGATCGCCCCGGTGACATCGGGACCCAGGCCGGGCACGAGCGAAGCGGCCTGGTGATGATCCAGGAACTTCCATTCGTAGGGCTCTACGCCGGGCTGTGACATCAGTGTGTTGACCCAGGCCAGGCGCGCCTCGATCTCGTAGTCGCCCATCAGCGGCGTCAGTCCGCCTTTTTGCTCGAGGGCCACGTCGATGCCGGTCTCCTGCAGCAGGCCGGCTGCAAGTTTTGGCCACAGCCGCGTGGAGTTCAGCGTCCAGCGGCTGTACGCGCCCATGCCGTAGCCCTTGCTCTGCAGCCAGACCAGGCCGAAATTGCCGCGCGAGGCGCGCAGGGCGATATCGCCCTCGTCGAGCACGGCGATCGTGCCCACGCTGCCGCGCAGGCCGTAGGCCACGGCCGAGCCGACCAGGCCGCCGCCGATGACGGCAACGTCGAACACGGGGAGTCGGGAGGTGGAGGCTGCGGTCATCTGCAGCGCCTTCCGTGAGGGGATTGCGGGCCTTGGGCCCTGCTGGAAATCATGTCTGGTACTCGCAAGCATCATGAAAACACCAGCCGAAACAGCGGTGTGTCAGTGCGAGCCAGTATGCGGAGCGCGCGCCGCGCGCGCAAATACGAGTCTGTCAGGCGTCTATACGAAAACCTGATAGCCCCGGTGGCAGGGATGCCGTTTCGGCAGCGATGAGTTCCTTCAGCCGCTCGATAAAGCGGTCCACCAGCACGTTGGCGGGCCGGTTCCGGGCCAGCAGGAGGTAGCTGACGAACGGTATACGCGGCCGGAATGGCCGGACCACCACCTCGGCGGCGTGCATGCGGGCGACCAGCGGATTGACGATGCCCACGCCCAGCCCCAGCCCGACCATCTTGCAGATGGTGGCCCCGTAGGGGGTCTCGAAGTGCATGACACGCCGGTCGTCGGCGGCGAACGCCGCATCCACGGCGGCGCGCAGGCCATCCCCGTGACTCATCGAGATAAAGGACTCGCCGGCCAGGTCGGCGGGCGTAATGACGTCCAGACTGGCCAGGCGATGGCCGGGCGGCAGCACGCAGCAGCCCGCGAGTTCGGCCACGGGCTGGGCATCGGTGACGGCGGCGGGGGGCAGGAACGATACCAGCCCGAGGTCGCAGTAGCGGCTGCCGACGCTGTCGGCCACCAGCTGCGTACTGCCGGTTTCCATGGCGACGTTGACGCCCGGGTAGTCGGCATGAAACCGCTGCAGCACCAGCGGGAGCACGGTCATGGCCAGCGAGGGGACCGTGGCGATGCGCAGCCGGCCCTTGCCGAACTGGCGAATGTTGCGGGCGGCGTCCTTGAGCGTGTCCAGGCCCACGAAGGCGCGTTCCACTTCGCGCAGGAAAGCCAGGCCCTCCTCGGTGGGAATCAGGCGGCCGGCGCTGCGCGTGAACAGCGTCAGTCCCGTGGACGATTCCAGCTGCGCGATCAGCCGGCTCACATTCGGTTGCGACGTGTACAGCTCGGTGGCCGCCGCGGTCATCGAGCCGGAGCGCATCACGGCCTGGAACGCACTGATTTCCTTGAACTTCATGCCGGGGTCTTGGGAGGGCGGGGACTAGCGGGCGATGGTATACCAGATCCGTATGGGTCCGTAGCGCATCGCCGCAGAATCACATCCCCTCCCGTTCCAGCCATGACTGGAACAGCCCGACCAGTTCATCGCCCCGTTTCTCGTCCGGCACGTAGGCGCAATAGCTGCGCGACGGCAGGCGCGGGCCGGCGAATGGGGCGACCAGCCGCCCGGCGGCGAGGTCGTCGGAGACCAGCGACGTCGGCCCCATGGCGATGCCGATACCGTCGATGGCCGCCTGCAAGGTCAGGTAGAAGTGGTCGAAGGTCAGCGTGGCCGCCGGCCGCAGCCCGGGGATCTGCGCGCTCGCCAGCCAGTCCGGCCAAAGGCGCGGCAGGCTCGAGGTATGCAGCAGGGTGTGGTGGCGCAAGTCGCCCGGCACCCCGAGCGGCTGGCGCTGCAACAGCGCCGGGCTACAAACCGGCAGCCGCTCCTCGGTCAGGAAAGGCCGCATCGCGTAGCCGTAGAACGTGTCCGGACCCCCTCGGATGATCAGGTCATGGTCGTCCTTCAGGCTCTCCAGCGGCTCGTTCGACGTCTCCACCTTGATCTCCACATCGGGATGCTCGGCGCGGAATTTGGCCAGCCTCGGCACCAGCCAGCGCAGGGTGAAGGTGGCGGGCGCGTTGACGGAGAGGGTCCGGGAGACCGGCCCGGGCACCCCGTAGCGCGCGGTGGCCTGCGCGAGCTGTTCGAACAAGGGGCCGATTTCCGCCAGATAGGCTTTCGCCGCCGGCGTCAGCGTCACGCGGCGGTTATGCCGCTCGAACAGCGCGGCGCCGAGCCATTCCTCGAGCAGGCGCACCTGCTGGCTCACCGCCCCGTGCGTCACGTGCAGCGCGGCGGCGGCTTCCTTGAAGCTGCCCAGCCGGCCTGCGGCCTCGAAGGCCCGCAAGGCATTGAGCGGCGGCAATACCCGTTTCATGGCAATAGATTTTCTAACGCGATGTGGCAATTTATCTGGTTTGTCGTGCCGCTTCAAGATAGATATTCTTGGGCATTTCCTGCTCCCCTCCCACCCCAATGCTCAGCTATACCGGCGGTATCGTGCTCCTCGCCGCCATGCTCCACGCGAGCTGGAACGCCATGCTGCACGGCAACCGCGACCGGTTCCTGTCGATGACGTGGATGAGCATCGCCATCGCGGCCGTCGCCACGCTCGTCGTCCTGCGCAACCCCTTGCCGGCCAGCGCCGCCTGGCCGTACATCGTCGCGTCGGGGCTCGTGCATATCGTCTACAACGTGAGTCTGGTGCGGTCCTATCGCCGCAACGACCTGGCGCTGGCGTATCCGATTGCGCGCGGCTCGTCGCCGCTGCTGGTCACGCTTGGCGCCGCGCTCTTCGCGGGCGAGGCGATCGGCCCCTTGCGGGCGCTTGGCGTCGCGATGGTCTCGGGTGGCATCATCGTGATGGCCCTGCAGGGGCACCGCGCGTCCCGCGCGGGGGCGCTGGCCGCGCTGACCACCGGGGCGATGATTGCCCTCTACACCGTGATCGACGGCATCGGCGTCAGGTTGTCCGGCGACCAGCCGCTCAGCTATACGGCGTGGATGTTCCTGTTCTACTGGCTGATGCCGGTGTTGTTCGTCGCGGTGCGGGGGCTGGCGCCGCTTTGGGCACCGGTGCGGTCCGAGCCGCTGGCGGTGGGTTCGTCGCTGGTCGGCGGGCTGGTGTCGATTGCCGCCTATGGCATCGTGATCTGGGCGCTGCAATCGGGTGCGATGGGCGCGGTCTCGGCGTTGCGCGAGACCAGCGTGGTCTTCGCGGTCCTGATCGGGCGGGTGTTCCTGCGGGAGTCGGTCAGCGGTACGCGCTGGCTCGCCTGCATCGTCGTCGCGGCCGGCGCGGTGTGCCTGGGGGTTTGAGCCTGCCACAATAGTTAATCAATCATCACATGAGGATGCGCAAAACATGAATACCGTCCCGCAGGCACCGCTGATTCTGATCACGGGGGGCAGTCGTGGCGTGGGCGCCGCCACCGCGCGCCTGGCCGCCGCACAGGGCTACGATGTGGCGATCAGCTACGTCGCCAATGAATCCGCCGCCCTCGCAGTGGTGGCCGATGTGGAAGCGCTGGGCCGCCGGGCGCTGGCCGTGCGCGCGGATAGCGCGGACCCCGAGCAGGTCGCCCAGCTATTCGCCGCCATCGACCAGACGTTCGGCCGGATCGACGTGCTGGTGAACAACGCCGCCATCCTCGCACGGCAGTCCCGGCTGGAGGATCTCGATTTCGCGCGGATGCAGCGCATCTTCGCCGTCAACGCCATCGGCCCCATGCTCTGCGCCCAGCAGGCGGCCCGGCGCATGTCCCAGCGTCACAACGGGCGGGGCGGCGTGATTATCAATATCTCGTCGGGCGCGGCCCGGCTCGGCAGTCCGAACGAGTATGTCGACTACGCGGCGTCCAAGGGCGCCCTGGAGACCTTCACCACCGGCTTCGCCAAGGAAGTCGCGCGGGAGGGCATCCGCGTCAACTGCATCCGCCCGGGGCACATCTACACCGAGATGCATGCCAGCGGCGGCGAACCCGGACGGGTGGATCGCGTCAAGGACTCGATCCCGATGGGCCGGGGCGGCCAGCCGGAAGAGGTCGCCCGCGCGATCCTGTGGCTGGCCAGCGCCGACGCGTCCTACAGCACCGGCACCTTCCTCGATGTCACGGGCGGGCGGTGAGCAGGCGCGCCAACGGGTGGGGGGCTACGGGGCTACGGGGCTTGGGCTACGGCTTGGGCTACGGCTTGGGCAGGCTGTGCATCAGGCGCCGGAAGTCATCAGGACATTGCGTCTTCAGCCGCTCCAGGCTGGTCCTGAGCTGGTCGACCCGGTCGGACTGGGTCTCGGCCTTGATCTGGCGGATCTGTTCGGCCAGTTCCAGGAACGCCTTCAGCGCGGCCTTGCTGTCGGGGTCGTCGGCAGGCTTCTGGTGTTTGACCAGGACTTCCAGGGCGTCCATGATGCGGCCGAGCTGGCGGCCATAGCTGTTTTCCGAGAGGATGCGGCGCTCCATGCCGGGGTCCCTCGAATTGTCCTCCGAGACAATGTAGGTATCCCCAAAGCGCCAGTTCGGCAGAATCGGCTGACTCAGCCATGGCGACACGAAGTAGCGCGAGCAGTCCTGCATCAGCTGCCGCGTGGAACTGGACCACGCATCAAAGACGTTCGGGGCAGGGTCATCGTGCGCGGTCGGCATGGTCGAGCTCCTTTGGGTGCGGGGTCGGTCGTCCAGAAACTATAGAAGACCGTGTGGGGTTTCGCCCGCCAGGATGGCGGACGCCGGCCCAGTGCCATGGCCTTCCACGCCGGCAGGTCTCAGGGCAGCCAGTGCGTGTCGCCAGCCACGGCTGGGGCAGGGGATACGGTGTAGTATCGGTGCCCGAACCCGTCCCAGTTTGGAGAGCAAGATGATCGTTTTCGTTACCGGCGCCACCTCAGGATTCGGCGCCGCCATTGCCCGCCGTTTCGCCACGGCGGGCCATCGCGTGATTGCGGCCGGACGCCGTGCGGACCGCCTGGCCGAGCTGGCCGACGCGCTGGGCCGCGATAAGGTATTGCCGCTGATCCTCGATGTCCGCGACCGCGAAGCCGTGGCCGCCGCCGTGGCCGCGCTGCCGCCGGAGTTTGCCGAGATCGACCTGCTGGTGAACAACGCCGGCCTGGCACTGGGCCTGGAGCCGGCGCAGAAGGCTGATCTGGACAACTGGGACACGATGGTCGACACCAACGTGAAGGGCCTGATGTATATGACGCGCGCCGTGCTGCCCGGCATGGTGGCGCGCAACCGCGGCCACGTGATCAACATCGGCTCCACGGCCGGCGCCTACGCCTATCCGGGCGGCAACGCCTACGGTGCGACCAAGGCCTTCGTGCGCCAGTTCTCGCTGAACCTGCGCGCCGACCTGCAAGGCACCCGCGTGCGCGTGACCGACGTGGCGCCGGGGCTGGTGGGCGGCACCGAGTTCTCGTCGGTGCGATTCAGCGGCGATCAGGCTCGCGTGGAGAAGGTCTACGAAGGCGCGGACGCCCTGACGCCGGACGACATCGCCGAAACCGTGTTCTGGGCCGCAACGCTGCCCGCGCGCGTCAACATCAACTTCGTGGAAGTGATGCCGGTCACCCAGTCGTTCGGGCCGCTGGCGATTCACCGGGAGTAAGGCAGGCATGGCGCAACGCGGAAGCGGTTGCGCCATGACCCCCGTTACCGCCGTTACGCGGTGACGACGCTCAGCACGACGTCGATATTGCCGCGCGTAGCCTTCGAGTACGGGCAGATGGCATCGGCGCGGTGCGCCACGGCTTCGGCCGCCTCCTGCGCCACGCCGGGCAGGTTGACGTGGATGCGGCCCTGCAGGAAGTAGTCCGCGCCAGTCATGCCCAGGTCCACCTCGATCTCGACCGACAGGTCGGCCGGCACCGCCACCTTCAACTCCTTGGCCGCAAGGCCCAGCGCGGCGATATAACAGGCCGACCACGCGCCGGCGAAGAGCTGTTCAGCCGTCGGGTGGGACTGCACCGCTTCATAGGCATAGGTCGGCGCCGTGTCGTTGCCGGGCGTGGTGAGATGGAGGTCGAGGTTGCCGTGATGGCGCGGGCCGCCCTTGCTGCCGGTGGTGTGGGTCTTGCCGGTGAACAGTACTTTTTCGATCTTGGTCATGATGGGTGAGGGTCTCTCTCAAACTAGTGTGGTTTAACAAATCGCATGCGATGTAATCGCATGCGTTGCATAATGGTTCACGGGACCGGACAAGTCAAGGCGTTTGTACGGCGCGCGTGAAGAAACCCGGCGGGCGGCGTGGCGGTGGGCCGGGGACGGCGCTCAGCGCTTACGATTGCGTCGCATACGATGTATTCTTTGCCATCGGCCCATCACGACGAGGAAGCAGATGAAACCCATTGATGAGACAAGCGCCGCGGATACCCCGCTGTCGGACTTCCTGTGCTTCGCGGTCTACTCGACCAATCTCGCCTTCGGCAAGCTCTACCGTCCCGTGCTGGACAAGCTCGGGCTCACCTACACCCAGTACGTCACCCTGGTGGCGCTGTCGGAGGCGGACGGCCAGACCGTCAGCGGCCTTGGCGAAAAGCTCTTCCTGGAGTCGAACACGCTGACGCCCATCCTCAAGAAGCTGGAGGCGATGGGCCATGTCGAACGCAAGCGCGACCCGGAGAACGAACGGCAGGTGCGCGTGAGCCTGACGAAAAGCGGGCGACGCGTGCGCGAGAAGGCCGCGAGCACCGACCTGATGTCGGCATGCGGGCTGACGCCGCCGGCCTTTGCCAAGTTGCAGAAGGAGGTCATCGCACTGCGCGACAACATCGTGCATGCGGTCAAGGACGAGACGTAGGGCCGGTGCCGCTGGAGTGAACGCCGATCCTCTGGCATGATCGGCCACATTGTCGCGATGGCTTTGTCGCGGCCCCGGGGATCGGTACACATGATTGAACGCTTGGCGGAAGACGCGATCCTGACGCTGGCGGACAGCTTGCCAGACACGGTGTTCCTGGTCGACAAGGCTGGGAAGATCCGCTACGTCAATGCGCGGTGCGCGGAGAGCCTGGGCCTGTCCCAGGCCGCCATCATCGGCCAGACCATGATCGAACTGGTGGCGCCGCATGACCGCGACCGGACGCTCCGTGAGGCGGGCGCGGTGATGGCCGGGCACCGGCGCACGGGGTTCGAGAACCGCTACCGGCACCGCGACGGCAGTGACGTTCACTTCTCATGGTCCGCCCGCTGGCTGGAGACGCATCAACTGCGCTTCGGCGTGGCGCACGACGTCACCGCCTTGCGGCAGCCCACCTGCGACCACCTGATTCCCGCCGCCTTGCTGAATGTATTGGAGCCCTGCGAGCAGCAGGTGCTGATGTTGCTGCTGACGGCAGCTTCCGAGAACCAGATCGCCGGACGGCTGGGCCTGACGGCATCCACCACGCAGGCGCATGTCGCCCGGGTCTTCACCAAGCTTGGCGTGCGCGGGCGCATGGGGCTGATGAGCCTGTGCCTGCGCGGCATGGAGCAGACCTGAAGGCATAGCGGGGCGTTCGACGGATAGGTCAGTGCGGACAAATGCAGTAATGATGTATTGCGATCCGCTAACAATTATTCTCGAATGCGCGCCACGCCATTGCGGAGGCCACGCGCCGCAGCGACCAGAGCGAGGACTATCGGAACGCGGCGACGGCCTTCGCGGAGAAGCGCAAGCCGACCTTCGTCGGCCGCTGAGGCTCGTCGATGGGTTAGCCCGCCGCCAACGGCGCCACGGTCGCGCCCTGGATGCGGTGCTTTTGCAGCGCCGCCGCCACCGCGCCGGACGCCTTGCGCTCCTCGACGAACGCCGCCAGGAAGGCCGCCGCCGCGTCGCCGCGAGACTTCGGCACGCCCATCGCCTGACGGATCACCATAAAGCGCTCGTCCAGCAGGCGCAGGTTGGGCAGGCCCCGGATATCCGCCTCCAGTTGCTGGCGCACCCCGGCGGCCACGTCGAGATCCTGTTCGAGGAAGGTGCGGACCACCTCCTGCGACGACGGCGCGTGCACGATCTCCGCATGCTGGAGTTCGCGGGACAGGAACAGGTCGTAGGCGCTGCCCTTGCCCACCACCACCCGGGTGCCGGCGTGGTCCACGTCCGCGTTGGTGCGCACCGGCGAGTCGTTGTGCACGAGGTAGTAGCCCTCGATCAGCACGTAGGGCTCGGTGAAGGCGATGCTGGCGCCGCGCTTGGGGTCGATGGCAAAGAAGCCGATGTCGGCCTGCTCGTTCGCCACCAGATCGACCGACTTCCCGGCGGTTTCCACCACCACCAGCTCGAGCTTCACGCCCAGCCGCTCGGCCAGCGCGCCGGCCAGGTCCACGGATACGCCGCCAGCGCCGCCAGCGCCGCCAGCGGCGGGAACGTCAACGCGGTGCGCAAGAATCGGATTGCCCAGGTTGATCGAGGCACGCAGCACGCCGGTCGGGGCGAAGGCGTCCAGGAGTGGCTTGTCTACGGTCATGGGGTAGCAGTCGGAAACCTACGTTGGGGGAGGGCGCCGGCCCGCACCGGGGCGGGCGTGGCGGACATTGTATCGCCGCGTATCGGCGCCGGGCGTTCGTACATCGGCATACAGAACCGCCCCCGGCCCGATACACGCGCCACACACCGGCGCGTTGCAATGTCGACTCATTCCACTGCAACGCAAAGGCTTCCCATGACTGCTACCCGCACCCCCGCCCGCACCCCCGCCAGCACCCCCGCCCGTATCTCCAGCCGTATCCTCGCCGCTACCGTCCTGCTGGCCGGCGCGGGGCTGTTCCAGGCCGCGCACGCCCAGAACGTCGGCCTCCATCGTACGGACCTGGTGCAGAGCGACCTGAGCACGCCGGGGCGCGAAGCCGTGCAGGTGCGGGTGGACTTCGACCCGGGCGCCGTCTCGATCAAGCATGCCCATCCGGGCGAGGAAATCGCCTACGTGCTGGCGGGCGAACTCGAATACCAGCTGGAGGGCCGCGCGCCGGTGACGCTGAAGGCCGGCGAGGCGCTGTTCATCCCGGACGGCACCGCGCACGTGGCCAAGAACGTGGGGCGTGGCAAGGCGTCGGAACTGGCGACCTATGTGGTCCGGAAGGGCGTGCCGCTGGTAGCGCCGGTCAAGTGACGTTCAAGGCACGGTCACGGCGCTTCCCTACAGGTCGCGCGTCCGGGGAATGATCACCGCCTGCCCGTGCAGCACGCCGTCGGCGTCGATCAGCTGCCACAGGGTGGCTTCCTCGATCATGAAGCGCTTGCCCGTGCGGGTGATGCGCACGCCGGTGTAGCCGGTCTCGTAGCCCACGCGCTGCACGCGCGCCAGGAACGCCTGCCGCTCCGCCTGATTGGGCGGCTCGGCGGAGAGCCGGGACGGCAGCCGCGTGATGGCGGCCCAGTCGTACTCGAAACGCTGCTGGGCGGCCAGGTTGCCGTAGACGAAAACCGGATCGGGCGCCGTGTTGTGGGCAAGTACCGCGAACGGCGCTTCCTCGTAGAGCCAGCGGGCCGCCTTGGTGGCGGGCATCGGCTCGGGCACCAGCGTGCGGCCGAGCAGCCGCTGGTAGCTATCGGCCAGAAGCTGGTAGTAGGCGGCGTCGCCGGGCTCGCGGGGGGAAAGTATCGAAGACATAGGCGTAAAGCGGAAGGAAGGGAGCCAAGACAGCCATCAGGCAGCCATCAGGCCGGCTGGTCGATGGACTGGCCGATCCGCCACAGCACCCCGGACGGATCGTCGATCGTGAAGTCGCGCATGCCCCAGGGCCGGTCCTCGGGCGGGTTCACGCGCACGCCGTAGCGCGCGCCCAGGTCCTGGGCCACCACGTGCTGCCACCACGCCTCCACATCCACCACCAGCAGCGACATCATCAGGTTCTCGGCGAACGGCTTCTCGTAGAAGCGCGTCAGCAGGAAGCTGGAGCGCCCGGCGTGCAGGTAGGCCATCTCGTCGCTGCCCCACGCCTCCGTAAAGCCGAGGTCGAGGTAGAAACGCTTCGACAGGTCGAAATCCTGCGCCGGCAGAAACGCCTTGATCTCGATGGTGTCCATGTTCGCGGTCATCGCCGGCTCCCGGGTTGAACAGATGTAACGGACTGAGCGGGCGATGATAGCGCGGCTTCAGAAATGGTGCCGCATGCCCACCATCACGCCGATGCGGGTGGAGTCGTCCACGTCCGTGGCCGGCGTGCCGGCCCAGTACTCGGTCTCCCGCCCCACCGCGCCGCCGCGCGCATGCACGATATCCGCCTCCACGTAGACGCTGGTGCGCTTGGAGAGCGCGTAGTCGCCCACCAGCGCGATGCTGTCCGCGTTGCCGCCGCCCAGCCGCACCGGAGTGTCCTGGAACTGCGTGGTCACGTCGCCGGACTGCTGGTAGCGGTAATAGGCGCCCGAGACGTGGAACGCCGGCGTGAGCTGGTAGCCGAGCCCGACGAACGAGATGGCGAAGCGCGCGTCGCCGGCGGACTCGCGCCGGCCCATGTGGCCGAGGTAGGCCGTAGCCTTGCCGACCGCGTAGGAGCCCCCCACCGAGTAGTTGCGCAGCGTGTTGGCGCCATCGTCGCTGCGGCGCTGGTCGTAGGCCACGCCGAGCACCACCGGGCCCTGCTGGTATTTCACCCCGCCGCCGAGCGTGGTGCCGCGCCCCATGCTGCCGGCCTGCTCGCCGGCGCCGTAGTCCAGCTGCACGGAGAACGGCCCCACGGTGCGCTGGTAGACCACGCTGTTGTCGATGCGGTAGTCCTGGAAGAAGATGTCCCCGCCGATGTAGAGCGGATCGGACCAGAAATTGCCCCAGCCCTGGTCGAGCGGGTCGAACGCCCAGCCGATGTTGTTGATGGCGTTGTACTGGCGGCCGAAGGTCAGGCTGCCCCAGTCGCCGCTCAGGCCCACCCAGGCCTGCCGGCCGAACAGCGCGTTGTAGGACGCGCGGCCGTCGTCGCTGGCGAAGCCGCTTTCCAGCTGGAAGATGGCGTGCTGGCCGCCGCCCAGGTCTTCATCGCCCTTCAGGCCCCAGCGGCTGCCGACCATGCCGCCCGAGACCAGCGCGGCCTGGTCGTTGTGATGACCGTCGATGTTCGACGTATAGCGCACCGCCGAGCTGACGATGCCGTACAGGGTCACGCCCGGTGCGGCGTGGGCGGCGACGGGCAGGAGCCCGGCCGCAAGCAGCCAAAGGCTGGCTGGCTTCTTCATTGCGTTGTCCTCCGGAAAACGGACCGCCCGCGGCACACGCACGCGTGCCCCGGGAGGGTGGAGTCAGACAAACTGCCTGAGGGATTCAGTCCTGCGCGCGGTCCCCGATGGGTCGCCGACGGGTTCCCGGAAGGGTTCCCGGATAGGTCTCCGATGGGGGGCGCAGGTCAATGACCGGGCGGCTGCGCGCGATGGGCGGCGCAGTCCCCGGAGCGAAGGTGAAGCAGAGGGGTGTTTGCCGGGCAGATGATGCTGGGAGGGGCTGGATGCAGCGGCGCCCCGGCCGGCAGAACGGGGCGTAGTTTACCGCATGCGCGGGGAAGCCCCGCGAAAGTGACGATTACGTTGCTAATTCATCTTCAGCCGAAGGTGAACGCGTAAGCCTGCACACCCGGATCGAGGAAGCGGATCTCGAACGTGTGGTCGCCAACTTCGCCCGCCTGCCGCACCAGCTGGTAGAGCCGGGTTTGCGTGACCGCGCCATTGCCGTTCTCGTCGGTGTCCGCGCCATGGCTGGCACCGGGCGGCTTGCCGTCGATGGTCACCTGGAAGCGCACCGCCTGCCCATTGGCTGCCGGGCCGAGCACGAGGTGCAGGTCGCGCGCATGGAAGCGGTAGGCGATGGTGCCGTTGGCGCGGTCAAGTGTCCCTTGCTCCGCTCCCACGGTCCAGCGGCCAGACAGCCCCCAGCTGTTCAGATCCAGCTTGCCGACCGTGTAGTCGCGCGCCGCATCGGGCCGCAGGCCGCCGGGGGAGGCGAAGTTGGTAGCCTGCTGGTAGCCGACATAGGTCTCGCCCGAACGCACGTTGTTCAGGTCAGGCATGGCCTGCGCGCCGCGCGCCTCCGGGGCGACCAGCCCCGTGGCCACCGACTTGTCGCCGGCTTCCGCAAGTAGTGCTTGAATCACACGTTCGGACGTCGCATAGCCACCTTCGCCGAATTGGTGATGGCGGATGTTGCCGCGACCATCGACGAAATACGCCGCCGGCCAGTAGCTGTTGTCGAAGGCGCGCCAGATCTTGTAATTGCTGTCGATGGCCACCGGGAAGCCGATGCGGAAGTCCGCCACCGCACGGCGCACATTCTCGGGCTGCTTCTCGAACGCGAACTCCGGCGTATGTACGCCGATCACGGTCAGGCCCTGGTCCTTGTACTTGTCCGCCCAGGCGCGCAGGTAGGGCAGGGAGCGGATGCAGTTGATGCAGGAATAGGTCCAGAAGTAGACCAGCGTGACCTTGCCCTGCAACTGCTCCCGGGTGATCGGGGCCGAGTTGAGCCATTGCACCGCGCCGTCCAGCGCGGGCAGGCGGCCTTCGACCGGCAGCGGGGGCAACGCGCCCGACACACCGCCCGGGAAGCCCACGCGGACGTCGTTAGCGGCCAGCAGCATGCCGTCATTGGTGTGGTTGGCGTTGCTAGCGGCATTAGCGGCATTAGCGGCATTAGCGCCGTTTTTTGCGGCCTGCGGCGGCATGTCGCGGGCCTTTTCCACCGCATTGAGCAGCGCCTGTTCGATCCCGGTGGTGCTGCCGGCCGACAGCCGCGCCAGCAGACCGGTGTCCGTGCCGGTGCCGATGATCGCCACGCCAGCCAGCACGCCCACGCCCAGGCCGCGCCGCAGCCACTCGCCGGCACCCATCGACCGCTTCATCGCCGCAAAGACCCGGCCGCCGATGCCCAGCGCCACGGCCAGCGAGCTGGCGGCACCCGCCGCGTAGGCGGCCAGCAGCAGCGACGTTTGCACGCTGGCGCCATTGAGCGCCGCGCCGGTCAGCACCAGGCCGAGGATCGGGCCGGCGCAGGGCGCCCAGAGCATGCCGGTGGCCACGCCGAGCAGCAGCGAGCGCCATACCGTGGAGGTGTCGCCATCACCGGCCAGCCGGTTGCCGAGTGCCACCACGGGTCGGGCCAGCCGGTCCGCCAGCGCGGGCAGCAGCAGGCTCGCGCCGAAGATCGTGAGCAGGACCAGCGCGGCGTAGCGCCCCACCTGATTGGCATGCACCACCCAGGCGCCGCCCACCGAGGCCAGCGAGGCCACGGCGGCAAAGGTCAGCGCCATGCCGGCCAGCATCGGCAGCGTGCTGCGCACGAAGGGCTGGCCGGCGCGGGCGAACACGAAGGGCAGCACCGGCAGGATGCACGGGCTCAGGATGGTGAGTGCGCCACCTATATAGGCAAGTATCAGCAGGGTCATGATTGGCATCCGGTAGGAAGATTGGCTTGCCTCGATCAGACCCGCTGCGCATATCGCCGATGTGTCGCCAGCGCGGCTGGGCGTATGCCACTGTGGCGAGGCCGTCGCCAGATACAGAGTGATACATGGCGGCGTCCGGCGGGCTCGCCGATCGGCCCGGTAGCGTCCGATTTGCCCGATTTGCCCGATTTGGTCCGAGCCGGCCCGATTTGGTCCCCGGTTTGGCCCGCTTTGGCCCGTTCCCGTCACCCGAATCCCGCCGGATCGGGGTGCTCCCCCCCTCCGCCCCGCCGCCTTTTTGTACGCCTTTGTATCTGGCTCCCGCAGCGATACGTGCCCTGACAGTAAGGCCCCCAAATCGCTACGGGCGCGATACGTCCGTCGACTTAAATGCATTCCGTGGCAGCGCGGCAAGCGAACAAACCAGACGCACCGCAACCCGCCTCGCAATACCTGAATGACTACCGAACCCAAATTTCAAGGAAATACGATCATGACCTCCATCGCCAAGCGCCTCGTTCTCGCCGTTGCCCTCGTTGCCGCCGCTGCCGGCGCCCAAGCCGCCGTAACCGGCGCCCGTGATGTCTACACCGACGGTGCCCGCTCGGTGCAGGAGCCGCGCAACCCGTACAGCGACGGTGCCCGCTCCGTGCAGGACGCCCGCAGCCCGTACAGCGACGGCGCCCGCAACGTCGACCCGTTCACCGATGGCGCCCGCAATGTCGATCCGTACACGGACGGCGCCCGCATCGTGGCCGGCCTGGACCGCACCGGCGTCTCGGCCGACCCGGCACGCACGGTCGACCCCTACCTCGACGGCGCCTACGCCTGATTCGACTGATTCGCCTGATTCACCTGATCCGCCCGACTGGATCCACGCATTTCAACCCGCAAACTGGAAAACGACATGACCCGTATCGAAAACGTCCTGTACACCGGCAAGGTCCACATCACCTCCGGCGGCCGTGACGGCGCGGCGCGCAGCGACGACGGCCGGCTGGACATCAAGCTGGCCTCGCCGGGCACCCGCGGCATCGGCACCAACCCGGAACAGCTGCTGGCCGCCGGATGGTCCGCGTGCTTCATCGGCGCCATGGGCCTCGCGGCCAAGGCCCGCAAGGTGCAACTGCCGGGCGACACCGCCGTGGACGCGGAAGTGGACCTCGGCAAGGCCGGCGATGCCTACCTGCTGCAGGCGCGCCTGAACGTGAGCCTGCCGGGCGTGCCGCGCGATGTGGCGCAGGCGCTGGTGGAGACGGCCCACCAGACCTGCCCGTACTCGAAGGCCCTCACCGGCAACATCCATATCGAGATCAATCTGGTCTGATCGGCCCGATCTGGTTGGATGGCAGTCCCGCGCAGCGTTCCTTTGCCAGGACGCTGCGATCCGCATTTCATGACTGCCGCGCTGCCGATGGATCGCCTACAGTGGACTTCACGCCGCCGTTTCGCGGCGGAGCCTGGCCCGCAGGGCTACCCCCGCCGGGCGGATGCCCGTCCGCCCGGCCCAGGTCTTCCATTGGAGCGCATGATGACCAAAACGTATAACCGCCTGGACAAGTCCCAAGCCGCCGTGCTGCTGGTGGACCATCAGGCCGGCCTGATGTCGCTGGTGCGTGATATCGAACCCGACAAGTTCAAGAACAATGTGCTGGCGCTGGCCGACTGTGCCAAATACTTCGGCCTGCCCACCGTCCTGACCACGAGCTTCGAGGATGGCCCGAACGGCCCGCTCGCCCCGGAACTGAAGGCGATGTTCCCCGAGGCGCCGTTCATTCCGCGCCCCGGCCAGATCAACGCCTGGGACAACGCCGACTTCGTCGCCGCCGTGAAGGCCACCGGCAAGAAGCAGCTGCTGATCGCCGGCGTGGTCACCGAGGTCTGCGTCGCCTTCCCGGCACTGTCGGCCATCGAGGAAGGCTATGACGTCTTCGTGGTCACCGACGCCTCCGGCACCTTCAACCCGATCACGCGGGACGCGGCCTGGCAGCGCATGACCCAGGCCGGCGCGCAGCTGATGAGCTGGTTCGGCGTGGCGTGCGAGCTGCACCGCGACTGGCGCAACGACATCGAGGGGCTCGGCACGCTGTTCTCGAACCACATTCCCGACTACCGCAACCTGATCACGAGCTACACCACGGTCAAGGGCAGCAAGTAAGCCGCCCTGATTTCGCCGATGGGACGGCGCCGGCCCGGGCCGTCCCGCGCCCTGGGGCGCTAGGCTTCGCGCAGCGCCCCGAACGCTTCGGCGAGATGGTCCACCAGTGCCCGGACCGACGGCAGCAGGCCGCGCCGGGAGGGGAAGACCACGTGCAGGATTTCGGGCCGGGGCGGCCATTCCGGCAGCAGCCGTACCAGCGAGCCCTCGGCCAGCTGCGCCGACACCATCATCACTGGCAGGTGTCCCACGCCCACCCCCGCCAGCGCGGCGGTGCGCAGCGCGATCATGTCGCCGGTCACGAAGCGCGGCCGATGGCGGATGTCCGCCGCCTCGCCATCGGGGCCGCATAGTCGCCAGACATGCTCGGCCTGCGGGGCGCCCAGGCTCAGGCTCGGCCAGTCGGCCAGGTCCGCCGGGCGTTGCGGCAGGCCACGCTGCCGCACGAGGTCGGCGCTGGCGAACAGGCATTGCGTGCGTTCGGCCAGCACGCGGATGACCAGGTCGCTGTCCTGCAGCGGCGGCGGCCGGACGCGAATGGCCACGTCCACCGCTTCCGCCACCGGGTCCACGCGCCGGTTGGTCGCTTCCAGATGAAGCGTCACATGCGGGTGGCGCACCATGAAGTCCGCCAGCATGGTGCCGACGTGAACCTGCAGCAGCGCCACCGGACACGTCACACGCACAATGCCGCGCGGCGCCGCGCGGGTCATGTCGATGGCGTCCTGCGCCGCCTCCGCCTCCACCAGCATCGCCTTGCAGTGCTCGTAGTAGGTGCGGCCGATCTCCGTCATGGCGAACTGGCGCGTGGAGCGGTGGATCAGCCGCACGCCGAGCCGCTCCTCCAGCAGGCTGATGCGCCGGCTGAGCTTGGACTTCGGCACCCCCAGCGCACGGCCGGCCGGCGCGAAGCCGCCATGTTCCACTGCCTCCACGTAGTAGTAGAGATCGTTCAGATCTTGCATGCGTGCCTGGGTTTGTCGTTCACGAAATAGGACGCTGAGAGCGTGAATCCGAGTCTACAGCCAAAGCCGCGGGCAGCCTATGCTGAGTCCGCACTCACCTCCAAGGAGAACCACCATGAGCAGCCCGGCAAACTTCAACGGCCAGCGTCCTGTTATCGACCCCTCCGATACCGCGATGCTCCTGATCGACCATCAGAGCGGCCTGTTTCAGACCATCGGCGACATGCCGATGCCCGAACTGCGCCAGCGCGCGGCGGCGCTGGCCCGGATGGCCACGCTCTGCAAGCTGCCGGTCATCACCACCGCGTCCGTGCCGCAGGGGCCCAACGGCCCGCTGATTCCCGAAATCCATGAGAATGCGCCGCACGCGCGCTATGTGGCGCGCAGGGGCGAGATCAACGCGTGGGACAACCCCGAGTTCGTCGCCGCCGTGAAGGAGACCGGGCGGAAGACGCTGGTCATCGCCGGCACCATCACCAGCGTCTGCATGGCCTTTCCGTCGATCAGCGCGGTGGCGGACGGCTACAAGGTGTTCGCGGTGGTCGATGCGTCCGGCACCTACTCGAAAATGGCCCAGGAGATCACGCTGGCGCGCGTGGTGCAGGCCGGCGTGGTGCCGATGGACACCGCCGCCGTGGCCTCCGAACTCCAGCAGACCTGGCATCGCGACGATGCCCAGCAGTGGGCCGAGGTCTACACGAAGATCTTCCCGGCCTACCAGTTGCTGATCGAGAGCTACACCAAGGCCCAGGCCGTGCAGTCGGCAGGCGAGGTGCTCGACTCCGCGCGCTGAACACACCCGGTCCCACATGGTAGAGTCGGCGCACCATGAAGACCTTGTTGATCGTCTATCACACGATGACCGGGGGCACGGCGCAGATGGCGGAGGCGGCGGCCCGGGCGGCGCGCGGGCAGGAGGGCGTGGCCGTCCGGCTGCTGCGCGCCACCGAGGCCGGCGCCGCCGATGTGCTCGCGGCCGACGGCTACCTGTTCGCCACGCCAGAGAACCTGGCGGCGATGTCCGGCCTGATGAAGGATTTCTTCGACCGTTGCTACTACCCGGTGCTGGACCGCGTGAACGGCCGCCCCTACGCGGCCATGATCTGCGCCGGCAGTGACGGCCAGAACGCGCAGCGCCAGCTTGAGCGCATCGCCACGGGCTGGCGCCTCAACCGCGTGGCGCCGACGCTGATTGTCTGCACCAGGGCGCAGACGCCGGAAGCCATCCTCGCCACGAAACAGATCGGCCAGGACGACCTGGACCATTGCGCCGAGCTTGGCGCCGGCCTGGCGGCCGGCCTCGCGCTCGGCGTGTTCTAGCCCCTCAGGCTCCCTCAGGCTCCCTCAGGCTCCCTCAAGCTCCCTCAGGCCGTGCCGTCGATGCGGATCGACAGGCCCGTCTCGGTGTAGACCGCCGTGGTCTTGTAGCCCGGCACCGAGATCGTCGTGAAGCGGCCGCGCAGGCTGCCGCAGTTCAGCAGCGCAATGGTGTCGCCCACCGACGGACGGAAGCCGCTGCGGAAGTTCACCGCCAGCGTGCCGCCCGCCACCGTGGCGATGCCGCTGACCGCGAGGCGCCCCGCGCCGCCGCTGCCGATGTCCAGTTGCAGCGTGGTGTCGGCCAGTTGCGTGAACGCGCCGGCGATCACCAGTTGCGCGTCCGCGCTCGACGCCAGCGTACCGCCGCCCAGATAGACCTCTCCCTTGCCGAATGCCGTGGCCGAGACCGCCTGCAGCATGCCGGCCGTCACCTGCGTGCCGCCCGTGTAGGTGTTCTGGCCGCCCAGGCGCAATGTGCCGGTGCCCTGCTTGGTCAGCTTGCCGTCACCGCCGATGTCGTTGCGCCACGTGTCCAGCGCGTGGAAACCGCCACGGCTGGCATCCATGTTCACGACCACGTCGCCCCGGAACGCGCCGTAGCCATCGGCCGCGGCGAACAGGTTCAGGCGGCCCCAGCCTTCGGCATCGTCCATCACCGGGTAGCCCGACGCCACGGCCGTGGTCTTCAGCACCACGCGGCGCTGGGCGGCGTCCAGGTACGGCAGGCGCGTCTCCAGCAGCACCTCGGCCCCCTTCGGCACCACCGCCGGCTTCGTCGTATCGGCGATCGGCGCGAAGCCGAATGTCATGCGGCGCACGTAGTTGGCTTTGTTGGTGGCGTAGTCGGCAAAGCGGTCGGTGGCGGTGCTGCCCGAATGCGCGAAGTCACGGAACGCTGCGTCGGTGGTGACGTTGGCCGCCGCCATCAGCGTGCTGCGGGCCTGGGCGTAGGCCGCGTCCTTGCGGGCGGCATTGTTGCCGGTGGCGATGCTGGCCGCCGCCGTGGCCTGGCCGAGCATGCGGCCGCTCACCACGTCCAGCGGCGAGTGCATGCCGGCGAGGATGCGGTTCTCGCCAAGTTCCAGGCCGCGCGCCACCATCTCCTGGAAGCGCTCGGGCACCACGTAGGCCATGGCGATGGCGTCGCGCACCGCTTCGGCGGTGTGGCCGCTGGTGTAGCCGCCATCGGTGGCCGGCGTGGGGCTCTTGGCCGGTTCCAGCGCCGGCACCACCTGCACGCTGGCGCTCCAGCGCCACGGACGCGCGTACTTGAAGAAGCGCTTGGCCGGTTCGGTGGAGCCGTTCTCGCCGATGTTGTTGACGAAGTCCACCACCGTGCCGAACGCCGTGTTGGCGCTGCCGGCCACGCCGGTGTTGTTGCCGCTGTCGTTGTAGAGCACGGTCGTGGCGTCGGCGGCGATGTCGGTGATCGTGGTGGTCTGCTGGGCGGCGGTGCGCCATGCGGTGGTCAGCGGGCCCATGCCGTCGGTGATGCTGTACGCCTTGCCCCGGCGGTCGTCGAGATAGGCGGCCAGCGTCTGGGCGGCGGTGCGCTGCGCGGTCACGGTGGCCACGTAGTCGATGTTGGCGGCGAGCACGGCGGCGTTGCGGATCGTGCCGTCGGTGGCGTCGCCGGGCAGGCCGGTCCAGTCCGAGGCCACCACGGCCGGGAAGCTGCCGTTGGCCGCCGCGGTGGTGCCGGCATCGACGATCAGCGAGCGGGGCTGCCACAGGTCGAGGAAGCCACCCAGCACGCGCACGCCGGCGTTGGTGTCCTGCGTGGCGTAGCGCGCGTCGCCGCGCTGGTTGGTATAGGCGAAGTCGACGAACGGCAGCACCGCCGCCTGGTCGGCCACGGGCGCGCTATCGACGAAACCGAGGTCCTTCGGCGCCGCCGGCACGGCCAGCGGCGGGGTCGATGCGCCCGTGTTGTTGGTGTTGTTGTCGTCGCTGCCGCCGCAGGCGGTCAGCAGCATGGCCCCGATCAGGCTGGCGATCAGGGTACGGGCATGGCGGGGAGAGAGCATGGTGGGCAGGCGCGGCGGCCGGGGAACGAACGGAAGCCCGCCATGCTAGGGAGGGAGCGTGAAGCTGTTATGACGATTGCTGCACGTGAACCTCTAATAAAGTCCGGCCGATGTCATCGGGGTTTCACGCCATCATGGCTGGCGGCGAGCGCGGCCACGAAGGCGTCGATCACCGGGCTCGGTGTCCCGGCGCGGGTCACGGCCACCAGCGTGGCGCGCACGCGGAGATCGTCGATCGGCACGAAGGCGACGTCGGTGCGGTTCGGCGCCGCCACCGACGCCCCTACCAGCGTGAAGCCGAGCCCGGCTGCCACCAGCCCCAGCGCGGTATGGATCTCGATGGCCTCATGTCCTGGCGTGGGATGGGCGCCGGCGTCGCGCAGTGCCGTCACCATATGGCTGGCGAACCCGCTCTGCGGGTCTTTCGGATACTGGATCAGCGGCAGCGCGTCCAGCTCCCGCGCGGCGATGGCGGTGCGCTGTGCCAGCGGGCTCTGCAACGGCACGGCGGCCACGAAGGGGTCTTCGAACAGCGTGGTGTAGTGCAGGTCGGCAGGCCGCTCGAACTCGCCCACATAGCGCGAGATGCCCACGTCGATACGCCCGCGCCGCAGTTGCGCCGGCTGGTGCTCGGACAGCAGTTCGAGTGGATCCAAGTGCACATCCGGATGCTGTTCCCGAAAGCGCTGCACCGCTGCCGGCAGGATCGAGAAGATGGCCGAGCGCGTAAAGCCGATGCCGAGCCAGCCCAGGTTGCCGGCGGCGATGGCGCGCGCCTCCTCGTCCAGCCGGCGCATCTGCGCGAGCAGGTCCTTGGCGCGCGGATAGAGAAACTGGCCGGTGGCGGTCAGCGTCATCGGGCGGCGGGAGCGGTCGAACACGGGCGCGCCGAGCAGGGATTCCAGCTGCCCAAGCTGCATGCTGATGGCCGTGGGTGCCACGAACAGCCGGTTGGCGGCTTCCGCCGCGCTGCCCGCATCCACCACTTCGCAAAAATAACGTAGCTGCCGCAAGTTCATTTTTATTGAAGTCGAGTCCATTTTTCGATGTTTGATCTCGATAGGACTTTACTTGAAACTGCGTGCATCCGTAGAGAAAAGCAGCAGGAGACGCAGCACGATGAGCGACACCCCCGACACCCCCGACACCTCCCAACCCGGCCAGGCCGACTGGCTGGCCCGCGCCCGCCAACTCTCGACCGCCGAGATCTCGGACGCCCTCGACTATTTCCGCCTGCCCGGCAGCGCGCTGGGCATCCAGCACATCGCCGGCCAGCCGCAGGTGTTCGGCCCGGCCTTCACCGTGGCCTTCGTGCCGGTGGACCTGGCCACGCCGGGCACCGTGGGCGACTTTCTCGATGACATTCCGCAGGGCGCAGTGGCCGTGCTGGACAACGCGGGCCGCGTGGACTGCACGGTCTGGGGCGGCATCATGAGCCGGCTGGCGGCGCATCGCGGGGTGGGCGGCACGGTGATCCACGGCGTCTGCCGGGACACCGCCGAGGCCGACGCGGCCGGCTATCCGCTCTATGCGCGCGGCCGCTTCATGCGCACCGGCAAGGACCGGGTGCAGGTGCGGGCGGTGGAGCAGCCGGTGAGTTTGGGCGATGTGCGCGTGGCCAGCGGCGACTTCATCGTGGCGGACCCGGACGGCGTGGTGGTCGTCCCGCAGGCTCGCGCGCAGGAGGTGTTCGAACGCGCGCTGCGCACGCGTGACGTGGAGGACCAGATTCTCGGCGCCGCGCTGGAGGGCATGGCGCTGCGTGACGCCCGCCGCCAGTTCGGCTATCACACGCTGCAACGCGCCGGCCACTGAGCCCGGCGTGGCGAAGGGGCTGCCCCGGCCCCTCGCACACTATAAATAGAGATGGAGACAGACATGGCATTCCCCTCCCCGCAGACCAGTGGGCGCCGGCGCGCGGCGTACGGATTCGCGCTGGCCGCGACCTTTGCTGCAGCCTTCGCCGGCGTGCAATCCACCGCCCTCGCCGCTGCCGATACCCCCGCCTACCCCTGCACCACGCTGCGCGTCGTCTCGCCCTACCCGCCGGGCGGTACCACGGACATCCTCGCGCGCATCGTCGCACCGGGCTTGTCGAAGCGCCTTGGCGTGCCGGTGATCGTGGACAACCGGGGCGGCGCCAGCAGCAATATCGGCACCGAGTTCGTGGGCCGCGCCAAGGGCGATGGCTGCACGGCGCTGCTCGGCAACAACACCGGCATCGTCATCAATCGCAGCCTGTACAAGCTCAAGCTGGACCCCACCCGCGCGCTGGCCCCGGTGGGCGAGGTGGCGTCCGTGCCGCTGGTGCTCTACGTCAACACGGCGCTGCCGGCCAGCAACGTCGGGCAGCTGGTGGATCTGGTCAAGGCGTCGCCGGGCAAGTACAGCTACGCCTCGGGCGGCAGCGGCAGTCCGCAGCATCTGGCGGGCGAACTGCTGAAGCTGGAGCGCCATCTGGACCTGATCCACGTGCCGTATCGCGGCCAGGGGCCGGCGCTGAGCGATGTGCTGGCGGGGCAGGTGCCGATTGCCTTCGAGACCACCACGGCGCTGGCACCGCAGCTCAAGTCCGGCCGCGTGCGGCCGCTGGCCACCACGGGCGCGAAGCGCGCCCGTGCGCTGCCTGACCTGCCGACCATGCAGGAGGCCGGCTTCCCGGGCTTCGTGATCGAGAACTGGTACGGCCTGTTCGTGCCGGCGGAGACGCCCGCGCCGCTGGTGCAGCGCCTGAGCGACGACCTCAACGCCGTGCTCGGCGAGCCGGATGTCGCCGCCAAGCTGGCCGAGATGGGCTCGGGCGACGTGCGCGGCACGCCGGCCCAGTTCCGCGCCTTTATCGGCAAGGAACTGCCGTACTGGGAATCCCTGGTCAAGCGCTCCGGCGCGACCGTTGACTGACATCCATCGCCGCTCACCATGACAACTTCGATCACCGCCGCCCAGCTGGACCAGCTCAAGCGCCTGGGTACCGCCACGATTCACGAGGCACAGGGCCAGCGGGGCGCCGTGGACCCGCGCATCGCGCCGCTGGACCCGTCCATGCGGCTGGCCGGCCCGGCGCTGACCGTGGACATCCGCCCCGGCGACAACCTGATGATTCACTACGCGCTGACCAAGGCGCGCCCGGGCGATGTGCTGGTCGTGGACGCCAAGGCGTTCGTCGATGCCGGCCCGTGGGGCGATGTGCTGACCTTCGCGGCGCAGCAGATCGGCATTGCCGGGCTGGTCATCGACGGCGCGGTGCGCGATGCCTCGCAAATCGTCGAGATGGGCTTCCCGGTGTTCTGCCGGGGCCTTAGCATTCGCGGCACCAACAAGCACCAGCCGGGCAAGCTGAACCTGCCGCTGGTCCTGGGCGGGGCGGTGGTGCGGCCCGGCGACATCGTGGTGGGAGACCGCGATGGCCTCGTCATCGTGGCGGCGGAGGAGGTGCCCGAGGTCATCGCCGCCAGCGCGGCGCGCGAGCAGAAGGAGGCGCAGATGCGCGAGCGGCTGGCCCAGGGCGCGACCATGGTCGAGCTGCTGGGCCTGCGAGAGACGCTTGCGTCACTCGGACTGCGATAACAATCAGTCCGCCGTGGCGTAACGCGGGGCCGGCTCGTTACGGGACAGCTGGCCCATCATCGACTGGCGCGCGCTTTCATAGGCCTGCCACGTCTCGATGGCGTGCAGCGACGGGATCGTGACCAGCTCGCCCTGGTCGAAGCCGGCCAGCGCCGCATCCACCATGGCCGCCGCCGGCATCACGATGGCGGGGTCGAGGTGCTCTACCGGCAGGCCGCCAATCGCCCAGAAATCGGTCGCCGTGGCGCCCGGCAGCACCGCCTGCACGCGCACGCCCTGGTCCTTCAGCTCGTGATGGAGCGACTGGCTGAGCGCCAGCACGTACGCCTTGCTCGCCCCATAGACCCCGTTGAGGATCTCCGGCGCCACCGCCACGATCGACGCGATATTGATGATCGACCCCTGCCCGCGTGCCACGAAGCCCGGCACGGCGGCGTAGGTGAGGCGCGTCAGGGCGGTCACGTTCAGCTCGACCATCCGCGTCATGTTGTCCACATCGCTCTCCAGCAGCGGCGTGTGCGTGCCGACGCCGGCGTTGTTCACCAGCAGCGTGATGCTGGCGTCCTGGCGCAGCTTGTCTTCCACCGTGGCCAGCGAGGCGCGGTCGTTCAGGTCCGCCACCAGCACTTCCACTTCGCGGCGCGTCTCGTCCGTGATGCGCGCGGCCAGCGCGTTCAGCTTCTCCCGGTTGCGGGCCACCAGGATCAGGTTGTAGCCGCGCCGCGCCAGCCGCTCCGCGTAGAGCGCGCCAATGCCGGTGGAGGCGCCCGTGATCAGGGCCGTGCCGAGGGGAGGGGTCGGGATGATTGCCATGGTGATGCTCCTTGTGAATCGGTTCGTATCGTCGGATCGGATTCGTCGAATCCATGGATGCCATCGTAGGGACGTTTGACGATGGCCGAAATGACGTTTATGGTACGGATTCAGGACATGACCCCACGGCGGGTAGTGGAGTGATCAATGCATCGCATCGGATTTCTGTTGCTGGATGGCTTTCAGGTGATGGCGCTGGCCACGCAGAGCGTGTTCGAGTACGCCAACATGGTGGCGGGCGAGCCGTTCTACGCCATCGACAACTACTCGGTGGAAGGCGGGCCGGTGGCCTCCTCGCTGGGCATGCATGTGGAGACGCGCGCCGCCGGCCCGCGCACGGCGGTGGATACGTGGATCATCGTCGGCGTGGGGGACCCGGTCGCCACGCCGACGCCGGCGGCGCATCTGGACTTCGTGCGCCGCGCGGCGCCGCGCGCACGGCGGGCGGCGTCGATATGCACCGGCGCCTTCGTGCTGGCCGAGGCGGGGCTGCTGGAAGGCCGGCGCGCCACCACGCACTGGGCGTACGCGCGGGCGATGCAGCAGCAGCACCCGGACATCCGCGTGGAGGACGACCGGATCTATATCGTCGATGGCCCGATCTGGACTTCTGCGGGCATGACGGCCGGGTTTGACCTGGCGCTGGCGCTGGTCGAGAAGGATCTTGGCGCGGACGCGGCGCGGTCCCTCGCGCACAAGCTGGTGATGGTGCAGCGGCGCGCGGGCGGGCAGTCGCAGCACTCGGAACTGCTGGACATGGCGCCGAAGTCAGACCGCATCCAGCGCGCCATCGACCACGCGCGCAAGCACCTGAGCCAGCCGCTGACGGTGGAGGAACTCGCGCAGACGGTGCACCTGAGCCCGCGCCAGTTCAGCCGGATCTTTACGGCGGAGACCGGGCAGTCGCCGGCCAAGGCGATTGAAAGCCTGCGGCTGGAGGCGGCGCGGCTGATGATCGAACAGAGCCGCCACCCGCTGGACGTGGTGGCGCGCGAAACCGGCTTCCGGGACCGCCGGCATATGCGCGAGGCCTTCGTGCGCGGTTTCGGCCTGCCGCCGCAGGCGGTGCGGCGCGCGGCGCGCGCTTAGGGTGGCTGGCGGGTTGTTCTGTTCGCCTAGCGCCGGCGGCCCCAGCGGCGGCTGCGCCGCGCCAGCCGGCGCGCGCGCAGCAGGAGGAAGAGACGCGGCAGCACGTCGTCGAGCACCGGCACCAGCGCCACCAGCAGCAGCAGCGCCGCCAGCGGAATCGTGGCGGTGTAGCCGATGCCGTTGAACGCCAGCGCCCCCACCACGCCCCCGCCGAAGAACAGTCCCACCAGCAGGGAGAGCATGCGCAGCTTGGTGTGGTTGGCCGTCACGGGCCGCCGGTTGCCCAGCGGCGGCGCCCAGTTCCAGTAGCACAGCTTGCCCAGTTCGATGCCGATATCCGTGACCATGCCGGTGACGTGCGTGGTGCGGATCTCGGCGTTGGAAACCTTGGTGATCATCGCGTTCTGCAGGCCCATCATGAAGCACAGCAACATCACCGTGGCCGGTACGAACAGCCACTGCTTCAGGCCCAGTTGCGCGCCCATCAGCCCGAAGCAGAGCAGCAGGCCGGCTTCCAGCACCAGCGGCAGCGCGTATTCGCTGCGCAGGCTGTTGCGCCGGGCCCAGTTGATGGTGATGGCGGAGCAGGCAGCGCCGAGCAGGAAGGAGAGGAAGGCGCCCAGGCCCTGGAGCAGCAGGGCGATGTTGCCGAGCACCAGATCGTCGGCCATCGCCGAGACGATGCCGGACATATGCGAGGTGTACTGCTTGACCGCGAGGAACCCGCCCGCATTGGCCGCGCCCGCCACGAAGCACAGGAATCCGGCCAGTTGCCGGTTGGCGTGGGCAGTGCGCTGGCGCGCGGTGAGACTGCGCAGATAGGTGATAGGCATGGCCAACCTCGCGGGATCGCGACGCGGGAAAGCCCTCATCATACGACGCGGCCAATTGAAAATGCCTCCCGAAGGAGGCATTCAAGACCTAGGACGTCATATCCAGACAGCGTGTGACGCATCACGGTCACCTCGCCCGGGACAGACACGGTCTGGTCAAGTGATGGAGATCGACACGACATACCCCTGCATCAGCCATCCCTGCCGTCGACGCGCACCTGCAACAGGTAGGGCGTGTATTTGACGAGGTAGCACAGGAACGCCGCCACCCAGAGCGCGCCGGCCCCGGCCACCGCTTCGGCCTTGAGCGCCGGCAGCCAGAGCGGCAGCGCCACCCGGACCAGCGCGGACAGCACGATGCAGGCGTAGGCCAGGTGTTCCAGATGGCCGGTTTCCAGCCGCCGGCCGGTGTGGCCGAGCGCGGTGCGGGTGATCATGGCCATGATGGCGCAGCCAATCACGCCCACGGTCAGCGCGTGGAGCGCGGTGGAGCGGTCCAGCCAGCCCAGCGCGGCGCCGGCAATCAGCAGGAAGCCAATCGGCAGGAAGGCATAGGCCAGGTGGAGGATGGCGACGATGGGTTTGCGCCAGGTGCGCAGGGGGTCCCAGCCGGCCAGCCGGATGCCGTGCGCCGCCGCCGCGCCGAGTGCCAGCAGCGTGGTGGCCAGCGGCGACACCATCGAAGCATGGGCGACGATGGCGAGCAGGGTCAGCGCGATGACCGCGCGCTCCACCGTCGCCATCCGGCGGATGCGCACGCCGGGCACGCCGTTGGCGGTGAACATCGGAATCACCCGCCCGCCGATCACCGTGACGAAGACGATGACCAGCCCCGTGGCCGCATCGGCCATCTGGAAGGCCAGTCCGGGATGGCCGCTGGCCATGGCGAGGTCGAAGGCAAGGTTCAGCGCGCCCAGCACCCCCAGTGCGATGGCGAGGCCCATGTTGCGCTGGTTCCTGGCCCGGCGCAGCAGGCGATAGAAGCTGAAGCTGCACAGCGGCAGGAACGCCGCATCCACGGCGATGGCCGCCCAGGCCGGCCCGGCCCACATCAGGATGCGTGCCGCCAGCCACGTGCCGGCCAGCGCGGCCAGCCAGGTGCCCTGCGGTGTCTGCAGGCCCGTCCAGTTCTTGCCGGCGGTGAACAGGAAACCCACCACCACCGCCGCCGCGAAGCCGAACACCATCTCGTGCGCGTGCCAGGCCATGGTGCCCATCCACGGCTGCGCGGCCGGCTGCCACCAGCCGAGGTAGAGCGCCACCCAGGCCGGCACGGCCAGCGCGCCGAAGGCGGCGGCAAGCAGATAGAAGGGGCGGAAGCCGAGTGCGAAAACGGGCAGTCCGCGATAGCCGGCGTCGGGACGGGAGGGGGGAGAGATCGGCAGCAGGACGGACATCGTTGCTCGCATGAACACGCGGCCGAACGCCGCGACGGATCGATTCTATAAAACATGCATTACATATGCAACTTTAAAATTGGCCCAGTCCTGGGGCGGGTTTGCACCGAAATCTGGCGGTGCCGTCACTTCGCGCGGGTTAACCATTCCCTCCCTGCGGGTAGCCCTACTGCGGTAGGGGTAAAGGTTTCCACGGCGTGCCGTTAGCCCACGCACTAGACAGAGCACGGCGCGTACGCGCGCCAAATCGCGAGCGCGCCAGCAAGGGCAGAGTCAGTCATATCGCGATGTGCCAGCGAGTGGGGAACGGGCTCTCAGCGATTCGGCCGTCACGCGTGTGCGTGACGCGCAATCCGGCATGCCTGCGGGCAAGCCTTCGGGAAAAGGGGGATCACCGTGAGCTTTCGCAATCTTTCGATCAAGACCAAGCTCGTGGCCGGTTTTGGCACGCTGGCGCTGGTCGTGCTGCTGGTGTCGGGGCTGTCGCTGTACGCGCTGAACCGTGCCACCAGCGGCTTCAAGGCCTATGTCGATGGCCTCAACGCGCGTGCCGAGGTGGCCGCCCAAGTGCGCTCCGCCGTGGACCGCCGCGCGATTGCCGCGCGCAATCTGGTGCTGGTGACCACGCAGGCGGACCTCGACGTGGAAAAGGCCGAGGTGCTGCGCGCGCATGACGACGTGGCGGCGCGCATGACCAGGCTCAGGGAGATGGTGTCGCGCGACGACGTCAGTGAAACCGCGCGCGGCCTCGTGGCCGGCATGGCCGCCGTGGAGGCGCGCTACGGCCCGGTGGCGACAGCCATCGTCGGCCTTGCGCTGGACAAGAAGCAGGAAGCGGCCATCGCCAGGATGAATGCGGAGTGCCGTCCGCTGCTGGCCGAGCTGGTCAAGGCCACCGACGCCTACGCCAGCTTCACGCACGAGCGCCAGCAGGAGATGGTGGCCGCCCTGGAGGCCGACTACGGCACGCAGCGCAACCTGCTGGTCGTGGTCTCGCTGGCCGCCGTGGTGTTCGGGCTGATGGGCGGCCTGCTGCTGACGCGCGCCATCACCGGCCCGATCCAGCGCGCCGTGAACGTGGCGCGCACCGTGGCGCGGGGCGAACTGGGCATGCACATCGAGGTGAATTCGGACGACGAGACCGGCCGCCTGCTGGGCGCGCTGCGCGACATGAACGACCGCCTGACCGAAACCGTGGCGCGCGTGCGGCAGGGCAGCGCCAGCATCGTCGATGCCACGGGCGAGATCGCCAACGGCAACGCGGACCTGTCCGCACGCACCGAGGAGCAGGCGGCGTCACTGGAGCAGACCGCCGCCAGCATGGAGGAACTGACCGCCACGGTGCGCCACAACACCGAGAACGCCCGCCAGGCCAGCGAACTGGCCCGCAGCGCTGCCACCGTGGCGCAAGAGGGCAGCGGCACGGTGGGCCGCGTGGTGGACACCATGAACGGCATCAGCGCCAGTTCGGCCAAGATTGCCGATATCACCGGCATCATCGAGGGCATCGCCTTCCAGACCAACATCCTCGCGCTCAACGCGGCCGTGGAAGCGGCGCGCGCCGGGGAGCAGGGGCGCGGCTTTGCGGTGGTGGCCAGCGAGGTGCGCGGGCTGGCGCAGCGTTCGTCCAGCGCGGCCAAGGAGATCAAGGAGCTGATCGAGGCCTCCGTGGCGCAGGTGAGCGAAGGCGCCTTGCTGGCCAGCGAGGCCGGCAAGACGATGGGCGAGGTGACCCAGGCGGTGGCCCGCGTGACGGGCATCGTCAACGAGATCGCGGCGGCGTCCGCCGAACAGAACCGGGGCATCGAGCAGGTCAACCAGGCCATCGTGCAGATCGACCAGGTCACCCAGCAGAACGCCACCCTCGTACACGAGGCCGCCACGGCCTCCCGCTCGCTTGACGAACAGGGCCGCATGCTCAACGAGGCGGTGGCGTTCTTCCGCCTGCCGGGCCGGGCGGGGGGAGGGGCCGGCGATGTGGCCGACATGACCAATGCGCCGCGCCGCCGCGCGTTGCCGGTGCGGGCGGTTCAGTTCAGCGGCTGAGGCGCGGGCGGCGCATGGCTTCCGCCGCCGCCGCCCGTAACTCCGGCGGAAACGCGCGCAGCCCGGCGCGGAAGAAGCCGCGCTCGGCGGGCCTGAGCGCGCCGATCTGCTGCGCCAGCCGCTCCATCGCGGTATAGGCGATGGCCGTGGCGCCCTGCTCGTGGGTGAGGTACCAGGCCGATTCCATCAGCAGGTTGGCGAGCTGGAGCGCGTTGTAGCGCACGTGGCCGGCATCGTGCTCCTCCAGCGCGAAGGCGGCCACCGACGACCAGCGCACGAAGCCCTTGGCCGGCGCGAACGGGGCGTGGAAGGGGCGCAGGGCGTCGATGGCGGCGGCCACGGTGAGCGGCCGCTGGCTGCGGAACGCGGCAACGCTGTCGGGGGCCTCCACATCGGCGGTGCCGCGTGCCACGCGCAGCAGGAAGATCGTGTTCCAGGCCGAGCCGCCGCCCACGCCGAAGCGGTCACAGATCCATTCGGACAGGCCCAGCCAGCGCATGGCCTGCCGCTGCACGTCGCCGGCGGCCAGCGCGCGTCCTTCATCGACCAGCCCGTGCTGCCAGAACAGCCACAGCGACCAGCCGATATTGGCGGCGGCGTGCTGCACGGCATCGACCGAATCGGCCTCGTAGCCGGCCTGCAGCGCGCCGGAAAACGCCTGGAGGGCGTCGCGCGCGGCGGCGTGGCGATCCACTTTGCCGGGTTTGGCCTTGGGGTCGTCCGGCCGCAGCGCCAGACTCTTGCGCACCAGTGCGCCCAGGTTCAGCGTTTCGAAGCGCACGCGCGGGTTGTAGCGCACCACCGGGCGCAGCTCGGCATCGGCGTTGAGCCGCGCCAGTTCGCCCTGTGCGGTGTCCAGGTCGCCGCGTGCGTAGTGTTCCCACGCACGCACCACGTGGCCCATCGCCGCGAAGGTGGGCAGGGCCGCGCTGACGCCGCCCCGCGCCACCACGCGGTGGAAGCGGCGCAGCGCCGCGCGGCTCTGGTCGAGGCGGTCGCTGCGGCGCCACGCCAGGCTCTCCTTGAGCAGCGACAGCGCCTGCTGGAAGTCATCCGCCGCGCTGCGCTGGGCGGCGCGGAACAACTCGGCCACGCCGGCATCGAGCGTGCCCGGCACGCCGTCCTGCGCGCCGCGCATGGCCTGGGTGAGGTGGCTCCAGAACGCCATGTCGCGCATCACGTAGCCGAGGCCATCGTCGGCGGCGGCGGCGCTATCGCCGCTATCAGCGCTATCGGCAGCGGACTGCCCGAGCCAGCGCGCCACGGCGGCGGCGCCCAGCGCCTTGCCGCCGGCGGCGAAGCGCAGGCGCCGCGCGCTGGCGGGCGGCATCCAGAACGGGCCCCGGCTGCGCCGGGCCGGGCTGAGATGGTCGATGGGCGCCGAGGTGTCGCCGCCCCAGCCCACCGGCACGCCCCAGCGCGCGAAGTCGGCAAACGCGCGCGACACCATCATCCGCACATCGGCAGCCTCCGCAAAGCGGGCGCGCACGGCGGCGGCGGGCAGGTCTTCATGGTCGCGCGCGGTGGCCAGCCAGATGCGCGCCAGCAGCCAGACGGACTGGTAGCGCGCGGGCTGGCCGTTCACGCGGTATGGCGGGGACAGGTCGATTTGGACGAGCGGGGCGGGCATGGGGGGCTGAGGGCGACCAGGGGCGCGATCGGGGGCGGAATCGGGGGCGGAATCGTGCCCGCCATGTTACGCGTGTTACACCCGGGTGGGTTGGCGCCCCGGCGATCAGCGCCTATGCTCCGCACCACGATCCGGGCCTGGATTGTCATCCCATGACATTTCGATCTTCCCCTCAGAAAGGTGCAGAACATGCCAAACAGATTTCCCAGCCTTGCCCGATATTCCCGCCTTGTTTGCCTCGCCTCGCTGTCCGCCGCGCTGATGCTGGCCGCGCCGGTCCACGCGCAGACGGCCAAGGAAGCCCCCAGGGAAACCCCGCTCGACCTCAAGCCGCTCTTCGACGCCGCCGGCACGCAGGGCACGATGCTGATCTACGACGTGGGCGCCGCGCGCCTGTACGCCTACAACCCGGCGCGCGCCCGCGTGGCCTACTCGCCGGCCTCCACTTTCAAGATCTTCAATTCGCTGATCGGGCTGGAGACCGGCGCCGTGGCGGACGTGGACAACGACAAGATCCCCTGGGACGGCAAGGTCTGGACCCACCACGGCAAGCCGATCCTGCCGGCGGTGTGCAATGCCGATGTGTCGCTGCGGCTGGCACTGAAGAACTCGTGCGTGCCGGCCTACCAGGCGCTGGCGCGGCGTGTGGGGTCCGAGCAGTACCGCCGCTTCCTCGGCGCGGCCCACTTCGGCAATGCGGACGTGAGCGGCCCGGTGGACCAGTTCTGGCTCAACAACCACCTGAAGATCACCACCTACCAGCAGATCGACTTCATGCGGGCCGTGGTGGCGCGCACGCTGCCGGGCATCTCGGCGCGCAGCTACGACGCGCTGGATGACATCCTGACCATCGAGCAGACCCCGGCGTACACGCTGCGGGCCAAGACCGGCTGGTCCGCGCGGGAGGGTGTCGATGTGGGCTGGTGGGTTGGCTCGGTCACGCGCGGGGAGGACCGCTATGTCTTCGCCATGAACATGGACATGCCGAAGATGGAGCAGGGGCCGAAGCGGCTCGAGATCGGCCGCGCCGCGCTGCGGCAGGCTGGCGCGCTGCCGCAGGCGAACTAGCGAGAGGGCGGCGCCCCTTCAGGTACCTAGGGCGCCAGCTGGTCGAGGACGGCGCCCATGGTGGCCAGGCCGGCCTCGACCATGTGCTGCATGTAGGCGCCCATCTGCGGCATGACCAGGGTCAGCACCAGCATGCCGCCGAGCAGCGTCACCGGGAAGCCCACCGCGAAGATCGAGAGCTGCGGCGAGGCGCGGTTCAGGATACCCATCGCCAGGTTCAGCGTGAGCAGCGTGGCGATCATCGGCAGCGAGAGCAGGGTGCCGGCCGAGAACACCATCGACCCGGCCTTGGCCACCGCGCCCCAGCCGTGGCCGGAGAGCGGCGTGCCGGCGATGGGCAGCGCGGTGAAGCTTTCCACCAGCACGGCCAGCATCATCAGGTGGCCGTCCAGGACGATGAACAGCAGCATCGCCACGATGTTCAGGAAGCGCGACAGCACCATGGTCTGCCCGCCGGAGGAGCGGTCGTAGAACGAGGCGAACGAGAGGCCCATCTGCAGGCCGATCACCTCGCCGGCGGTCTGCACCGCCGCGAAGACCAGCCGCATGGTGAAGCCCATGGCCACGCCGATGCCCACCTCGTTGAGGATGATCAGGAAACCGTCGAACGAATAGACCGTGGCGCTCGGGATATTGCCGAGCGTGGGCGAGACGATGACCGACAGCGCGCCGGCCAGCAGCACCTTGGCGCGGCGCGGAATCGTCGATTCACTGAACAGCGGCGCGGTGGCGATCAGCCCGAGCAGGCGGAACATCGGCCACAGGAAGGCGGCGATCCAGCCGTAGAGCTGGGCCGTGGAGACGTCGATCACGGCAGGCGGGCGTCAGTGCGCCAGCGCGGGAATGCCCTGGAACACCTCGCGCATGTAGTCCACGAAGGTGTTGATCATCCACGGGCCAACCAGCACCATCGTCACGAACAGTGCAATCAGCTTCGGGATGAACGTCAGGGTCATTTCGTTGATCTGGGTGGCGGCCTGGAACAGGCTCACCACCAGACCGGCCGCCAGCGCCACCAGCAGCAGCGGGGCGGACAGCATCAGGGTCATCTTCATCGCCTGCGTGGCGATGGTCATGACTGTTTCGGGCGTCATGGCAGGCTCCTTGTCAGGTCATGAAGCTCTGCGCCAGGGAGCCCAGCAGCAGTTGCCAGCCATCCACGAGCACGAACAGCATCAGCTTGAATGGCAATGAAATCGTCGCCGGCGGCACCATCATCATGCCCATGGCCATCAGCACGCTGGCCACGACCAGGTCGATGATCAGGAACGGGATGAAGATGGTGAAGCCGATCTGGAACGCGGTCTTCAGCTCGCTGGTGACGAAGGCCGGCACCAGCACCGAGAACGGCACGTCTTCCGGGCCGTTCATCTCGGGCGTCTTGGCCATCTGGGCGAACATCGCCAGGTCCTTTTCGCGGGTCTGGCGCAGCATGAACTGGCGCATCGGCACGGCGGCGCGGGAGGCGGCGGTCTCCAGGCTGATCTTGTTCTCGGAGAGCGGCTTGTAGGCGTCGGTGTACACGCGGTCGAACACCGGGGACATGACGAAGAAGGTCAGGAACAGCGACAGGCCCACCAGCACCTGGTTCGGCGGCGAGGAGGCCGTGCCCAGCGCGCTGCGCAGCAGGCCCAGCACGATGACGATGCGGGTGAAGCCCGTCATCATCAGCATGGCGGCTGGCAGGAACGACAGCGAGGTCAGCAGGACCAGCGTCTGGATCGAGAGCGACCAGGTCTGGCCACCGCCGGCGGCCGGCTTGCTGGTCACGCCGGGCAGCGCCTGGGCCAGGGCCGATTCGGGCAGGGCCGACAGCGCCAGCCCGACGGCTACCGGCAGCAGCGCGAGCCAGATGGCAGGCGCGCGGGAGCCGCGGGCGGAATGCCGTCCGATGGCGGCACGCAACGTGTTCATTTCTTGAGGTTTTCCTGCATCGCGCGCATCAGGCGCTCGCCAAAGCCGCCCTGCAGGGGCTGCGGCGCGTTGGTGCCGGCCGGGACCATGGCATCCGGCTGGGCCGGGAGGGTGTGGAGCGGACGGATCTCGCCGGCGGAGACGCCCAGCACGAGCCAGGTATCGCCAACTTCCACCATGACCACCTTCTGGCGCGCGCCCAGCATCAGGCTGCCCACCACCTTCATGGTGGCGCCGCCGCTGCCGTGGCGCACCAGGCCCACGCGGCGCGCGAGCCAGGCCATGCCGAGGATCAGCGCGATGACGGCAAACAGGCCGAGCCCGGCCTGCGCGAGGCTGGCCCCGCCGCTGATCACCGGGGCGGTCTGCGCCACCGGGGCAGCCGCGGTGGCCGGTGCACTGGCCGCCTGGGCGGTACTCAATACAACATCTGCAGCCTGCGCACCGGCCGTGGCCAGACCCGTGAGGATCAGGCCCGCGGCAAAGCGTCCGGCAGACCGCAGCCGGCGCGACACGGCTGTCATTTGTTCAGCTTCCGGATACGTTCGGACGGCGTGATGATGTCCGTCAGGCGAATGCCGAACTTGTCGTTCACGACCACCACCTCGCCCTGGGCGATCAGGTAGCCATTCACCAGCACGTCCATCGGTTCACCGGCCAGGCCGTCGAGTTCCACCACCGAACCCTGCGCCAGTTGCAGCAGGTTCTTGATGGGTACCTTGGTGCGGCCCAGTTCCACGGTCAGCTGTACCGGGATATCGAGAATCATCCCGATATCGTTGTGGAAGCCGGCCGGCGCTTCCTGCGCCAGCGGCGGGAACACCGTGGAGGCCGCCGGGGTGGCGGTGGCCATGGCTTGCGAAGGCGCCGCCGCAGCGGGTGCCGTGGCGGCCGGGGCGGCGGCGGGTACCGGCTCGGCGCTGGTCTGCTCCGCCAGGGCGCTGGCCCAGTCGTCCATCGGATCGACCGGCTTGTCCTGAGTGCCGTCAGTCATGATCGTCTTCCTTGTTGGAATCGCTGTCTTGGTAATTGATCATTCGCTCCACGCGCAGCGCGTACTGGCCGTTCATGGTGCCGAAGCCGCATTGCATGACGGGCACGCCGTCCACCTTGCCGAAGAGCTTCTCGGGCAGGTCGATCGGCAGCACGTCGCCGGCGCGCATGGCCAGTACCTCGGCCACGGTGCTCTGGAGGTGCGTGAATTCGGCCACCAGTTCCACTTCGGCGGCACGCAGCTGGGTGGAGAGCTGGCCGAGCCAGCGCTTGTCCACCTCGACCTCGTCCTGCAGCGGGTTCATCAGCAGATCCCGCAGCGGTTCGATCATCGAGAAGGGAATACAGATATGCAGTTGACCGCCCACGGCGCCCAGTTCGATATGGAACGCGGTGGTCACCACGGCGTCATTGGCGCCGGCGATGTTGGCGAACTTGGTGTGCATCTCCGAGCGGACATAGTCGAACTCGATGGGATGCACGGTGCGCCAGGCCTGGCCGTAGCTGTTCAGCGTCAGGTCCAGCATGCGGCGGATGATGCGCTGCTCGGTCTGCGTGAAGTCGCGGCCTTCCACACGGGTGTGGAAGCGGCCGTCGCCGCCGAACAGGTTGTCCACCACCAGGAACACGAGGTTCGGGTCGTACACGAACAGCGCGGTGCCCCGCAGCGGCTTCATGTGGACCAGGTTCAGGTTGGTCGGCACCGGCAGGTTGCGCACAAAGTCGCCGTACTTCTCGATCCTGACCGAGCCGACCGAGATGTCGGCGCCGCGGCGGATGAAGTTGAACAGCGCCGTGCGCAGCGCCCGCGCGAAGCGCTCGTTGATGATTTCGAGCGTGTGCAGGCGGCCACGGATGATCCGTTCCTGGGTAGCCAGGTTGTACGGCCGCACCCCGCCTTCATCAATAGCGGGCGCGCTGCTGGCTGCGGGCGCATCGGATTCGCCCGATACGCCTTTCAGTAGCTCGTCTACCTCGTCCTGCGAGAGGAACTTGTCGTAGGCCATCTAGTGTCCTGCCCCGTGAACAGCTGTAAGGATGAAACGGTCCATGGCCGGCTTCAGTCGGCGCGCCAGGCGCGACGGCAGGAAGGAAGGTCGGCGGACAGTGTCATGTCGGTTATGCAGTGGGTTCGGGAGCAGGGCGCCAGCGGCTTACTGCACCACGAACGATGTAAACAAGACATCCAGGATCTTCTGCGGCGGCAGGCCGGGCGCGAACGGCTGGCTGATGGCAGCCTGCACGTCCTGGGCCAGCTTGCGCTTGCCCTCCACCGTGGCCAGGTCCGCCGGCTGGCGGGCCGACAGCAGCAGCAGGATGCGGCTGCGCGCTTCCGGCTGGTACTGGGCCAGACGGCCCTGGGTGTCGGCGTCCGCCACTTTCAGCGACAGCCCGGTGTGCAGGAAGCGGTCACCGTCCTCGCTCTTCAGGTTCACCGTGAATGCGTCGAGCGGCACGAAGATCGGCGGAGGGATGACGGGTGCTGCCGGCGCTGCCGCCTGGCGGTTGCCGCCGAGCACGCTGCCGAGCACGAAGCCGCCAACGCCCAGCACCACCACCAGCACGCCGCCGCCAATCAGCAGCAGTCGACCGCGCTTGCTTGAGTTGCCGCCAGTCTGGGAGGGGGAAAGCGTGTTCGCCATGAGATGCCTGTGTCGGAATGCCTGCCATTCTTCCCGAATCGCAGGCAAGCAAAGGGCCGATAAAAAGGGGGAAACCCACTCAGCTTGGCCGTTTGAGCTGGGTGGGATCGGGGCGCGGAGGCGCATGGGCGCGCCATTAGCGCCTGCAACATGGTTAACGAATCGCCAGCCCGGAACTTAAGATGTCAGTGTCGACTTCACATGGAATGACCACTTTGTCTTCCCGACCAGACATTGACGCCCCACACGGCAGCGAAATGTGCGATTTACTGCACTTGTCGCTGGGGTTGCCCGCCAGTGTGACGCTCTGCCAGCTGGCCTGGACGGGCGTCGCGGCGCCGGATGCTGCCTCGGAACGCATCCCGGACGTGCTGTTGACCGCAACGCCGAGGCGCCAGGGCCACTTCCGCGCGGGCCGCTATTGCGCCCGCGTGGCACTGGTCCGGGCCGGCGCGGCAGAACACGTTGTCACGATCGGGGAAGACCGCCTGCCGGTCTGGCCTGACGGCTGGATCGGTAGCATCAGCCATGCGGACGGCATGGCGGTGGCGCTGGCCGCGCGTGCGTCAACCACCGCCGGGCTTGGGGTAGACGCGGAGCAGTGGCTCACTTCCGCCCGCGCCGCCGACATCGCTCACCTGGTGGCCACGCCGCAGGAGATCGATCTCCTGGCCGCCCGGGCAGGTACGTCGATCGAAGCAGCGGTCACCGTCCTGTTCTCGGCCAAGGAAGCGCTTTATAAGGCCCTTTATCCGACGGTGCGCCAGTTCTTCGATTTCACCGCCGCCACCCTGACCGATGCCAGCGCCGGCCATCTGACCCTGACACTGACCCGCCACTGGCACCCGCGGTGGCCGGCCGGCAGCGAGGTCGGGGTGGCGTGGGCTGCCACGTCCGGCCATGTGGTCACCGTGGCGCACCTGCCGGCGCCGGCGTCGGCGTCGGCGTCGGCTTATCAGGCCTCACGCAGGTAGCGCGCCACGCTGGCCAGCTTCTCGCAGGTCTCCTCCCACGCCCGGGCGGGCGTCGAGTCCCGCACGATGCCGGCGCCGGCCTGCAGCCAGCACGCCTCCCCCTGGCGGAACACCGAGCGCAGGACCAGCGCGGGACAAGTCCGCCGCGTTTCATGTGTTTCTTATCGATCCACCACCCTGCAAGCCCCGATTTTCCGACCTTCGTGGTTTTTAAGTCTTATATAAGATATAAGACATTTGATCTGGGCCGGACTTCGGATTACAATCACGCGGCAACCAGCGGTGTGCTGCGCCGCCGGACCCACAGAGACAAAGCTGTACGTCATAACCCTATTACCAGCAGGTTCCCATGCTTGATACCTATCGCGCCCATGTTGCCGAACGCGCCGCGCTTGGCATTCCCCCTCTGCCGCTGACCGCCAAGCAGACCGCCGAGCTGATCGAACTGATCAAGAACCCGCCGGCGGGCGAGGAACAGACCCTGCTGGACCTGATCACCTACCGTGTGCCGGCCGGCGTGGATGATGCCGCCAAGGTCAAGGCCTCCTACCTGGCCGCCGTGGCCCTGGGTTCGGAGAAGACCGCGCTGATCTCGCGCGCCCGCGCCACCGAACTGCTGGGCACCATGCTCGGCGGCTACAACATCTCCCCGCTGATCGAGCTGCTCGACGACGCCGAAGTCGGCGCCGTGGCTGGCAACGCGCTGAAGACCACGCTGCTGATGTTCGATGCCTTCCACGATGTGAAGGAAAAGGCCGACAAGGGCAACGCCAACGCCAAGTCCGTGCTGCAAAGCTGGGCCGACGCCGAGTGGTTCACGAACCGTCCGGAAGTGCCGGCCTCGATGACCATCACCGTGTTCAAGGTGCCGGGCGAGACCAACACCGACGACCTGTCGCCGGCCCCGGACGCCACCACGCGCCCGGACATCCCGATGCACGCGCTGGCCATGCTGAAGAACAAGCGTGAAGGCACCGCGTTCCAGCCCGAGGAAGACGGCAAGCGCGGCCCGGTGAAGTTCATCGAGTCGCTGAAGGAGAAGGGCAACCTCGTGGCCTACGTGGGCGACGTGGTCGGCACGGGCTCCAGCCGCAAGTCGGCCACCAACTCGGTGCTGTGGTTCACCGGCGAAGACATCCCCTACGTGCCGAACAAGCGCTTCGGCGGCGTGTGCCTGGGCAGCAAGATCGCCCCGATCTTCTACAACACGATGGAAGACGCCGGCGCGCTGCCGATCGAACTCGACGTGTCGCAGATGGACACCGGCGACGTGGTCGAACTGCGCCCGTACGAAGGCAAGGCGCTCAAGAACGGCGCCGTGATCGCCGAATTCAAGGTCAAGTCGGACGTGCTGTTCGATGAAGTGCGCGCCGGCGGCCGGATTCCGCTGATCGTCGGCCGTGGCCTGACCGCCAAGGCCCGCGAGGCACTGGGCCTGGCCCCGTCCACGCTGTTCCGCCTGCCGCAGAATCCGGCCGACACCGGACGCGGCTACACGCTGGCCCAGAAGATGGTTGGCCGCGCCTGCGGCCTGACCGACGGCAAGGGCATCCGCCCGGGTACGTACTGCGAACCGAAGATGACCTCGGTGGGCTCGCAGGACACCACCGGCCCGATGACGCGCGACGAGCTGAAGGACCTGGCCTGCCTGGGCTTCTCGGCCGACCTGGTGATGCAGTCGTTCTGCCACACCGCCGC